>Ga0316195_10001497_pt1 | contig 10505 bp, 9 predicted proteins | sample Phised1_MG_FD_204937 | JGI IMG/M metagenome (GOLD analysis project Ga0316195, IMG submission 204937) | Coastal sediment microbial communities from Maine, United States - Phippsburg sediment 1 | ecosystem: Environmental > Aquatic > Marine > Coastal > Sediment | place: USA: Maine | collected...
TAAAAGCCGGATGACTGGTTGCGCGTTTCCCTTGCAACAGTCCTTGGGGTTGCAGCACAACAGCCGGTGCGGCACAAATCGCGGCATACCACCGATCTTCGCTGTGTTGGCGCTTTAAAAGTTCTTGCAAGATCTGGGAGTCGCGCAAGTGTTCAGCTCCGGGTATCCCCCCCGGCAAAACGATCAAATCATAGGTTTTGTCGCGGCATTGTTCCAAAAGTACATCGGCGACAATTTTGACACCGCGCGAGGCAGTGACTTGAAGCGCACGCTCCACGGAAGCGACGGTGACATCAGCCCCGGCACGGCGAAGCACATCGATGATACACACAGCCTCGATCTCTTCCGTACCGTCAGCAATGGGAACCAAAACTTTCGGGGTCATGACCGACTCCTCAATCTTCATTTTTTTTAACCCGCCTATTCGGGTTAAAAGGGTCTTTTTATGATCTGGGTCAGTTCCTTACCCAGATCAAGGCGCGAAGCCAGTTCGCTCTGAATCATGCCCAATCCGGCCAGGTCCTTTTGCGCGCTGGTCATGGCGGGCATCACCTGCTCATATATCCCGGTCGACAGTTCTTCACGCAGCGCAACCGTATATTTTTGTAAGATTTTGGAGACCGCCGGTGCAAGGGCTTGATCTAGACCGGACTCGATTTTCACGGTGAAGTCTTTTACGGTACCGTTAACCATGGCTTTCATGTTGACCTGCCTGAGTCCTTGAAGAACCGGGGCGATGATATTACCGATGGGGTTCTCAGTACCCGTTTGGGCAACCTCGATCACAGCATCCGTGAGGCCGGTATCCAGCACGGCATCGATGGTTCCCCCGCTAAAGGACGATCGCAATTGAATTTTGGCCAGGGCGCGATTAATGGTCAACGGCAAGTCAGTCCCCGTGGGGATGACGAAGTTTTCGAGTGCCAGGCCGCGGATCAACATGTCCACGGTATCTCGGGTGCTGGCCGGTCGCACATGGTCCAGAACCCCGTTGATCTGAATCAGGTCCACGCCTTTCAATTTTTCCCCTGACAGATAAAAGGCGGTCGGCTGACCGAGGATGTCCTGGTCGGTGGTGACATTGCGGAGACCACCTGTAATCGTGCCTGATTTCAACTCAACACTAACAACGGCTTTACGTATCAGGAAATCGGGTAACGTTCCATCTTCTGGTTTCGATGCGTCACTCGGAGGGCGTTTTTTGGGTGTCGGCGTCCGGGGGTCGGATTGGTCCTTGAGAAGTGGTTTGATTCGGTCGTACCAGTCCAAAGCCTGTATCACCCAACCACAAAAGGCATCACCGAGCAGCGCCTGACTGACATTTTTCAGATCGGTCATTGACAAACCGTGCTTTTTGACCAGGGCATCGATATCTTTAGCTGCCAGCCCTTTGACATCTCCCAGCTGGCCTTTCAGCCCGTTGAGTTCGCTTTCCAAAACCTTTTCAGCGTCTTTCAACAGATCCAGGTCACGCTGTAGATCTTTTTGAAGGGCTTGAATTTCCGCGGGGGCACCCAACAGCCCGGCCAGGGACGTTTTGCCGCCGGATGTGAATTTATCGATCCGCAGGCGGTACCCTTGAAAGGTCGCCGGCCCGGGAAGCGAAGTCATTTTGCTTTTCCAGGCCGCCTGCTGCCGGTCGATCTGTGTTTGAACCGCCGCCACCTGTGACAGTGATGCCAACTGGGCATTCTCCAGGATGGTGGCGACATCCGGAACACCAAGGTTCGGCAACTTCAGCCCGCGGCAGCCTTGGCCGGTTTGTGCCGCTTCGGACGCTTTATCAGGCCCGAGTCCCGGGACAGCGCCGGAAGTTGAACGGGGTGTATTGAAACGGACCCGCTCCATCGCCATTTCATCGATGATGACTTTCTTGTTGAACAGCGGCCCGACCTCCAAAGCGGCCTTGATCCGTTCGACTTGTATTGCATTGGTCGTGGGGTGGTCTGGATTGGCCACCTGCAAATCCGTCAGGGTCACGCCCAGCGGGAAAAAGGACACATCCGCCTGGGCCAGTTCTACCCGGGCGCCAACCGCACGGGTTCCGCGTGTTTGAATTTGCCATTTGACGATCGGATCGATCAATAGAATCCCGACCACAACGATGATTACAACGATGCCGGCCCCGATGGCAAACACCCGCCAGGCAGATATTTTTCTCATCTTGTCCTCCTATGGCTACGCCGTGGTACCCCATGTCTATATAGTGCAATTTTTTGAAGCTCCAAACCTCAAGCGGAAGGGAATCTTCCCGGAAAGGTATGGGGTCTATTTTTGATTCGCTCGCTATTACCGGTTCAAGGCCGGCCTCCTTCTCGCTTTAGAAGCCGCCCTCATTTGAGCAGTCACTGCATTTAATTAAAATGGCTGGATCAACGAACCATCTAAAAGGCATAGCAATCCATTCAGGGATAGCGCCGGACTTGGACTTCCGTATTCCGCATCCATTCTTCCAGCTTTTGACGCAGCCAGATCTTAAAACGCAGGCGGGTTGGCGGCAAGAGTAATAACAGGCCGGCGATGTCCGTCAACAGCCCCGGTGTCAGCAAAACGACGCCGGCGACAAAAATGAGCAGTGCATCGAGCATGTCTTCCGCGGGCATTTCCCCCTGCTGCATACGCGCCCGGACCCGGTACATGGTCTGTGTCCCTTGCAGGCGGGCCAAATAGGCACCGGCTGCACCCGTGAGGATGACCAGCAATATCGTGTTAAAAGGGCCAATGACCCCTCCAATTTTGATCAATAAATACAATTCGATCACGGGAATCAGGGTAAACGCCAGAAATAGCTTTAAAAACATTTAGATGTCCTTTTGAGCGGCTGATTTCACCACCTTGTAAGGGTTCATTGACATTCAAGAACCGGTTGCGGATGGACATGAAACAGTGTCCATTCACAGATGAGGAATTTTGCGTGAGGTCCAGGCGGATGTCATATTTAAACCACAGGAATAGCAGGCTATTTTGAGGATTTAAATAATGGCATCCAACGCCGAGATCACGTGAAAGAACCATATGTGGATGGACACTAATATGGCAATGCTCCTTGCCCCTGTCAAGCCAACCTCCCAACTGTCCGGTATCTTTGAAACAATTACCTGCTACTGTTAGCACCAGGTGACACGTTGCACAACCTGCACGCCGGCGGACTGCATCTGTCGGACAGCCGATTCAATGGCCGACAACCCGTCAAACTGCGGACCAGGTATGTAGTTACGCAGACGACCACCGGACAGACTGAGATCGACCACAACCTGAAGGTTTTGGTTCAGGAAGAGTTTCTGAGTTTCTATTGCGGATACGCGCACGCAGCTGTTTAGCGTGCAACCACCCATAATGAGAATCTTTTTCCCATCCTGTAAACAGCACCCGACCCATTCCCTAAAACCGTTGTTAGGCGGGAACAGAACACTGTTGCCTGGCTTGATGAAATAGAGCTGCGCCGGATCGATCGTTCCGACCAGACGTTCGTCCCAGACGTAACTGGCAGGCGGAAACGGGCAGCGGGTAAACATGAACTCCAAGGCGTGGTAATACTTTTCCAACAACACAGCACAATTAGCAAACGCTCGCCGGATCGGCGCCACATCTTCCGCAGCCTGCGCTCCCATGGATTGCATCCAGGCGCCTGATGTAAAAGACCGTTGCAAATCGATCAGCAGAACAGCCACGCAATCCGCTGCACACCGGATCTCCTCCAGGCTGCCAACCAGTTGGCGATATTCTGCGGCAACACCTGAGCCCGCCGTCTCTCCCAGGGCACCGGCGACATCGGTGTCACATTGGTCGATCGGTGCAAGAGCTCTTTGGCCATGCGATACCGGTCCGGCCGCTTGTTGCACCGTCAATGGGTCGCAAACTTTGCGCATGCCATGGTTCGGATCAAAGAGAGGGGCATGTTGCAGAACCCGGCCATAGGGCCCCATAGAATCTGTCGTGATTTCATTTAGATAGACCGAGAATCGCTCTCTGGAAAGCGGTCCCGGAATCGTGAATAGGTCAAGCAACGCAAATAGCGGGGCTTCATGCCATCCCCATTCCATCGCTTTGGCCGATCTATGCAGTTCCTGGCGTGACACAAAGCCGTCCTGATCTAGATCGAGGCTTTCAAAAATAGATGCGATCATTTAAGTCAGACAATATTATCTGCGTTTCTGCAATTCTTTGCGCTCGGCCGCTAATTCGGTGAGTAATTGGATGACGGTCCACTGCTCGGAGGTGGGGGTCAATGTTGCCCACAGGGCATTCGCCATGCCGGTCTTTTTACACACCGTCATTAGCCGCATGAGTTCTTTTTCAGTAAGCCCGGCCACCACTATTGCCCGTGGTAATTCAGAAGACGCGCCGGCCCCAGTCTCGTCTTGCAGTGCCAGCAGGTCGGCCAAAACGGACTCGGCCTGTTCCGTGGCAACCCAAATTTTGGGGACGGAATTCAAACCAACCATTTCCAACAACGCTTCGAATTTGGGTTGGGCCCCCACCGGAAAACCGCACAGCAGTAACTTGCGAGGACCGTACAGACGTGTGTCAGAACCACCGACTTTTTGGAATTTGGCATGTGCCATGGGAAGCTTCCTTTCCACAATCAGGTAACCGTTACTTCGCTCCTTTGACCGCAAGGATCGAATCGTCCAGAAACTTTATGCATCTTCCGCCAAGGTAGGACTCATTCGTAATCCTTTCATACCACCGTCCGGCATTCAAATTCAACTGGATCCTCTCCATGTCCTTCTATAAAAAGGTCCAAGTATGCCGTGGAGTTGAAACGAGGATCCAACGCAGAGATTGGACCAAAAGACTTTTTCGACATAGCTTCCCGAAGCCATCTCAAAAACAGGATTTTGGTTCAAGGTCAAGGCGGGACCGAGTTTCAATCCGGAGTCATACTCAGGTATGTCGAGGAGTTGAAACGAGGATCCAACGCAGAGATTGGACCAAAAGACTTTTTTGAGATGGCTTTAACGTCTTTTGCGCACGGTCAGCACCACATTGGCGCTAAAAATCAGCAGAGCGCCGATCCAGCCAGACGCTGCCAGCGGAGTTTCGGCTGCCAGATAGGGCCCCAGCAGGCCGGCCAACAGGATCCGTGTCGAAGAGATTACACCACCCTCCACAGCGGTTACATAACGGAAACCCAGTGTGATCAGAAACTGCCCGGCAATACCCGCACCACCGCACATCACCAAATAATACAGTTCCCGGCTGTCGGGCAAGAAAAAGTGGTCATGGAAGCCGATAAACATAACCACCGAACCCAATCCGAACATGTAAAAAAGCACGGTGTTGGCATCGTGATATTGCCGGCTGATATTGAGATAGAGGATGGCAAAGGCCGCACTGATCCCTGAGCACATCCCCCACAAACTGGTAAGGTTCACCGACACGCGACCGGGAGCGAGGATCAGCCAGATACCACCGAACGCAACCGCCACCATGGCCAGAGCAACCGGATCTCTTTGGTGCCTCAGAATCATCCATGACAACAGCGCCACAAAAATAGGATAGGTCATGTTCAGAATGTTGGCTTCGGCCACCGAGGTATGCGTTACCGCCTGGTAAAAGCAATAGACCGCAATGCAGTTGGCCAGGGTGCGACCGACGAGCAAGTGATAGCTTCGGGGGCGGGGGCCCTGGCGCTTGATCGCCATGATCAGGCCGACCAGGACAAATCCCAGCAGAAATCTGAAAAAGGCGAAAAAGGCCGGGTCGATAGGCACCACACCCTGGGCCCAACGAATCACAACAGTTGAAAAATAGAAGCAAAAAGCGGACAGAAACACGGCCAGGCATCCGAGCAGGCCGCTGGTGGATGAAGGCGATACCGCTTGTGTAGAAGGTGGGGTGTCCTGCTTAGCCATGACACTAAGAACAAGTCAGATGTAGGCTCCGGTTCTAATTTTTAACGTCTTCGTCTACAGCTTCCGGCAGGATGGCTGTCCGGTCATCAAAAAAAAGTTCCGTAAAATGATCGCCGCTCGCGTCGAACAATTCAGTTACCTTAGCAGCCAGTAGTTCGGCGCAGGAGTAGATGGGGAAAAAACCATCGGACCGAAGTTCGGAAATCAGAGCCATCTTGCCCTTCTTGATCGCGTCCCGAATGCTGTCGCTGTCGTAAGTTGCCTCGTAGATCAAATTATATTTATCTTTGGCCGGAACGGTATCCTCACGCACGCGATAGCGACGCCCGAGCACGGCGTATTCATTGATTGAAAGGCTGTTGTTGTCACCATCGATCGATATATCGTATCTTTGTAGCATTTATTCCTCCTCTATTTTAGAGTTTCCATCTGCCGGTCCTTTGAAATCCCGAACACAAGCGTACAGCGTCACATGGCGCCTTTAAGCTTACATGAAGCTGACGCGAAACAATCTTTGGGCCCAATCTCGGCGTTGGGGTGTACGGCAAAACCGCGCCGTCATCCTGCCCAGACAAGGTTTGACAATTCCGTGCATTGAAAGATTTTTGTCGGAAAAAGGTCTAAACCAGGTGATTTATTTACGAGGGGCTGAGTTAAATCTTATTCCAAAACAAGTCCGGACATACTGAGTCGTGCGTCCGACAACGCACTGAAATTTGAAAATATCAATAATTCCAGACTAATCGATATTGCCTCGGTTGTCAAATACAACTTTCCAGGCGCTTGTCGATCACATATCGAGCCGCTAGGCCGGTGGGGTCGGATTGATTCGACGTACGATATCACCGATTTGAAACGGGAAGGTCCCTTGAGCACGGTCCTGGAAATAGTGCTTTAATGTTTCTTCCATCACCGGAAAAGCCATTTCCTCCCAAGGGATTTCATCTTTCGTGAAAAGCCGGACCTGCAGGCTTTCAGCGGTCGGTTCAAAGTTTTTTGCTTTCAACCGGGCCCGAAACATCATGTACACTTGACTGACATGGCTTATATTGAAAAGGCGATAGGGGCGTAGGTTGTCTACCTGGGCCCGCGTCTCTTCGAAGGTCTCACGGCAAGCACCTTGTGCAAGGGTTTCATTGTTTTCGAGGAAGCCCGCCGGAAGGGTCCACAGACCTTTACGCGGCTCGATGCCTCGCAGACAGAGTAAGACCCGATCCTGCCACTCCGGTATGCATCCGACCACCATCTTCGGATTCTGATAATGAATCAATCCGCAGGTTTGGCAACAATGCCTGAGCCTATTTTCATCCGCTGGGACTTTAATCGCCAATGGCCCACCACACGCTGTACAAAATTTCATGGAATTCATGTAATCGCCCCTCGTATCTTTCTTGGCCTCCAATCGCCGTCAGAGGATATTCCCGGTGCTTCGAAATCTGTGCTGGAATGGCCTGCTTGCGGACATGCCCGGTTCATCCTATTACAACATTACCACATCCGGCTTGTTTTTCAAATAAGCCCGGGTATTGACTGGGTACGTGAGTATTTCAATTTGCGGGACAACGCCGCTATCGGACAATCCACCCATCGTTGGGGATCGTTGTTTTGACTCTTACGGCGACATCTGCTAGAACCAAGCGCAAGGATTACCCAATGTGTGCAAATAAAATCGTGGAACGATTTTATGAAACGCGACGATGTCGCTCCGCAGCGGAAGGGAATCTTCCCGGAGGGGAATGCACTCGCTATTACCGGTTCAAATTTAAATGAAAAAAACCCGCTCAGCACAAAATACGCGATCTCCTTTGCAGATCCTCAACCAGTATTTCGGTTACGCGACCTTTCGTGAACATCAGAACGATGTGATCCAAACCGTCCTTGACGGCGGCGATGCCTTTGTTTTGATGCCGACCGGCAGCGGCAAATCGCTTTGTTATCAGATACCCGCCATTTTGCGCGAAGGGGTCGGGGTTATTGTCTCACCGCTGATTGCCTTGATGCAGGATCAGGTGCAAGCCTTGAAACAAAACGGGGTGCGGGCTGCGTTTTTAAATTCAAGCTTGTCCTTTGAGGAAAACCGAGCCGTCGAGGCACGTGTTGTGGCCGGCCGTATCGACTTGCTTTACGTCGCTCCGGAGCGTTTATTGACCGAAAGCTTTCAGCGGTTCCTTGCACAATTCACCGTGGCACTCTTTGCCATTGACGAAGCCCACTGCGTATCCCAGTGGGGTCACGATTTCCGGCCCGAATATCTGAAGATCACCCATGTTACCGATCGATTTGCGGATGTGCCGCGCCTGGCCCTGACCGCTACGGCCGACCAGACAACCCGTGTGGACATCCTGGAAAAACTCGATCTGCCGCGCGCACGTCACTTTATCTCCAGCTTCGACCGCCCTAACCTGCGTTACTGCGTCCAGATCAAAAATAACGGCCCCAAACAGCTTTACGCGTTTATGCAAACCGAGCACAGCCAGGCGTCCGGCATTGTCTATACCCGGACCCGTAAGCGCTGTGAGCAAATTGCTCAATGGCTGCAGACCCAAGGTGTCAATGCCCTGCCCTATCATGCCGGTCTCGATCCGCAAATCCGTACAGCGCACCAGCGTCGCTTCCTGCTCGAAGAGGACCTCGTTATGGTCGCCACCATTGCGTTTGGCATGGGCATCGACAAACCCGATGTCCGTTTTGTGGCGCATCTCGATCTGCCGGCCAGTATGGAAGCCTATTATCAGGAAACCGGAAGGGCGGGCCGGGACGGGTTGCCCGCCGATGCATGGATGGTCTACTCACTGGGCGACGTTGTGGCCATGCGCAAACTATTGGACAAGTCCGAAGGGAGTGATGCTTTCAAGCGCATCCAGCAACGCAAATTGGAGGCTTTACTCGGGTACTGCGAAACCGCGGTCTGTCGCCGCCAAACCCTTTTGGCGTATTTTGACGAAACCTATCCACAGCCTTGCGGCAACTGCGACGTTTGCCGTCATCAGGTTGAGACCTGGGATGGGACGGTTGCCGCACAAAAGGCGTTGTCCTGTGTGTATCGAACCGGCCAGCGCTTCGGCGCTGTTCATCTGACCGACATTCTGGTCGGCAATCCCAGCAAAAGGGTGTTGAACCTGCGGCACGACCGCCTCAAAACTTTCGGCGTTGGGGAAGAGCTTTCCAAAACTGAATGGTATTCGGTCTTCCGCCAATTGTTGGCAGGTGGCCTGCTGAGCGTCAACATGACGGCCATCTCCGGTTTTCGTCTCACCCCCCGAAGCTGGCCGGTCCTCAAAGGGGAACACGACGTACAACTGCGCAAAGACCCACGCCCGATCAAAAAAACCAAAACCGTCAAGCAATCACCAACACTCGTTATTGAACTGCAAGACGCGGGTGACCGGCAACGGTTCGAAAAACTGCGCGCCCTGCGGCTTCAACTGGCGCATGACCTGGGCTTGCCGCCCTATGTTATTTTCCATGACAAGACGTTGAAGGAAATAGCCGTCAAGCGGCCGACCAATCGCGAACAACTTCTGCAAATCAATGGGGTTGGTGAAAAAAAGGCGGAAAAGTACGGCGAGCGCTTTCTTGCCGTTCTGGCGGATTTTCAAGATTAGATGCCCGGAAAACGAGGCTACTGGTTGGCTTGCGAGGCGTCCATCTTCTTTCCGATCACATAGGCATCCACCACACTGTAGACCCAACACACGACAATCACCAACAGGCCAAGGTTAAACAGCCGGCTGTCGGATGTGGCTGTAGACCGGGTTGCTGCTTCGGCAATCGCTTGCATGTCGATGGTGCCGCCTTCCATTTCCATGTTCTCGAGAATGGCAAGCGCCAATTGGGCCGCTTTGACCACCATAACCGTCAGGCCGCTCAACACTACCAACATCAACGCCAAGCCCCTTTTGTAGTGCTTCAGAACCACTTGGCCCAAGCCCGGAAGCACCAGACCGGATAACAGGGCGCCTTTTAGTGCATTCGTCATAAAGGCCTTTTAAATTTAGACATTACAAATTGATAAAGCCGCATCACCAGCCGCCAACAATCCTGGCAAAGGCTTAGACCGCAAACTTTTCCGAAAGGACCGTTTGAGCTTCCGCCATGATGCGGTCCAGCAGTTCCCTGCAGGTGGGAATATCCCGGATAAGTCCCATACACTGGCCCGCCGCCAGGGTTCCCTTTTCCATATCGCCTTCATCCAGCATCGTTTTACCGACCTGGCCCGCAACGTACGGGATGATGTCCTCGATGCGCGTATCGCCCTTGCTTTCGATGGCGAGCACTTCGTCCACAGCCGTGTTGTGCATCACCCGCTCGGTATTGCGCAAGGATCGCATGATCAGGCGTGTGTCCCGCTCATTATGACCCACCAGCGCTTGTTTGACATTGGCATGCACCGGCGCCTCCTGGGTAGCCACAAAGCGGGTGCCCATATTCATGCCATCGGCCCCGAGTGCCAAGGCCGCCACCAACCCGCGACCGTCGGCAAAACCACCGGACGCAATAATGGGAAGATCGACGGCATCGCGGGTCAATGGAATCAGAATCAAGGATGTCACGTCATCCTCGCCCGGGTGACCGGCCGCCTCGAACCCATCGATACTGATCGCATCGCAACCGATTTTTTGGGCCTTGATGGCATGGCGCACGGAC
>Ga0316195_10001498_pt1 | contig 10504 bp, 11 predicted proteins | sample Phised1_MG_FD_204937 | JGI IMG/M metagenome (GOLD analysis project Ga0316195, IMG submission 204937) | Coastal sediment microbial communities from Maine, United States - Phippsburg sediment 1 | ecosystem: Environmental > Aquatic > Marine > Coastal > Sediment | place: USA: Maine | collected...
AACCGGGTACATCAGGCCACCCTTGTTCCAGAGCGCGTTCGGGCCGCGCGACAGGCCCAGCGGCTTGATATTGCGGTCGTAGATCTCGCCGTAGTTGCCGACCGCGGCGATGGCGCGGACGGCCCAGTCGGCATCGAGGCCCAGCCCCTTGCCCACTTCGCCGGTGGCACCGGTCAGCCGCTGGATCGTCGGATCCTTGCTGTCCTTCTTCATCTGCGCGACGTTCGCCTTCGTCACGCCCGATTCCTCGGCCTGCTGCAGGGCGAAGATCGTCCAGCGCGCGATCGCGAAGAACTCCTGGTCATTCCGGCGCAGCATGGGTCCGAGCGGTTCCTTCGAAATGATGTCCGGAAGCACCGTGTAGTCGGCCTTGCTCGGCAGGTTCACCAGCATCGCCGCAATGCCCGAGGCGTCGGTCGTGTAGGCGTCGCAACGGCCCGACTGGAACGCCTTTTCCGTGGCTTCCTGTCCCTCGAAGACGACCGGCTTGAACGTCAGTTTGTTGGCGCGCGCATAGTCGGCCAGGTTGCGCTCCGTGGTGGTGCCGGTCTCCACGCAGATGGCAGCCTTGTTGAGGTCGGCGAGCTTCTTGACCTTCGCGTTCTTCTTGGTGTTCACGACGAAGGCCTGCCCGTCGTAGAACCACGTGCCGGCGAACACCGAGCCCATCGTCGTGTCTCGCTTGGAGTTCCACGTCGTGTTGCGCGACAGGATGTCGACCTCACCGGACTGCAGCGCGGTGAAGCGCTGCTGCGCGGTCAGCGGCACGTACTTGACCTTGTCCTCGCTGCCGAGGATGGCTGCTGCGAGCGCCTTGCAGTAGTCGACGTCGAGGCCGGCATACTTGCCCGCCTTGTCCGGGGCGGAAAACCCGGTCAGGCCGGTGTGCACGCCGCACACGAGCGTGCCGCGCTGCTTGATGGCGTCCAGTGTCGGACCGGCGGACGCTGTGCCAGCGGCGGCGCCAAGGGCCAGCGCTACAGCGGCGCCGGCGATCAGTTTCTTTCTCAACATGAAGAACCTCGCAAAAGTGGCGGAACGGACAACAAGGTGAATGAACGGACCGGGCACGGTCCGCTCATCGGTTACTCGAGACTGGCAAGCGCACGGGACATGCGGCCCATGGCTTCCGACAACAATCCGGTCGGCGCGGCGAAATTGAGGCGAAGATACCCCGGTCGGCCGAACTCTGCGCCGTCCGACAGGCCCACGCCGTGCTTCTCGAACCATTGCGCGGCGTTGCCGACCTTTCCGGCCACGCTGCGTGCATCGATCCATGTGAGGTAAGACACCTCGGGGTGCGTATGCGGCAGGCCCATGCGGTCGAGGGCCCCGGAAACCAGGTCGCGGTTGCGCCGCAGTTGTTCGAGCATCTCCCGGCGCCACGGCTCGCCGTCACGCAGGGCCGCCTGCAGCGCGGTGAAGCCGAAGCAGGACGGGTCCGGCACCAGCTTCTGCATCGAGGCGCGGAAACGGGCACGCAGTTCCGGGTCTGGAACGATCGCCCAGGCGACTCCGAGCCCCGCCACGTTGTACGTCTTGCCGGGCCCGTGCAGCGTGATGCTGCGCCGGGCCAGCGCGGGTGAGCGCTCCGCCAACAGCTTGGCGAACGGGATGTGCTGCGTCCGGCCGTCGAGGATCAGGTCGCAATGGACTTCGTCGGAGCAGACGTACAGGTCGTGTCTCTCGCACAAGGCGGCGAGGCGATCGAGCTCGGCGCGCGTGAACAGACGACCTATCGGGTTGTGCGGATGGCACAGCAGCAACAGGCGCGTCGCCGGTCCTCCGGCGCCGGCAGCCAGCGCCCGCTCGAGCGCGTCGAAGTCGATCTCGAACGCGGTCCCGGAACCGTTCAGCGGGCTGAGCGGAACGTCGACCAGGCCCCTGCCCTGCAGGCCCGGGGCGCTCAGGAAAGGGGGATAGACCGGCGAAAAGGAAATCACCTTCTCGTCCGGGGCGCAGCATGTCCTGACCGCCAGGTTGATGCCGAGCACGAGCCCCGGCAGCCAGACGATCCAGTCCGCCTCGATGGACCAGTCGTAGCGGCGCCGGTGGTCGTCGACCAGCAACTGCGCCAGGTCGCGCGGCGGCGACATGTATCCGAAGTTCCCGTGCGCCACGTGCGCGGCAACCGCGGAACGGATCGGCGGCGCGACGGCGAAGTCCATGTCCGCGATCCACAGCGGGATGACATCCTGACCGCGGTAGCGCTCCCACTTCTTCGAAGACCACTTCAGTCGCTCGGGGGCGACGGCGAGTTCGAACACGGCAGTTCCAGATCGCTGTAACGGGAATCCGGCCAATTTGGCACAGCCAATCTGACATGTCAATAGGAATATTTGAGATTTCAGATACACTCGCCGGGCCGCTTGATGTGGAAACGACCAGCAGTGCACGAGTGGAGTGTCGAATGAGTGCCGCGGGCGAAAACGGGAAGGAACCGGGCCTCGAACCGTCCCTGTCGGATCAGGCTTATGAGGCGATACGCAGCGACATCCTGACCTGCGTGCTGCGGCCGGGCGACGCGATCTCCGAGGCCACGCTGGTTGGTCGGTACGGGGTCGGCAAGGCGCCGGTCCGGGCGGCCTTGTCGCGCCTGCGCCAGGAGGGCCTGGTGTCGGCCTCGCCGCGACGCAGCTACGTCGTCGCTCCGATCACATTGCGCGATGTACAGGAGCTGTACGCGCTGCGGCTCATCCTCGAACCCGCGACCGCACGGCTTGCCGCGGGTAAGGTAGACGCACGCCGGCTCGAGAAGCTCGACGCCATCTGTCGCAAGGGCTACACGCCGGGCGATCCGGCGAGCACCCTGCGCTTCCTGGCTGCCAACCGCGAGTTTCACCTTCAGGTCGCCGAGTCGGGCGGCAACCAGCGCTTCGTTCGTTTGCTGGCCCAGATACTCGATGAGACGACGCGCGTGATGCACATCGGGCTGGCACTTCGCAACCGCAACGCCGAAATGCAGCACGAGCATCACGCGCTGCTCGACGCCCTGCAAAGGAACGACGGCGAGGCGGCAGCGCGGATCGCGGAGCAGCAGGTCGCGGCCTCGCGCGACATGGTGCTGTCCGGATTGCTCGGCAGCGACGCCCTGCTCGATCAGCCGCTCGCCTAGGCGCCGAGGCCAAGCTCCCGGGCGGCGTCGCACGGGCAGCGCGAGTCACGGCAGCATCCGGAAGTCCGTCCTGCCCGAGCCAGGTCCCGCGGCCAGCGCGTCCGGCGTTTGGGAGGGAGATTCGGCTCCGCTATACTCTGCGCCCTTCGTGACACTGATGTCCGCCCGTCACGAACAACGGCGAAGGAATTTCCGTCGCCGATGCCTCAAGGAAGGCCAAGTAGCTCAGTCGGTAGAGCAGAGGATTGAAAATCCTTGTGTCGGCGGTTCAATTCCGTCCTTGGCCACCACATTTCGCCGAGCGTCGCGACCCTGGATCAGACGGGGGCCACTCCGTCCCCGGCCGCCAAATGTCGTAGCGCCGCAGACCCACCGCATCCCGACTTTCTCTCGACCAACGCATCGGGCCAGGCGTTGGCCAACCTCGGCAACGCCCCTCGACGCGGCCTCCGACCGGGCATATGCATATGAGGGAAATCACGGTTCGGCGCGCCGCTGCGTCGTTAAGCTGCGCCCTCCGATGCCGAAACCATCGACAGGCCCGCAAGTGACGACACTGACCACGCCGACCATTCATCACGCCGCAGACAGGGTGGCGAACCTGCCCGCAGATGCGATCTTCGATCTGGCCCACACGCGCAAGATCGAGCTGGAGCTGCCGTACGCCGGGGCGGTGACGCCGGTCGAAGCCTGGACGCTGTTCACGCAGGGCAAGGCCAAGCTGGTCGATGTCCGAACCCCTCCCGAGTTCAAGTTCGTCGGCTCGGTTCCGGGTTCCGTCAACGTCGAGTGGCGCGGCTACGATCCGCAGCCGCTCGCCGTGTTCCTCGAAACGCTCCGGCGCGTGGCCTCGCCGTCGGAACCGGTACTGCTGCTGTGCCGGAGCGCGGTACGGTCCGACGCAGCGGCCGATGCCGCCGCCGAAGCCGGCTACGCGCGCGTCTACAACGTGCTCGAGGGATTCGAGGGCCAGCGCAACCACAGCAGGCGCCGTGGCGAGATCGACGGCTGGCGCCACCGCGGCCTGCCGTGGGTACAGGACTGACAGCCTGCGCGTCAACGGCGACGTAGCCGCTCGCCGTACCGCCCTCGTCCGACTCGATCGGCCTGCGGCCTTGCGTCAGGCCGGGGCGTCCGCAGCGCGGACGGCAGCCGTGGCACCAGCGGCCGCCGCGACCGCCTCGTAGAAGCGGCCCCGCAGGATCAGCCGGCGCCGCGTGGCGGAGTCGGTGAACGCGGACCGATCGTGCAGCACGTTGTTGCAGACGATTCCCATCCCGGGTTCCAGCCGCAGCAGCAGCACGTGCGGGTCCGTTTCCAGCACCTGCAGCAGGGCCGCCGTCGCGGCGTGCACCAGCGGATCGTCCTTCCATACGATGCTGCGCGTTCGCGCGGTGTAGCGCATGTGCAGGCGGCCGTCAGCGGTGACGCTGAACACCGGTCCGCTCTGGTCTCCGCGCGCGACCTCGCCCTCCTCCGAGCGCGCGGGGATGGTCATGGCATCGTCCTGCATCAGCGCCGCAACGTAGCGAGGGTCGGCGTCGCGCAGCGCAATGTAGGCAAGCTCGTGGTCGAACACGCGGTTCGCGCCGCCCTGCTCGGCGCGCTGCACGCAATGCAGGATCATCGCGCGGATGCGGCGCCCTGGCGGGTTGTAGTAGCCGTCGGTGTGCCAGCGGATCGCGCGGTTGGTGTACGGGATGTAGCCGCTGCGCGGGCCGGTATCCGTCGTGGCCAGCGGCGTGATGCCGTCGTCGTCCGCGAGGTAGTTGACATCCAGGGTGCGCAGCCCGAGCTGGGCCCCGATCTGCCGCGGCACGTCCGACGCGCCGTCGCTGCGCGGCGGCGCTGCGTACACCGCCATGTTGGCCCGGTCGCAGCGTTCGGCGAGAGCGTCGCGCTCGGCACGCGACAGCCGGCCGGGATCGGCGACCTCCACGAGCAGCTGCTCGGCCGCGGTTGGCGCCGAGGCGAGCTTGCGATCGCGCCAGGCACGGTAGGCGCTGTCATCGGCGAGGTCGAACGGACTCGAAGGATCCACGCCTACTCCGGCGGTATCGGGTCGTCGACCGGCGCGTCGACCTGCGGCATCTCGGGGAACGGGCCGGGCGTCGTCTCCTCCTCCTCAGGCGCCGCGATGATCGAACCCGCCGTACCGACGACGTTGTCCATCACCCGGCGCAGCGTCGTGACGGCGTCCGGCGCCTCGATCGTCATCACCTGATCGGTCACCCAGGCGCGGTCCCGCTCCGCCACGACGCCGAGCATCGCGTGGCCCGCGTAGCGCAGGAACGCGAAGTCCGGTCCGTTCGCTTCGTCGAACTCGAAGCTCGCGTAGTCGTCCGCGCGTGCGTTGAAGCGGTCGATGAACCCGCGCCGGATCGCCTCCGGGTCGGTGCCCAGCAGGCGCGATTCGTTCTCCGTCAGCAACTCGGCGAGGCGCCGGACCATCGACACCGTGAATACGCGCCGCTCCGGCAGCGGCAGCCGGGCGAACGCAAAACGGTCGGCAACGTTGATCAGGAACACCAGGAACTCGCTCAGGAAGTCGAAGTACTGGGGTGTCGCCTCGATCTCGAAGTCGGCGTCGCGCATGCGCTTGATCGTCTGCAGGCCGAGCCGCCAGGTCGTGAACGCCGCGACGCTGGCCAGCGTCGCGGGATCGCGCGCCTTGTCCTTGGCGAAGAAGCGGCTCTTGGTGCGCCGCAGGAGGTTGCTCGCCGGCTTCTCACTCATCGGCGGGGTCAATATCCACCCTTGCCAAACGGTCTTGGCAGTCCGGCGACCCGCACGCCCTGCTTGGCCGGGCCGCCCGGAAACAGGTCGTACAGGGTCTTGCTGTCGTGGTGCGGCATCAGCTCGGTGAGGTCCTTCAGCATGTTCCGGAAATTCGGAGTCTGGCCATGCTCCCGGTACTGGTCCCGCAGATAGTTGATCACGGTCCAGTGGTCGTCGGTGAGCGCGATGCCCTCGGCTTCGGCGATCGCCCGCGGGACCTCGTCCGCGTAGTTAGCCTCGAGCACGTAGCCCTCGTCGTCACACTCGATGGATTCGCCATTGATTTCGTAAGCCATTTGGGTTTTCCCTTACTCCTTGCGCAGATAGAACTCGAACTCGCCCGGCGCATTCTCGTAGCGGTCGACGAGGTGAACGCTGCTGCTGCGGGTCCAGGCGTCCACGTCGTCCTCGACACCCGGGCAGTTGCTGACCAGGACCAGCACCTCGCCGGCCCGCATCCCGTCAAGCAGGCGTCGCGCCTGGGCGATCGGCCCCGGGCAGGTGGCGCCGCGCATGTCGAGCACGATGTTGCCTGGCGACGGCGCGGCCGCGGCGCCGCGGCGGAGTGTGAACGCGACGCGCTGCCCGTTCAACGACTCCGTGGCGATCACTTCGTGCCCCGTCAGTTCCGCCCAGGCGCGCAGGTCGTCGCCGGTGCCGGGACAGTCGGAGATCAGGACCATGTATTGCCCGTCCGGCAGGTCATCAAGGATCTTCTTGGCACCGAGCAGCGGCAGCGGACACGACAGGCCCGTCATGTCGAGCCGGACGGCGGACGCGGCGCGGGACTGGATCGCCGCACTCCACGGGGCCATCGGAGAGCGTGCGACCGTCATGGCCAGTCCCGACTGCCGACCGCGGCGACGGACTTGTGCGGCACGAACAGCCCGCATCCGAGCTTGCGCTGCTGCCCGACCCCGCGCTCCTGGGCGAGCCGTGAATCCGCCGGCGACAGGCCATGCAGCATCAGGCTGTATCCGACCAGGATGCGCCCCGCATCGAGCTTCACTTCGCCACGCCGGCCGACGATCGTGTCGCACTCGATCCCCAGTGCCGCGAGCTCGGCATCGACATCCCGCACGAAGTCCGCTTCCTCGTGCGCGCCGGTCACCACCAGCCGCGAGTGCAGGACCGGATAGGGCAGCAGTTCGCGTCGGCTCCCCTGACCGACGTGCAACGGCGCCGGCACCTCGAGGTCGGTGCCCTGCAGCGCCGCGCACTCCTCGGCGCGGTGCTCGGGCACGCGCAGGACGATGCGCGTCCGCCCGCCGATCAGCATGCCGTCGGGGCAGGGCGTCAGCCCGCGGATCGGATGCACGCCGGCCAGCGGCTCCTCGTCGAGCCAGGGCAATCGCTCGGCGAGCGCCCGGTAAAGCGCCGCCGGGTAGTCGCGGTCGATGATGCCGCCGGCCACCGCGAAGGTGAAATCCAACGTCGCCGTCATGGGGAGCCCGGCTCCGCCGGACGGGCGCGGCTCCAGCCCAGCATGGCCTCCCCCCAGCTGGCCGCGGTGTCCGCGTCGATGTCGAACACCGTGAACCGCCTGCCCTCGCGAATGCGGATGCGCAGCAGGCTCAGCCCGCCGTGCCGGTAATCGATCTGCTGCAGCTCGATTTCCTGGCCGCCCAGGGGCGCGCGCAGCCGTGCAATCGACGTCACGCTGAGCTTGTCATCCGGGTCGGTCGGTTCCATGGCCCTCGGTTCTCGCGCCCGGACCAACGGTCCCGCGCCGCATTGACTCCATGCGGAGACTCTATAGTCTGTCCGCGTTTCCCGCCGCCATTACCCCGGTCGGCAGCCTACCCCTCCCATTGGGGTTATACGGCTAATCATCGCGGGTGATGGCTGGGCCGCGCCGTGCACCGTAGGATCGGCTGGCGAAAACACTGAGGTCGCGCCCGAAACAGGCCGCGGCCATCGTGCGGCGGTGCGCCCCGAAAGGGCGCGAATCTCGCCGCCAACCCCATTGAACCGACCATCGACCGGGAGCTTCCCACCATGGCAAAGCCGATGCATGAAACCCCGATGCTCGACGAGCTCGAGAGCGGCCCGTGGCCGAGCTTCGTCACCGGGCTCAAGCGACTGGCAAAGGACAAGGACTATGTAGTCGATGTCCTTGGCCAGCTCGAAACCTCGTACAAGACGCGCAAGGGGTACTGGAAGGGCGGCACGGTCAGCGTGTTCGGATACGGCGGCGGCGTGATCCCGCGCTTCACCGAGCTGAAGGACGAGAGCGGCAAGCCGATGTTCCCGGATGCCGCCGAGTTCCACACGCTGCGCGTGATGCCGCCACCGGGCATGCACTACTCGACCGACATCCTGCGCAAGCTGTGCGACATCTGGGAAGAGCACGGCTCCGGCCTGATCGCCTTCCACGGCCAGAGCGGCGACATCATGTTCCAGGGCGTCAAGTCGGACAAGGTGCAGGACGCCTTCGATGCGATCAACGAGGCCGGGTTCGATCTCGGCGGTGCCGGGCCGGCGGTTCGCACCTCGATGTCGTGCATCGGCGCCGCCCGCTGCGAGCAGTCGTGCTACGACGAAGCGAAGGCGCACCGCACGGTGCTCAACAGCTTCCTCGACGACATCCATCGCCCGGCGCTGCCGTACAAGTTCAAGTTCAAGTTCTCGGGCTGCCCGAACGACTGCATGAACTCCGTGCAGCGCGCGGACCTCGCGGTCATCGGCACCTGGCGCGACAACATCCGGACCGACGAGGAACTCGCCAAGAAGTGGTTCGCGAAGCACGGGATGAACGAGCTGGTGAACGACGTCGTGGCACGCTGCCCGACGAAGGCGATCCAGATCAAGGACATCAAGGACGTTCGCAAGGACCCGAAGATCTCCAGCGTGGCGGTCAACGACACGCAGGCTCTCGAGATCGACAATCGCGATTGCGTGCGCTGCATGCACTGCATCAACGTGATGACCGGCGCGCTGGCGCACGGCGAGGACACGGGCGCCACGCTCCTGTGCGGCGGCAAGCGGACGCTGAAGATCGGCGACCTGATGGGGACGGTGATCGTTCCGTTCATCAAGCTGGCCACCGACGAGGACCGCGAAAACCTGGTCGATCTCGGCAAGCGCATCGTCGACTTCTTCGCGGACAACGCGCTCGAACACGAGCGCATCGGCGAGACGATCGAGCGCGTCGGCCTCGTGAACTTCCTGGAGGGCGTTGGCCTGGAAGTCGATCCGAACATGGTGGCGGCGCCGCGGACGAACCCGTACGTGCGCACCGATGACTGGGACGAGGAAGTGGCCAAAGTGCAGGCGCGGCAGAAGGCCGCTTAGGGAGACCGGGAACATGTCTCAAGTAGAAGCACCAGTCAAGGCGCCGGCCAAGGCGCCCACGCCGCGCCGCGCAGTCGAGAGCGGCGTTCCGGACAACACGCAGTTCCTGCATCCCCTGATGCTGAAGAACTACGGCAAGTGGAAGTACCACGACCGGCCGCGGCCCGGCGTCCTGCATCACGTGGCGCACTCGGGCGACGAGCTGTGGACCGTCAAGGCCGGCACGCAGCGGCAGATGGACGTGTGGACGATCCGCAAGCTGTGCGACATCGTCGACAAGTTCGGCGAGCGCCAGATCCGCTTCACGATCCGCAGCAACGTCGAAATCGGCGTGTCGAAGCTGGAGAAGGTCGATCCGCTGATCAACGCGCTGGAAAGCGCCGGATTCCCGGTCGGCGGCACGGGCAACTCGGTGTCGATGATCGCGCACACGCAGGGCTGGCTGCACTGCGACATCCCGGGCACCGATGCCTCGGGGGCGGTCAAGGCTCTGATGGACGACCTGATCACCGAGTTCAAGCGCGAGGAGATGCCGAACCGCGTGCACCTTTCGACCTCCTGCTGCGAAATCAACTGCGGCGGCCAGGCCGACATCGCGATCATCGTGCAGCACACCAAGCCGCCCAAGATCAACCACGACCTGGTGGCGAACGTCTGCGAACGCCCGGCGGTGGTCGCACGCTGCCCGGTCGCGGCGATCCGGCCGGCGCTCGTCAACGGCAAGCCCTCGCTCGAAGTCGACGAGAAGAAGTGCATCTGCTGCGGCGCCTGCTATCCCCCGTGCCCGCCGATGCAGATCAACGATCCGGAGCATTCGAAGCTCGCCATCTGGGTGGGAGGCAAGAATTCGAACGCCCGCGGCAAGCCGACGTTCATGAAGATGGTCGCCTCGGGGCTGCCGAACAACCCGCCGCGCTGGCCCGAAGTCAGCGAGATCGTCACCCGCATCCTCCGCGTCTACAAGGAAGACGCGCGGTCGTGGGAGCGCATGGCGGACTGGATCGAGCGCATCGGCTGGCCGCGCTTCTTCGAGAAGACCGGACTGACGTTCACCAAGCACCTGATCGACGACTGGCGCGGATCGCGGGCGAACCTGAACGCGTCGACCCACATCCGGTTCTGACGCCGGGCCGCGAGAGGACAGAGACGTGAAGATCTCCGTACTGGTCAACGAGGGGCCGTACCAGCACCAGGCCAGCGACTCGGCCTACCTGTTCTGCGCCGCGGCGATCGCCCGCGGCCACGAGGTCCAGCGTGTGTTCTTCTATCACGACGGGGTCAACAACGCGACCAAGTACACCGAACCGCCGCAGGACG
>Ga0316195_10001500_pt1 | contig 10499 bp, 7 predicted proteins | sample Phised1_MG_FD_204937 | JGI IMG/M metagenome (GOLD analysis project Ga0316195, IMG submission 204937) | Coastal sediment microbial communities from Maine, United States - Phippsburg sediment 1 | ecosystem: Environmental > Aquatic > Marine > Coastal > Sediment | place: USA: Maine | collected...
GGCCGAGCACGGGTTGCCCGAGGGGCTCACCGTCGAGCGGCAGGCGTTCCCCAGGCTGCCCTCCGGGCTACGGCCGGTCGAGCACTGGGAGTGGGACTGGTGGTACACGACCACCGCCCCAGCCCCCCGCCCCCAGGAGGCCCTCGTCATGGGCCTGGGCCTCACGGACCCCCGCGTGCCGGAGCTGCTCGCAGTGGCCAACCCGGATGCGATGGTCCACCCAGGGGATCGCCGCATCAGCGGGTGGTGGGGCATCACGGCTGAGGCCCTGGAAAAGGCTGCAGGGGTCGCACCCACCGACCTCGTGGCGGTGGCCGCCGTGACCACCATGCGCCCCGGGATCCCGCACCTGGGCTCAGTGGCCACGCACCCGTCGTGGCGGGGGCAAGGGCTCTCCCGCGACCTGTGCGCCCGCCTCACGCGTGACGCGCTCGACCAGGGCGCACCGGCCGTGACCCTCGGCATGCACGCCGCCAACCGCTCGGCCCGGGCTGTCTACAGCTCCTTGGGCTACACGGTGGGCCAGCGCTGGGCCAGCGGCAGAATGCCCCGATCCGACTCATCCCGGGACTAGTCTGGGCCCATGGCCCGTCGCATCATCGCTGCCCTGCTCGTCATCCTTGCCAGCGTGTTGGCACCCTTCGCGGTCGGGGCACTCTGGGCAGAGCGCACCATCACCAGCCCCCAGGCCTTCAACGAGACCCTGGCGCCGTTGGCCGAGGACCCCTTGGTCCGCCAGACCGTCTCCACCGAGGTCTCCGCAGCGATCCTCGACGCCATCGACGCCGAGGCCCGTGCCGAGCAGTTCCTGGGTGGTCTCAGCGGCCCCCTGTCTGAGCTGCGTGGCAACAGCTCGGTGGACTCGGTGATCGCGGCGGCCATCGCCTCCGGGGTCAACAACGCCATCACCTCGGGCGTCGACTCCTACGTGCAGTCCGACCAGTTCGGGCAGGGCTGGCAGGCTGTCACCTCCCTGCTCCAGGAGCAGTTCGTCGCGCTGATCGAACGCGACACCGTCGATGCGGCCGTCACGCTCCAGGACGGCCAGATCGTCCTGGACACCGCTGTCGTGGCCGACAGGGTCCAGGCCCAGCTGGCAGAGCGTGGGGTGCCCTTCGCGGGCACCCTCGACTTCCCGGGTCGGCAGGTTGTCCTCGCTGACGCCCCGAACCTCCAGCTCGTGGCCAACGCGCTGTCGGTCTTCCTCCCGGTCGCCGCGTGGTTGTGGCTGGTGGTCGTGGTCATGTTCGTGGTCGGGGTGCTCCTCTGGCGTCCGCGATCACGGGGCCTCATGTGGGCCGGCCTGGGCCTGGCGATCGGGGCGCTCGTCACCTACGTGGCCCTCGACCTGGGCAGTGCGCAACTGGTCAATGCCGCCCCGGCCGGCTACTCCGCGCTCTTCTCGGCGGTGGCCACCACCCTGCTGCGGTTCCTCGTCAACGCACTGCTGGTCATGCTGACCCTGGGCGTGGTCCTCGCCCTGGCCGGGTGGCTCGCTGGCGCGACCCCGTTCGGCCGCCGGACCCGCCTGGCCATCGCAGGCGCCGCACATCGTTGGGGCAGCCCCCTGGCTGGCAGCGGGCTGGGCAGGTTCACCTCTGAGCACCCGATGTTCGTCCCCACCCTGCGTGCCGTGGTGCTGGGCCTCGCTGCTGCCTACGTGCTCCTGGCTGACCGGCTGAGCCCGGCCGCGATCGCCTGGACAGCTGTTGTTGTGGCAGGGGCCCTGCTGCTCATCGAGGTTGTGGAAGGGGCGGGGCTGGCTCACGAGTCCGCACGTGCTGGCGCCCTCGTCGCGTCCGCGACCGCCCCGGGCGACTGACCGACCACTGATCGCCCCGCCAGCCGAACCGAGTACGCCGATCCTTCTCAGTCCTGGGATCCGGAGCGTTCGCGACGGGCGGAGTCCGCAGCGTCCATCCGCGCGAGCCGCTCGTTGTAGGCACGCAGCTCGGAGTCGCCATCGAGGTCGGCTCGGCGATCTGAGCGTCGCGCCTCCCGCTCGTCACTGCGAGCCCACTGGACACCCAGGACCACCGCCACGACCAGCGTCGGGATCTCGCCGAAGCCCCAGGCGATCGCACCCGCGTTCCTGGTGTCCTGCAGCACGTCGGTCAGCCACGGTGGAGTCACCAGGGCGTACCAGTCGGCGACCATCGGGGTCTCGGTCATCATCATCGGCACGGCGAAGAACGAATGGATCACCAGCGAGGCCATGAGCAGGATCAGCTTCGCCGGGTACTCCAGCCGCCGTGGTCCGGCGTCGACACCGATCACGACCCAGTAGAACAGGTACCCCGCGGCCAGGAAGTGCACCTGCATCGCGAAGTGGCCCAGGTGCGAGCTCATCAGCGAGGCGTACAGGCTGGTGTAGTACAGCCCGTAGAGGCCCACGGTGTAGATGAACAGCACGTAGAGGGGATGGGTGACGAAGCGGGTCACCGGCGAGTGCAGGCCCCACGTGATCCACTCCCGCGGTCCACGGCCGCCCCCCGTTGCCGGTGGGATCACCCGCAGGGCGAGGGTGATCGGGCCACCGAGGACGAGCAGGACCGGGGCCAGCATGGCCAGCACCATGTGCGAGACCATGTGCAGGGTGAAGGACACCGGGGCGTACCAGGCCACGCCTGCGCACGTGGACCAGATGACCACCAGCCAGCCGAGGATCCACGTCACGAGTCGCCCGACGGGCCATGAGTCACCGCGCCGGCGCAGCAGGAGGAATCCCGCGCAGTAGAGCCCGATGGCCAGCAGGGCTGTCGTGAGCCACACCCAGTCCGGGTGCCAGCCGAAGGCCACAGACGTGAACGTCGGGGCCGGCGGGTAGAGGTAGCCGATCAGGTCCTCGCCGAGCGTGGGCAGCTGGATCGCCTCACGCGGGAACGCCGACCGGGCCAGGACCACGGCCAGCCCGAGGGCGCAGCCCAGCGCGATCACCTCGGCCAGGAGACGAGCTGAGCCGGACCCACGACCGGCGCCACGCCAGCCCCGGCGCACCGCAGCCCCCAGCGCCAGGGCGACCAGGAGCGCGATGACCTTGGCCAGGACCATGCGCCCGTACGCAGTGCTCACCAGCTGTGCCACCGAGTCCATCCGGGTGGCAGCCGAGGCCACACCCGTGAGGCCCAGGGCGGCAACAGCAACGATCGCCACCACCCCGAACCGCCGGACCCGCTCCCCCATCTGAGGTGAGCCCAGGAGCGCATGAGTGGTCACCGCGACCACACCACCACCCCAGACGGCTGCCGAGATCGAGTGCACGAATCCGCTGATCAACGCCAGGGAGTGCCCGCCCAGCCCGGCCGCGTGACCGGTCAGCGAGGGGATGCCGACGGCCACCAGGCCGACGGCCAGCCACGCCGCAGCAGCGCCCAGTGAGCGCGAGACCGCGAACCCCACACCGACAGCGACGGCCAGCACCGCCGAGATCAGGTGCGCCCGGCTCACCTCGACGTCCCACAGGTAGGTCGACAGCAGGCCGGGCTGAGTCAACTCGCCCAATCCGATGCCCAGCACATCAGCGAGGGTGAACACCGCGAACAGCGCACCCGCACCTGCCATGAGGAAGGCCGCGGCTGACGCCACCGCCAGGTCGCGGCGGCCGGCCCTCGTCAGCTTCGTGCGCGCCCCCGGGTCCAGCGCCACCGCGGACAGCCCGAACCCCACCAGCACACCGCCGGCCAACAACGTCACGAGGCGAAGCACGGGCAGACCGTTGACCACCAGCCAACCGGCGTCGGGCAACCCATCGAGCGCCGGGGACCACCAGATCCCGGCCGCTGCTGCGGTCAGGACCAGGGCCGTGAAGGCAGCCAGGCCCCAGATCACACGGGCAACGACCGGGGGCCGCCCACGCGTGGGCACCCGCGTCTGCGGGGCATCGGGGGCGGCCGTGGTGGTCATCGAGTCCTGCGCATGACCCACATGCCCGCGGCAGCGCCGATCACGACGGCGGCGCCGAGGAAGAGGACCCACCCCAGTGGTCCCACACCGCCTGCATCGGAGTCGTCGGCAGGGCCGGAGCCCTCGACGGCCGGTACGGCTGAAGCCGAGTCGCCAGGAGGGGCGGAGGGCTCATCGCTGGTCGTTGCCGCCACCGGGGACACCGCGACACCCGCTGCCTCGTCGACGGTGAACGAGATCGTCCCCTCGATCGGATGGCCGTCGGCGGACACCACCCGGTAGGCCGCACGGAACTCACCGGCCGGGCTCTGCTCGGGCCACGACACCGACACCGTGGCGCCATCGACCTGCACGGGGCCCACCTCGAGCCGGGACTCCGAGGCCACATCCGTCAGGGTCACCGCGTTGCCCTGCTCCAGGATCTGCTCGCCGAAGGTGAACGACAGGGCCGCCGGCGCCGAGGCCAGGGCTGCGCCGTCCTGCGGGTCTGAGGAATCCAGCTCAGCGTGCGCCCGGGCCGGTGAGACGACCAACAGCAGGGCCAGCGCGGCAAGGATCCCCACGAGCCATCCTCGGACCACATGTGCTCCCATGCCTTCCCTCCCTGGTCGTGCGACCCGGTCAACCGGCGGACCGCCCACCCAGCCTACGAACCACCGCCCACACCCGCTCGGGGGGGCAAGCCCCGCTCAGTCGTCCTGCTCCGGAGTCGCGTCGATGCCAGCCTCCGCACGCTGGGCGGGGGTGATCGGTGTGGGGGCGCCGGTCAAGGGGTCGTGGCCCGCGCCGGTCTTCGGGAACGCGATGACCTCACGCAGTGAGGCCGCACCCGAGAGCAGCATGACGATCCGGTCCCAGCCGAACGCCACCCCACCGTGCGGGGGCGGCCCGTACGCGAACGCGTCGAGGAGGAACCCGAACTTGTCCCGCGCCTCCGTCTCGTCGATGCCCAGTACTGAGAACACCCGCTGCTGGACATCGGCGCGATGGATACGGATGGACCCGCCGCCGATCTCGTTGCCGTTGCAGACCATGTCGTAGGCGTAGGCCAGCGCCTCGCCGGGAGCCTCCTCGAAACGATCGATCCACTCGGCGTTCGGCGAGGTGAAGGGATGGTGCACCGCCGTCCACCCGGGGTTGCCATCGTCGTCGACGATCGCTTCGAACACGGGCGCGTCGATGACCCAGAGGAACGACCAGGCCTCGGGGTCGATCAGTGCGCAGCGCTCGGCGATCTCCACCCGGGCGGCACCCAGCAGCGCACGGGCGTCGCTGGCCGGACCGGCCGCGAAGAAGATGCAGTCCCCCGGCCTGGCGCCGGTCGCCTGAGCCAGGCCGTCCCGCTCGGCGTCGGTGAGGTTCTTCGCCACTGGTCCGCCGAGCGTCCCATCCTCAGCGAGGGTCACATACGCCAGGCCACGAGCGCCACGCTGCTTGGCCCACTCCTGCCACGCGTCGAAGGTGCGCCGTGGTTGCGAGCCGCCGCCGGGCATGACCACAGCCCCCACGTAGGGCGCCTGGAAGACCCGGAACTGCGTGTCGGCGAAGTACTGCGTGAGCTCCACCAGTTCCACGCCGAAGCGCAGGTCGGGCTTGTCGGAGCCGAAGCGGCGCATCGCCTCCGCGAAGGTCATGTGCGGGATCTCGCCGATCTCGTGACCGACGGTCCCGGCCCACAGCGCCCGGATGACTGCCTCGCCGACCTCGAGGACATCTGACTGCTCGACGAAGCTCATCTCCACGTCGAGCTGCGTGAACTCGGGCTGGCGGTCCTTGCGGAAGTCCTCATCCCGGTAGCACCGGGCGATCTGGAAGTAGCGTTCCATGCCGGCCACCATCAGCAGCTGCTTGAACAGCTGCGGCGACTGGGGCAGGGCGTACCAGTTGCCCGGCTGCAGCCGCACGGGGACGAGGAAGTCCCGGGCCCCCTCGGGCGTCGAGCGGGTCAGGGTCGGCGTCTCGACCTCGAGGAAGTCGCGGGCGAAGAGCACCTCGCGGGCGATCTGGTTGACCTTGGAGCGCAGGCGCATGATCCGCGCAGGCTCAGGGCGGCGCAGGTCGAGGTAGCGGTAGCGCAGGCGCGCCTCCTCGCCGACCTCGACGTGGTCGTCGATCGGGAAGGGCAGCGGGGCGGACTCCGACAGGACCTCCAAGGAGGTGACCATCACCTCGATGGCGCCGGTGGCCAGATCCGGGTTCTCGTTGCCCTCGGGCCGGGCGGCCACCTCCCCCACGACCTTCACGCAGAACTCGTTGCGCAGCGGATGGGCCACCTCTGGGTCGTGGACCACGACCTGCACGACCCCCGACCCATCCCGAAGGTCGAGGAAGGCCACGCCGCCGTGGTCGCGGCGACGACCGATCCAACCGGCCAGCGTGACGCTCTGCCCGACGTGGTCGATGCCGAGCGTTCCGGCCTCATGGGTGCGGATCATCGGGCGCTCTCCTCGTGGCTCTGGGTTTGGCTCTCAACATGGGGGTGCAGGTCGGCAGCCGGAGGGACCCACTCCCGCGGGTCAGCGGGCACCTGCTCCCCGGTCCGGATGTCCTTGACGGACCCGCCCTCGGCATCTGCGAACCACACGAAGGGAATCCCGCGGCGGTCCGCGTAGCGGATCTGCTTGCCGAACTTGTCGGCCTTGGGCGACACCTCGGTCGGGATCCCGCGGCCCCGCAGGGCGGCCGCGACACCGTCGGACTCGGCACGGCGGGCCTCATCGGTGACCGCCACCAGGACCGCCGTGGGCACCGCACGGCTGGCACGCACGAGTCCACGACCGAGCAGCACTCCCATCAGGCGCGAGACACCCAGCGAGATGCCCACCCCGGGGTAGCTCGACCGGTTGTCGCGGGCCAGGGCGTCGTAGCGGCCCCCGGAGCAGATCGAGCCGAACTCCTCGTACCCGACCAGCTGGGTCTCGTAGACGGTGCCTGTGTAGTAGTCCAGGCCGCGGGCGATCCTGAGGTCAGCCACCACCGCACCGGGCAGGATCTGCGCGGCGGCGCCCACCACGGCCTCGAGTTCGGCAAGACCCTGCTCCAGCAGGTCGTCGCGCACCCCGAGCGCCCGGACCTGCTGCACGAAGGAGGTGTCCGCGCTGCGGATGCCGGCCAGTGCGAGGCACTGACTCGCCGCAGCCTCGGTGAGGCCCGCCTCGTCGACGAGCATGGCCCTGACGCGGTCCGGGCCGACCTTGTCCAGCTTGTCGATCGCGCGGAGCACCGCCGCCGGATCATCGGCGCCCACTCCCCGGTAGAAGCCCTCAGCAAGCTTGCGGTTGTTCACCAGGATGATCGCCGGAGGCATCGGCAGCGCGCGGAACACCTCGGCCATCACGAGCGCGACCTCCACCTCGTGGTGCAGGGCAAGGGTGTCGCGCCCGACGATGTCGATGTCGGCCTGCGTGAACTCCCGGTAGCGACCCTCCTGCGGCCGCTCGCCACGCCAGACCTTCTGCACCTGGTAGCGCCGGAACGGGAACTCGAGGTGTCCGGCGTTCTGCATGACGTAGCGGGCGAAGGGCACAGTCAGGTCGAAGTGCAGCCCGAGCCCGGCATCGGGCTCCTCGGCCGGCGCATGCAGGCGACGCAGGACGTAGACCTCCTTGTCGATCTCACCCTTGCGCAGCATCTGCTCGAGCGGCTCCACAGCGCGGGTCTCGACCGACGCGAAGCCATGCAGCTCGAAGATCCGACGGACCGTGTCCAGGACGTGCTGCTCGACGATCCGCTCGGCGGGCAGGTACTCGGGGAACCCCGACAGGGCGGCCGGGCGGCTCATGCGCCGGCTCCCGGAGCGGGCCGCTGCACGTCAGCCAGCCCCTGCAGGAACGGGTTCACCCGTCGCTCGGCCCCGATCGTGGTGGTCTCCCCGTGCCCCGGCAGGACCAGCATCTCGTCGGGCTGGGTCAGCACGACGCGGGCCAGTGAATCCAGCATCGCGGCGTGGTCGCCGCCGGGCAGGTCCGTGCGTCCGATCGCACCGGCGAACAGCAGATCGCCGGAGAGCATCAGGGGCTCAGCGCCTGTCTGCATCAGGCGGAACGCCGTGGAGCCCGGGGTGTGCCCGGGGGCGTGGTCGGCCGTGAAGGTCATGCCGGCGATCTCCAGGAGGCTGCCGTCAGCGAGCTCGCGCACGTCGGAGGGCTCGGCGAAGTCAGTTGCCCCCACGACGCTCGCGAACATCATGCGGGTCTCCCCCGACACCCCCGCCCAGGGATCGGCCAGCAGCGCGCGGTCGCCCGGGTGGATCCACGCCGGGATGTCATAGCCCTCGCAGACGGGGAGCACCGACCACATGTGGTCCAGGTGCCCGTGGGTGAGGACGACGGCGACCGGGTTCAGGTGGTGCTCGGAGACCACCTGCTCGATCCCCGCGCGGCTGTCCATGCCGGGGTCGATGATGACCGCCTCGCTGTTCGCCCCCGGGGCCAGGATCCAGCAGTTGGTCCCGAACGGGCCTGCCGGGAAACCGGCGATGAGCATGGGCGCTACCTCACAGAAGTCCGAAGGGTCGCGGCGCAGGGCGCCGACCGGGCACAGGGTATCCGCGGACTCACCCCGGGACCTAACCGTGCGGGTCCTCCCCGTGGCCGGTCCCCGTGCGACATAGACTCCGCGCGAGCCACCAACACCACACCGTGGGAGCACCTGTCGTGTCGAACGCCAAGAAGCCAGGAACCGGGGCGAGCAACAAGCGCCGCAAGGAGCTAGCCGCTGCCAAGGCCGAACGCCAGAGCGCGCGCAGGGCCCAGCGCGAGGCCAGGCACAAGCGGCGGATGCGCATCGGATGGGGCATCGCGGCTGTTGTGGCGGTGCTTGTCGTGGCCGGCCTCGTCTTCTGGCCCGACAGCAGCGCGGACGACGTGGCCCTGCCCGTCGACTCGGCGTCGGCCAGCCCCTCCGCGCCGGCCAGTGCCGCGCCCTCACCGTCCGAGGTCCAGGTCGAGGGTTGCGATCCCGCTCCGACACCTCCCACGGACCCACAGTCCTGGGACACCGCTCCGGCGAACACCCTCGAGGACGGCACCGACTACCAGTTGGTGCTGGCCACCAACTGTGGGGACATCGTGATCGACACGGTCGCGGCTGAGGCCCCGGAGACGGTCAACGCCATGCTCTGGCTGGCAGGCGAGGGCTACTTCGACTCGACCCTGTGCCATCGGCTGACCACCGAGGGGATCAAGGTGCTGCAGTGCGGTGACCCCACAGCCACCGGCACCGGTGGCCCGGGGTTCGAGCTCCCCGACGAGAACCTGCCCGCCGATGAGGGTGTCAACTACCCGGCTGGGACCGTGGCCATGGCCAACGCCGGGCCGGGCACCTCCGGCAGCCAGTTCTTCATCGTCTACGAGGACACGACCCTGCCCCCCAACTACACCATCTGGGGCGAGGTCTCCTCGGGGCTCGACGTTGTCACCAAGGTGGCAGCCGCGGGTGTCTCGGGCGGTGGCACGGATGGCCCGCCTGCAGCGGCCATCGGCATCGAGACCGCAACCGCCCAGCCACAGGGCTGAGTCGAGGTCCCACCCGTGGGACAATGACCGTCAGCTGACTACGGAGGGTTACCCGCATGACCGAGCACGCCCACGGCCGTGTCGATGACGACGGCACGGTGTTCGTCCGCCTTCCCGATGGGCAGGAAGCCGCCGTCGGCCAGTGGGCCGCAGGTGCGCCCGCCGAGGGGCTGGCGTTCTTCGAGCGCAAGTACGAGGGCCTCAAGGCGGAGGCTGATCTGCTCATGGCGCGGCTCAAGGACGGCAAGGGCAGCCCGGAGAACGTCAGCATCGTGGTGACGAAGCTGCGCGAGACGGTGGCCGAGCCGCACGTGGTCGGCGACCTCGCGGTGCTCTCGGACCTGGCCGAGCAGTTGGAGGCTGCCGGCGAGGCTCGACGAGTGGCTGCCGCTGCTGCGCGGGAGGAGGCGCGTGCTGCCACGATGGCCACCCGCGCCTCGATCGCGGAGGAGGCCGAGGGCCTGGCCGAGTCAACGCACTGGAAGGCCACTGGCGATCGCTTCAAGGCCCTCCAGGAGCAGTGGACGGCCCTGCCCCGAGGTGACCGCTCGACCAGGGAGGCCGAGCAGGAGCTGTGGAAGCGGTTCAGCGGCGCCAGGTCAGCGTTCGACAAGGCTCGCCGCGCGCACTTCGCCACCCTGGACGCGACGCGCAAGGAGGCCACGGCGGCGAAGAACGACATCATCGCCCGCGCTCAGGCCCTGTCCAGCAGCACCGACTGGGCTGCTACGGCACGCGAGTACCGCGGCCTCATGGACGAGTGGAAGGCCGCCCCACGAGCGGGACGGGCCGACGAGGACCGCCTGTGGGCACGTTTCCGGGCCGCCCAGGATGTCTTCTTCAACGCCCGAAATGCCGAGCAGGCCGAACGTGAGGGCGACCAGCAGGAGAACGCGAAGGCCAAGGCGGCGCTTGCCGACGAGGCCGAGGCCCTGCTGCCGATCACCGACCTCGGGCCCGCCAAGAGCGCGCTGCGCACCATCGCGGAGCGCTGGAATGCGATCGGTCATGTGCCCCGGGGCGACCGCGACAAGCTCGAGGGCCGGCTGCGTCGTGTCGAGGAGGCCGTCAAGCGCGCCG
>Ga0316195_10001501_pt1 | contig 10498 bp, 9 predicted proteins | sample Phised1_MG_FD_204937 | JGI IMG/M metagenome (GOLD analysis project Ga0316195, IMG submission 204937) | Coastal sediment microbial communities from Maine, United States - Phippsburg sediment 1 | ecosystem: Environmental > Aquatic > Marine > Coastal > Sediment | place: USA: Maine | collected...
CATCGAAAGGGTGTTGGTGTGAGGGGAAGGTGAGCAGTGAGCAGTGAGCAGTGAGCAGTGAGCAGTGAGCAGTGAGCAGTGAGCAGTGAGCAGTGAGCAGTGAGCAGTGAGCAGTGTCAGACCGCTGCCCCTCTTAACCGTTCACTGATCACCGCTCACTGCTCACTCAGTCTCAATCCTCACTCACCTGCGGCTTCCAGGCTTCCTTCAGCTCCTGCAGCGTCCGCGGCGGCACCGGGTCATAATGACTCAGGTCCAGGGTATAGCTCCCCTCGCCGCCCGTCAGCGCCTTCAAGCGGGTCTGGTAGTCGGTCAGCTCGGCCAGCGGCACGAAGGCGGAGACCGTCACCCGGCCGCCAGGCAGGCTGTCGTTGCCGTTGATGCGGCCCCGCTTGGTCGCCAGGTCGCCCGTGATGTCGCCCATCGACTGGGCCGGCGTGGTGATCTCGACCTTGACGATCGGCTCCAGCACGGTCGGCCCGGCATTCTGCACGGCCTGCAGGAACGCCTTCTTGCCGGCGCTGACGAAGGCCACTTCCTTCGAGTCCACCGAGTGATACTTGCCGTCATAGACAGTGACCCGAAGGTCCTGTAGCGGGAAGCCGGCGACAGCGCCGTCGGTCAACACCTGCCGGACGCCCTTTTCAACCGCCGGGATGAACTGGTGCGGAATGGCGCCGCCAACGACCTTGTCCACAAACTCGAAGCCCGCGCCACGTTCCAGCGGCTCGACCCTCAGGTAGACCTCGCCGAACTGGCCGGCGCCACCAGTCTGCTTCTTGTGACGGTGATGGCCCTCGGCCGGTTGGGTGATGGTCTCGCGGTACGGAATGCTCGGCGGACGCGTCTTGACGTGCACGTTATAGCGCTCGGTCATGCGCTCCAGCATGACCCGCAGGTGCAACTCGCCCATGCCGTAGAGCACGGTCTCGTTCAACGCCGCGTGGTGCTCGACCCGTACGCAGGGGTCCTCCGCGACCAGCTTGTGCAGCGAATCGGCCAGGCGCTGCTCCTCGCCCCGACGTTCGGGCTCGATCGCCAGACCCAGCATCGGCGGCGGGAAGGCGATTGGCTTCAGGTGGTAGTTGTCCTCGTCATGCGAGTCGTGCAACACCGCGTCGAAGTGCAGCTCCTCGATCTTGGAGACCGCCGCTATGTCGCCGGGAATCGCCTCCGGAATCTCCACCGTATCCTTGCCCTGCAACCGGTAGAGGTGCGCGATCCGGATGGGCTTCCTCGCGTCGCCGACAAACAGCTGGCCACCCGCGCGAACGGTGCCCTGGTGGACGCGGAATATGCCGAGCTTGCCGACGAAGGGATCGATGGCCACCTTGAACACGTGGGCAATCGCATGGCGCTCCGCATCGGGCAGCACATCGACGCGCACGGCCTTGTCCGGATCACCCTTCAGGAACGGCGGCGGGTTGCCTTCCGTCGGATTCGGCATCAAGTGCGCAAAGACCTCCAGCAGTTCCTTGATGCCGGCGCCCGTCTCGGCCGAGACGAAGCAGACCGGGATCAGGTGTCCTTCGCGCAGCGCCTGCTCGAAGGGATCGTGCAGCTGCTGGGGCTGGAGTTCCTCGCCCTGCTCGAGGTACAGCGCCATCAGCTCCTCGTCCACCTCGACCACCTGGTCGATGATCTCGGTGTGCGCATCCCTGATGGTGGAGAAATCGGTGCTTCGGCCGGAGGGCTGGAAGAACACGTCCTCGACGATCTTGCCACCCTCCGCAGGCAGGTTGACGGGCAGGCACACCTTGCCGAAACGGTCGCGCAGTTCCTCGAGCACTTCCTGGGGCCGTGCGTCCGGCAGATCGATCTTGTTGACGATGACCAGGCGGCACAATTTCCGGTTGCGCGCGAAATCCATCATGCGCTGGGTCATCGGTTCCACACCGGTCACCGCGCTGACGACCACGGCGGCGGTCTCGACGGCTTCGAGCACGCTCAGGGATCGACCTATGAAATCCGGAATACCCGGCGTGTCGAGCAGGTTGACCTGCGTGCCTGCGGTCTCGAAGTGGCAGAGCGCCGAATCGAGCGAGTGCAACAGGCGCTTCTCCTGGGCATCGAAATCGCAGACGGTGGTACCGCGATCGAGACTGCCCTTGCCCGGTATCGCGCCGGCCCCCTCAAGCAGGGCCTCCGCCAGCAGTGTCTTGCCGCTGCCAGCGTGGCCGACAAGGGCGATGTTCCGGATGTCCGTGGTGCCATGAGCCATGACGGGGTCCCCCGAGGTCGTATCTCATTGATTGATCGGAGGATAGCACCGTGACCGGTTCCGGCGTCGTGGTAGTCCCGGATGGTGCAGGGAGCCCCGAATCGTTCCACATCGCAGGATCCTGAGAAAATCAATGAGATAGCGCATACGTCGTGGATCGCGCCAGCGCACCGGGGCCTGGGGACCCCTGAAAGCGTCCTGCGTCCCCCGCCGGAGCGCCGCAATTTCCGGCGGAAACGGGGCAAGTGGCCGGTCCCCGCCCAAAGGGACTTTATTCCTCGATCCCGGGGCACTATCATGCCCGTCCGCACCCCTTTCCCGGGGCCGACAGTGACGCCCGGGTGGTCCTACTGGGCCCGGGGCAGGCGCAGGCAAACACGGGGACCGACGCAAATGGCAGTAGCAGTAGGCGGTGACAAGTCCGACCCCATGGTCGATCCGAACGTGATCCCGCTGGTCGACATCATGTTGGTGTTGTTGATCATCTTCATCATCACGATTCCGGTCATGACCCATGCGGTCAAGATCGACCTGCCGCGGAATGTGCCGAACCCGCCGAGCGAAGCGCCGGAGTTCGTCGACGTGTCGATCGACTTCGACGGCTCGATCATCTGGAACAACAGCGTCATCGACCGCGACACATTGCTCAGCTACGTTGCCGTCGATGCCGCCAAGGACCCGCAGCCCGAGGTGCACCTGCGTGCCAATCCTCGCGTCCGCTACGAGTACGTCGCCGATGTCCTGTTCGCCCTGCAGCGCGGCGGACTCAAGAAGATCGGCTTCATCACTGGCGATCCGGGAGCCGCTGCAGCCCCGGCCGAATAGACGGCCGCCCGCAGGGGTGGAATGGAAAGGGGCCCCTCGGGCCCCTTTTTGTTTGCGGGCGAACCCCTCGGCAGTCCGGTCAGGACGCCGCGGCACCGGCCTCCTCCTGGCCATGGCCGAGCAGCTCGCCGCTGGAACTCGTCCCGGGGGGCGTGCCGACGAAAGGTGTTTTCTGTTCCTCCGGCATGGGTGCGCGCCGCTTCATGCGGTAGATCGCGTACACGGCGAGCAGCAGGTGCATGGCCGCAAGCAGGGGCAGGAAGGTGTCCACTCCGGCTACCTCCATGATCGCCGCGACGACAATGGGCGCGATGAAAGCGCCCGCACCGTTCAACAGGATCAGCGTGCTGCTGGTTCCGACCCGCTCGTGGGCGGGCACCTGGTCGTTGACGTGGGCCAGGCTCAATGAATACAGCGTCAGGCTCATGCCGCCGTAGACAGCCACCATCGCGAAAAAGCCAAGCCTTGAAATGTCCTCGACCCACCAGGCACCCATCGCGCCGAGCGCGGCCAGCAGGCAGGCCGCGGCGACGACCCGGCGCCGGTCGATCCGGTCTGAGATCCGTCCGACCGGCAGCTGGGTGATGCAGGCCGCAAGGATGGCCGCGGCCATGAACAAGGACACTTCCAGCGTCGAGAATCCCTTGCCTCCGGTGTAGATGGCGCCAAGCGAGAACAGGCATCCCGAGACCGCACCCGACAGGGCCACGCCGACAACTCCCAGCGGCGAGCGGCGGTACAGGTCGCGCAGCCGGACGCGCGCCGGGACGCTGAACTCGGGCGCAGAGCTTGCCGTCAGGGCCATCGGCACCATCGCCACCGAGATCAGCACCGACACCAGGATGAACAGCACCGTGCTGCGCGGATCAGCGACGTTGAGCAGCAGCTGCCCCAGTCCCAGACCCGCGTAGCAGACCAGCATGTAGAGCGACAGCAGCAGGCCGCGGTGCTGGTTGTCGACACGGTCGTTCAGCCAGCTCTCGGCGACGACATAGATGCCGGCGAAGCAGAAGCCGGAGGCAATACGCAGCAACGTCCAGGGCAGCGGCGCCACGAACACCCCCTGCAGAAGAATCAGCACGGACGCCAGCGAAGTCAGCGCCGCGAACACCCGGATGTGTCCGACGGTGCTCACCAGCGCGGGTGTGATCAGCGAGCCGCCCATGTAACCGAAGTAATAGGCGGCCAGGATGACGCCCGCGAGCAGGGTCGGGAAGCCCTCCAGGGTCGCGCGCAGGCCGACCAGGGTGCCCTGCAACCCGGCGCCGAGCATCAGCAGCGCCATGCCGAGCAACAGGGTCCAGGTCGCTACCAATGCAGTGCGCATACGGGTGTCCGGCGAGGGGTGCCGACTATATCAAGCGCCCGTCAGGGCTGCGCCCGCGATTGTCCACGACTTCGACCCGCGCGGCCGTGGCATCCCGGCGAACGCCGGCGGCGAGCGCTGCGCAACCCACGCCGCCGCCGGATCGCTCCGGGTTACTTCGCCGGGTGAATGATGCCGCAGGCGTCGCGCGGCCCGCCGGCACAACCCTTCTTCAGGTCCGACTCCATGTCGCAATAGGTGTCCGCATTCGTGTGCACGATGAACGCGCTGCCATTGTCATCGAACAGGCTCAGCCGGCCCGGGGAGAGGGTCACGCGGTTGGTCGTGTGCTTCATGTACCCGACACCGTCCTTGACCTCGATGTTGATCAGGTCGCCCATGTGGAACGGATGATTGACATCCTTGGCGGGCACGTCATCGGTCGCACTGTCCGGCCGCGACTGTCCGAAAGGACCCGGGTCGAAATGACCCGCGGCAGAGCCGCAGGGCTCACAGGACCCGACTTCGTGGATATGCACGGCATGCTTGCCGTCCGTCAGGCCCTGGACCTTCATCTCGACCGTCACTTCCTTGATGCCTTCCGCCGTGGTCTGCTCGACCAGGGTCGCTGTCCCGGAGATCGCCGGATTGGTGCAACCCTTGATCTCGGCGCTCGCCTGCAGGTCGGCGGCCAGCGCTGCGGACGACGTCAGGGCCGCCAGCACCAGTGCTGCGACCGAAGTACCCCTCACTGACTTTGTCACCTTCATGTTTCTCGCTCCTTGCTGATGTGCAACCGGGCAGGCCGATCCTGCGGTCGCGTCCTGTAACCGATGCGTTGCGAACGCCCCCGCCGCGTCAGTCGCGGTCTGTCTGCTGATTCAAACTACGCCCGCGGGGCTGCGGCTTCAAGCCTCCGGGAAAGACACTGCGCCTTGGCGCCTTCAGCTCATGCCTGCCAATGGCGGAACACGAGGCTGGCGTTGGTTCCGCCAAAACCAAAGCTGTTGGACATGGCGAGCTTCGGCCCGGGCGTCAGCAGCTGGCGGACGATCGGCAGGCCGTCGGCCTCGGGATCGAGATTGTCGATGTTGGCCGAGGCAGCGATGAAGCCGCCCTGCATCATGAGCAGGCAATAGATCGCTTCGTGAACGCCGGCTGCGCCGAGCGAATGCCCGGTCAACGACTTGGTCGAGGACATCGGCGGCGTGCTCTCGCCGAAGGCCTCGCGCACGGCCTTCAACTCCACCAGGTCGCCCAGCGGCGTCGAGGTGCCATGGGTATTCAAGTAGTCGACCGGCTCGTCCAGACCCGCCATCGCCATGCGCATGCAGCGCACCGCGCCTTCGCCGGATGGCGCCACCATGTCGTAGCCGTCCGACGTCGCACCGTAACCGACGATTTCGGCGAGGATCCGGGCGCCGCGCGCCCTGGCATGTTCAAGCTCCTCTAGGACCAGCATGCCGCCCCCGCCGGCAATGACGAAGCCGTCACGCCCCGCGTCATAGGCGCGCGAAGCGCGCGCCGGGTCGTCGTTACGTCCGGCCGACAGCGCACCCATGGCGTCGAAGAGCGCCGCCAGCCCCCAGTTCAGCTCCTCGCCGCCGCCGGCGAACACGATGTCCTGCTTGTTCCAGCGGATCTCGTCGGCGGCATTGCCGATGCAGTGCGCGGCCGTGGCGCAGGCCGAGGAAATCGAATAGTTGATGCCGTGGATCCGAAATGGCGTCGCCAGGCAGGCCGAGACCGTGGAGCACATCGTCCGCGGGACCATGTACGGGCCGATGCGCCTGACGCCCGATGCGCGTGCCTTGTCGATCGCGGCGATCTGGTTGGCCATGGAACCGCCGCCGGAACCCGCCACCAGACCGGTGCGCGGATTCGAGACCTCCTCAGCAGTGAGCCCGGCGTCGGCAATGGCGTCCGCCATCGCGACGTAAGCGTAGGCCGCTGCGTCCCCCATGAACCGCCTGACCTTGCGGTCGATGCGTGCGTCGAGGTCGATCTGTGGCAGACCACCCACCTGGCTGCGCAGCCCCTGTTCGGCGAACTCGGGGATGTGGGTGATACCGGAACGGCCCAGGCGCAAGGACTCGGTTACCGTCGCGGCATCGGAACCGATGCAGGACACCACGCCCAGACCGGTGACGACCACGCGCCTCATGCGCCTGCCCCGGGCGCTTCGCCGAACGCATCCAGCGACGAGAACAGGCCGACCTTCAGGCCGTCTGCCGTGTAGATCTCCCGGCCGTCCACCAGCATGCGGCCGTCCGCGATGCCCAGGATGAGCTTGCGGTCGATGATCCGCTTGACGTGGACCTCGTAGGTGACGAGCTTCGCCGTCGGCAGCACCTGCCCGACGAACTTGACCTCGCCGACACCGAGCGCCCGGCCGCGGCCGCGATGGCCCGACCAGGCGAGGTGGAAGCCGAGAAGCTGCCAGAGGGCGTCCAGGCCCAGGCATCCCGGCATCACCGGATCGTCCTCGAAATGACAGGTAAAGAACCAGAGTTCGGGATTGATATCGAGTTCGGCCAGCAGGACACCGCGGCCGTACCGGCCGCCGGTCGCATCGATGTGGGTGATCCGGTCGACCATCCGCATGGGATCGAGCGGAAATTTCGCCGCGGTCGCATCGAAAAGCTGGCCATGGCCGGCAGCGATGAGATCCTCGCGAGTGTAGGATGACTTTTGCAAACCGTGGCCCCCATCTTTCCGAACACCGGCTCCTGGCGCCGTCAAGCCGGTCAGTCTCTTGTACGACCCAGACTGCACTTTAGCAGTTGCAGGCACGCCAAGTCTCGACTCAGGCGACGCCTCCCGGAAATCCTGCCAGCGTCGGGACGTGGTCCGGCCGGGCACTTCTACAGCCTCGAACCGCCACAAGCCGACAAGAGGCCGCTACGATAGGCGACCTAGGGAATTTGCCCCAGCCCTGGCAGGGGCGCGGAGAAATGCCGTGATGCAGCAGGCCGCTGACTTCCTGGCTGAAAGCGAAACGTTGTACTCGCTGCTCGCCGACCTGGCGGACGAGGATTTCGGGCAAGCGACCGCCTTCAAGGGATGGACCCTCAACCAGGTGGTCGGCCACCTGCACATGTGGAACTGGGCCGCCGACCTGTCGCTGCGTGACGGCGAGGCTTTCCTGGCCTTCTTCAGTTCCGTCTCTGCACAGCTTCGCGAAGGCGACCTGGGTAGCTTTGAAAACCGTTGGCTCGACGGTCTCAAGGGTCGCGTCCTGCTGGCCGAATGGCGCAAGTTCTACCTGCCCATGGCGGAGCGCTTTGGCGCGGCGGACCCGTCCGCGCGCGTGGCCTGGGCCGGGCCCAGCATGAGCGTGCGATCGTCCATCACCGCTCGCCTGATGGAGACCTGGGCGCACGGCCAGGCGATCTACGACCTGCTCGGAGTCGTACGCCAGAATGCAGACCGGATCCGCAACATCGCGGTGCTCGGCGTAAACACCTACGGCTGGACATTCAAGGTGCGCAACCTCGAGCCACCCCAGCCCATCCCGTTCGTGAGCCTGACCGCGCCATCGGGCGCCGTCTGGACTTTCGGCGAGGAGCATGACGCCGAGCGCATCGACGGACTCGCCGAGGAGTTCTGCCAGGTGGTGACCCAGACACGCAATGTCGCGGATACCAGGCTGCGCATCACCGGCCCCAACGCGAATGCGTGGATGGCCAGGGCCCAGTGCTTCGCGGGCCGGGCAGAGGATCCGCCGCCACCCGGAACCCGGGCGACCCGTCCTCGGGGCAGCGCAGCGCAACGCATTGGAGGGAGGACCTCATGAGCCGGATCGCAGCCATCACTTGCGCCACGCTTGCAGCGCTTTCGATCGCCGCCGCTGCGATGGCCGGCGACGATACGTTCGTGGTGCCCGCCTGGGCCTTTCCCGGCGACTCGTCTAAACCGGCTGAGGCAGGGCAAACAGATGACGACACCTTGCTGCACGTGCCCAACAGCGATGCCGCCTTCACCCAGGGACAGCTGACGAACCTGTTTTCCGCGCCGGACTGGCATCCCGGCACGCACCCGGAGATGCCCGGGATCGTCGCGCAGGGACGCAAGCCTGCCGTCCATGCCTGCGCCTACTGCCACCTCCCGGATGGACGGGGCCGTCCCGAGAATGCCGCGCTGGCGGGCCTGCCGGCCGCGTACATCGCTGACCAGATCAACGATTTCCGCAACGGAGAGCGCAAGAGCGCATGGCACGAGGCCTGGCTGCCTGCAGATTTCATGACCGCGTCAGCGAAAGCCGCGACCAAGGAAGAAATTGCTGTCGCTGCAGAGTACTTCGCGAGTCTGCCGATGAAGCGTCATGTCGAGGTCGTCGAGACCGCCGACGTCCCGAAGACGCAGGAACTCGGCTGGCTTTATGTGCCCCTCGACGGCGCGGGCACCGAAGCGCTCGGATCGCGCATCATCGAGGTCCCCCTGGACCACGACAGGCACGAATTGCGGGACTCCGAATCCGGGTATCGCGCCTACGTCCCGGTGGGCAGCATCGCAAGCGGCCGGGACCTCGTCGAAGAGGGGCGCGGCGATCCGGCGTTCGCCTGTACCAACTGTCACGGCGCGGACCTGCGCGGCGAGGGACCGTTCCCTCCCCTGGCGGGGCGCTCGCCCAGCTACCTGTTCCGCCAGTTGCTGGCCTTCAAGACCGGCGCCCGCTCGAGCGCAAGCAGCCGCTCCATGGCGCATATCGTGAAGAAACTGGACGCCCAGGACATGATCGCGGCGGCGGCCTACGCGGCATCGCTGGAGCCCTGAATACCCCGTAACGGTTTCCTGGCAGATCCTGCCTGCGACGTCGCGCTTGACTGTTTTTAATTGAATTTACATAAAATTAAATTAATAATAGCCGCAGCAGCCCGCAGAAGGTTTCGATGACGCCCAGGAGATACAACCCGACCAACCGCCGTCGGCAACAGGCCGAGCGCAAGGCACGCATCGCCGCGGCGACCGCCGAACTACACTCGACCCAGGGCGTAGCCGGCACCAGCTACGCGGAGATCGCCGCCAGGGCCGGTGTGTCGCTGCCCACCGTCTACAGTCACTTCCCGACCCAGGACGAGCTGTTGCAGGGCTGCACGTCGCACGTCGTCGCACGGGCGCCGTCCCTGCCGGCCGAGAGGATCCTCGCAGCGGACGACCTGACCGTCGCCGCACAACGCCTGGTCGCGGCCATGGAAAGGCAGCACCTGCACTTCGAACCGTGGCTGGCCAGGCGTGAAGATGGCGTTGTCCCCTTCCTGGCGCAGATGTCCGCCGGCATGCGTCGTGCCCAGTCCGAATTCGTGGACCGGCTGCTCGAGCAGCATCTGGGACCAGGCGAGCGGCACGAACTGATCGCCGGCTGGGAATCGCTGCTGTCGTTTGACCTCTGGCATCGGCTGGTGCGCGGGCACGGCCTGTCACGTGCAGCCACGCGTCGAATCATTCTCCAGGGCCTTCTGGCCCTGGCGGAGGACCCGCCTGCAGCCAAGCCTGTCCCGCCTCCCAGGAGAAAGCCGACATGACTCCCCCGAGAACTTCGATTCACCAGATCGCCCCTGACACCTACCGGATCAGCACTGCCCTGCCGGACGCCATGCCCGGTGGTTTTTCCTTCAACCAGTACCTGGTCGTGGACGAGAAACCGCTGCTGTTTCACACCGGGCCGCGGAAGCTGTTTCCGCTGATCAGTGCGCAGATCGAGACGGTGCTGCCGCTGGCCAGGCTGCGCTACGTCGCCTTCTCGCACGTCGAGTCGGACGAGTGCGGCAGTCTCGCGCAGTTCCTGGCGGCCGCGCCGGACGCCCGGCCGGTCTGCAGCGACGTCGCCGCCATGGTATCGGTCGCCGACATGGCCGACGTCGAACCGCTGCCGATGTCCGACGGGCAGGAATTGAGCCTCGGCCGGCACCGGCTGCTGTGGCAGTCCACGCCGCACCTGCCCCACGGCTGGGATTGCGGTTACTTCTTCGATTCGACGACCCGCACCCTGTTCTGCGGCGACCTGTTCACGCAGCCCGGCCTCGGCGAACAAGCGCTCGTGAGCGACGACATCCTCGCTTCCAGTGAAGCGTTCCGGGGGCAGATGGACTACTTTTCCCACGGCAGAGATACAGACAAGCTGCTCGAGAAACTGGCCATGCTTG
>Ga0316195_10001503_pt1 | contig 10494 bp, 10 predicted proteins | sample Phised1_MG_FD_204937 | JGI IMG/M metagenome (GOLD analysis project Ga0316195, IMG submission 204937) | Coastal sediment microbial communities from Maine, United States - Phippsburg sediment 1 | ecosystem: Environmental > Aquatic > Marine > Coastal > Sediment | place: USA: Maine | collected...
CCATGGTCGCAGCATGGATCAGTGCGGAAACCGGAGTCGGACCTTCCATGGCGTCTGGCAGCCAGGTGTAGAGAGGCAGCTGGGCAGATTTGCCGGTCGCGCCGAGGAAGAAGCAGAGGGTTGCCACGGTCGTTACACCCAGGCCCAACATCATGTCTCCTGAAAGCAGATGGGCATTCTCACTCATTTCCATGAAGTTGATCGTCCAGACGCCATGCCTGCTGCCGAGGGTCCAGAAGATGGTAAAGAGGCCAAGCAGAAAACCGAAGTCGCCGACGCGGTTCATGACAAAGGCCTTTTTGGCAGCATCGCCAGCGCTCTGCTTCTCGAAGTAGTAGCCGATCAACAGGTAGGAGCAGAGACCAACACCTTCCCAGCCGACGAACATGACCAGGGCGTTGTTGCCGAGCACCAGCATCAGCATGGAAAAGACGAACAGGTTCAGATAGCTGAAGTAACGGTAGAAGCCCTCTTCGCCATGCATGTAACCGATGGAGTAGAGATGGATCAGCGAACCGACGCCGCAGACAACCATGAGCATCACGGCTGACAGAGGATCGAGCAGGAAACCCCAGTCCACTTGCAGGTTGCCAACCGACATCCAGGAGGCAACGACATTCTCATGTGACTTGACCGAGTCGCCGAGCAGTTGGATAAAGTACTTGCAGGAGACCAGAAACGAAAGGAAAACAGCACCGGTGCCTATGGCGCCGATTAACTTTTCGTTCTTGATGAAACGCTTGCCAAGCAACCCGTTGATGATGGAACCGAGCAACGGGAAGAAGGGTATAAGCCACAGTTTGTCGTACATCTATCTCTCCTCCGAACGAAGTAAGCTTCTTAGGGAAAGTGGGCGGTTTGTGCCGCTCACAATTTCATCAAGTTAATATCATCGACATCGATCGAGTCGCGGTTCCGGTAAAAGGCAATCATCAGGGCCAGGCCGACTGCGGCTTCGGCGGCTGCCACTGTCATGACAAAGAAGACGAATATCTGGCCGTCCATGCTTTGCAGGTGACTCGACAGTGAAATGAAGGTCAGGTTGACCGAGTTCAGCATCAATTCGATGCACATGAAGATGACAATCGCATTCCGCCGGGTCAGGACACCGTAGGTGCCCATGGCAAAGAGGATCGCAGAAAGGCTCATGTAGTGGTAAACGCTAATCATTTGAATGTCTCCCGTAGTCCGCTACGCTTTAAACTTCTTTTTTGGCGAGTACCACCGCACCGACAATGGCCACCAGCAACAGGATGGAGGCTATTTCAAAGGGCAGCAGGAACTCGGTGAACATCGTTTTGCCGATCAATTCAACGTGGCCGACACTCTCTACGGCAAATGCCGTGATGTCCCCCTCCGCGCCGGTGACCCGACCCAGTTTGACGAAGCGCAGCGCGACGAACATCATCGCCAGGCTGGCGATACTCGACCAGACGATCCCGTGCGTGTAGCTCTTACGCGCCTCGGTGCCGAGGTTGAGCAGCATGATGACGAACAGGATCAGCACCATGATCGCACCGGCATACACCATGATCTGGATCGCTGCCATGAAGGGGGCGTGCAGCATGACATAGAAGATCGCCAGGCAGAAAAAGGTGTTGACCAGGCCAAGTGCGCTATTGACCGGGCTTTGGCAGCGGATCACCAGGAATCCGGAGAACACGGCAACCAGCGCAACCAGATAGAAAAAGATAGTCTCCATGAGTTGTATGCTCCTCTTGGCTTACTTCAGCAGCCGCTGCTTGGTGAACTGAAAATCTTCGCGCTCGTAATTGGCCAGTTCGTATGCCCCGGTCATCTCGATCGCTTCTACTGGGCAGGCTTCCACGCAATAGCCACAGAAGATGCAGCGCAGCAGATCGATCGTGTAAACTTTCGGGTATTTTTCGCCTTTGTCATTTTCTGCCGCTTCCACCGTAATACACTTGGCCGGGCAGACCGTCGGACACAGATAGCAGGCAACGCACTTTTCACGGTCCTGAGACGGGACCAAGCGATGCAGGCCACGAAACCGGTCGGACGGCTTCAGCTTGACAGTCGGATACTGCACGGTCGTTGAATGTCCCGGCAGCAGGTGTTTGAAAGTGATGCTCAGACCTCTGGCAAATTCTTTGAACATGATCTTGACCTCTTAAAGACTCAAAGGTGACGGTTTATTGCAGAATCACGACCACGAGGCCGGTAATCACCACGTTGGCCAGCGCCAACGGCAACAGAACTTTCCAGCCCATGCGCATCAGCTGGTCATAGCGAACGCGGGGGAAAGTGGCCCGCAACCACATGAAGAAGAACATCAACGCAAAAATTTTCGCCAGCAGCCAGACAAAACCAGGGACCATCTTCAATATGGCGATATTGAACGGCGCGCTCCAGCCGCCGAGGAAGAGGGTAGCGGCAATGCCTGAAAGGACGATCATGTTGGCATATTCAGCCATGAAGAAAAGTGCGTATTTCATGGAGGAATACTCGGTGCAGAAACCGGAGACCAGTTCGCTCTCTGCCTCGGGCATATCGAACGGCGTCCGGTTGATTTCGGCCAGGCCAGTCACGATGAAGAGGCCGAAGGCCAGTGGCTGGGTGAAGACATACCAGTTTGGCACGAACGAACAGACGCCCCATAGATCCTGTTGCTGCAGGGCCACGATCTCCCGCAGGCTTAGGGTTTCCGAGAGCATGAAAACAGCAATGATCGTCAAACCGGCGGCAAGTTCGTAGGAGATCATCTGGGCTGAGGCACGTACACCGCCGAGCAGGGCGTATTTGCTGTTGGATGCCCAACCGGCCAGGACAATCCCGTAGATGCCGAGTCCGGCAAAGGCGAGGATGTACAGAACGCCGATGTTCAGGTCGGTAATCTGCTGGGGGATGATGAAGTTGCCTATTTTGAGATCGGGACCGAACGGAATAACTGCAACAGTGATCAGTGCCGGCACCAGAATCATCATCGGAGCCAGAAGGAACGGCACCTTGGTCGCCTCGGTCGGAATGATGTCCTCCTTAAAGAACAACTTGAGACCATCTGCAATCGGCTGCAGCAGGCCGTGCCAGCCGGTGCGCATCGGTCCAAGGCGGGTCTGCATATGACCGATAACCTTGCGCTCGCACCAGGTTGCATAGGCAACGATCAGCATTGTCACGCCAAAGACAACCAGGAGTTTCAGCAGCATTATCCCGACAAACAATCCAGGGCTGTTAGAGAGGCTCAGCATTTCAGGCGTCATGATTTTCCTCTTCCTCGTATCAGATTGATCTTAGTGTTCAATTTTATTCACATCGCGGCATGCCCGATCGGCAACCTGCGGAAGGAACCTTGAGCTATTTGCTGACCTTGACGGAAATGACCGCCTCGCCTTTGTACAGACGATTAACCTGCGCTTCGGCAAAGTGATAGGGGGCAAACAGGACCCCTTTGGGCAGCCGGTTGCCAACTTTGACTTTCAGCGTCAATTCGGTACCGTTGCCAGCCAGCTTGATCAGGTCGCCGTCGACGACTTTGAGACCCTTGGCATCTTCGCGGCTCAATTCAACATAGGGCTCCGGCATAACAGCCATCGGCCCCTTGGCCTTGGTGGAGACCGTACCGCTGTGATAAAGGGCACTGCCTGTCACCAGGCGAAAGTCGCCAGCAACAGTCGCACCGCCATTAACCTGAACCAGATTACGCTTGGTAGGTTGCAGCGTCTCTCCACCCCAGACGACCCCTTGCGGGCCAATCTCATTGAAAGTGAACTCTCCGTAAGACGGCACCACTTTAGCGATTTCGGCAAAAATGGCTGCCGGCCCGGTAAAGGATACGGTGCTGCCCAGTTTACTGGCCAGGGCAGCAATAATGGCGCCGTCGGCACGTGCCTCGCCGGGACTCGCGATGCCGCGCCGCACACGCTGGATACGCCGCTCGGCATTGGTAAAGGTCCCGTCTTTCTCCGCAAAGGAGGCCGCCGGAAGAACGACATCAGCCTGCTGTGCTGTCGGCGACAGGAACAGGTCCTGCACCACGAGGAAAGGCACTTTTTCAAAGGCCTTGGCGATCTGGTCGCGATCCGGATAACTGCTCAAGGGATCTTCGGCGACCACGTACATGGCATCGAGCTTACCTGCAGCGGCTGCGCCCAGCATGGCCTGTGCACCCAAACCTTTGCCCTGCGGCAGGATTCCCAGGTCAATAGCCCCCTGACTGTTTGCTTTTTCACCGCAGAGATACAGGCCACTCCCGGCACGGCCGGGGATGCCGGCCAGCAGCGCCAGATTGGCTGCAGCTGTCGCCAGCTCCTTGTTAAGACCCTGGTAAGGCAAGCCATAGGCCATCAGAATGGCGCTGTTTTTGGCACTGGCCAGCTGCCGTGCCGCAGCCTGCAGCAGTTCGCCATCGACACCGCTACGTTCAGCGACCTTTTCCGGGCTGAACTCTGCCAGTGCGGCCTTGAGTTCTTCGACACCTTCGATGCCCTCTGTCTTGGCCAGCCCCTCATCGAGCAGCACCTTGGCCATGGCGTTAAGGACATCCAGCTCCAAACCGGGCTTGCTCAGCAGGGTTTTGGCTTTGGGGAGCTTGCTCAGTTTGCCGCGCTTGTCGGCAATGACCAGAAGCTTTGCCTCGTTGCGGCGAATCGCCTGGTTGACCACCATTCCGACCACTGGGTGGGTCTCGTAGAAATCAGAGCGGATCGCGAGGATGACATCAGCTTTTTCAATTTGCGGGAAGGTTCCTGTCGAGGCGCTATAGCCGAGGGTTTCCATGAGTCCTTCAGTAACACCCTTGTAGCACTCGCCTCCGGAATGATCGAGGTTTTCCGTGCCAAGGGTTTTGGCCAGCTGCTTGAGTACGAAAAGCTCTTCGTTGGTCAGGCGGGCTCCGGACAAGATGCCAACACCCTGCCCCTTTTGTGCCTTTGTCAGGCCGTCAGCAACAAGCTGCAAAGCCTCGTCCCAGTCAGTCTCGACCAACTCACCGTCTTTACGAACCAGAGGCTTGGTCAGACGCTCTTCATGATTGACGTAGGAATAACCGAAACGGCCACGAACGCAGAGATTGCCGTCGTTGACGCCGATCTTGTCGTTGAAGCGAATGGTTTCAACCTTGTTGCCGAGCACGCCGAGCGTCACGGTGCAGCCGTTCCCGCAGTAGCCACAGACCGAGTCCACTTCCTTGAGCTGCCAGGGACGCGCTTTAAACTTGAACGGCCGGGGGAGGATCGCACCGACCGGACACATGGAAACGCACTGGCCACAGAATTCGCAGTTCAGGCCACGGTCATAGGCGGTTGCAATCTTGGTTTCGAATCCACGATTAATGAAAGAATAGGAACCATAGCCAACAACCTCGTCACAGACCCGCGAACAACGCCCGCACAGGACGCAACGATTCATGTTGCGCTCGATCAGGGGATTAACCTCGTCGGTCGGTAGATCAAACTTCTCGCCTTCGAAGCGGTTGCTGGTCGATTCAAATTCGTAGGCCAAATCCTGCAGGTCGCACTCACCGCCCTTGTCACAGACCGGGCAGTCCAAGACGTGATTGACCAGCAGGAATTCCATAACGGTCTTGCGAACCTTCTTGATCTCGGCAGAGGTGGTCGTCACCACCATCCCTTCGCTGACCGGTGTGGTACAAGCCGGGATCAGGCGGCCCTTCATCTGTTCGATCTCCACCAGGCAGAAGCGACATGCGCCATAGGGCAAGAGCTTCTTGGCGTAGCAAAGCACCGGGATTTTGATGCCGATCTCTTTGGCGGCTTCGTAAATCGTGGCCGTCTTGCTGACTGTGACCTGCTTACCGTCGATTGTCAGGTTAACCATCGTGTCCTCTTATCGTCAGTGGATATCTTAAATAATCGCTATTCGATTGCCATGAAACGGCAGGCATCATAACAGGAGGTGCACTCGGTGCACTTTTCGCGGTCAATCACCGCAACTTGGCCTTTTTCCCAAGCGATGCAATCTACCGGGCAGACCCTCGGACAAACCCCGCACTTCTTGCATTTTTCTTCAATGACCTTGAAGTGCAAAAGTGGCTTACAGCTATGCGACGGGCACTCTTTTTCCTTGATGTGCGCTTCATACTCATGACGGAAGTAACGGATCGTCGAGAGAACCGGGTTTGGCGCCGTCTGGCCAAGGCCGCAGAGCGAGCTCTTCTTGATGTCGTATGCCATACTTTCCAGCAGTTCGATATCGCCTTCGCGCCCTTGACCATGGGTGATTCGCTCGAGAATTTCGAGCATGATCTTCAGACCGATGCGACAGGGGATACACTTGCCGCACGATTCTACGCGGGTGAAGTTGAGGAAGAAACGTGCAATATCAACCATGCAGGTGGTCTCGTCCATGACCACCAGACCGCCGGAGCCCATCATGGCACCAGCTTTGATCAGTGAGTCGTAATCGACTTCGGCATCAAGCGCCTCCGCCGGCAGACAGCCACCGGAAGGGCCCCCGGCCTGTACCGCCTTGAACTTGCGGTTATTGAGGATGCCGCCGCAGACATCGTAAATGACTTCCTTCATGGTTGTGCCGGCAGGAACCTCGACCAGACCGGTATGCTTGACCTTGCCGGTCAGAGCAAAGATCTTGGTGCCCTTGGTCCCTTCAGTGCCGATCGAAGCATACCATTCGGCGCTGTTGTAGAAGATGTAGGAAACGTTGGCAAAGGTCTCGACGTTGTTGATGTTAGTCGGCTTGCCCCACAAACCGCGCACCGCCGGGAAGGGCGGGCGAGGGCGCGACATGCCGCGCTCACCTTCGATCGAAGCCATCAGCGCAGTCTCTTCGCCGCAGACGAAGGCACCGGCGCCGGCCTTGATGCGCATGTTGAATTCGAAGCCTAAGCCCATGCAGTCCTTGCCGAGGATCCCCTTCTCTATACAGGTATCGATGGCTTTCTGCAGGCGCTTAATAGCCAGTGGGTATTCGGCACGACAGTAGACATAACCGAACTTGCATCCGATCGCGTAGGCGGCGATCATCATCCCCTCGATCAGGCCATAGGGGTCGCCTTCGAGAACCGAGCGGTCCATGAACGCCCCTGGGTCACCTTCGTCGGCGTTGCAGATCAGGTACTTGTGATCCCCGGGCGAGGCCTTGCAAAACGACCATTTGACACCAGTCGGGAAGCCACCGCCCCCACGACCGCGCAGGCCGGATTTCTTAACCTCTTCGATCACCTCTTCGGGTTTCATGGTCACGGCCTTCTTGATGCCAGTGAACCCCTTGTGGGCGATGAAGTCATCGAGGCTCTCGGCATCGATGGTGCCGCAACGCGAGAAGATGATGCGCTGCTGCTTCTCCAAGAACTTGTTATAGTAGGCGCCGGCAATTTTCTTCTCGACAGGCTCGCTCTTGAGCATATGTTCTTCGACAATCTGCGGTACGAGATCCGGCGTTACGAAGTCGTAGGTCACAGATTCCTGGCCCGGCATGATGACGTCGACCAGAACATCGTTGGCGCAGAGACCGCGGCAACCGGTCTTCTTGATGTCGCAGCGCTTGCCGACTTTGGCCTCGACGCCCTGTTTCGCGAACTCGGCTTCGAAAGCATCGATGACGCCCTGGGCGCCGGAGGCGAAGCCACCGGTCCCGGTACAGATAAGTACTTGAATATTTTCAGCTGTTTCGGCCATAAAACCCTCAGTCGGTTATCAATCCATCTTCTGGTATTTTTGGATGACTTCGTCTGTCTTCTGAACCGTCAAAGAACCATAGGTGCCATCGTTGACCATGATCACCGGAGCCATGCCGCAAGCACCGATGCAGGCCACGTATTCCGCTGTAAATTTAAGATCTTCGGTAGTCTCGGCATGGCCGACACCCAGGCGGTCCTTGATGGTATCGGCGATGCGACCGGCACCCTTGACGTGACATGCCGTACCCATGCAGACGCGGATGATGTACTTGCCACGCGGTTCGAGATGAAACTGCGCGTAGAATGTCAGCACGCCGTAAATCTGGCTGGTGTAGATATTCAGGCGCTCTGCCGCAAGGTGCACCGTCGGCTCGGGGATATAGCCGTAAAACTCCTGAATCTCCTGCAGTACAGGCATCAGCGCACCGGGAAAATCCGTGTATTTGTCCAGGATCTGATTCGCTCCGGTCAGATCGATGTCCTGCTCTTCTACCTTGGTTTCGACTGCTTGACTCATGGCTGGTTCCTTATCCTCGCAGCAGATTAGCGGTCGATCTCACCCAGGACGATGTCCAGGGTACCGATCACCGCGACAACGTCGGCAATCATCGAACCCTCGACCATCTTGGGCAAGGCCTGGAGGTTGATGAATGAAGCCGGGCGGATTTTCATCCGTTGCGGCCGGGGGGAGCCGTCGGAAACCAGATAGAAGCCGACTTCACCCTTGGGATTTTCGACTCCCACGTAGACTTCGCCAACGTCAGGTTTGAAGCCTTCGCTGATGATCTTGAAGTGATGAATCAGGCCTTCGATCGTATTGACTGTCGCCTGCTTGGGCGGCAGGACGATTTTCGGCGCGTCGGCCAGGATCGGGCCAGGCTTGAGCTTGTCAAGCGCTTGATGGATGATCTTGCATGACTCGCGCATCTCCTTGAGACGGCAAATATAACGCGCCCAGGTATCACATTCCTTACCCACGACGACTTCGAAATCATAATTTTCGTAGCCGGAGTACGGCTGGTCACGACGCAGGTCCCAATCGACGCCGGAACCGCGCAGCGAAGGCCCGGTGACACCCAGGTCAATGGCGTCCTCTGCGCTGATCACGCCGACACCCTGAATACGCTTTTGCCAAATCTTGTTACCGGTCAGAAGCCCTTCGTACGTGTTGATATGACCGGGCATGGTATTGACAAAATCGCGAATCTCCTGCTCAAGGCCGGCCGGAAGATCGGCCGACAGGCCACCGACGCGGAAGTAGTTGGAGGTCATGCGCGCACCGGAGATCTTCTCGTAGAAGTTCATGATGTGCTCACGCTCGCGGAAACAATAGATGAACACCGTCATGGCGCCGATGTCGAGGGCATGGCAGGCCAGCCAGACCAGGTGACTTTTGAGGCGTGTCAATTCAGCGAGGAGCACACGCACCACCTGGGCACGCTCAGGGATCGCATCGGTGATACCGAGCAGCTTTTCCACGGCCAGCACGTAACCGAGGTTGTTGTGCATGGGAGCCAGGTAATCGAGTCGGTCGGTCAGGGGCAGCACCTGGTGATAGGTGCGATGCTCAGCGAGCTTTTCCACACCGCGATGCAAAAAACCGATATGCGGTGTAGCCTTGCGGACGATCTCGCCATCCAGCTCAAGAACCAGCTGCAACACCCCGTGAGTTGAAGGATGCTGCGGGCCCATATTGATGGTCATGGTTTCAAAATTCGCCATATTTCTGCCTCGTCTATATTCAGAATATGCTTGGGTTTATGCGAAATGGCCCGACCTACTGCAACCGCCCCTGGTAAGGCTCGCGGTCCGGGCCCTGTACCGGGTAATCCTTGCGCAACGGATGCCCTTCCCAGTCTGCCGGCAACAAGATGCGGCGCGGATCGGGATGGTTGTTGAAGGTGATCCCCATCAGGTCCCAGCACTCGCGCTCCAGCCAGTTGGCCGTTGCCCAGACCCCGCTGACGGTGTCGATCCGGGCATCATTTTCCTCAACCGGAGTCTTGATACGCAGACGCACATGGGTACCGATATTGTAAAGCTGATAGACCACCATGAAACGTGGGGTCTGGCCCATGTAGTCGACGCCACAGAGATCGGTCAGAAAATTGTAGCCGAGATCGTCCTTGAGGAAGGAACAGACGGCGACGATTTCCTCTTTCTTGACAACAACGGTGGTTTCGCCCCGAAACTCGCTGGTCGCGAGGACCGTATCGCCAAATCGGGCTTTCAGCTTGTCAACAGCAGCCTGTACACTCATAACGGTTGCATCCTGTCTATCTGGGTTAAAATTGCCAACTGGGGAGAAGCCACCTTAGCCGTTAATCCGCTCACCCACACCGATGGCAGCACCGAAGGAGTTGCGCTCCTTCATGATTTTTTCCTGAAGCTTCATGATGCCGTAGAGCAGACCTTCCGGACGCGGAGGACAACCCGGCACATAAACATCAACCGGCAGGTACTCATCGATCCCCTGAACCGTACTGTACGTATCGAAAATCCCACCCGAACAGGCACAGGCACCCATCGCGATAACGTAGCGCGGCTCCGGCATCTGCTCATAAACGGTCTGAATGACCGGCAGCATCTTCTTGGTTACGGTTCCGGCAATAACGATAACGTCTGCCTGGCGAGGTGACGCGCGGAACAGCACACCGAAACGGTCCAGGTCAAAACGGGCGGCCCCGGTTGCCATCATCTCGATAGCGCAACAGGCCAGACCAAAGGTCAGTGGCCAGAGAGAACTGGCGCGTGACCAGTTGACGATTTTGTCCAGAGACGTGGTAATAATGTTATTACCCAGAGTTTCCTCTACTCCCATTCCAGAGCTCCTTTTTTCCAAACGTATGCGTAACCAACGAGAAGAATCAGAATAA
>Ga0316195_10001505_pt1 | contig 10488 bp, 20 predicted proteins | sample Phised1_MG_FD_204937 | JGI IMG/M metagenome (GOLD analysis project Ga0316195, IMG submission 204937) | Coastal sediment microbial communities from Maine, United States - Phippsburg sediment 1 | ecosystem: Environmental > Aquatic > Marine > Coastal > Sediment | place: USA: Maine | collected...
CCTGAAAAAGGAGCTGGCCAAGCTGACTGATAAAGAGGTCTTCATCAATATCCAGGAAGTTCGCAAGCCTGAGATTGATGCCCAGTTGGTTGCTGAGAATGTGGCTCTGCAGCTGGTTCGCCGCGTTGCTTTCCGCCGGGCAATGAAGAAGGCCGTCAGCCAGGCGCTGAAGTTCGGCGCCGAGGGGATCAAGATCGAATGTTCCGGGCGTCTCGGCGGCGCCGAGATGAGTCGCCGCGAATGGTATCGGGAAGGTCGCGTGCCGTTGCACACCCTGCGTGCCGATATTGATTACGGATTCGCCGAAGCCAAAACGACGTACGGAATCATCGGCGTTAAGGTCCTTATTTTCAAGGGCGAGATCCTGGGTAACAAGGATCGCCAGCAGCAATAAGTAACCGATCAGGAGTTTATTCGCCATGTTGATGCCTAAAAAGGTTAAGCATAGAAAACAGTTCAAAGGTCGTATGAAAGGTGCCGCGCGTGGCGGTACGGACCTGAACTTTGGAGATTTCGGTCTGCAGGCTCTGGAGTGCGGCTGGCTGTCCGCGCGGCAGATTGAAGCCGCCCGTCGTGCCATGACGCGTTACATCAAACGTGGCGGGCAGATCTGGATTCGTGCTTTCCCCGACAAGTCGCTGACCCGCAAGCCGGCCGAGACTCGTATGGGTAAAGGCAAGGGCTCTCCTGACAGCTGGGTCTGTGTAGTGCGTCCGGGTATGATGCTGTATGAAATGCAGGGTGTTGACGAGGACACCGCACGCGAGGCATTTCGCTTGGCCGCTCACAAGCTGCCAATGAAGACCAAGCTCGTGGTTCGTGAGGAGGTCGGTCATGAAGCCTGAGGAAATGCGCAACAAGACAGTCGAAGAACTTAACGAAGCGGTTGCAGGCCTGAACCAGGAACTGTTCAACCTGAAGTTTCAACTGCACACCGGTCATCTGGAAAACACCTCGCGTATCCCCAAGGTACGCAAGGAAATTGCCAGGATCAAAACTGCGCTGCAACAGAAGCGCAGCTAATCAGATCGAACGAGGACGGCAATGACGAAAGAACGTGGTAACAGGAAAGTACGTGTCGGGGTCGTGGTAAGCGACAAGATGGACAAGACCGTGGTTGTCAAGGTCGACGACATCGTTAAACACCCGGTTTACAAGAAGTATATCAAGCGTCGCGTTACCTGTAAGGCCCATGATGAGCAGAATGCATGTGCTGCAGGGGACAAGGTGTTGATTGTTGAATCGCGGCCTCTGTCAAAGGACAAGCGGTGGCGGGTTCGTGAAATTCTCGAGAAGCACGTCAGCGTTTAGGAGAAACTGGCAATGATTCAGATGCAGACAACACTTACTGTCGCAGACAATTCCGGAGCCCGGAAACTCTGCTGCATTAAGGTCCTTGGCGGGTCCAAGCGCAAATATGCAGGTATCGGTGACATTATCATCTGTTCCGTAAAAGAGGCGATGCCCAATTCGAAGGTAAAGAAGGGTGATGTCGTGCGGGCTGTGATCGTGCGTACCGCAAAAGAGGTGAACCGCCCCGATGGTTCTTATATCCGTTTTGACTCTAACTCCGCAGTTGTTGTCAACGCTGCCGGAGAACCGGTCGGCACACGTATCTTCGGGCCCGTTGCTCGTGAATTGCGTGCCAAGCGGTTTATGAAAATTGTTTCACTGGCCCCTGAGGTCCTTTAAGCGCTGGGAGTAAAGAGCCATGGCAGTCACAAAACTCCATGTAAAAAAAGATGACCTGGTCATGATCGTGGCCGGGAAAGACAAGGGTAAAAGCGGCAAGATCTTGCGCGTTATCCCCGATAAAGGCCGGGTTCTGGTGGAAAACCTCAACCTGATCAAGCGTCATACGCGCCCCTCTCGTACCAATAACGAGGGCGGGATCATTGAAAAGGAAGCGCCGATCGCAATCTCCAACGTCCAACTGTTGTGCGAGGGCTGCAAAAAGCCGGTCCGCACCGGCATCAGGGCTCTCGAGGACGGCAGCAAGGTCCGCTTCTGCAAGAAGTGCAACGAGATCGTGAATAATTAACGGAGTTTTTCATGGCAAGGCTCAAGGAATTATATCAGAACGAGCTGGTTCCGAAGTTGATGCAGGAATTGCAGCTCAAGAACGTGATGGAAGTGCCGCGCGTTGAGAAGGTGGTCGTTAATATGGGTCTCGGTGAGGCGATCCAGAATGTCAAGATTCTGGAGTCGGCAGTCGAGGAAATGTCCCGTATCACCGGTCAAAAGGCCGTTATCACCCGTGCCAAGAAATCGATCGCCCAGTTCAAGCTGCGCGAAGATATGCCGATCGGCGTCATGGTGACCCTGCGCCGTGACCGGGCTTACGAATTTCTTGATCGTCTGATCAATGTCGCCCTGCCCCGCGTCCGGGACTTCAAAGGCGTTTCGGCGAAGGCATTTGACGGCCGCGGCAACTATACCTTGGGTATTCGCGAGCAGTTAATTTTCCCCGAGATCGACATTGAAAAAATCGACAAGATCAAGGGTATGAATGTGACGATTGTCACCACGGCGCGCACCGATGAAGAAGGTCGTGCCCTGCTTGCCGGGATGGGAATGCCTTTCCGGAAGCAGAATGTAGCAGCATAGCGGAGGAATCTCGTGGCAAAGAAATCGATGCGCAATAAGGCCGCAGGGCCCCAGAAGTTCCAGGTGAGAAAGTATAACCGCTGTCCGATCTGTGGTCGGCCTCGCGCATACTATCGTAAATTTGACATGTGCAGAATCTGTCTGCGCAAGCTGGCGTCTGCAGGTAAACTGCCGGGCGTAACCAAGTCCAGCTGGTAATCGGTCGATAAGGAGCAGTATTCATGGCAATGACGGATCCGATCGCGGACATGTTGACCCGCATCCGCAATGCAGGCATGGCGCAGCACCCCAAGTTGGACATCCCTTCGTCCAATGTGAAGGTTGCCATTGCTGAAGTGTTGAAAGAGCTCGGTTACATTAAGAACTTCAAAGTGGTCTCTGATGACCTGCAGGGGGTTCTGCGAGTGTACCTGAAATACGATGAGCAGAATAGCGCCGTCATCCACGAAATTACCCGCGTGTCGAAGCCTGGTCGCCGGGTGTACGTGGGACAGGATGAGATCCCCCGCATCAAGAATGGTCTGGGTGCAGCGATTCTGTCGACTTCCAAAGGTGTTATGGATGATGTCGCGGCCCGCGAAGCCAAAATCGGCGGCGAAGTCATCTGCACTATCTGGTAACCATTGATAAAAAAGTTGATTTAAGGAGTCGATTAAGATGTCGCGCATCGGCAAGAAACCTATAAATATAGTATCGGGAGTCAAGGTGACTGTTGCAGGCCAGACCGTCAAGGTCGAAGGGCCCAAAGGACGCCTTGAGCGAACCATCCACGACCAGATTGAGGTCAAGATGGACGCTGATCAGGTGACCATGAAACCTCGCTCGGAGCAGTCGGGAAGTGCATTGCAAGGTCTGTCGCGTACTCTGGTTGCTAATATGGTGGATGGTGTGACCAAAGGTTTCTCCAGGGTTCTGGAGATCAACGGGGTTGGTTATCGTGCCGAACTCAAAGGGACAACACTGAACCTGTCGCTCGGCTACTCGCACCCGGTTGAGTATTCTCTGCCCAAGGGAATCACTGCTGAAGTCGATACGAAGGCCAACCGCATTACCGTTTCCGGTATCGACAAGGAGCTGGTTGGTGCCACAGCCGCCAAGATCCGTTCTTTCCGCGAGCCCGAACCTTATAAGGGCAAAGGCATCAAGTATGCTGAAGAGCGTATCCTGCGCAAAGCTGGCAAGACTGGTAAGAAGTAAGCTGAATAGGATGAGGTGAGAACCGTGAATGTCTCGAAAGAACGGCGGGTTGCCCGCAAAAAGCGTCAGGTGAGAGTGCGTAAAAAGGTTGCTGGCAGTATCGAGCGTCCGCGCTTGTGCGTATTTCGTAGTTCCAAGCATATCTATGCCCAGATTATTGAAGATGTTACTGGCAAGACCCTGGTCGCGGCATCGACCGCTGTAAAGGGTACGGCTGACAGCGTCAAATACACCGGCAATGTGGAAGCGGCCAAGGCGGTCGGTAAGCAGATTGCCGAAAAGGCTTTGGCCAAGGATATCAAACAGGTAGTTTTCGACCGCAACGGCTTTTTGTATCATGGCCGTGTCAAGGCCCTGGCCGATGCGGCTCGCGAAGCTGGTCTGACTTTCTGAGCGGCAAAGGAGAAGAGCGTTGCAACGCGTTGACAACAACGAAACGAATTTAATCGATCGCGTTATCCATATCAATCGTACGGCCAAGGTTGTTAAAGGTGGTCGTCGATTCAGCTTTTCTGCCCTGGTTGTGGTTGGTGACGGCAGTGGCAAGGTTGGATACGGTCTTGGCAAGGCCAAAGAGGTTCCCGAGGCAATCCGCAAGGGTGTCGAAAAGGCCAAGAAGAGCATGATCTCTGTGCCTATTCAGGGAACGACCATCCCTTACGACGTTCTCGGCAAGTTCGGCGCAGGCAAGGTCCTGCTCAAGCCGGCGTCTGCCGGTACCGGAGTCATCGCCGGTGGTGCCGCCCGTGCCATTCTCGAGGTCGCCGGGATCAGCGACATCCTCTCGAAGTGTCTTGGCTCGAATAACCCGCACAATGTTGTCAAGGCAACTATCCGGGCGCTGCAGCAGCTGCGCAGCCCGGAAGAGATGCGTGCCAGACGTGGTCTTGGGGAAAACAGCTCGGAAGATAAGGCCTGAGACGGGAGCGAAAAATGTCTGAAATCAAGGTAACTCTTAAGCGTAGCGGCATCGGCCGCAACAAATATTTCACCAAGGTGCTCAATGGGCTGGGTCTGCGTCGTCTTCACCAGACGGTGGTACTGAAGGATACGCCCGAGATTCGCGGTATGATCAACAAGGTCAACCACATGGTCACTGTTGAAGATTAATCGCAAGGAAATCAACTATGGATTTAAGTAATCTGCAACCGTCATACGGTTCGACGCATAGTAGGAAACGGTTAGGTCGCGGTCACGGTTCCGGACTCGGCAAGACCTCCGGCAAAGGGCACAAGGGTCAGAAGGCCCGTTCCGGCGGCAGCATCAAGCCCGGCTTCGAAGGTGGACAGATGCCACTGCAGAGACGCTTGCCCAAGCGTGGATTTACGCCGCTGAGCCGCAAGGTCTATTCTCTGGTCAATCTTCGTGACCTGGAGCTGTTCGATGCCGGCAGCGTCGTTGATCTCGAAACGCTTGGCAAAGCCGGCCTGGTTGGCCAGCTTAAGGATGGCATCAAAATTCTCGGCGATGGCGACCTGTCCAAAGCCCTGACGGTTAAAGCACACAAATTCAGTAAATCTGCCCAGGCCAAGATCGAGGCCGCCGGCGGTACTGTCGAGGTTCTTTAAGTTGCTAGCCAAAATCCAAAATATCTTCAGCATCCCTGAGCTGCGCCGTAGGATTCTCTTTACCCTCGGCATGCTCGTCGTCTACCGGGTCGGTTGTCATGTACCGATCCCGGGTGTCGACCGCGCCGTTCTCGCCCAGTTTTTCGAAGGGGCCCAGGGAACGTTGCTCGGTTTGGTCAGCGCCTTCACCGGTGGCGCCCTGGAGCGCATGACGGTCTTTGCCTTGGGCATCATGCCTTACATCAGCGCCTCGATCATCATGCAGCTGCTGACGGTTGTATTCGAACCGGTCGAGCGCTTATCGAAAGAAGGCGAGCAAGGTCGCAAGACCATGACCAAGTGGACGCGCTACGGCACGGTCCTCCTGTCGATCGTTCAGGGTGCCGGCATTGCTGTCGGTTTGCAGACTATGCGTGGCCCGGCGGGTGAACCGGTGGTCGCCGTGCAAGGGGTCGGGTTCATTTTCCTGACGGTTATTACTCTGACTGCGGGCACTGCATTTATCATGTGGCTGGGCGAGCAGATCACAGAGAGAGGAATCGGCAACGGCATCTCGTTGATCATCTTTGCCGGTATTGTTGCCAACATGCCTGCTGCATTGGTCAACAGTATCCGTCTGCTCAAAACGGGCGCGATGTCGTTCACCGTTATGTTGATTATCATGATCGTTATGGTTGCTGTCGTCATGGCCATTATCTTCATTGAACGTGCCCAGCGCCGCGTGCCGATTCATTATGCAAAACGTGTAGTCGGTGCCCGCAATATGGGGGGTCAGAGCAGTCATCTGCCGCTGAAGATCAATATGAGCGGCGTCATCCCGCCGATCTTCGCCAGTTCGATCATCATGTTCCCCAGCACGGTCGCCAACTTTGTCGATGTGCCGTGGGTCCAGACCTTTGCCTCGATGATGACACCGGCGCACTGGCTGTATAACGTTTTTTATGTCGCTTTTATTGTCTTCTTCTGCTACTTCTACACGGCTGTAACCTTTAATCCGGTTGATGTGGCCGATAATATCAAGCGCCAGGGGGGGTATGTCCCCGGTGTTCGTCCTGGTAAGGCAACTTCCGATTATCTTGACACCGTTTTGGGCCGCCTGACTTTCGCCGGTGCGATTTACATATCAGCAGTCTGCGTTCTACCGACGCTTTTGATTGGCCAGTTCAATGTCCCCTTCTTCTTTGGCGGGACGTCGCTGCTGATCGTTGTCGGCGTTGGTCTGGACACGGCTTCGCAGATTGAAGCCCACTTGATTTCACGCTCCTATGAAGGCTTCATGAAGGGTGTGAGCATCAAGGGCCGTCGCGGATAATCGAGGGCAGTTTTGATGAAACTGATTCTTCTCGGACCTCCTGGAGCCGGCAAGGGAACCCAGGCCAAGATGTTGACGGAAAAGTTTTCGATTCCGCAAATCTCAACTGGCGACATCTTGCGGGCTGCAGTCAAAGACGGCACCCCGATGGGGCAGAAGGCCAAGGCATTCATGGATGCCGGTGGGCTGGTTCCCGATGAGGTTGTGGTCGGGATTGTCAGGGACCGTCTGCAGCAAACTGATTGCAACAAAGGGTTTATTCTGGACGGTTTCCCGCGCACGGTTGCCCAGGCTGATGCTCTGCAGGCGAGTCTTCAGGCGATGGGCAAAGACCTCGATCGGGTTATCTCGCTCAAGGTGGACGCGGAAGCACTGATCGAGCGTTTGACAGGACGGCGCACCTGCAGGAACTGTGGCCGTGGCTATCACGTGATTTTCGACCCCTCGTTGCAAGCCGGGGTTTGTGATGCCTGCGGTGGTGAGCTGTTCCAGCGTGATGATGACCAGGAAGAGACGATTCGCAGGCGATTGCAGGTCTATGCAGAACAGACAGCCCCTTTGATCAGCTACTATCGGGGAACCGGTGTACTGATGGAGCTTGACGGGATGCAGCCGATTCCGCAGGTTCAGGAAAAAATGCTGTCGCTGCTACAGGCGAGCTAAAGTGATAGTACTTAAAAGCCCGGCAGAGCTCGACAAAATGCGCGCTGCGGGGCGAATTGTCGCGGAAACGCTGGCCCTGCTCGAAAGCCGGATCCTCCCCGGCGTGACTACGGCGGAACTGGATCGCTTGGCTGAGAAAGAATGCCAGCGCCAGGGCGGCAAGCCGGCATTCAAAGGATATGGTGGTTTTCCGTATGCCATCTGTTCCTCGCCGAACGATCGGATTGTTCACGGTTTCCCCGATAACACCCCCTTGCAGGAGGGTGACATCCTCAGCATAGACTTTGGTGTCCTCTATAAGGGGTATTATGGAGATTCAGCAATTACCGTCGCCGTAGGCGGGTTGGATGATGAAACGCAGCGACTCGTTACGGCAACGCGCGAATCACTGCAGCGAGCCATAGAAAAGTCAGTTCCGAACGGCCGCTTGTCAGATATTTCGCACGCTGTTCAGTCTTGGGTAGAACCGCTAGGTTTCAGCGTGGTCCGCGAATTCGTCGGACATGGCATCGGCCGTAACCTGCATGAGGCGCCACAGATACCGAATTACGGGCAAGCAGGGCAGGGTCCGCGTCTGAAACCCGGCATGACCCTGGCCATAGAGCCGATGATCAACGCCGGACTGCCCGGTGTCAAAATACTGGAAGACGGGTGGACTGCAGTAACGCAGGATGGCAGGCGGTCGGCCCATTTCGAACATACAGTAGCCATCACTGATAACGGCCCGGAAATTCTGACCAGGGTCTGAAAGTCGAGGCGAACCCCGTCGGTTCTTTATCGGCAAGGTTTAAAGGAAAGAAACATGAAAGTCCGCGCATCAGTTAAAGCCATTTGTGACAAGTGCAAAGTAATCAAGCGCAAGGGTGTTCTCAGAATTATCTGTGAAAATCCCAAGCATAAACAGAGACAAGGTTAAGCATTTTAGGAGGACCGGACATTGGCTCGTATTGCTGGTATTGATTTACCTAGGAACAAACGGATTGAAGTTGCCCTGACCTACATCTACGGTGTCGGGCGCTCTAGCTCTCAGGTGATCCTGTCTAAGGCCGGTGTTGATTTCAATACCCGTTCGGATGACTTGACTGAGGAAGAAGTAGCCAAGATCCGTAAGGTTATTGACAGCGAATTCAAGGTTGAGGGTGACCTGCGTCGCGATGTGACTATGAACATCAAGCGACTCATGGACCTCGGCTGTTATCGTGGTCTGCGTCACCGTCGTGGTTTGCCGGTGCGTGGACAGAAAACCAAGACGAATGCCAGAACCCGCAAGGGCCCGCGCAAAACCGTCGCCGGTAAGAAGAAGTAACAGGAGGAACCATGGCCAAGCCTGGTAAACGCGTACGCAAAAAAGTTGAGAAGAAGAATGTGCCGAATGGCATTGCCCATATTCAGGCGACGTTCAACAACACGATCGTTACGATCACAGATGTGGCCGGCAACGTAATTTCCTGGTGCACCTCGGGCTCCAAGGGTTTCAAGGGCAGCCGCAAAAGCACCCCTTTTGCTGCCCAGATGGCTGCTGAAGATGCCGCGAAGAAGGCCCAGGAGCACGGTTTGCGCAGTGTTGAAGTTTGGGTCAAAGGGCCCGGCTCAGGACGTGAGTCTGCGCTGCGAGCCCTGCAAGCGGTCGGCCTGACCATCACCATGATCAAGGATGTCACTCCGATACCGCATAACGGGTGCCGTCCACCCAAGCGTAGAAGAGTCTAACCAGTTATAAGGAGGACGAGCGTTGGCGAGACACACTGGACCCGTTTGCCGTATGTGCCGGCGGGAAAATATGAAGCTGTTCCTCAAGGGTGACCGTTGCTACACGGACAAATGTGCCCTTGAACGTCGTAACTATGCCCCCGGTCAGCATGGCCAGGGTCGTATCAAGGTTTCCGATTACGGCACTCAGTTGCGCGAGAAACAGAGAGTCAAGCGGACCTATGGCCTGCTTGAGAAGCAATTCCGCGACTATTTCGTCAGAGCTGACCGTATGAAGGGTGTGACCGGTGAAAATCTGCTGATTCTGCTTGAGCGTCGTCTTGACAGTATGGTCTACCGGATGGGCTTTGCAACGTCACGCAACGAAGCGCGTCAACTGGTTCGCCACAATCATTTTGTGGTCAACGGCCGCAAGGTGAACATCCCGTCGTACCTCGTACGCCCCGGCGATGTTGTCGAACTGCGCGAAAAGAGCCGCAAGATTGTCCGCATCAATGAAGCTCTCGATGGTGTGATGCGTCGTGGTCTCCCGTCCTGGGTGGAATTGACCCGCGATGCTTTCCAAGGGACAGTCAAGACCTTGCCGGTCCGCGCCGAGATGACGACGCCGAGCTTCCAGGAACACCTGATCGTCGAACTGTATTCGAAGTAACCGGCCATTCCGGCGGTTTATATTTTACAAAGCAACCTCATGACGGAGGATTCGCATGTATAAAAACTGGAGAGAACTGATCAAGCCCAAGCGCCTCCAGGTTGATACCGATTCGCTGACAGCCACTTACGGCAAGTATACAGCGGAACCATTTGAACGTGGCTTCGGTACAACCATGGGCAATGCCCTGCGCCGGGTTCTGCTCTCCTCGCTGCAGGGGGCGGCAATAACCTCGATTCGCATCAAGGGTGTTCTACATGAATTTTCCACTGTGCCCGGGGTGACGGAAGATGTGACGGACATAATCCTTAATTTGAAGGGTGTCCTGATCAAACTGCATGGTCATGAATCTCGTAATATCCGAATCGTCAAAAAAGGTGCCGGTGTCATTAAGGCTGGTGATATCATTACTGATTCGAATGTTGAGATTTTGAACCCGGAGCATTACATCGCGACCTGTGGCAAGGAAGCCGACATCGAAATGGATATGGTGGTTGCCATGGGTAAAGGTTACGGCCCGGCAGAGCGCAATCGTGACGAAAAAGCGCCCGTCGGGACTATCCCTATCGATGCCCTGTTCTCACCGATCAAGAAGGTGAATTTCACGGTGAGCAACGCCCGCGTGGGACAGGTAACTGATTACGACAAGCTGGTTCTGGAACTCCACACTGACGGTAGTGTCAAGCCTGATGACGCCTTGGCCTATGCCGCCAAGATTGTCAAGGAGCAGGTGCAGCTCTTCATCAACTTCGACGAAGCGCTCGAACCGCAGGCCAGTG
>Ga0316195_10001506_pt1 | contig 10486 bp, 11 predicted proteins | sample Phised1_MG_FD_204937 | JGI IMG/M metagenome (GOLD analysis project Ga0316195, IMG submission 204937) | Coastal sediment microbial communities from Maine, United States - Phippsburg sediment 1 | ecosystem: Environmental > Aquatic > Marine > Coastal > Sediment | place: USA: Maine | collected...
AGTTCCTTGCCGCCCGGCACCGAGTCGGCGAAGTTCTTGTACGAGGTCTTCTTGGCGATCTCCCGCCAGGCATCGGCATCCGCGTCGGTCATCTCGATGACCTCGACCTTGTTCTTCTTGTAGACGTCGACCAGCTCGTCGTCCAGCTTCTTCGACTCCGACGCGAAATAGGCCTCGGCCTTCTTCGACGCCGCCATCAGCGCCGCCTGCTGCTTCGGGTCGAGCTTGTCCCAGCTCTTCTTGGACATCAGCACCGGCTCGTACATGAACCACAGCGCGTTGTCGCCCGGCGCCGTCAGGCACTTGAGCTGTTCATACAGGCGGAACGACACGAAGCTGCCCGACGAGGTGTCGGTGCCCTGGGCCACGCCCTGCTGCAGGGCGTTGTAGACCTCGCTGGACGGGATCGACACGATCGACGCGCCAGCGCCGGCCCACATCTCGGCAAAGGTCGACCCGGCGGAGCGGATCTTCAGGCCGGCGGCGTCTTCAGGCCGGCGGATGCACTTGTCCTTGCCGCCGAACGCGCCGGCCAGCCAGGCATCGGCCAGCACCTTGACGCCGGCCTTTTCGATGATGGCCTTGATGTCCTGCATGAACGGCGACGCGTTGATACGCATGGCATGGGCGTGGCTCTTGACCAGCCCCGGCATCAGCGTGGCGCCGAACTGCGGGTGGAAGCCCGAAGCGTAGTCCAGCGGGAACGAGGTCATGTCGATCTGGCCGCTGAGCATCGCCTTCCACTGCTCCTTCGGCTTCACCAGGCTGGAGCCCGGGAAGACCTTGATCTCCATGCCGACGTTGGCCGCGGCGACCTCCTTGGCGATGAGTTGCACCATCTCGTCGCGCACGTCGCCCTTGCCGCCGGGGAACTGGTGCGACGCCTTGAGCGTGACGTCGGCGGCAAACGCCGCGCCACCCGCGGACAGGGCCAGGGTGCCGAGCGCGGCAAGAGTGAGTCGCTGGAAGCGTTGGGGCATGCGTGTCTCCTTGAAGATTGGGGCTGCGCCGGCCGGCGCATTCGAACCAGCGGCCACTGTAGCCGGCACGCGAGGCCGCAAGGCCCGGCCAGCGTAGTGAAATTCCCTGACGCGCGGGCCTGCGCGGGCACCCCCCCGCCGCTGCGGCGGGGGCTCAGCGCACTTCGACGCGCGCCCCGGCCGCGCCGGCGGCGGTGATCTCGCCGACCTCGGCCACGGTGGCAAAGCCGTGGCGGCGGAACACGTCCATCACCTCGCCGACGGTGGCGGCGTCGCAGCACACCAGCAGGCCGCCGCTGGTCTGGGGGTCGGTCAGCAGAACCTGGTCCTCATCCGCAAACCCGGCCGGCAGCGTCACGTCGGCGCCATAACCCGCCCAGTTGCGCGCCGACGCGCCGGTGACAAAACCCTGCGCCACCAGCTCGCGCACGCCCGGCAGCAGCGGCACCCGGGCCCAGTCGATCGACACCTGCGCCTTGGCGCCGCGCGCCAGTTCCAGCGCGTGGCCGGCCAGGCCGAAACCGGTGATGTCGGTCAGCGCGTGCACGCCGTCCAAGGCGGCCAGGTCGGGCCCGGGCGTGTTCAGGCGCGTGGTGCTGGCGATCATCTGCTCGTAGCCGGCCGGCGACAACTGCTCCTTCTTCAGCGCCGCCGACAGCACCCCCACGCCCAGCGGCTTGCCCAGGATCAGGCGGTCGCCCACGCGCGCGCCGGAGTTCTTCTTGACCCGCTTGGGGTGCACCAGACCGAGCGCCACCAGGCCATAGATGGCCTCCACCGAGTCGATCGTGTGGCCACCGGCGATCGGGATGCCGGCAGCGCGGCAGACCGCGTTGCCGCCTTCCAGGATGCGCCCGATGGTGGCGGTGGACAGCACATTGATCGGCATGCCCACCAGCGCCAGCGCCATGATCGGCGTGCCGCCCATCGCATAGACGTCGCTGATGGCGTTGGTGGCGGCGATGCGGCCGAAGTCGAACGGGTCGTCGACGATCGGCATGAAGAAGTCGGTGGTCGCGATCAGCGCCTGCTCGTCGTTGAGCTGGTAGACGGCGGCGTCGTCGGCGGTCTCGATGCCCACCAGCAGCTGCGGCGGCACCGGCATGGCGGTGGTGTCCTTCAGGATCTCGCTCAGCAAGCCGGGCGCGATCTTGCAGCCGCAGCCGCCGCCGTGCGACAGCGAGGTGAGGCGGGGTTCGGTGCGTGCGTTCATGGCCGGGGCTCCAGGGCGTCGTGCACGATGCGGCGCAAGGTGGCGCGCTCGTGCTCGGGGGCAAACAGGGGCGCGCGGCGGTCGCCTTGCACCTTCAAGCCCGGCAGCATAGCCGGGTCGTCACGCGCCCGCTGCAGCAGGGTTGCAAGCGCGCTGGCGTCGCCGACCGGGAAGCAGCCCCGGTAGTCCACGCCCAGCATGCCCAGGTTGCCCGGGATGCGCGACGCGAGCACCGGCGTGCCGCTGCGCAGCGCCTCCATCACGACGTGGGCGCCGCCTTCCATGCGGCTGGCGTGCACCAGCACATGGGCGCGCTGGATCCGTGCCAGGGTCGACCGGTGGGGCAGGCCGCCCAGCCACCGGTAGCAGGGGAACTCGGCCGCGCAAGCCCGCGCCGCAGCGCCCAGCGCCGCGTCCAGCGGGTCACCCACGTGGTCGATCAGGATGTCGCGCCGATGCCGCAGCAGGCCGGCAGCGGCGAACAGCGTCTGCGGGTCCTTCTCGTCGCGCAGGTGGCCCACCATCAGGGCGCGCAGGTGCTGCCCGGTCTTGACCAGCGTGCGCCGGCCCGGCGTCGACTGGAAGCAGGTCACGGCCTTGGCGCGGTGCTCGGCCGGAAGGTCCAGCGCCGCCAGCTCGTGCAGCACCACGAGCCGGCTGGCCAGTGCCAGCGAACGGCGCGCCGACGCGTCGTGGTGGATGTCGCGGTACAGGTCGGTCCCCGTCAGCACCACGATCAGCGGCCGCTGCGGGTGGGCGGCGGCAAAGGCCGCCACCGAGGCCGCCGAGCGCCGGGCGTGCAGCGCCACCAGCACGGCGTCGTCGCCGTCGTCCCAGGCGGGCCGCAGGCGGACCCGATAATCGGGCGCCAGGTGCCGTGCCCAGCGCCGGGCGGTCTGCCAGTTGCCGTTGTTGGCGTCGGCCAGCGCGGGCGTCACCAGGCACAGGGTCTTCTTCATTCGAGCGAGGTTATCCGCTTCTTGGCTCCCGACATCCGACATGCCGACGCCGCCGCCATCGCCGCGGCCCTGGGCGAGCTGCGCGCGCACACGCTGCGCCTGTTCGCGGCCTGGCGAACGCTGCTGCCGCCATCGATGGACGTCCGCTATGCGCCGGAGCTGAACCCGCCGCGCTGGGAGCTGGGCCACCTGGCCTGGTTCGAGGAGCGCTGGATCGCGCGCAACCCGGCCCGGCTGCGCGGCGCGGCCGCCGACCCCGACGCCGGCCGGGCGGCGCCGCTGCGGCCCGCGGTCGACGCGCTGTACGACTCCAGTCACGTGGCGCACACGCGGCGCTGGCACCTGGACCTGCCCGACGCCGACGCCACCCTGGCCTACGCGGCCCAGGTGCGGCAACGCTCGCTGGCGTTGCTGGCGGACCTGCCCGCTGGCGACGACGCCCTCTACTTTCCCCGCTGGGCGTTGTTGCACGAGGCCATGCACGCCGAGGCCTCCGTCTACATGGCCCAGCACCTGGCGCTGGACCTGTCCCCGGCCCTGGCGCGCAGCCGTCCGGCGGCCAGCGACCTCGGTGGCGACTGGGCACTGCCCGGCGGACCGTTCAGCCTCGGGCACGCGGGGCCGGGGTTTGCCTTCGACAACGAACTCGGCGCCCACGAGGTCGACCTGGCGCCGTTCGCGATCGCGCGCGCGCCGGTCACCTGGCGCGAGGTACTCGCCTTCGTCGAGGCTGGCGGCTACGACGACGAGCGCCTGTGGTCCCCGCAGGGCTGGGCATGGCGCCGCCGACAGGGCGCGGCACGGCCGGGGACCCTGGCGCAGGACGACGGCACCTGGCGACGCGCCGCCTTCGGCCATTGGCTCGACCTGCTGCCCACCGAGCCGGCCGTGCACCTGACGCAGCACGAGGCGCTGGCCTGGTGCCGCTGGGCCGGGCGCCGGCTGCCGACCGAAGCCGAATGGGAGTGCGCGGCCATCACGGCCCAGGCCAGCGGCGAGGCCTTTGCCTGGGGCGAAGTCTGGGAATGGACCGCAAGCACCTTCGCGCCCTACCCCGGCTTCCAGCCGCACCCCTACCGCGACTATTCGATGCCCTGGTTCGACGGCCGCCCGGTGCTGCGCGGGGCGTCGTTCGCGACCTGGCCGGCGCTGCGCAACCCACGCTATCGAAACTACTTTCCGGCCGAGCGCAACGACATCTTTGCCGGTTTCAGGACCTGCGCGGCGTGACGCCGGCCTCCGGCGGCAGCAGGCGAGGGGCGTGCACGCGCACGCGCTTGAGCACGCTGGCCTGGCCGTAGACCAGTTCCACGCCCGACCGGGGCACCCCGAAAGCCCGGGCCAGGAAGCCCAGCAGGTGCGCGGTGGCGCGGCCGTCGGCGGCAACGGCGGCGATGTGCATAGTGAGCCGGCCCTGCACCACGCGCCCGAAGGCGTCGCGCCGGGCGCCAGGCTTGCCCTTCAGGTCCAGCAGCAGGTCGTCCCCGGACCAGCGGAAGTGGGCCGCAGCGCCGCTCAAGCCTGCGCCACGAAGACGGCGAACCAGGCGCGCGCGTCGGTCCAGCAGCGGCTGGCGGCAAAGCCGGCATCGCGCAGCAGGGACTCGAAGTCGCGCTGCCGGTACTTGTACGAGTTCTCGGTGTGGATGCGTTCGCCCATCGCAAAGCGGCGCTCGGTGCCCGGCCAGCGCACCACCAGTTCGTCGCGCGCCTGCAGGTGCATCTCGATGCGCGACTCGGCCTCGTTGAACAGCGCCACGTGCGCCCACTGGCGCTCGTCGAAGTCGGCGCCGAGCAGCGCGTTCGCGTGGCGCAGCAGGTTCAGGTTGAAGGCCGCCGTCACGCCCAGCGCGTCGTCGTAGGCCGCCTCCAGCACGGCCTTGTCCTTGACCAGGTCGACCCCGATCAGCAACTGCCCGCCCTGGCAGGCCTCGTGCACCCGGCGCAGGAAGCGCAGTGCCGCTTCGGCGTCGAAGTTGCCGATGCTGGAGCCAGCATAGAACAGCGTGCGAGCGCCGCCCCGGTCGGCCGCCGGCAGCGACAGCTCGTGCGAGAAGTCCATGCCCAGGCCCAGCATCGGCAGCCCGGGGTGTTCGCGCTGCAGCGCGGCCAGCGCGCGGCGCAGGAAGTCGACCGAGATGTCCACCGCCACGTACTGAGCCGGGCTCAGCAGCGGGAACAGCCGCGCCGCCTTGGCACAGCCGCCTGCACCCAGGTCCACCAGCACCTGCCCGGCCCCGATGGCGGCGGCGATCTCGGCGCCGTGCTTGTCGAAGATGGCCCTCTCGGTGCGCGTGGGGTAGTACTCGCGCAACTCGGTGATGGCATCGAACAGGCGCGAGCCGAGCACGTCGTACAGGAACTTCGGCGCCACCGACGCAGGGGCCGCCCGCAGCCCCAGGGCCAGTTCGTCGCGCACCGCCGCGGCATCGGGCAAGAACAGCTGCAGAAAGCTCGGCGTGGCGTGCTCGACCATGTCCATCAGGGTCACTTTATCAGCGTCGGACAGCCCGCTCCGGTTGGGCTTTAATAGGCGCTGCCTCAACTCTGCGTGGAGTCTTCCATGATGTCTTTCGCCAAGAGCCGCACGCTGCGGTCGATCCTCGGTGCGCTGTTGCTCAGCATCACGGCGCTGGCGCACGCGCAGCAGACGCTGCGCCTGACCGCCATCCCGGACGAATCACCGACCGAGCTGGCACGCAAGGCCGAGCCGCTGCTCAAGTACCTGGAGAGCAAGCTGGGCATGAAGGTGGTCTTCACGCCGGTGACCGACTACGCCGCGGCCGTGGAAACCCTGGTCAACAAGAAGGTCGACATGGCCTGGTTCGGCGGCTTCACCTTCGTGCAGAGCTATGAACGTTCGGGTGGCAAGACGATTCCGATCGTGCAGCGCGCCGAGGACGAGAAGTTTCGCTCCGTCTTCATCACCACCGACCCCGACATCAAGACCCTGGCCGACCTGAAGGGCAAGACCGTGACCTTCGGCTCGCAGAGCAGCACCTCCGGCCACCTGATGCCACGCAGCTTCCTGCTCGAAGCCGGCGTCGACCCCGACAAGGACTTCAAGCGCGTGGCTTTCAGCGGCGCCCATGACGCCACCATCGCCGCCGTCGCGGCGGGCAAGGTGCAGGCCGGCGCGCTGAACATCTCCGTCTGGGACAAGTTCGTCGCCGAGGGCAAGGTCGACACCAGCAAGGTGCGCGTCTTCTTCACCACGCCGCCCTACTACGACTACAACTGGACCGTGCACGCCGACATGCCGGCGGCACTGCGCGAGAAGATCACCGCCGCCATGTTGGCGCTGACCCCCGACACCCCCGAGGGGGAAGCGATCCTGAAGCTGCAGCGCGCCTCCAAGTTCGTGCCCACGAAGGTCGACAACTACAAGGGCATCGAGGCTGCCGCGAAAAGCGCCGGCCTGTTGTAGGCCGGCCATGGAGCTCGCCTTCGAGGGCGTGGCCGCGCGTCACCCGGCCGCCCGCCCGGGGGCGCCGCCGGCACTGCAGGCGTTGACCCTGCGCTTGCGCGCCGGCGAGCAGGTGGCCGTGATCGGGCCTTCAGGCGCCGGCAAGACCACGCTGCTGCACGTGGCGGCGTGCGCGCTGCCGCCGCGCAGCGGCCGGATCCGGCTGGACGGCCAGGACCCCTGGGAGAGGTCGGCCGCGGCGCTGAAGGCCCTGCGCGGGCGTCTCTTCCTGGCGCCCCAGGTGCCGCCGCTGCCGCCGCGCCAGCGCGTGGTGACGGCCGTGCTGGCGGGCCGGCTGCCGGCGCAGGGCCTGCTGCGCAGCCTGCGCTCTCTGTTCTACCCGGACGACATCCCCGGCGCCTTTGCCGCCCTCGAGCGCTTCGACCTCGGCGACAAGCTGTTCGAGCGCGTCGACAGGCTGTCCGGCGGTGAGCGCCAGCGCGTGGGCCTGGCGCGCGCGCTGCTCGCTCCGGCGTCGCTGTGGCTGATCGACGAGCCGCTGTCGGCGCTGGACCCGACACGTGCCGCGCAGGCCATGGCCACGCTGGTGCTGGGTGCGCGCGAGCGTGGCGCCACGCTGCTGGCCACGCTGCACCAGGTGGACACGGCGCTGGCGAACTTCCCGCGCATCGTCGGTTTGCGCGACGGACTGCTCGCGTTCGATCTGCCGACGGCCGAGGTCTCGCCGCAACGGCTGCAACAGCTCTACGCCCAGCATGAGGACGAGCTGCTCGGTCCGGCGCCGAACCGGTTCGACGCCCCTGCCCGACCGGCGGCGCCGGTCGTCATGCACTGTCGGTGAACAGCGCAAGCGCTCCCGGCCGCAGCGTCGGCAACGCCGCGGCACCCGCGCGTGACCCGGCCTGGCTGCCGCGCGTCTTCTGGCTCAGCGTGGGCGCCGTGCTGCTGTGGCCGGCGCTGGTGGCCACCGAGTTCAAGCCCTGGGTGCTGCTGGCCCCCGACAGCCTGGGTCCGACGGCTCAGTTCCTGGCCAGCTTCGTGCCGCCGGCGCACCAGCCCGACTTCCTGGCCCTGGTGGCGCGAGAGACCTGGCGCACGGTGGCCATCGCCACTGCCGGCATCACGATGGCTTTGCTGCTGGCCGTGCCGTTGACGCTGCTGTCCACCCGCGTGCTGTCGATCTCGGCGTTGTCCGGCCGCATGGCAAGCGGCCCGTTCGTCGTGCGGCAGGCGGTGCGCTGGCTGCTCATCGTGCTGCGGTCGATCCCGGAGCTGGTGTGGGCGCTGATCTTCGTGCGCGTCGTCGGGCTCGGCCCGACGTCCGGCGTGCTGGCGATCGCCCTGACCTACGGCGGGATGCTGGGCAAGGTCTACGGCGAGATCCTGGAGTCCGCCGACGACCACCCCTCGGCCACGCTGCTGCGCCATGGCAGCGGCCGGCTGCAGGCGTTCTTCTACGGCGTGCTGCCGAACAACGCGGCCGAACTGACGAGCTACACGGTCTACCGCTGGGAATGCGCGATCCGCTCGTCGGTGGTGCTGGGCTTTGTGGGCGCGGGCGGACTGGGCCAGCAGATGGACGTGTCGATGAAGATGTTCAACGGCAGCGAAGTCGCCACCATGCTGCTCGTGTTCGTCGCGCTGGTGGCGCTGGCCGACCGCGCCAGCGCCTTCCTGCGTGGGCGCCTGGGTTGAGGCCGACGTGATGCGCCCGGCGTCCGCGAACCCCCCGTACCGGCTGCCGCCGCGCCTGTTCGACGCCCGCTGCGCGGCGTGCTGGTTCACGCTGGCCATCGGCGGGCTCGTCGTCGCGAGCTTCTGGAGCCTCGACCTGCAGTGGTCGGCCTTCTTCGCGCCCGACGGCCTGGCCAGCATGGGTCGCTTCATCGCCGAGTTCTTCCCGCCCGACCTGTCGCCTGGCTTCGTGGGCCAGGTGGCCGTCGGCGCAGCCGAAACGCTGGCGATGTCGGCGCTGGGCACGCTGCTGGCGGTCGCCGGCGGGCTGGCGCTGGCGGTGCCGGCCAGCCGCATGCACGACGGCGACCGCGCCTGGGCCCGTGCGCCGACGCGCTGGCTGCTCAACGGACTGCGCTCGATCCCCGAGCTGGTGTGGGCCTCGCTGCTGCTGATCAGCGCCGGGCTGGGTCCGTTTGCCGGCACGCTGGCGCTGGCGTTTCACACCACCGGCGTACTGGGCCGGCTGTTTGCCGAGGCGATCGAGAACGCGCCGCCGGAGCCGGGATTCGCGCTGCGCACGCAGGGCAACGGGAACCTGCGCGTGTTCCTCTACGCCGTGCTGCCGCAGGTGCTGCCGCAATTGCTGAGCTACACGCTGTACCGCTGGGAGAACAACATCCGCGCCGCGGCCGTGCTGGGTGTGGTGGGCGCCGGCGGGCTGGGGCAGCTGCTGGCCTATCACATGGGCCTGTTCCACATGGACAAGACCTGCACCGTGCTGATCGCGATGCTGGCCATGGTGGCGCTGGTGGACGGGCTGAGCTACTTCAGCCGTCGCGGCCTGATGCGCTGACCACTTCGCGTGGCGCCGCCGCGCATGGCAGTTGCAATGCGCGCGGCGCCGAATGGACACCATGCGTGGGCAGCGCGGCAGTACGATGGTCTTCGCACATCCGGATCACGTCGCGGGGCCGCGTGGTCCGGGAATGCTCGCCTTGGCCCCCGTCGAACCGAAAGGAAACTGCTATGTTCACATATGTCGGATTGCTGAGCTTCACTGACAAGGGCCTCCAGGGGGTCAAGGACACGACCAAGCGCGCCGCGGCGGCCAAGGAGGCGGCGCGCAAGCACGGCGTCAACATGAGGGAGATCCTCTGGACCATGGGAGACTGCGACATGGTCTGCATCCTGGAGTCCGAGGACGAACAGGCCTTGGCCGCCTTCAACCTGGCCACCGCGATGCAGGGCAACGTCCGCACCCGCTCCATGCGGGCCTACCCGGCCGCCGAGATGGACAAGATCCTGGCCAAGCTGAAGTAGGCGGCGTAGCCGGCCCCGGTCACTGCGGCGGCCGCAGGAGTTCGTGGCGTCGATGCAGACATGCGTTGCATCGGCGCCGCCGCGTCGCTCTGCAAGCCTGGAGGCCCAGTCGAGGGCCACGACAATGTGAGTGCTGAGCCCCCGAACGAGGTTGCAGCGAAGTCCCGGTTGCAGCCCATCGGCAGCGCCGTCGGCGTCGTGCCGATGCGCCAACCGGACCCTTATTCAACAACCCCTCTTGCAACGGAAAGTGCCATGAATCGTGTCGTGAGTTTTCTGAAGACAACGGCCGTGGGGGGGTTGTTGATCCTGTTGCCGCTGCTGCTGCTGCAGATGATGGTGGTCGAAGCCTTCGGCCTGCTGGTGGCCCTGGCCAAGCCGATCGCCAACCTGCTGCCGTCGCGCTGGGTCGAATGGATGAGTGCGCCGGCCCTGCTGGCCTTGGTGTTGCTCTTCGTGGCGTCGTTTGTGCTGGGCCTGGCGGCCAAGTCGACCATGGGTCGGGCGGTCGGCAAATGGCTGGAGCGCAACACGATCGGCCGCCTTCCGCTGTATGGCGTGCTGACCGGCCTGGCCGCGCGGCTGGTCGAGATCGGCGAGGGCAGCGCGTTCAAGCCGGCGCTGCGCGTGTCAGGCGACGGACAGCGTGAGTTCGCCTATCTGATCGAGGACCATGGCGACGGCAACGCCACGATCATGCTGCCCTGGGCCCCGACACCGTTGTCCGGGTCGGTCATGATCGTGCCGATGAGCCAGTTGACGATGCTCGACGCCAGCCTGGGTGAAGTCACACGGGTCATGGGCCAGTGGGGAGCCGGCGCGCACAAGCTGATGTCGAGGCCAGCGAAGACGGCGTTGCAGTAGCCGGGCGCCCGGCGCGCAGACTCGGCACCTCGGCAACGCAGGATTGG
>Ga0316195_10001508_pt1 | contig 10484 bp, 7 predicted proteins | sample Phised1_MG_FD_204937 | JGI IMG/M metagenome (GOLD analysis project Ga0316195, IMG submission 204937) | Coastal sediment microbial communities from Maine, United States - Phippsburg sediment 1 | ecosystem: Environmental > Aquatic > Marine > Coastal > Sediment | place: USA: Maine | collected...
AGGGCGGCTCGGTAATCGATCCGAAAGTAGTGGAGACGCTGATCGAAGCGCGCGCCGCCGATCGCCCGACCGTACTCGACCGCCTCACCGAGCGGGAGCTGGAGGTCTTGGCCCACATGGCCCAAGGTGAGAGCAATGCGGCGATCGGCTACGCGTTATTCATTTCCCCGCGATCCGTCGAGAAGCACATCAATTCGATCTTCACGAAGCTCGATCTCAGCCAGGAACCGGATAGTCATCGCAGAGTGCAGGCCGTGTTGGTGTATCTGGGAAGGTCCGACGCGTAAGTGGTGCTGGCCCTACCTTCGGATGACGGCACGCACCGTGGCATCCGGGCCTCGACTCGTACATGATGACGCCATGAACGAGGCGGCCCCCGTCAATGTACGAGTACTGATTGTGGACGATCAGGTGCCGTTCCGAGAGGCGTCGCGCATGGTCGTCGAGATGACGGACGGCTTCGAGGTTGTCGGCGAGGCTGAGAACGGTCATCGGGCGCTCGAACTCGTCACTCACCTCCGGCCCGACCTTGTACTGATGGACGTCCAGATGCCCGGCATGGACGGTATCGAGACGACCCGCAAGATCAGCGCCCTCCCCGATCCTCCGGCCGTGGTCGTGATGTCCACCCACGAGTCCGGCGACTATGTCGGGGCGGCTGTTGCTGCGGGCGCCATCGGGTTCGTGCCCAAGTCGCAGTTCGGCTTCGACACTTTGGTTGAGATGTGGGAGCTTGCCCGAGATCGCTAGGCGGGCACGCCGTCCTTGACGGGTACCAACCCTGAGACCACGGTTCCTTTCCCGAGTTCGGATGAGACCGACCAACGTCCGCCGATGGTGTCGAGGCGGTCGGCGATGCCGTTGAGTCCCGCGCCTCGGTTGACGTGTGTCGTGTCGAACCCGGAGCCGTTGTCGTGGACCTCGAACCACAGGTCCCCGTTGCGCTCGCCGAGCTGCACCCATGCCCGTGATGCCTCCGCGTACTTTGCCGTGTTCTGCAGGGCCTCGAGGATCGAGAAGTACACCGCGGATTCGATGTCGCGTGGATACCGACCGACTCCATCGCCGTCGACCTCGACTGGCAATGCCGCCCGTTGTGCGTCCTGCCTCAACGCAACGACGAGACCCTCGGCTCCCAGCAGCGGCGGGTAGATGCCCGCGGCGAAATCCCGCACCGCCTGGATCGCATCCCCGGCCTGGGACTCGATATCGACGAGGACCCCAGCAGTGCGCTCCGCGCCGGCCTGCTCAGCGAGTCTTCGCAACGGACCAAGCTTCACCTTCACCGCAACCAACTGCTGCTGCGGTCCACTATCGAGGTCATGCTCCAACGACCGACGAGCCTCATCTGCAGCGGACACAACCCTGTCACGAGACCGCTGCAACTCCCTGACCTGACGTCGCAACGCAGCCGTCAGCTGTGCGTTGCGCAACGTCAATCCCAACCCATCAGCGAGATTCTCCACGAGCTCGAGCTCAGGAGGCGTGATCGACCCACCCCGAGCCGCCTCCAGCGAGACCCCACCCAACAACTCACCATCATGAACCACCGGCAACGACACATCCGCATCCGGATCCGAGAACGTTGACACGCCCTCGAGCGTTCTCGCCACCCCCGCCTCGGGCCATAGCGACACCGTCCGGAAGCCATCCCCGGTGCGCACCCATAGGGCTGCCCCAGCGGCACCGGTCCCATCCACGATCGACCGAGGAATTCGACCCAACACATCGTCATCAGACTCCTCAGCCGCCCGATGCGAGAACCGCGCCAGCACCTCGTACGGCGTTGCACGCGTCCCATACACCAACCGATTCGCCCACCGCTCCACCCGCACACGCACCGGCTGGAACCCGATCGCCACCACCGCCGTCGCCACCACCGACAACCCGAAATTCGATCCATCGCCGCTACCGAGTACCTCGCTCAACCCAACGACGATGGCGACATAGACCCCACCAATGAACCCGGCCAACACACCGAACGTCACCGACCGGCTGATGATCACATCGATGTCGAACAGGTGGAACTTCAGCACCGCAACCGTGATCGATACCGGGATTCCGGCGACGCCCACGATGAGGAGAACCTGAGTCGCCGACGAGGGGGCGCTCCACACGTTGGCCAAGAAGAGAGCGACATATGCAACCGCGAAGAGGGCAAACGACACAAGCACCCACTTGATCTGGGCGCGCTCGACCTCGGCGGAGCGCCGGTACCTCATGACCATCGCGCTGACGCCACCGACCACCAATGTGAGGAGTCCCAGAAACCACGGAATGAACAGGAAGTCGGCAAGGTCCCCGAGGAACCCCACGGGATTCCGAATCATCCACGTCTGCGGCCCCGACTGGGGTCCGATCAGGCGTGTGAACGCCGACAGGAACAGGAATGCAGCGGTCATCACCACCATCAGGATCGGTGCCCATCTCCACCTCGGCGATAACAACCGGCCCGTCGGGAATGTGAGAAGCAACAGGAAGACGGGGAACAACCAGAGCAACCAGGCCCAGCTACCCAACCACAGGACAAGCCAGGTCCAGGCAGTGGCAACCGGTTCGAGGCGGTCGACCAGCCGCTCGATGAGAGCGCCATACGCGAATGCAGCACCGATGGACACCAGGAGCCAACCGATCCGGCCCTCTCGCTGCCGGCCGATGATGAGTCCACCAAGCCAGGCGAACAAGCAGGCCACGAACAGCCACGCCAGTTCTCCTGATGCCGCGGATCGGGTCTCACCCGTTATCAAGGGCGATACACCCAGCGCGACGCAGGCGACGGTGGTGGCGATCACCGCGGCTCGCGACCACCAGATTCGGGAACGCGACTCTGGTATGTCCACCGTGTCACCCAACGTCGATACCTGATCGGTCATACCAACTCCCAGGTTCCGATCGTTGTCGGCAGCCGACCCAGGACCTCTGACCCGCCTTGCGTCGACACGACCTCGAGCACGCCGCCCATGGCGTCGACTCGATCATCGACGGACACGAGATCCCCGATCGCACCATCGCAACGAACCTTGAACTGGACCCAGCCATCCTCCCCGACGATGTCCATCTCGATACGCGTTGCCCCCACGTCGACCGCCACCGTCACCGTCCCGAGAACGCAGAAGTAGAGGCTTTCTTCGAGCGATCGGTCGTAGCGATCGAGTCCGGCGCAGGTGATCTCGACGGGGACGGGAAGCGTCCGCTTGGCTGCGCCGAGGGCCGCCTCGAGGCCCTCGGCCTCCAACAGGGGTGGGTAGATGCCGTGGGCAACCGCGCGCATACCGTCGACCGCTTGTTGGGTGGTCTCGGCCAAGGCGGTGACCAACGCTGCAACATTCTCCGCACCCTCCCGCTCGGCAAGCGTTCGAGCAATCCCCAATTTGACTTTGAGTGCGACAACCTGTTGCTGCGCTCCGTCGTGGAGGTCCCGCTCCAACCGATGGCGCTCGGCATCATGGGCAGCGACGAGGCGCCTACGCGACAGCCGCAGTTGCTCCGCGCGCTCTGCGAGTTCGGCATTGAGCCCCATGTTCCGCAGGAGAACCCCAGCCCCGGCAGCGACGTCGACGAGCAATTTGTCATCCGCTTCGGTGACCGGATCGCCCTTGGCCTTCGTGACGCTCAGTGCTCCAAGAACCTGGCCGCGGTGTCGGACGAAGGTCACTCGATCTCCCGCGAGCGCTGCGACGTCTGCCGACGCCGCCACCGGGACAAGACCATCAAGGGCCTCATCCGGCACCGCAGATCGGGGAACCATGGTCTCACCGACCACCAGCCACAGCACGACCTCGGACGCTCCGGTGCCTTGTCCGATGAGTGTGGTGAGTTGGGTGAGCGCATCGTCGGGGTCGCTCGCCCCCGCGAGCCGCGCGGTGGCGTTCGAGAGCACCTCGTACGGCGTTGCCCGTCTGCCGTAGACCAACACGTTCGCCCAGTGCTGGACACGTCGACGAAGCGGCTCGAAGGCGACCGCCACAATCGCGACCGCGGCAATCGACAACGCAAGGTTCGGTTCGTCACTGCTTCCGACCAAGGAACCGATTCCGACCACGACGACCGCGTATACGCCAGTGATGAACGCAGCCAGCACCCCATAGGTGACCGTCCTCGAAATGACGACGTCGATGTCGTAGAGCCGATATCTCGTGATCGCGATGCCATAGGAAGCCACGAGCGCAACCTGGACTCCCAAGCCAAACAGCGCATCCACGACGGGGGTCCCCTGTATGTTGTCGCCGAACATCAGGGCAACGACATAGACCGCCCCCCCGAAGGCGATCCACCGGATCTGGCTCCTCTCCACTCCGACACTCCTGCGGTACCGGACAACCAGCGAGGCAATCGATACCACTGCGGCGATGGACGCGAGGAGGAAGCCTGCGTCGTTCAGGGAGCCGAGAGTGCCAGGGACCGTGCTCTCCCCCGAGCTGATCGGCAAGGTGCTCCACGGGTTCTGAGCAAGGGCCGTGGCGGTGGAGGCGAGCGTAATCGCGAGGATGCTCCACCAGCCAACCCACTTCCACCGAGGGGTCGGCGGGTGCCCCGTCGGGAACAGCAGGAGGCCGAGAGTGAGCGGGAGCCAGAACGCAGGCACCACGGGCCAGAACCGGAATGACACAGCAAACGAGGCCAGCGTCGGGAGATCGGCGGGGCTCAGCTGCTCGAACTCCGCGAAGGAGAGACCGGGCATTGCACGTCTCGTGACCAGCACGGCAAGTGCCACTCCTGAGGTGAACAGTGCCGAGAAGAGTGCCGCCCATGCAATCGCCCACACCGAACCATTGCGGCTCTGCGTCGGGATCATGAGCCATGTCAGGATGCCGAGCATGACGGCGAGCGCCCCGAAGTTGAGCGCGAGCGATTCGATCAGGAACTCCCAGCCAGCGAACCCGGCGAGCAGGACCATCCCGACGCCACCAAGGGCGACGGAGGCGACAGCGAATCCTCTCCCGAGGGATACGCGTCCGCGATCGATCACGGTGCCGTCGAAGGTGCTCATGGCTGCCTCCTCGGGACCCGGTAGGCACCCACGGGCGTCTCGCGGCCCTTGACTATCGAGGCTTCGAGCTCATCTGCGTCGGGTGGATCGACGAGGGCTTCCCATGTCGGCAGGCTCAACACAGTCTCTCCTGGTTCGGCCCACTGCTGGAGGCGCTGCGTGAGGTTGACCGTGTCACCGACGAGCGAGTACTCGAGGCGGTCCTCGGAGCCGAGGAGGGCGGCGGCGACGAGGCCCGTGGAGAGCCCTATGCCGAGTCCGAACGGTTCCTTGCCCTCTGATTGCCACCGGGCGTTGAGTTCGTGTTGGGCTGCATGCATGGCAATCGCCGCCTCAACGGACAGAGCCGCGTGGTCAGCCTGTGCGACTGGAGCGCCGAAGACCGCCATGACGGCATCGCCGACGAACTGCATCACGGTGCCGCCGTGACCGAGGATTGCTCCATTCATCGCTGAGCGATGCTCATTGAGCTGCCCGGCGAGAACTGACGGGTCGGCATGTTCGGCGATCGCTGTGTAGCCACGGATGTCGGACATGAGCACGGTGACCACGAGTTCCTCGGTCTCTCCGGGGAGACGCCCACCGTCGATGATCTGTGCCGCGATACCCCCGGGCAAGAGCCTGCTCAGCGACTCGCCCTGTTCTTTGCGGTCGACGATCGCCTTCTGGAGCAGGCGGAGGCGCTTCAAACTGTCTGCGCTGCCCGACGTGAGGCCCTCGGCAAGCCGTTTGAAGAGATCCTCGATGGCTGTGTTCGCCGCCGCAGGCGTGGTGTCGAGGTGCCCGGCGATGGCGTTCACTGTGCGACCCTCGGCGACCATCTGCAGCAGCGACTCTTCCTCAGCCGAGAGTGTGGCGTCCTGGCGGACCGGTGTGGTGAGCCCTTCGACGATCTTGGGGTCGAGCACCGATCCACCTGCGGCAACCTCGCGCACCGCTCGGGCGAGCTGGTTCCCCTCACCGACGCGGTCCTTGAGGAGGTAGGCGTATCCGGCGGCGCCATCCGAGAGCAGGGAGATGGCGTAGTCGGGGTCGTCGAATTGTGAAAGGATCACGACGCCCGTTCCTGGATGGCGCCTGCGCACCTCCTTCGCGGCCTCAATGCCTTCCCGGGAGAAATCGGGGGGCATGCGGATGTCGGTGACGATGACGTTCGGGTTCGTCGCCTTCGCTCCCGCGACGAGGCCGTCATAGTCGGCGGCTTGCCCGACGATTTCGAGATCGTCTTCGAGATCGAGTAGCGCCTTGACGCCTTCCCTCACGATGAGGTTGTCGTCGGCGAGAAACACTGAGATGGTCAACGCGGTCCTCCCCAGACGCTGAGTGTACGTATCGCATTCTGTCGGGCATAGCGGTATTCCTCCAGGGTGTGGGCGCGTGTTTCGAGGTGGGGTTGGTACCCGTTCGGAATGGGGCCACCACGCTGGTCTCGAGGGCAAGGAGGTGGCACGCTTGGCGAGTCCAAAGGAGGACACCAATGCGCTACGAATCAACGGTCACGTCCATTTCCTGGATCCCGTCAGAAGCCATGTCGGGGCCGCTGCGGGTCCCGGTGGACCTTGGAATCGGCCACTACGACGATCCGCTTCCCGACCACATCGAGAACTTGGAGGCGCTGCGGGTCGCGGACCGATTCCGATTCGCCAACCGGCTTGCAGCCTGGATCGACGTCGAGGACGGCCGGGTGGTCGATGCCGGATACTCGGGCGGAGGACTCATCGGGTCAACCACGGTGGCCTTGGGCCTCGGAAGCATCACCATTCCTGCCGTCTCATTCCCCGACATTCGGCACGACCCGGATGTGACGGCGACGACGGCAACGTTCGTTCAGACGACGGGGGGCCGGACCGGTGCACCGCTGCCCCGTCGCATCAATCGCCCACCCTTTCTCAAGATCACGGCCCCAACCGTGTGGACCACGCTCTCGCTCACCATTCGCGCGGATGGGAGCAGCGATTTCAAGGTGACCGGCGCAAGCAAGATGCCGAGGCACTGGATCTATGACGACAACTTCGATCTCGCTGCCAAGAGTGGAATGATCGACTTCAAGGGCTGGACCCAGGAGAGCTTCGGCGACAACACCCCGTGGGGCGATGCCGACTCACCGGCAATCGTGACTGCGGTGGAGACCGAGCTGGAGCGGCGACTGTCCATCCAAGTCATGCGGGAGGGAAGGAAGCCTCGGTTCCGCAAACTGGCAGAGGGGGAAACACTGGTGACCCAAGGCGATCCGGGCACGGACCTCTTCCTGCTCCTTGACGGCGTGCTCACGGTGGAGGTGGACGGCGAGGCTGTCGCCGAATTGGGCCCCGGCTCGATTCTGGGAGAGCGCGCCCTGATCGAGGGCGGCGTCCGCACGTCGACGCTCAGGGCAAGAACTCCGGCAAAGGTTGCCGTCGCTGCGGCTCAAGAGATTCAGCCGGCCGCCTTGCGCGAACTCGCAACCCACCACCGACGCGAAGAAGCAGAGAGGTTTTGAGCGGATAGTGCGTCAGCACGAAAGAAGAGAGAGGGTTGGCATGAGCACCGATCACGAGATCCCGAAGATCAACCACCAGCAATGGGAGGGCGCGTCGACCCCAACTCCGACTCTTGAGAATTCAGTATCTCGAGTCTGGTACCTCCGCTCAATCGACAACAACGCGGAGCCGATCCACGAGCAGCGAGTCGAGTACTTTCCGGGGTCACCGTTTCCTCCAACTCACTATCACCCGGATCAGGACGAACACTTCGAGATCGAACACGGCGTGATGTTGTTCGTCATCGACGGCACCGAGCACGTCTTAGGTGTAGGAGACACGATCGAGATCCCGCGCGGGACACGGCACAAGGCCAAGAACGCTTCCAAAACGGATTCTGCAGTTGTGCGTTGGGAGACGCGCCCCGCCCTGCGAACAGCTGCCTTCTTCACCACGGCGGGCCAGCTTGGCGACGATGCCGGGCCACTCGACTCTGCCCTCCTCGCTCGCGAGTACCGGGACGTGTTCGTGACAACCGGGTTCGTCGGCTTGCTTGTGCCCGTGGTCAGCAGGATCGCTCGCCTGCTCGGCCGCAAGCTTCCCACTCCACCATCAGGCCGCACATGAGCCACACATACGCATCGCGACAACTCCCCGCTCACCACCATGCGGTATCGCTCCGGGTCCTGTTCCGCGGTCGATCCGAGATTCGGGTGCCGAGGATCTCCGTTGCGTCGTTGTCGACCCTGACCAGGCCGACAACGAGTACTCAGAGGCGATGCAACATCCGAGGATCCCACCCCAGTGCGCTGCCGCTGTTGGAGCGTTGGATCCGGCTACAGCAGGTGTCCGCCGCGAGGGCGACGAGAAACGATGGGCTGGGACGCTCAACGACAGGTCCCCGGAAGTCGAGTGTGACGATGGTTCTCCACACTCTCCCCAGTCAGCTACGGCCCCAGGATCGTCTTCCTAAGCCGGGTGTCCCTGGTTCGAATCCAGCCGAGGGCGGCCCTGACACCCTTACGCCGGGGGCTGTCGCATGGATGGTCTCCGGAGTGGGGGGTTCGGCGTGTCTCGGTGGGGACGCGCCGATCGTGGTTCCGGGTTCAGACGGTTGCAGGTCGGTGCCGGTGGATCTCGAGTAGGTTGTGGACGGTGCAGACGAGCCGCCACTCGCTCAACGTGGCGTGGAGGCCTCTGCGTGAGAACCGTCGGAACCCGAGAGTCGCTTCGACGTTCCCGAAGACCGTCTCGTCGGTGGTCCTTCATTTGGCGTGAGTTTCACCTCCGCCCACGTGTGCCTCGAAATGGGTGACGATCTTCGCTGAGGGCACGAGCGGTTGTGATGCGCTTCTAGGTTCGAGGCATGGCTGGATACCCGGATGGGAATCGACGAGGTATGTTGATGGGTATGGCCGATGAATGGACCACGCCGCTCACCGTTGAGCAAATGTACGGGCACTGGGATGTGGACTGGGACGAAGCCACGGCATTGACCGATCGGAGTCTCGACCCTCGACCGAAGTCTTCCATCTATGACACCCTCTCCACCCTCGGTCTCACAAAGGGGGACGTCGTCCTGGATGTTGGTGGCAGGGATGCCACCGATGGTCTCGCGATTGCCGAGCGCTTCGGGTGTCGCGTCATCGTCGTCGATCCTGTGCAAGCGAATCTTGATGACGCGTTGCACGCTATCGCCAGCCGCGACTCTGGCGACCTCGTGGAGGTGCGTCGGGGAACGATCAATCAGATCCCTATCGAAGACGACACTGTCGATGTCGTGTTCTCGCGCGACATGCTTACCCATGTCGCGGATCTGGACGGTGCACTCATGGAGTGCCGCAGGGTGTTGATCCCTTTAGGATCCATGCTCATCCATCAGGTGTTCGGGACGCCATTGCTTGAACCTGCTGAGAAGGAGCGCATCTGCGCGGACCTCGCCACGGTACCCGACCGACTCTCCCTCGAGGTCTTCGAGGAGGCTGTCCGTCGAGCTGGTTTCACGATCCGGGCGATGGATCGTGTTGCGTCCGAGTGGTTGGAATCGCTCCTCGAGCGTGAGGACGGCGAGAAGCGTCTTCTGCGCGCTGCGCGTATGCAGCGCAACAAGGACGGCATTGTCGCTGAGGTGGGGGTGGCTCCCTTCCGCGTGATGCAGGCGAACAACCTCTGGACGATCTACCGGATGATTGGGAAGCTCGAGGAACGGGTGTATTCGCTCACGCTCGACGGCACCTGACAACGTTCATCGGACTGTCGAGGCGCGGTGGTGTCGCTACCAGTTCGGTTCCGGCGACATGGCTCCCTCCAAGGTCGCCACGAATCGACGCGGGACCGGGCTGCCGGACGCCGGCGGTCTTTTCGTTCCCATCGACGTGAGTCCCATCCTCACGAGCCCATATCGGAGGCAATATGCACCGTCTAACGGGCGAGCGGATGTGCCTTCGATATGGGCGGGAACTGAATGGCTCGGAGTGATCGTCATATGTGCAGAGCTTTGAGGGAGATCATATGGTTCTTGTGCAACGATCCCTGCTGGTAGCCGTTACGAGCCTCGCGGTCGTGATCGTGCTGAGCGGCTGTGCCGTGTCGGAGCAACGTGACGGTCCTGGTGCAGACGGCACTCCTCTGATCGCAGTGGCTTGTGCTGAAGATGCGCCTGATTGTGAGGACACCGTGATTTCGAATCCCGGGTTCGATGAAGCGACTCCCGGCATCGAGACGACGACGCCCACGCCGGCCGCGACTCCCACCGAGTCGGGGACAACGCAGACCGTCCAGGTGGCGTTCGCCACCAGTGGCGGCGACTGTGGAGACGTGGCCCTCTTCGGGCGGTCGGTGGCTGCTTCCCTCGACCCCGTCGAGGCAGCGTTCCGAGACCTTGTCGCCGGTCCGACCGGTGATGAAGCGGCTCGCGGTGCCGACGCGATCATCTTCTCCATTGAGACTTCAGAAACGGTTCAGTCCGTGACACTCGACAATGGACTGCTTACAGTTGACTTCAGTGACTTCCGGGACGTGATCGCGAACGCTTC
>Ga0316195_10001509_pt1 | contig 10483 bp, 12 predicted proteins | sample Phised1_MG_FD_204937 | JGI IMG/M metagenome (GOLD analysis project Ga0316195, IMG submission 204937) | Coastal sediment microbial communities from Maine, United States - Phippsburg sediment 1 | ecosystem: Environmental > Aquatic > Marine > Coastal > Sediment | place: USA: Maine | collected...
CGACCGCTCGCCTCGAGCCCGTTCTGTGCGAGGGCCCAGTCACGGGCGTGAAGACCACGCGACACCGGGACCAGGTCGTCGTTCGGGTTGTGGATGATCATCGCAGCCGACGGCCCGCTGCACCGTGACTCCCAGATCCTGCCGGCCACCGTGCCGACCCCGCGGATCACGGCACCCCTGGCGCAGCCGAGGCTGTTCGCGAAGCTGCCACCGAGCGAGTGGCCGACCACGAAGACCCGATCGAGGTCGATGCAATATGTGTCCCCGAACAGCTCCAGCAGGGCGTCGAAAAATGCGTAGTCGCGCAGACGGTCCCCCGGCTGACCAGGCTCATACCAGCTGTACTTGCCGTCCTCCGCCACCAGCGCTGCCGGATAGACGAAGATCGAAGGTCGGCTCGACGCCTCCTCGAGACCGAAGTAACGGCGCACCTTGGTGTTCGGCGTTGTCCGGCCGTGGAAGGCGAAGACCAGTGAGTGCGCCACGGTCGGGTCGTAGTCGGCGGGTAACGCGCTGATGAACTCCCGCATGCGGCTGTCGACCTCCACAACCGAAAGTGGAGCATCAGGTGGCGGCCCACCGCATCCCGTTGAGAGCTTCCCTACGCCCTCGTTGCTCCATGACGTGGCGGCGAACGCCATCACGGCAACTGTGATCCATGACCCGATTCTCACATCGAACCTCCGTCGCTGACACTGTCGGGCATATCATGCACGGACTGGACGCACCTCGTCGAGCGCTACAGAGCCGTGTTACCATCGCGATTGCAAAAAAGCTTAAATTTCAACTTTGGAGGAGACAACATGGCTGAACGTCCGACCGGTGTGACCGTCCTTGCGGTTCTGTGCGTGATCGGCGGCCTCCTGGCCCTGCTCTTCGGCGGTCTTTTCACGTTCATGGGTCCGGCGATCACGGCCGAGATGGCCGCCACCGATGAGGCGCTGGGAATGGCGACCGGGCCGATGGTGATGGGTCTCGGGATCTTCGCCCTCGTCATGGGCGTGCTGTACCTGATCACGGCGTACGGGCTCTTTGCGCTCAAGCCGTGGGCCTGGATGGTGGCGGTGGTCGTGCAGGTGCTGACACTCGTGAGCCATGGCTTCTCGATCTTTCAGGGGCAGCTCGCGGGAGCGGTGGTCGGCATCCTGATCGCCGGCGGCATTCTCTATTATCTGTTGCGGCCGCACGTCAAGGCGGCCTTCGGTCGCAGCTGAGACAACCGCCCGTGAGCGTTTCCGGCCGGTAGGCAACGAGCCTCCGATCGGTCAGGCCTTGAAGGCCCTGATCACGCTCCACGCGGAGAGCACCAGCAGCACCGGCCAGATGAGCATCAGGTCGACCCGGATGTTGGCTTCGGGGGTCCTGACCATCACCAGCCACTCCCAGGCGGCATAAAGCATCCAGCCGATGATCGGGATGAGCAGCGCGGAGGCATGCTTCCCGTCGCCGAACGAGGTCAATCGAAGGGCCAGATACCCGGCGACGAATACGGCGGCCACAATCAGTATGTTCAGCGGTCTATGGACGACTAGCGATGCAAGAAACTCCATCAATTGCTCCGATCTCGCCGGTCAGGCCCGCTTGATGGCCCTGACGATCACGAGTAACAGAATCGCGCCGATGGTCGCGGTGACGATCGCGCCGAGCAAACCCCCGGCGGCGATCCCCAACACGCCGAAGACCCAGCCGCCGATGACGGCGCCGATGATCCCGACGATGATGTCGCCGACGAGACCGAAGCCTCCACCCTTGACCAGGGCACCGGCCAGCCAACCGGCAACTGCACCAATCGCTAGAAACATAATCAGACTTGTCAGATCCATGATGACTCTTCCTCAAAAGAAGTCCCGCCGCCCCGAGGGGCGGCGGGAGAGAGTTCACACTATGCCGCCCGCAGTCCGGCACCGCGTGCGCGGCTCCCAGGGCATCGCATCACGTCACTCCGCCTCGACTCAATGCCAATCCTTGTCCGCGGGTTGACCTTTGTCGTTGTCCTGCGACGCAGCGATGGCCGCAATCGCGCCAACGACCAGCGCGGCGGCCGCGACCTTGGCAGCATCGTTGCCCGAATCCTGGCTCGCGGATCGGCCGGAGCCCGGGTGGCCGAGCCGGAAGCGTCCGCGGCAGCCGTTGCGCACCCAGATGCCGCCGCTGTCATATCCCCAGGTATCGTTGTAGGAGCACTTGCCCCCGCGACTGCCCGACGTGCTGAGCTGCTCCTCGAGGCTGACTCCACCGCGGGTATCGGCGCGGCAGAAGTTGCGATCGTAGCCTTTGGACTCACAGACCACCGTGCTGCCGCCCGAGTTCCCGCCGCCGGTCCAGTTGGTTTTGTGAAGTTCGAAATCTGCACGGCAGCCGTTCGAGACCCAGATGCCGCCGTTGTCGTAGCCCCAGGTGTCGTGAAAACGGCACGGTGAGTTGCTCAGCTGATGGTCGAGCCGGACGCCGCCCGAGGTATCGGCACGGCAGTAGTTCTGGCTGTTCCCGCGCGATTCGCAGCGCACGGTGTTCCCACCGCTTCCCGGCCAGCTTCCGGACGAGTTGTCGTGCCAACCCGAATCACCGACCTCGAAGCGAGCCCGGCAGCCGTTGTTGACCCAGATTCCGGTCCGGTCGTAGCCCCAACTCTGGTTGTAGGTACACTGGCCGCCCCGGGAGCCGCTCTTGCTGAGCTGTTCCACCAGGCGCACACCGCCGCGGGTGTCGGTCCGACACAGCTGATATCGGCCACCCTCCGATGAGCAGGTTATTGATGTGGTCGGTCGATTCGAGGTTTGGGGTTTGCCGACCAGAAAGCGCGCGCGGCAGCCGCGGTCCACCCAGATCTTGTTGCGGTCAAAGCCCCAGGTCTGGTTTTCGATACACGCGCCGCCTCGGCTTCCTGAGGTGCTGAGCTGTTGCTCGAGCCGAACCCCGCCGCGGGTGTCGACCGAGCATTCGCGGTACCGACTATTTTCAGACGAACAGGTGATCGTGGTCTGCGCCGTCGCCGGCGCCGCAGCCAACAGCAAGCCGGCGCACGCCGCTGCGAAAACGAATTGTTGCATCATGTTCTTCATTGGCGACCTCTATTCCAGCTTCGAGATCGCGGTGTGAAACAGCATTTCCGGATTGTCGCGACAGAGCTGGATGGCGGTTTTTGTCAACGCCACCATCTCCTCGATCGACACCGGATGGGCCTCGAAGTCCAGGCCGTGAAGCCCGCTGTAATAGCCGTGCGCCCACACCATGAGCATGGACGCGACCGCGCGGTCTGTGTGCTCGCCGGACGTGGCGATGCTTGCGAACTCACCGCAGCTGAGGGTCTCGAGGTGCACCCGATGGTCGACCTCCGCCGAGGCTGCGGCGGCATCGACGATCGAGATCAGATGGTCTTCGACCGTCATTTCTTCCTGTTCCTGTGCCACGACCGGCGTGGTCCAGATCGCGAGGACCAGGCCGCACACGGCGGCGGCTATACGAACGATGTTTTTCTGCCTCTTCATGATTCTCCTCTACCTCCTGTTTGTATTTTTCCGAGCCTCGGAAGCCGAATTTTCATCTGGAAACTGAGTCGTCTCGTGACCGCGCCGCCGACCGGCTTCGTCTCACGGGAATCCGTGCGAACCGGCGGTCGGAGAAAACTGCAGCGACCAGAAATTCCTTCTGCAGAACGGAAGCCCGTTCGCTCGTATTCCATGAAATTCAAGATTTTTCCGGAGGGATTTTCGACTGTCGGGTGCAGTCAGTTCAGTTGCGGCGTCGGTATTTCGAGCTTCCCACCTTCGCATGGGAACCGGTGTGTTGCGCCGAGGGGACGAACACACCTTATACTGACCATCCAGATCAGGCGCCGAGTAGGCGCGAAACACTTGGAGTGGACGTGATTGCGAACTCTTCGCGATTGAGCCTGCCTTCGCGAATTCTAGTGGGCCTCGGCCTCGGGGTCTTCGTCGGGCTGTTCTTCGGCGAGACGGCGGCGGCCCTGCAGCCGATCGCCGACATCTACATCCGCCTCATGCAGATGACCGTCCTGCCGTACCTGGTGATGGCCCTCGTCATCGGCTTCGGCCAGCTCGAACGGGAGACGGCGCGACGCCTGGCGCTTCGCGGTGGTCGATCCTGCGCGACGTGCTCGGCTGGAATACATCCGGAGAGGCACCGTGACCGGGGTTGCCCGGGACAACGGGTATACCGAGGCCGTCTTTAGAGTATCGTGGGGGCACGGATTTTCGAGGAGTGAGGCGATCTCGGGGCACCCGCGCCTTTCAACGCGTAATTCCTCGAGTGCTTTACAATGCGCGGTAGCAACCGAGTGGGCGACCGAGGTCGAGCCCGCGGCAATCGGCGGTCAGGTAAACCGACCCCGACCACCAGCGAAATGAAAGGACTGAAGGCTATGCATAGACAATCTCGCGTTGGAACTGGAGAGTGGATCGCAGCCGTGGCGCTACTCTCAACAGGCATCCTGGTGGGCTGCGGCGCACCCGGGGGAAAGACCGGCGCCCTGCAGCAAACCGACCCAACCGCGTCCGACTCCGGGATCGCCGGTTGTCGCGCGGCCACCGGTGAAGCCACATTCCCAGTATTTCTGGTGGATTGAGCGGCCATGGAACACGCACCGCAGCGGTTCGTACTGGCCGCAATCGCAATTGGTTTTTTTGTCCTGTTGTCGCTACCGGCGACCGGTCATCCCGAGGCCGACGGACCCGACTGGTGGGCGGTAACGGGGGTTGGCATCGACGACGTGCTCAACATCCGTGCCGAGGCCTCGGGATCGGCCAGGAAAATCGGTGAAATCCCGTACGACGGCCATGGCCTGCGTAACCTCGGTTGTACAGGAGCCATGAGCTTCGAGGAGTGGGAAAAGGCAACCGAGGCCGAGCGCGAACGCGCGAAACACCACAAATGGTGCAAGATCGAGTATCGAGGCGTTGTCGGCTGGGTCGCTGGTCGATACCTCGTCGAAGGCGGTCCGCCGCCGGACGAGGGGAAGCAGCCTGAAGCGGGCGAATTCTCATACGGGTCGTGGAAGGTGTGGTGTGAGCCCGGCCAGTGCGTCAGTGCCTATCAGTACGGCGTCGGAGGATCAGTGCCGACCATCCTCAGGTTCGAGTCAGGCCCGGGTGCCGCGCCCGAAGTCTTTATCGAAGGAGGACCATTCGTGTCCTCGGGCGAGGTCAAGTTCACGATCGACGGGAAAAATGTGACGGCTGGGCCCGCATCGGCCATGGGCGCCGAGACTGGGGAAGATCTTCATTTCCCACCCGATGACATCACCCTCGGTCTGGCTCAATCAATGAAGAAGGGTCGAGCCCTGCAACTGACCGTCCCGAGAGAGCGGGGCTCCGAGATCATCGAATTCTACCTTGACGGGTTTGCCGAGGCCTATCGGCGGCTCGAAGACCGGTGACGGTGCGCCAGGATGAGATGACCCGAATAACAACTGGAAACAGGAAAACTGATATCGTAAATTACTAAAAATGGAGCCACCCTTGGGTGGCTCCCTTCTACCCCGCTATGGCACCTATCCTTCGGCATTCGGCCTGAAGCAGCGCCGGACTTCCCGTCAGCGGGTAGTCCTGAACCCATCGCCCCAGACGTGGGCCCGGAAACACGGCCCGATGTCGTCGCTGCACTGAGAAGAATGCACGGCGAGCAGCAACACGTTCTGTCCTTCCACGTCCACGACCTTCCACTGGTGGGCAAGAAACTCGTAGGCTTCCCCGTCGACCACTACCCACAGGTAGGTTCCGCCGGTGCCACCCCACAATGACAACGCGGTCGAGCACGAAAACTGGGAGGCATCGACCAGTTCTTCCGGCCGGCCGTCACCGGTGAAGTCGTGGAGCGTAATGGTTTGCTCGGTTGTGTGGAACTCGCCGTTGTCCATGGCCGCACATTCGTTTTTAGCCTTCTGGACGATATCGTTTACGACCGCGGTGTCGTCGGCCACCAGTTGGGTCGAGAAAAGGAACGGGATCGCCAGGGCGAGGTATAGGATTCTATTCGTCATGAGAGGGTCCACCTTCTGTTCAAAATACCCGGTTTCGAAATTCTGCTGTAAATCATATTACACATCGCGGCGCGACAAAAATCAATCGCCGATGCACATGCCCAGAATGCTCGAGCCGCTGTTCGTGAACACGAAGGCGTGCAGGCCAAGTTCCTCCGCGAAGTCGCGGTAGGAACCCCCGACACTGACTGGAGACGCGTATTTACAGAGTACCTCCTCGCCCTACGCCGTCTTGACGCCAGGCACGGGTCATGGGTGGCACCCTTCTTCGGCATCCTTCATTGTTGTAGGGCACCCATGTGGAGAAATTCTGAGAAAAGGAATAAACACTCTCTTAGGGAGATTGTACGGTTAACCGTTTTCTTTTGGAGAATTGGAAAAATTTTTGGAGGTTGAGATGAAGAGGCTTTTGATACTTGGCGTGATCGTTCTCATCGCCGCACCGGTGGCAGCGCAGGGGAAGATCGTAACTTGCGAATCCGAAAACAACTTCAACAATGAGTGCCCCGCCGGCGGCAGCCCGGTGACGCTGGTCCGGCAGCTCAGTCACGCACCGTGCCAGGAAGGTGTGACCTGGGGGGTGAACCCGTCGAATGGCAAGATCTGGGTGGCTGAAGGCTGCCGCGCGCAGTTCCGGGTTGGGCACGACGCGCAGGGCGATCAGAACACACACGGAGGCTACCTCGGAGCCGAAGCGAACAACCGGGCGTACTACGAGGACGGTTACCGTGCCGGCCGCGGGGACGCTCGAAACAACCAGAGCATGGCGTACCAGCGTCACGCTGGGGACTACGACAGCCGCTTCGAACAGTACTTCGCCCGCGGCTACCGCGAAGGCTGGAGCGACCAGCACGCGCAAGTGGACATGAAGGCCTCGCCCGAGGGCGACGAGAAACCGTGTAGGCCGCCCTCGGGTCTCGAACCCAATGCGAAGGCGTACTACAGAGACGGCTGCCACGCCGGTCGGCAGGACGGACGCGCCCACATGAGCATGGCCTACGAGCGCCATGCCGGTGCTTATGACAGCCGCTTCGAGAGCCCCTACAGGCAGGGATACGATACAGGCTGGCGACAGACCAGGAATCGGTAATCAACAAATCACCGATGGAGATCTAGGGGAGGCCCCCGGGGGCCTCCACCTTTTTTACATATTGATCGAATCGACTGACTCCAGCTATTCTTCGAAGTCCTGTCTCTTGTCGAGCTGGAGAGTCCACCCGGCCTCTCCCGGTTCGAGTTTGTACTGGAGTTGGCGCGAACCTCCGGTCGGATCAGCGTTGACGTCTCCTTCCCGGTAGACCGGAAAGCGGCGAACCAAGGTTTTCTCGACCACAGCGAACTCGTCATGACCCATATAGCCCTTCGAAATCTCAGACTCTTCGGTCAGCGGCGGAAGATAGATCTCGCTCAGGGACTTGTTGTCGTTCGCTGCATAGGCTACGAGGGAACCGCATGGGTGCCCCGAACCGCATGGGTGCCCCGTACACACTTCCACACTTATCAATGTCACGCACCCAGTGATTCAACAAATGTGTAAATGTGTAGGTGGTAGCATTGGATTTCTCCAACAACGCCTCTATCGGACCGGGACATTGGCCGGAGTGGGACGAGCGGACTCGCATGATCCGGCCGATTCTTTGTTCTTTGCCGTGGGAGGTTCCATTGCAGAAGAGCCTGACATATCCGCCGAATCGGAATTTTGGGAGGTCCCCATGTGCCGTCGTTTGGTTGGCGTTTCGATCCTGTTGGCCGCATCGGTGACGGTGTGTTCGCCGGCATTCGCCGGCTGGAGTTTCAGCCGCTCGCCGTCTCCAAACGCATCCGTTCAGACCGGCGATATGACACTGGAGCTGCAGTGCGACCGGATACGCTTCGCGCCCGCAGCCTACGAAGATGCTCAGGACATCCAGCGCAAGCAGGGCGTTTCCATCCGCTTCATGAAGGGCGGTTCGACGGAGGTTGGCGCTTTCCAGGCCGGGCCGGAGAATACTGAGATCCGGATCGTCGACGACTATCCCGTGGAAATTTTCTTCGCCGACAGATCGGACTACGATTTCGTCCTTGACCAGATTGCGCAGAACACCGTCCTCAGCATGACGATGATCGATCAGGACGTTAGCTACGGAATTTTCGACTTGAGCGGCTCCGGAGAGGCAATCGAGGCCTTGCGAGCTGCCTGTGGTGAACGTGCTGCCGGAAGCCCCGGCTCGTTGGAAATCCCAGTGGGGGTGGTCTATTGCGGTGGTGGAGCCATCAAACGCACGATCGAATTCACCATCCTCGAGAACCCGACGGACACGTGGGACGCTCGTGTGACGGTCAACGGCGACACGATTCGTGCGATGACGGCCTACAGCTATTTCGGCCACTCGCGACCTCCTCGCGGGTTCGTGTTTGCCCTGCTGGGCGAAGATCGATCGGAGTTCCTCATCTTCAGCGACGGAGACGAGGATTGGCTGGAGTTCGGCGACTATCGATACAGCAAGTGCAATTAGATGGTGGCGATGGAATCACATGATCCCAATCCTCCGCTCCAGGGGCCTGCCACTGGTGCGCCGAAGGACTACTCTGAAGACCTCTACAGATTCTCTATTGAGATAGCGGATGAATGAACTCCTGTGCGATGCCGAAACCATCCTCGACGAGATCCGCGCGGAATTCGACGAACTCGAGGCAATTGACAGACCTTGTCAACGGGAGCCGCCTGGCACGTCAGTGCAGGCGGTCCAGTTCACCAATGAAAGGAATGAGAGCCATGCATCGCGAACTTCACATCGAGAGTGCAGCCTGGATTCTTGCTGTGGTCCTGCTCTCCGGAACCCTCCTGGCGGGCTGCGGCGGGCCCGCGGAAACGAAGGGGACGCCGACGGAGACCGCGTCGACGGCGCCCGGGTCCGGAGACGCTCTGCAGGAAGCGACTACCACCGGGCCGGGTGGCCCACTCGCGGACACCGACTGGTACCTGTTTGGGATCCAGTCGATGGACGACGCCGTCGGCACGGTCCGTCCGGAAGACCCATTTCTCTACACCATGAGGCTGAACGCCGACGGCACGGTCACCATGCGTCTGAACTGCAACCGCGCCAACAGCACATGGACGATCGAACCCAGTGCGGACCCGACAAACGGCAGCTTCGAGTTCGGCCCGCTCGCGATGACCCGCGCGCTGTGCCCGCCGCCCAGCCTCGACGAACGCGTGGCGGCTCAGGCCGAGTATGTGCGCGGCTACATGCTCCAGGACAGCCGGCTCTATCTGAGCCTCATGGCCGACGGCGGCATCCTCGTGTGGGAGGCGCAGGTGCCGTTCGAGACGGTATCCGATGACGAGATCGAGGCGGCCATCCTCCAGGCCTCGCCCGATTACACCAGGGCCATCGTCGACATCGACGGCCGCACCGCCCGCTACCTTTACAGCCGGGTCGATCTGAACGGCGACGGCAGGGACGAGGTGCTGGTCTACTTGCTGGGCTCGGTCTTCTGCGGCAGCGGCGGGTGCAACCTCCTGCTGTTCACCGACACCGGGGATGGCTACGCCCTGGTCAACACCTTCCCGATCAGCCGCACACCGGTCATCGTCTCTGCCGAGACGACGAACGGTTGGAACAACCTCATACGGTTGGAGTCCGGTGGCGGTGCGGAGGCCTCCTACGTCACGCACACCTTCGACGGCGAGCGCTACGTCGAGAGTGAGCGGGTCTCGGCGGACACCGCGCCCGAGGGGACGAGGGTACTCGCCGGCGAATTCACCTTCGAAGACGGCATTCCCCTGGAGCCGCGGGACTGATCGAGGAATGTTCGGGACGTCCCACCAACGGCAAACCTGGCCGGTGTTGAGAACCGTGGTCGAAGCCGTTACGATTCTCCGCGTCACCTCGAATCCACGCCCGGGGGCCCGCTCATGAAGGCTGATGCGCACGTTCAAAAAACTGCAAAGCGATCGAAAAGGAGACGCCGTATGGTGGCCGCCATCGTCGTGCTGTTCCACGTCCTGGGAGTGGTCTCGTCCATCAACGCCGTGATGACCGCCCGCACCGCCCAGGGCGCGATCGCATGGGGCGTCAGCCTCGTCACCTTCCCCTACATTGCGGTGCCCGCGTACTGGGTCCTGGGCCGCCGTAACTTCGAGGGGTACCAGAAGGCGTGGATCGATCGCCACGACGAGGTCAAACAGTTCGAGGCCACCATGGGGGAACGCCTCGAGCCGTTCGCAGTCGAGACTCTGGAGCGGATCCCGAACTACGAGGCCATGAAGCGGCTCGCCCACAGCCCGCTCCTGCGCGGCAACGACGCGACGCTGCTGGTCGACGGCGACGCCACGTTCGACAGCATCTTCGAGGGCCTCGCGCAGGCCGAGCACTACGCCCTCGTCCAGTTCTACATCATCCGCGACGACGGGCTCGGCCGGCGGCTCAAGTCGGCGCTGATCGACTGCGCCAACCGGGGCGTCAAGGTGTTCGTTTTGTACGACGAGGTGGGCAGCCTGGG
>Ga0316195_10001510_pt1 | contig 10482 bp, 10 predicted proteins | sample Phised1_MG_FD_204937 | JGI IMG/M metagenome (GOLD analysis project Ga0316195, IMG submission 204937) | Coastal sediment microbial communities from Maine, United States - Phippsburg sediment 1 | ecosystem: Environmental > Aquatic > Marine > Coastal > Sediment | place: USA: Maine | collected...
ACACGACCGCGTACAGCCGCAGCCCGCTGGCCCAGCCGAGCGCGGCAGCCAGCGCGATCAGGTGACCGGTGTCGAGGTGGTCGATCATGGGCCGCGCCGGGCCGCGCGAAGCGCGGACGTCGGGGTCGTCAGGACATCCGCCACGACGGTTCCCGCTTGTTCAGGAAGGCCTGCACGCCTTCGCGCCCTTCGTCGCTGGCGCGGATGTCGGCGATGCGGCGGGCGGTCTCGGCGCGCAGCGCGGCCGTGATCTCGCGGCCGGCGACGTCCTGCACCAGGCGCTTGCAGGCCTTGACGGCCGCCGGCCCGTTGGCGACCAGCGCCGCCACCAGTTCGTCGACCCTGGCGTCCAGTGCATCGGCGGCCGTCACCTCGTGCACGAAGCCCAGCCGGTGCGCCGTGCGGGCGTCGAAGCGCTCTGCGGTCAGGAAGTACCGGCGCGACGCCGGCTCGCCCAGCGCCTGCACGACATAGGGCCCGATGGTCGCCGGCAACAGGCCGAGCCGCGCCTCGCTGAGGCAGAAGTGCACCCCATCGGCGGCCACCCGCAGGTCGCAGATCGATGCCAGCCCCAACCCGCCGGCGTAGCAGTCACCGTGGATGCGGCCGACTATCGGCAGCGGACACCGGTAGCCGGCCCACAGCATGTCGGCCAGCGCCTGGGCGTCGGCACGGTTCTGGTCCCAGCTGTAGTCGGCCATCGAGCGCATCCACGACAGGTCGGCGCCGGCACAGAAGGCCTTGCCGTGACCGCCGAGCACGATCGCGCGCAGCGCCGGGTCGGCGCCCAGCTGCGTGAACGCCGCCGTCAGCTCGGCGATGACGCCGTCGTTGAAGGCGTTGCGGACCTCGGGGCGGTTGAGAAAGACGCGAGCCACCGGGCCGGTGGTCTGGATGTCGAGCGTGGTCATTTCAATAGCGCTTGGCGGCCTCGTCCAGCATCACCTCGGTGGCGCCGCCGCCCACCGCCAGGATGCGCGCGTCGCGCCAAAGGCGCTCGATCGGGGTGCCGCGCATGTAGCCCATGCCGCCGTGGAACTGCTGGCAGGCGAGCGTGACCTCGTTGACGAGCTCGCCGGTCAGCGCCTTCAGCAACGACACGTCCTGCACGACGTCGTGCCCCTGCGTGACGCGCCAGGCGCAGTGGTACAGGTACTGGCGGGCGGCGCGCACCTGGGCGTCCAGCATGGCGATGCGCTGGCGCACGACCTGCTTGTCCCACAGCGTGCCGCCAAAGGCCTGGCGCGTGCGCACATGCTCGAGCGCCAGCCGCAGCGCCTGCGTGCAGTGCCCCACCGCCATGGCGCCGAGCGCGATGCGCTCGGTCTGGAAGTTCTTCATCACCGCGTAGAAGCCCTTGCCTTCCCCGCCCAGCAGGTGGTCGGCCGGCACGCGGCAGCCGTCGAAGTGCAGCTCGGCGGTGTCCGAGCACAGCCACCCGGTCTTGTCCAGCGCGCGGCCGACCGTGAAACCCGGCGTGCCGCGCTCGACCGCGAAGATCGAGATGTCGCGCGCACGCTCGCCGGTGCGCGCGGCGACAAACACGAGGTCGGCATGCACGCCGTTGGTGATGAAGAGCTTGCTGCCGTCGATGACCCAGCCCTCGCCGTCGGCGTCCTTGACGCGCCTGGCGCGCGTGCGCAGGCCGGCGACGTCGGAGCCGGCGCCGGGTTCCGTGATCGCGACCGCGGTGATCAGCTCGCCGCGCGTGACGCCCGGCAGCCAGCGCGCCTTCTGCGCCGCGCTGCCGGCATGGTGCAGGTGCGGGCTGGCCATGTCGGTATGCACCAGCACCGTGACGATGAAGCCGCCGTAGGTGCTCTGGCTCAGGGCTTCGGCGAAGACCAGATTGCTCAGCGCGTCGGCCTCGGCGCCGCCGTACTCGGCTTCGAACATGAGCCCCAGCAGGCCGGCCGCCCCCAGCTTGCGCAGCACGGCGCGCGGCACGCAGCCTTCGGTCTCCCAGGCATCGGCGTGCGGCTCGACCTCGCGCGCGACGAAGCGCGCCACCTGCTCGCGCAGCAACTCGTGCTCGGGCGTGACGTAGATGCTGTCCATCACATGCGGAAGACGCCGAACTGCGGCCGCTCGGGGATCGGCGCGTTGAGCGACGCGCTGATTGCCAGCGCCAGCACGCGCCGGGTGTCGGCCGGGTCGATGACCCCATCGTCCCACAGCCGGGCGCTGGCGTAGTACGGGTGCGCCTGGTGCTCGAACTGCTCCAGGATCGGGCGCTTGAACGCGGCTTCCTCGTCGGCGCTCCAGCTGCCGCCCTTGGCCTCGATGCCGTCGCGCCGCACGGTGGCCAGCACGCTGGCGGCCTGCTCGCCGCCCATCACCCCGATGCGCGCGTTCGGCCACATCCACAGGAAGCGCGGGCTGTACGCGCGGCCGCACATGCCGTAGTTGCCGGCCCCGAAGCTGCCGCCGATGATGACCGTGAACTTGGGCACGGTGGCGGTGGCCACCGCGGTGACCATCTTGGCGCCGTGCTTGGCGATGCCCTCCGCCTCGACCTTCTTGCCGACCATGAAGCCGGTGATGTTCTGCAGGAACACCAGCGGCACGCGCCGCTGGCAGCACAGCTCGATGAAGTGCGCCCCCTTCATCGCGCTCTCGGAGAACAGGATGCCGTTGTTGGCGACGATGCCGACCGGCTGCCCTTCGATGTGCGCAAACCCGGTCACCAGCGTGGCGCCGTAGCGCGCCTTGAATTCGTCGAACTCGCTGCCGTCGACGATGCGGGCGATGATCTCGCGCACGTCGAAGGGTTTGCGCGCGTCGGTCGGGATGACGCCGTGCAGTTCGGCCGGGTCGAACAGCGGCGGGCGCGCCGGTTGCAGCAGCAGCGCCTCGGCCTTGCGCCAGTTGAGGTTGCCGACCACGCTGCGCGCCAGTGCCAGCGCGTGCAGGTCGTTCTCGGCCAGGTGGTCGGCCACCCCAGACAGCCGCGTGTGCACGTCGCCGCCGCCCAGGTCCTCGGCACTGACGACCTCGCCGATGGCGGCCTTCACCAGCGGCGGGCCGCCGAGGAAGATCGTGCCTTGGTTCTTGACGATGATGGTCTCGTCGCTCATCGCCGGCACGTAGGCCCCGCCGGCGGTGCACGAGCCCATCACGACCGCGACCTGCGGAATGCCCTGCGCCGACATCTGCGCCTGGTTGTAGAAGATGCGGCCGAAGTGCTCGCGATCGGGGAACACTTCGTCCTGGTTGGGCAGGTTGGCGCCGCCGCTGTCGACCAGGTAGATGCAGGGCAGCCGGTTCTGCAGCGCGATCTCCTGCGCGCGCAGGTGCTTCTTGACCGTCATCGGGTAGTAGGTGCCGCCCTTGACCGTGGCGTCGTTGCACACGACCAGGCACTCGACGCCCGCCACGCGCCCGATGCCGGCCACCATGCCCGCGCCGGGCGCGGCGTTGTCGTACATGTCCAGCGCCGCCAGCGGCGCGATCTCCAGGAACGGCGTGTCCGGGTCGAGCAGCATCTCGACACGCTCGCGCGGCAGCAGCTTGCCGCGCCCGACATGCCTGGCCTGTGCGGCTTCGCCGCCGCCCTGGGCCAGGCGGGCGAGCTTGTCGTTCAGGTCGACGAGCAGGTCGCGCATGGCCTGCGCGCTGGCCTGGAACTCCTCGCCGCGAGGGTTGAGCTTCGACGTGAGCGTCGGCATGCGAAGGACTCCTGGCGGTGCGGCGAGACCGCCGCAACCGGTTGACGTGAACGTCAATCGATTCTAGTCAGCCCTTCTTCGGCTTCGCGGGTTTGTCGGCGACCGGTGCGCCGGACGCCTTCCAGGCCGTGTACCCGCCGCCCATGTGCGCCACCTTGGGCACGCCCATGTCCTGCAGCGTCTGGGTCGCCAGCGCCGAGCGCCAGCCGGCGGCGCAGAACAGCACCAGGTGCTTGTCGTCGCTGAAGATCGGCTTGTGGTACGGCGACTCGGGGCAGGCCCAGAACTCGAGCATGCCGCGCGGCGCGTGGAACGCGCCGGGGATGACGCCGTCGCGCTCGAGTTCGCGTACGTCGCGGATGTCGATGAACTGCACGTCTTCCCGTCCGTGCAGGGCCTGGGCCTCCTCGACGCTGTAGGTGGTGATGGCCTCGGTCGCCTCGTCCACCATCGACTTCACGGTCTTGCGCATGGGGTGCCGCCTTTCAGAAGGGCCCGGACTCGAGCCAGCGTTCGATCTGCGGACGGCGGTCGTTGCCCCAGAAGGGCTCGCCGTCGACGACGAAGAATGGCGCGCCGAAGACACCGGCGGCAATGGCCTGCTCGTTGACCTGCTTGAGCCGGAGCTTCCAGGCCGGATCGTTCCACACCGCCTCGGAAACCGCGGCGTCCAGGCCCTGTTCGGCCGCCAGCGCCTTCAGCTCCACCGGATCGTGCAAGCGGACACCGCGCGCGAACACGGCGCGCAGCCCCGCGGTGGCCCAGGCCGCGGCCGCGGCGTCGCCCTGGGTATCGGCCAGCCACCAGAAGATGCGCGCGGCATTCTGGGTCGGGATCGGGAATTCGGGGGGCAAGGTGTAGGGCACGCCCTCGAAGCGCGCCGAGCGCGCGAAGTCGCGCACCGAGTATTCGCGCTTGAGCGGGTAGGACACCGGCGACTTGAGTTCGGCCGCCTGGAAGGTGGCGCCCAGCAGGATGGCCTGCCGGCGCACGGTGCGGCCATGGCGCGCCGCCACCGCGCCGATCCACTCGTTGGCGATGTAGGAATACGGCGACGAGAAGTCGAAGTAGAAGTCGATCGGGGGTTTCATGATGACGCCGGTATAGCCGCAGCGACCCCGGCCGTCCATAGGGCGGGGCCCACAAACTACCATGCGGCGCATGCTGTGGCCAGACACCCTGCTTGCGTTGTCAGCCCTGGGGGTGGCCTTGGCGCTGCGTCCGTGGCGGGCCACGGCCCGCAGCGGCCCGCCGTGGCCCTGGCTGGCCTGGTGGCTGCTGATGCCGGCGCTTTGGGGCGCGGACCACTACGTGGCGATCCCTGTGGCGCAGCCGCTGTCGGGCGCCTGCCTGCTGATGCTGATGGCCGGCTGGCCGCTGGCCATGCTGGCCTTGCTGCCGGTGGCGGCGCTGACGATGCTGCTGGCCGGGCTCGACGCGGCCGAGGCGCTGCACCGGCTGGTCTGGCTGGGCGTGGTGCCCGCGACGCTGGCGATGACCCTGGGCGCGGCACTGCGGCGCTGGCTGCCGAACCACCTGTTCGTCTACATCCTGGGGCGGGGCTTCTTTGCCACCGCCATCGCCGGCTCGCTGGCGGGCGCCATGTCAGCGGCGCTGCACGGCGTTCCACCTGGGCTGCAGGCGCCCGACCTGCTGCTGGCGCGCTTTCTGGCCGCCTGGGGCGACGCCTTCCTGACCGGCATGGTGGTGGCCATCTTCGTCGCGTTTCGGCCCCGGTGGCTGGCGACATACGCCGACCGGATCTACCTGCTGCCGCCGGAAGGGAAGGCCTGAATCACGGCGAGGATCAGCGCCGCCAGAACTGCGGCGTGAAGAGCACGAGCAGGCTCAACAGCTCCAGCCGGCCCAGCAGCATGCCGAAGGTGCAGACCCAGGTCTGGAACACGCCCAGCTTGCCGAAGTTGACCGACGGGCCGACCTCGCCCAGGCCCGGGCCGATGTTGTTCACGCAGGCGATCACCGCGGTGAACGCGGTCACCACGTCCAGCCCGCTGAACAACAGCACCATGGTCAGCCCGACCAGCGTGGCGCCGTACATCATCATGTAGGCGATCACGTTCTGCATCACGCGCGGATCCACCGCCTGCCCGCCCATCACCACCGGGTTGACGACGCTGGGGTGCACGATGCGCACCAGTTCGCGCTGCGATTGCTTCAGCAGCAGCAGCATGCGCACCATCTTGATGCCGCCGCCGGTGCTGCCGGCGCAGGTGGCGAAGCAGCCCAGCAACAGCATCAGCAGCGGCGCGAACAGCGGCCAGGCCGCGTAGTCCTGCGAGGCATAGCCGGTGGTGGTGGCGATCGACACGACGTGGAACACGGTGTGCCGCAGCGACTCGGTGTAGGTGGCGTACGTGCCGTGGAACCACATGTAGCCCGAGATCAGCGCCACCGCGCCGACGATCGTCAGGTAGAAGGCGCGCGCCTCGATGTTGGTCCACAGCACCTTCAGCGAACGCTGCCGCCAGGCCACGAAGTACAGCGCGAAGCTCACGCCGGCCAGCATCATGAAGACGATCGCCACCGCCTCGATGCGCGGCGAGTTCCAGTAGCCGAAGCTGGCGTCGTGCGACGAGAAGCCGGCCAGGCCCATGGTCGTGCACATGTGCATGAAGGCGTCCGCCCAGTCCATCCCGGCCCAGCGGTAGGCAAAGAAGCAGGCGGCGCAGAAGACGAAGTACACCGTCCACAGGCCGCGCGCGGTCTCGGCGATGCGCGGCGTCAGCTTGGCATCCTTCATCGGGCCCGCCATCTCGGCCTTGAACAACTGCGCGCCGCCCACGCCCAGCAGCGGCAGGATGGCCACCGCCAGCACGATGATGCCCAGGCCGCCGATCAGTTGCAGGAAGCAGCGCCACACGTTGACGGACAGCGGCAGCGCGTCGAGCCCCGACAGGACCGTGGCACCGGTGGCGGAGAAACCGCTCATGGCCTCGAAATAGGCGTGCGTGACGCTCAGGTCGGGGATCGCCAGCAACAGCGGGATGGCGCCAAAGGCCGGCAGCAGCAGCCAGGTCAGTGCCACCAGGATGAAGCCGTCGCGCGGCTGCAGTTCGCGCCGGACGCGGCGCGCGGCCAGGCTCATCAGGATGCCGGCTCCGAGCGTGACGCCGATGGCGATCAGGAAGGCGCGTTCCGCCGCGTCATGGCGGCCGACGGCAAACGACAGCGGCACGATCATCAGCAGTGCAAACAGCACCACCATGCGACCGACCAGCGCGAAGACGGCCAACGGCATGTTCAGGCGTGTGAGCGGACGTCGGCGGCCATCAGAAGAACATCGCCGAGACCTGGAACAGCTTCTCCACCTGGCGCACCATGCGCTTGCGCGGCACGAAGACGATCACGTGGTCGTCGGTCTGGACCACCGTGTCGTGGTGCGGGATGATGACCTGCTTGCGCGGGCCGGCTTCCCCTGGCAGGGCCTCACGCACGATGGCCCCGATCTGCGCCCCCGCAGGCAGCGCGATCTCCTCGATGCGACGGCCCACCACGCGCGAACTCTTGCGGTCGCCGCGGACGATGACCTCCAGCGCTTCGGACGCCCCGCGGCGCAGGCTGTAGACCGCGGCCACGTCGCCGCGGCGCACGTGCGCCAGCAACTCGCCGATCACGGTCTGCGACGGCGACACCGCGATGTCGATCTGCGTCCCCTGGCCCTGCACCAGGTCGGCATAGGCGCGGCGGTTGATCAGTGCCAGCACGCGCTTGGCACCGATGCGCTTGGCCAGCAGGCAGGACATGATGTTGTCCTCGTCGTCGCTGGTCAGCGCCAGGAAGAGGTCGGCGTCCTGCACGTTCTCTTCCTCGAGCAGGCCTTCGTCGGTGGTGTCGCCCTTCAGGATCAACGTGCGGTCGGGCAGCTGGGTGGTCAGGTACTCGCAGCGCGCGGGGTTGGACTCGATGATCTTGACCTCGCAGTCGCGCCCGATGTGGCGCGCCAGCCGCAGCCCGACCTTTCCGCCGCCGGCGATGATGACGCGGCGCACCGGCTCGCTGCGCTGGCGCAGCGCGTCCAGCACGGCCCGGATGTGCTCGTTGGCGGCGAGCACGAAGACCTCGTCGCCGGGGTCGATGCGGGTGCTGCCGTCGCAGACCACCTGGCGGTCCAGCCCCATCAGGTCGCGCCGGTAGATCGCGACGATCCGCATCGGCAGGCCGGGGGCCAGCTTGGGCAGGTCCGAGATCACGTGGTCCACCATCGGCCCGCCCTGCACCGCGCGCACCGCGATCAGGCTGACACGCTTCTGCGAGAACTCCAGCACCTGCAGGGCCTCGGGGAACTCGATCAGCTTGCGGATGTAGGTGGTCAGGCTCTCCTCGGGGCAGATCACCTCGTCGACGGCAAACCCCTCCTTGCCCATCAGTTCGCCGCCGTCGACGAATTCCGGGCTGCGCACGCGGGCGATGCGGGTCGGGATGTTGTAGATCTCCTGCGCGATCTTGCACGCCACCAGGTTGGTCTCGTCGAGCGGGGCGCAGGCGATCAGCAGGTCGGTGTCGGCGGCTCCGGCCTCCTTCAGCACGGAGGGCTGGATGCCGTTGCCGACCACGCCGCGCAGGTCCAGCCGGTCCTGCAGCACGGCCAGCCGCTGCGGGTTGGTGTCGATGACGGTGATGTCGTTCTGCTCCGACACCAGGCTCTCGGCGACGCTCTCGCCGACACGACCGGCGCCGAGAATCAGGATCTTCATGGCGAGGGATTATCAGCGGCGGGATACAGCCGCTCCAGCGCCTCGCGCGTGGCGGCCGTCAGCAGCGTCTGCAAGGCCTCGCCGGCGTGCGGCCGGCCCTCGGCGTTGCGCGCCTCGCCGCAGGCCTCGCGCAAGGCTTCGCGCCGGAGCGCCAGCACCTCGGAAACCACGCCGCGCCAGTGCGGCGGCGATTCACCCGCAGCCCAGTCGCCGCGGCCGCGGCCGAAGTGCGCTACCGCCAGGTAGCGCAGCAGTGCCGAGTCGGTCATCGCGGCCAGCGCCTCGTCGCTCCAGCCGACCCAGCCGCTGCCCACGCCGCGCACCAGGTTCACTGCACGGGCGGCGCCGGCGGCGCCCAGCGCGCCGAGCAGGCCGCCGGCGAGCAGGCCGCCGCCCATCGTCAGCCCGCCGCTGACGAGATCGGCCTTCAGCCCGGCGGCAGCGCCGGCCAGCGTGCCGCCCAGCAAGGCCGCCTTGCCTTCGTCGAGCGGCAGCCGGGTGTCGTAGTGGGCCGCTACCCGCGCCAGCACCTCCCCTTCGGCGCGGCCGGACAGGCCATACAGCGCGATCAGTTCTCCGGTGCTGGTGCGCACCTCCTCGTCCAGCTGCGCCGCCAGCGCCTGCTGCGCCAGCGTCGCCGGGTCCTCGCTGCGCGACAGGCCGGCGGCCCGCACCAGCCTGCGCACCATGTCGCGCAAGCGCGAGACATCGGCCACCGGCAGCCGGGCACTGGCGCAACGTGCCAGGCTGGCGGCCAGCAGCGCCATCGCGGCATCGAACTGGCGCTCGCGCCGGCCCTGCCAGGCGGCCAGCAAGCGCTGCATGCGGGCGCCGTCCTCGCCCGGCAGCGCCCGGCACACGGCCTGCAACAGCGTGCGCTCCTGCACCCAGCAGCGCGCGAACGCGTCCATCGGCAGCACCGCGCGCACCAGACCCAGCGACGCCAGATGGGCGCGCCAGCGCTCGACCTCGGCCGCCTCCTCGGCCGGCGGGCGCGGCGCACCCAGCTGGTTCAGCAGCACCAGCACCGGCTTGTCCAGCCAGCGCAGCATCTCCATCTCGGGTGCCACGTAGCCGGCCGCTTCCGGGCTTTCTGCCGCGTTGACGAGGTAGAGCACGACGTCCGCGTGCTCGCGCACCGCGCGCAGCGCCTGCTGGCTGGACCAGAAGCCGCGGTCGGCCAGCCGGTCCCAGACCTGGCTCAGCAGCCAGCCGAGCGGCTGGCCCGACTGCCGAAGCCGGCGCACCAGGCGGGCACTGTCGCCAAAGCCGGGCGTGTCCCACAGCATGAGCCGCTCGCCGTCTTCGCCTCGCACCAGCAGGTGTTCGTCGGCGAACTCGGTGACGTGCGGGGCGTCACGCACCTCGCCCACGTCCTGCGCCAGCAGCGTGCGCGCCAGCGTCGTCTTGCCGACGTTGGTGTGGGATACCAGTGAAAGCGATATCGTCGAGGCCAAGGTCTGTTCATGCCCGCGTGATCAGGCTGGCCCCACGAACCAGGCACGAGGGGTGTCACCAGGCTGCGAGGGCGCGGGCGTATTGTCGCCAACGCCGAGTCCGGCAACGACTTTTCTCGACCACACGGGCGCGGCACCGGGGCGAAGCCCGACGCCGACGCCAGCGAGCTGGCCTGCTGGTACCATTTTTCGAGTCGCGAGTTCGGGCGCCGCACCGGTGCGGCCGCGGCTTCACGTTGACGACCCCATCGGAGAGGAGACCGGCCATGACACTGAACAGACGTTGGCGCTGCGGCTGGTTGCTTGCCGGCGTCCTGTCGGTCGCACCGGCGCTGGCCGTGAACCTGGGCTTCCTGAACGATGCGCCCTACACGCACTTCACCGAGGCCGACCGCAAGCTCTTCGACGACACCCTCATCGACGTCCTGAGCCACGGCGCCGACGGGCAGGCCCGCGAATGGTCGAACCCTGCGACCCGGGCCGGCGGCGAGATCAAGCCGCTGAAATCCTTCGACCGGGCAGGGGCATCCTGCCGCACCGTGTCGATCAGGAACGCGGCCAAGGGCCGCTCGGAAACGGGCCAGTACAGCTTCTGCAAGGACGACAGCGGGGCCTGGAAGCTGGCCCAGTAGACGGCTTGAC
>Ga0316195_10001511_pt1 | contig 10482 bp, 9 predicted proteins | sample Phised1_MG_FD_204937 | JGI IMG/M metagenome (GOLD analysis project Ga0316195, IMG submission 204937) | Coastal sediment microbial communities from Maine, United States - Phippsburg sediment 1 | ecosystem: Environmental > Aquatic > Marine > Coastal > Sediment | place: USA: Maine | collected...
ATCCGACGTTGAAACGACCCACAACGCCCTGGCAAATCTCGTCGCCTATCGCCTCAGCGTCAATGAGGTTGTCGATGCCGTCCAATATGAACTGAACAAGAGTGCCGCACGACTGGCCGTTCCCGAGCAGACGACCAGCTTCGCCATCGGTGACCCGATCGCGCTCGAGGGTGACATCCTGACGTCGGTGCAGGTCGCAGCCATCACCGAACTCGGTCTCTACGAACCCGACGTCGTGTTGGTGGCGCCCGGATGGGCACTGGCATTCTTCGGGGCGATCTCGATCCTGGTGTTCGCCTTCCTCATGTACCGCATCAACTCGCGGCACATCCAACGAACCCGAGACATCGTTCTCCTCGCGATCATCATGTGCCTCGCAGCGATCGCCGCAAAGGTTCCCGACCTCGTGACGAGTCCGGACAACCATGCCATCGGCTACATCATCCCTGCTGTTGCCATCGGTGTCATGGCCTCGATCCTGTTCGACCAACGCACCGCGTTGCTGATGGCGATGCCCATGGCAGGCTTCGCTGCCATCGCCACAACTGACATCCCGTTCACGGTCTACGCCGGCGTCGCTGCAGCGATTCCGGTTGCTTTCGTGTCCGCCCTCTCATCCCGGTCGCAGCTGCGCCTCTCCGTCATCGGATCAGCCGTGGTCGTGGCACCCGTCGCTGCGGGCCTCGAGTTCCTCTTCGAATACGGTGTCGAGGGATCGTCACCACTTCTGGCAGCCTTCTGGGCATTCACCGGAGCCGTTGTGTTCGGCTTCCTCGGTCAGGGTCTCGTGTCGTTCCTCGAGACCGCGTTCGGGGTCACAACGGCGATGTCACTTCTCGATCTCCTGGATCGGAACCACCGCGCCCTTCAGGAGCTCGAGGAGAAGGCTCCCGGTACCTTCAACCATTCGATGCTTGTCGGATCGCTCGCAGGCCGCGCAGCGCGGGCCGTGAGTGCCGATCCGTTGCTTGCGCAGGCGGCCGCCTGGTATCACGACCTCGGCAAGACGACGCATCCGCAGTACTTCGTCGAGAACCAGCTCGGGTACAACCCCCATGACGAGCTCGAGCCTGCGGAGAGTGCAGAGATCATCAGGGCCCACGTCGTTGACGGACTCGAGCTGGCAAAGAAGTATCGAATCCCCGATGACGTCGCCAATGGCATCCGCATGCACCATGGCACCAGTCTGATGCGCTACTTCTACCACAAGGCACTCAGCCAGGATCCCGATGTCGACCCGGCGCTGTTCCGGCACCATGGGGTGAAGCCTGAGGGCAAGGAAATGGCGATCGTCATGATCTCGGACGCGACCGAGGCTGCGGCACGGGCATACGCCCAACAGGAGCAGCCCACCGAAGAGGGCTTGACCAAGCTGGTGGACGGCATCGTGGCCGAAAAGCTCGAGGACGGGCAGTTCGACGAAGCATCACTGACATTTGGCGAGCTGACCACCATCAAGCGGGAAATCGTTGCCGGGTTGGCCGCGTACTACCACGCTCGCGTGGAATATCCCGATTTCCCGACCGCGGAGACGACCGTAGTCCCATGACGGTCGACGTCTCCGAGCTTCCACATCTTCCATCTGGCGTGTCCATAGAACCTCACGCGCTCGGTGCATTTGCGGACGCCGTTCTGCTGCGGGAGGGGGTCGACCCGCGGGCCGAGCTCACGTTGGCGTTCGTCGACCCGTTGACCATTGCGGACCTCAACGAGGTGCACATGGGAAGGATGGGGACAACTGATGTCCTGTCCTTCCCCATCGAGGACGCAACGCCCGGAGCACCGCCGACCCCGCTCGATGAAGGCCCGCCTCTCCTCCTTGGGGATGTCGTCATTTGCGCCGACGTTGTCGCCGAGCACGCCATGGCGTACGGTGTCCCTTTCGAAGACGAGTTGTATCTCATGGTGTGCCATGGGGTCCTGCACATCCTCGGATGGGATCATGCAACCGATGAGGAAGCTGAATTGATGGAAGCCAGGGAGGCTGAACACCTCGCCACGATCGGCCGGTCCAGGCGATGACGATCGTCGCTTGGGTGTTCGCTGTCGGTCTGCTCACATTGGCGGCTGTCATCAGGGCAGGCGCCGCGAGCATCGTGAGAACTGCGAGGGCGGACGCACTGCGCGCCGCCGCGGACGGTGCCAAGGGGGCCGATACGACGGCACGTCTCCTCGAGGACCGCACCAATCTCCAGGCATCACTCGGAACGACGGTGACACTTCTCCTCGTCCTTGCCGTCATTCCCCTGACGTGGGCGATCAGCGCGAACCTATCCGGGGCGACCCTCGCCATTGCTCTCGGCGCGATGGCCGTTGCCCTCGTGATCCTCATCGATGTCGTTCCGCGATGGATCGGCCGGCAGAGGCCCGGGGCACTGGCGTATCGCCTCGCTGCAATCCTTCGCGTGGCGTATGCGGTTGGCGCGATGACGAGTGACCTGATCGTCGACGTCGACGACGAGCCTGGCGAGGAATCCGTCGACCTTTCCGATGCGGATGAAAGGCAGCTGATCCGATCGGTCATCGAGTTCACGGACACGATCGTTCGCGAGGTCATGGTTCCCAGAACTGACATGATCACGATTGCATCTGATGCTTCGATCGATGTGGCGGTCGATCTGGTGCTGTCGAGCGGGCGCTCCCGGATACCCGTCACCGGCGAATCGATCGATCACGTCGTCGGGATGATCTACGCCAGGGATCTCCTCGAGCTGTTCGACAGCGAGTCACAGGTTCACGCCGTGGGCGAGGTGTGCAGGGAGGCGTACTTCGTCCCGGAAACGAAGCAGATCGCTGCTCTCCTCAGGGAGATGCAACAGAACCAACTTCACCTCGCCATCGTCGTCGATGAGTTCGGTGGCACCGCCGGCATCGTCACGATCGAGGACCTCGTCGAGGAGATCGTCGGGGAGATCGTTGACGAGTATGACGAAGAGGAGCCGATGGTGATCGAAGTCGATGGCGGCTGGGTCGTTGATGCAAGGATGGATGTTGACGAACTTGCTGTCATCGTTGGTACCCATTTGCCCTCTGAGGAGTGGGACACCGTGGGCGGGCTGATCCTCGACCTTGCCGGTCGCGTACCCGAAGAGGGAGAGCACTTCGAACTCGACGAATTGGTCTTCACGGCGACCACCGTGCAGGGCAGGCGCGTATCGAAGGTTCGGGTCGCGAGACGATGAGCCATTTCGAGACCCGGTCAGGATTCGTTTCGATCGTTGGACGGCCGAACGTTGGAAAGTCGACCCTTGTCAATGCGTTGGTCGGGGAGAAGGTGGCAATCACGTCTGCAAGGCCCCAGACCACGCGGAACACCATCAGGGGTGTCCTCACCATTCCTGAGGAAAACGCCCAGATCGTCCTCGTCGATACCCCGGGGGTTCATCGTCCGCGCACGGCGCTGGGCGAGCGGCTGAACACGCTCGTGTACGGCTCCCTCGCCGAAGCGGACGCCATCTTGTTCATGATCGATGCACGGCAGGAGATAGGCCCGGGAGACCGCATGATCGCCGAACGGATCGCCGCAACCGGCACGCCCGTGGTCGTCGCCGTCAACAAGGTCGACGGAACGCCGAAGGAAGCTGTGCTGCTCCAGCTTGCTGAAGCGGCTGCCTGGGATTTCGCGGCGTACGTGCCGATTTCCGCGAAGCATCATGACGGTCTCGACCTGCTCACGGGCGAGCTGGTGTCACTCCTCGATCCAGGGCCCTTCTTCTTCCCAGAGGATGCCACTTCCGATCAGCCTGAACGACAGCTGGCCGCCGAGCTCATCCGCGAGAAGTACCTGGCGCGGCTGAGGGATGAGCTCCCGCACTCGGTGGCGGTGATCGTCGACGAGCTCGAGATGCAGGACAACGACGTCCTACGAATCGGTGCGACGGTCTACGTTGAGCGAGAGTCCCAGAAGGGCATGGTCATCGGAAAGGGTGGAGAGATCGTCAAGCGCGTCGGTTCCGAGGCACGAGTCGACCTCGAGAGGCTCTTTGCCACAAAGGTCTTCCTCGATATGAGGGTGAAGGTCGAGAAGGACTGGCAACGCAATCCGGACACCCTTGATCGGCTCGGTTTCTAGGTGTCGTAGCCGTCGAACCTCGCGGCGAGGTCGAGATCCTTCGACGTGAGCGCCGCCTCGGAATGGGTGGTGAGTGCCACGGTCACCTTGTTCCACCGAATGTCGATGTCGGGATGATGGTCCGCAACCTCCGCAGCGAGTGCGATTCTCGTGACGAATCCCATTGCGCCGTTGAAATCGCCGAACACGAAGGTCTTGGTGATCGTTTCGCCCTCGAGGTGCCACCCCGCGTGCTCAGCGAGGAACCGCCCTTGTTGCTCGGGTGTTGTGTCGGTTGCCATGGCATGAAGGTAGCGCCCGCAGTCCACCGGGATGTCGTTGCTGGTCGGTAGCCTGCCGATTCGACGGGGAGTGATCGACGTGGCATTGAGAAGTGATCAGGGCATCGTGCTGAGGGGCTATCCCTTCGGTGAGTCCCATCGCGTCGTGGTCCTGCTCAGCCCGAACCACGGCAAGGTCCGCACAGTCGCCAAAGGTGTTCGCAAGACCAAGAGTCGATTCGGCGGGCGACTCGAGCCCTTCACCCACGTCGACGTCGTGCTCTACGAGGGCACCAACCTCGACACGATCACCCAGGTTTCGATCATCAACGCATTCCCGCACATGCGGAACAACCTCGATCGGGTCCTGGCGGCATCGACGATGATCGAAGTGGTCGATGCCGTGGCCCAGGAGGATGAGCCGAGCCAACGCCTCTTCCTCCTGCTGCATCGGGGCTTGTCCGTGCTCGACGAAGGGCCGCCACACGATGACCTGGTCACTTCGTTCCTGTTGAAAGCAGCGGATGTCATCGGCATTGCTCCTGCGCTCGAGAATTGCGCAGGGTGTGGGCGCAATGGTGGGTTGACACGTTTCAGCTTCTCCGCCGGCGGATCACTCTGCGACAGCTGCCGAACACCGGGCGCGTACGCTTTGCGGCCAGGGGTCGTCGACTACCTGGCGATGGTCGCAACCTCGGACATGTCGAACCTGCCAGACCCCGACAGATCCTTCTCGCGTGAAGCCCTTGGCGTGACCAAGCGCTTCGTCGAGTACCACCTCGAACGAGAACTCGAGAGTATGACGTTGCTCGATGGCTGAACACCGGACGACCGAAGCTGGCCCCTCACGGGCTGATCACCCCGTGTCCGATGACGTCGCACCTGATCGGGATGCCATGCCACGGCACGTCGCCATCATCATGGATGGCAATGGTCGTTGGGCCAACGCTCGGGGTCTGCACCGTACCCAGGGTCATGCACGGGGAGAGCCCGCACTGTTCGATGTCGTTCATGGTGCCCTCGACCTTGGGATCGAGTGGCTGACCGTTTACACATTTTCGACGGAGAACTGGGCAAGGGACGAATACGAGGTCTCCTTCCTCATGGATTTCAACGTCGACCTCCTGGAGCGCCGGAGGGATGAACTCAACGACCTTGGAGTGAGGGTCCTGTTCATGGGTGACCTGACCGATCCCCGGATACCTGCTGTCCTTCTCGATCGGATTGCGTCTGCTGAGGAATTGACGAAGGACAACACGACGATGTCGATGGTCTTTGCTTTCAACTACGGGGGGAGGGCCGAGATCGCCGATGCCGTCCGGTCGATCGCCTTTGAAGTGGCCAACGGGACGCTCGACGCCGCGGACGTGAACCAGGGAACCATCGCGAGCCATCTGTACCTGCCGGACATGCCTGATCCCGACCTCGTGATCCGCACCAGCGGCGAACAGCGGACCTCGAACTACTTGCTATGGGAGGCCGCCTACAGCGAATACGTGTTCACGCCGGTGCTGTGGCCGGACTTCGACCGGGTGGAGCTTGCCCGCTGTGTTGCCGAGTATCAGGCACGCGATCGGCGATTCGGCGGGGCGATCGATGGTTCGGTCGAGGGCCCTGCAGATGGTTCCTTGGAGGGGACCGGGCGGTAGGATCGCGGGCTCACGACCCGGAAAGCCACATGACTGCCGACTTCGACACGATCGTCAACCTCTCGAAACGCCGCGGCTTCGTCTTCCAGTCATCCGAGATCTATGGGGGGCTTCGATCCGCCTACGATTACGGGCCTCTGGGTGTCGAGTTGCTCAGGAACGTCAAGGATCAGTGGTGGCGCTCGATGGTTCGGATGCGCGACGACGTGGTTGGCCTGGACTCGGCGATCCTCCAGTCTCCTGAGGTCTGGGTTGCGTCAGGGCACGTGACGTCGTTTTCGGATCCCCTGGTCGAATGCAGGGAGTGCAACAGTCGCCATCGCCTCGACAAACTGACGGATCCGGATCGCTGCCCGACCTGCGGGAACTCGGGAACCTTCACCGAGCCGAAGGAATTCAACTTGATGTTCCGCACCCATATGGGTCCGGTCGAGTCAGACGACAACGCCGTGTACCTCCGACCGGAGACGGCCCAGGGCATCTTCATCAACTTCGAAAACGTACGCCGCACCGCACGCATGAAGCTGCCATTCGGTATCGCCCAGATCGGGAAATCCTTCAGGAACGAGATCACCCCCGGTCAGTTCGTCTTCAGGACGAGGGAGTTCGAACAGATGGAGATGGAGTACTTCTGCCATCCCGACGATGCAGCTGCGGCGTTCGAGGAATGGGTGCGCATCCGCCACGAGTGGTACATCAACCTCGGGATGACCCCCGAGAATCTCCGCCTCCGACCGCACGATCCTGATGAACTCGCGCACTACGCCGCAGGGACCTATGACGTTGAATACCTGTTCCCATGGGGATGGGATGAGTTGGAGGGAATAGCGAACCGCACGGACTTCGACCTCAAGGCGCATATCGACAGTTCCGGTGAGGATCTCACCTACTTCGATCAGGAAGCAGACGAGCGATTCGTGCCGTACGTCATCGAGCCAGCGGCAGGCGCGACGAGGACGACGTTTGCGTTCCTCATCGACGCCTATACGGAGGAGGAGGTCAACGGGGAGACCAGAGTGGTTCTCAAACTCGATCCCAGACTGGCTCCGATCAAGGTAGCGGTCCTTCCCCTGTCGAAGAAGCCCGAGCTCGTCGAGGTCACCGATCGTGTGGCGACCATGCTGCGTGATCGTTGGCAGATCGAGGTCGATGTGACGCAGTCGATCGGGCGAAGGTATCGCCGCCAGGACGAGATCGGAACGCCCTTGTGCGTGACCATCGACTTCGATTCGCTCGACGACGACCAGGTCACGGTGAGGGACCGCGACACGATGACGCAGGACCGCATACCCATCGCTGGCCTCGTTTCGTACCTCTCTGAACGGCTTCCCTCCTGACAACGCAGGCGTTCGGACCCCGTCCGAGGGTTGCCATCCTCTGATCAGAGGGGCGGGACGCGGCCGTCGAAGTGCGTCGCGAGGACCACGATGGTTCGACTCCGGCCTCCGGGCGCCAGGCGACGTATCTCCTCGAGGACCTCACCGAGATGTTGCGAGGACCTTGCACGCACCGTGAGCAGGAGATCGAATTCCCCTGTGACCGAATAGCAATCCTGGATGAGGGGAATCGCCCTGAGGTCGTCTGCGACCTCGGAGAGGAGACGGTCACCGTGCGCTTCGAGGGACACGAGTGCCGTGACGGGGAGTCCGATGGCTTCCCAATCGACCTGGACACGGGTTCCGGTGATGATGCCCTTCTCGACCAGTCGCTTGACTCGTTGATGGACGGTCGTGGTGGCAACGCCTGCCCGCTCAGCGATTTGGGCGTAGGGCGTTCGCCCGTCGACACGCAGCGCAGCGATGATGGTGCGATCCAGATCATCCATTTTGAAGATATTAGCGACTGATTCGGGAATTGGTGTAAGATTTGCGTTGTTACAACAAATACACAAATGAAATGACGACCCGTTGATCGAGGTCGAACACACAAAGGGGAATGGGACATGAATCCCGATGCCGCACTCCAGATGGTCAGGTCGCGCGTTGGCGCGGCGACCGCGGTCCATGATCGCAAGCACAAGAAGTAGTCCGCTCGAACGTCCTCCAACAGCGCACACAGGGCACCACCGAAAGGTGGTGCCCTTGCTGTTGCTCGACCCATCCGGCACATCGACCAGCAGCAGCCATGCATCTGGTGGCTGCCCCATGGACCTTGTGGCACCGGTATCGTCGTCTCGTGGCGTATGCACGAGATGACATCGATACGGTTCGCGACAAGACCGATCTGGTCGAGCTCGCGTCGGAGATCACCAAGATCAAGCGATCCGGCCGCTCGACGATGGCAGTCTGCCCGTTCCACTCCGAGAAGACACCGTCACTGTCGATCGATGGGGCGCGCGGCCTCTACCACTGCTTCGGTTGCGGAAAGAGTGGTGACGTGTATCGGTGGGTCCAGGAGACGCAGGGTCTCGACTTTGCTGGTGCGGTGGAATTCCTGGCCAGACGGGCCGGTGTCGTCCTCAAGGTCGATCCCGAGGCAGCCAAGCGCCGAAGCAATCGCGAGCGACTGGTCGAGGCGACCTCCGCCGCGGTTGCGTTCTACACGGAACGACTCCGAACAGGAGCAGACGCCGGTCAGGCACGCAGCTACCTGCGGGGTAGGGGATATGACGCCGACGTGGTTGAGCGATTCTCCCTCGGGTACTCGCCGGACGCGTGGGATCAACTCGTCAACCACTTGCGGGACAGCGGCATCAGCGATGACACGCTGACGGCGTCAGGGCTTGCGTCCCGGTCTTCGAAGGGCTCGCTGATCGATCGATTCCGTGGACGTGTGATGTTTCCGATCTTCGATGTCCGTGGGGATGCGGTCGGATTCGGCGCGCGCGTCCTCGAAGGGGACGGTCCGAAGTACCTCAACTCGTCCGAGTCTCCCATCTATCACAAGTCTCGCCTCCTCTACGGACTGAATTGGGCAAAGTCGGACATCGTGAGGGCGGATACGTCGGTCGTCGTCGAGGGATACACGGATGTCATAGCGATGCACCTCGCCGGAATGCCGATTGCCGTTGCCACCTGCGGAACGGCGCTCGGAGAGGATCACCTTGACCTCCTGAGGCGATTCTCAGAGCGCGTTGTGTTCGCATTCGATGCCGATGAGGCTGGAGCTGGCGCGGCCATTCGGGGCTTCGACCGTTCCGTTCCGGGGGATCTGGATCTTCGGGTCGCGGTGCTACCCGATGGCAAGGACCCGGCAGACGTCGTCGCAGACGGCGACATGGAACGCCTGCGCGGTGCGATCACTGATTCGCGCCCATTGCTGCGATTCCGCATCGAGACGGAACTCGCGCAGTTCGATCTTTCGGAGCCGGAGGCCAGAGCCAAGGCTGTGCGCTCAGCTGCAGCGATCATCGCCCTGCATCCCGATCCTGTGACGCGCCACGAGTACGCCGTGATGGTCTCGAGGGACACCGGGGTTGAACTGCGGTTCGTCGAGGCCGCGATGCGCCGGCGTGGCCCAGCGGGCATCACGACAGAGGTGCCGCCTGATGAGGCCCTTCCCGGTGACCCATCCATTTCGGCACCGTCGGCAACCTACCGGACAGAGACTGAGCTCGTCCGTGTCGTCCTCGCCAACGACAGCAAACTCGAAGGGTTGGATATCGACGAGAAGCTCTTCGCGGATGTGCGGATACGTGAGGCATTCATACGGGCATCAGCCCTCCTGGCGGGTCTCGCTCCAGGCGAACCACCTGATCTCGGAACAGCAATCGGCTCGGAGGACTCGCAGTCGGCTGATCTCTTGCGTACGCTTGCCATGGATGTTCGCCCCCTTGCCGATCCGGTCGACCTGGTGAACATTCTCGATGTGGCCGCCATCGACCGCGAGATCGCGACGGTGCGACAACAGCTCCAGCAGGTGGATGAAGCCACCGATGAACAGGGGTATTCGGAACTGTGGCAGCGCTTGATAGCGTTGGAGCATGCCAAGAGGAATCGCAGGAGAGACCGTGACAGATGAACAACTGGAGGTCGTGAAGCTCCTCATCGATCGCGGTCGGCAGCGTGGGTTCCTCATGATGGGCGAGGTCCAACAGGAACTCGAGGATGCCAAGGCGCCTGCTGAGTCGTTCGACGAGGTCTTTGCCGCGTTGAGGGCCGATGGTGTCGACCTCCGAGAAGACTCCGAGTCGGCGTTGGCCGACACGGGCATCTCTGGAGATGAGCTCGTTCACGTGTCCGATCCTGTCCGGATGTACCTCCAGGAGATCGGTCGGTATCCGCTGCTCACAACGCAGCAGGAGGTCGAGCTCAGTATGCAGGTGGAGGCTGGCGAACGCGCAGCTGAGCGGCTCGTCGAGAACGCCGAGATGACGCCAGCCGAGCGCATCATCCTTGATCGCCAGATCCGAAAGGGCGACCGTGCCCGTCAGCGTCTTGTCGTATCAAACCTGCGCCTCGTCGTGTCGATCGCCAAGAAGTACGTCGGCCGAGGCTTGAGCCTCCTGGACCTCATCCAGGAAGGGAACCTCGGGCTGATCCGCGCAGTGCAGAAGTTCGAC
>Ga0316195_10001512_pt1 | contig 10480 bp, 6 predicted proteins | sample Phised1_MG_FD_204937 | JGI IMG/M metagenome (GOLD analysis project Ga0316195, IMG submission 204937) | Coastal sediment microbial communities from Maine, United States - Phippsburg sediment 1 | ecosystem: Environmental > Aquatic > Marine > Coastal > Sediment | place: USA: Maine | collected...
AAATTATCTATGCGTCGGAAGCGGGAGTCCTGGATATCCCACCGGAAAAGATCTTGCGCAAGGAGCGCCTGGCACCCGGCAAGATGATCCTGGTCGACGTCGAAACCGGCGAGTTCAAGGAAGACCATGAGATCAAGGGGGAGCTCGCTGCGGCCCATCCGTACGGGGCGTGGGTGCGCGATTATCTGATCCGTCTTGATGATCTCCCGGCTCCGGCCACCAAGCGGGTGCGCAGTCACGGCGTACGGCGTCGCAAGCAGGGAAGCTTCGGCTATACCCTTGAAGAGATGCGCGAGATCATGGCGCCGATGGCGATCAATGGCCAGGAACCGGTTGGCTCAATGGGGACCGACACTCCTGTTGCGGTCTTGTCGAAACACAGCAAGCTCCTCTACTGGTACTTCAACCAGCTCTTTGCCCAGATCACCAACCCGCCAATTGACCCTCTGCGTGAAGAGATTGTCATGAGTCTGACCCAGTATCTTGGACCGGCGCGCAACATTCTGATGCCCGGCCCGGAACACTGTCAGATGCTGGAGCTCGATCATCCGATCATTACCAACGATGTGCTTGAACAGCTGCGACACAGTGACATTGACGGCTTCCGTGGCACCACCCTGAGCACTCTTTTTGACGCGACTCAAGGTCCCGAGGCTATGGAGCAACGCCTGCATGAACTCTTTGTCGAGGCCGAGGCGGCCGTTGATGCCGGCCGCACCCTTCTGGTCCTGTCAGATCGCGGCGTCTGTAAAGAGAAAGCTCCCGTCCCGGCACTGTTGGCCCTTTCCGGAATCAACAATCACCTGATCCGGGCAGGCAAGCGCAGCCAGTGTTCACTCATCGCTGAAACCGGTGAAGCGCGCGAAGTCCACCACTTCGCCCTGCTTCTCGGTTATGGGGCTACGGCGATCAACCCCTACATTGCCTTCGAGATCTTGCAGGACATGGTCAACCAGGGGATGCTGCCAAGCCAGGATGGCAACAACCAGGCCGACGAAGAGACCGACATCATCTATCACTACACCAAGAACTATATCAAGGCGGTCGGCAAGGGCCTGCTTAAGGTCTTCTCCAAAATGGGGATCAGCACCCTGCAGAGCTACTGCAGTGCGCAGATCTTTGAAATCGTCGGCCTGGATCAGGATTTCACCGATAAATATTTTCCCGGTACCGCCAGCCGCATCGGTGGCGCGGGACTGCAAGAGATCGCCACCGAGAGCCTGATGCGCCACCACAACGCCTACGCCGAGCAGCCGGACCCCAACCGCGTGCTGGATCGTGGCTCCGAATATTCCTGGCGGCGTGAAGGGGAATTACACCTGATGAATCCCGAGGTCATCGCCCTGCTGCAACATGCAGTGAGGTCCGGCAGCCGCGAGGATTTCAGACGTTTTACTGCCCAGATTGACCATCAGAGCGAGCGGCTCTGTACCTTGCGCGGGCTGTTCAAGTTCAAAGGTGAGAATCAGTCTATTCCTCTGGAGGAGGTTGAGCCAATCAGCTCAATAGTCAAGCGTTTCTGTACCGGTGCCATGAGCCTCGGCTCAATATCCACCGAAGCGCACGAAACACTGGCGATCGCAATGAACCGGATCGGCGGCAAATCGAATACCGGCGAGGGTGGCGAGGACCCGCGACGCTACACTCCGGATGCCAACGGCGACCTGCGTCGTAGCGCAATCAAACAGGTCGCTTCGGGCCGTTTCGGCGTCACGCCACATTACCTGGTCAATGCCGACGAACTGCAGATCAAGATTGCCCAGGGGGCCAAACCTGGAGAAGGTGGTCAGCTGCCAGGGCACAAGGTCAGCGAATACATCGGCGAGCTGCGCTTTAGCGTCCCGGGAGTCACCTTGATCTCGCCGCCGCCGCATCACGATATCTACTCGATAGAAGACCTGGCCCAGTTGATCTTCGATTTGAAGAACTGCAACCCCAAGGCCGATATCACCGTCAAACTGGTGAGCGAAGTTGGTGTCGGCACCGTTGCCGCTGGGGTCAGCAAGGGGCACGCAGAGCGGGTCATTATTGCAGGCTTTGACGGCGGCACCGGCGCCTCACCAACCTCATCAATCAAGCACGCCGGCATCCCCTGGGAGATCGGCCTGGCAGAAACCCAGCAGACCCTGGTGCTGAACGACCTGCGCGGCCGCATCATCGTGCAGACCGATGGTCAGCTGCGCACTGGCCGCGATGTAATCATCGCCGCCATACTCGGCGCCGAAGAATATGCTTTTGCCACGGTTGCGCTGGTGACTGTCGGCTGCATCATGATGCGCAAGTGCCACCTCAATACCTGCCCGGTCGGAGTTGCCACCCAGGATGAAGCCCTGCGCGGCAAGTACACCGGCAGGCCAGAGCACGTGGTCAACTACTTCACCTTCCTCGCTGAGGAAGTGCGCGAGCTGATGGCCGAGCTGGGTGTGCGGTCCCTGGATGAGCTGATCGGCCAGACGCAATACCTGGAGATGGACGATGCGATCAAGCATTGGAAGAACCAGGGCCTCGACTTCTCGCGGATTTTGACCAAGCCCAATGTTAGTGCTGAAATCGCCACCCGGCGGGTTCAGGGGCAGGAGCATGGCCTGGACAAACAGCTGGACAACCAGTTGATCGAACTCGCTGCACCGGCACTGGAGCGCAAGGAGCAGGTTTCTATCGAGATGCCGATCCGCAACTCCAACCGCACCTTCGGCACCATGCTCTCGGGCCAGATTGCCATGCAGCACGGCCGAGAAGGGCTGGCCGAGGGCACCATTACTATCAAGGTGACCGGTATTGCCGGGCAAAGCTTTGGGGCGTTTTTGGCCTCCGGCGTCGACCTGCGCCTGGTCGGCGAGGCAAATGACTACGTCGGCAAGGGGATGGCCGGTGGACGGATCATCATCCGTCCCGACCCCAAGGCCACCTTTACCTGGCATGAGAACTCGATCGTCGGCAACACCGTACTCTACGGGGCCACCGGTGGCGAGGTGTACTTCGCCGGCAAAGCCGGTGAACGTTTCTGCGTGCGCAATTCTGGCGTCACTGCAGTTGTCGAAGGGACCGGTGACCACGGTTGCGAATACATGACCGGTGGTCGCATGGTCTGCCTGGGCCGCACCGGACGCAATTTCGCAGCGGGGATGTCGGGAGGCTTTGCTTACGTCCTGGACGAGGACAATCGCTTCCGTCGCCGCTGCAACCCGGCCATGATCGATCTCGAACAGATGGATGCCGAAGACGATGACGCCCAGTGGTTACAGGAGATCATCAGCCGTCATCACGAACTGACCGGTTCGCCCCGCGCGGCTGAAGTCCTCGCTGACTGGGACGATTATCTGCCGCGTTTCGTTCGTGTTTTCCCCCGTGAATACCGCCGGGTGCTGACCGAACGGGCAAGCCAGGCTTTGGAAGAGAAGGAGGCCGCCCATGGGTGACCCACGCGGATTCATAAAACATGGCCGTCGCGACAAGACCCTGCAACCGGTCAACGCGCGCCTGCAACATCATGATGAACACTACAACTATCCAAACGATGAGAAGATCAAAACCCAGGCCTCCCGCTGCATGGATTGCGGCGTCCCTTTCTGTATGTCCGGCTGTCCGCTGGGCAACCTGATCCCGGAATGGAATGACCTGGTCTACCACGGCCAGTGGAAGCAGGCATTGCAGGCCCTGCACGCCACCAATAACTTCCCGGAATTTACCGGCCGGGTCTGCCCGGCACCGTGCGAGACCTCATGCGTCCTCGGCATCAACGAACCGGCAGTGACAATCAAACTGCATGAAGTATCGATTGTCGACAAAGGCTTCGAGGAAGGCTGGATTATACCTCAACCGCCAGCCCGTCGCAGCGACAAGAGCGTTGCCATTATCGGCAGCGGTCCCGCCGGCCTCGCCTGTGCCCAGCAGCTCAACCGCGCTGGCCATCACGTCACCGTTCTGGAGAAAACCGACCGGGCCGGCGGCCTTCTGATGTACGGCATCCCTCATTACAAGCTGCGCAAAGAGAAGGTCCAGCGACGAGTCGACCAACTGGCCGCTGAAGGGATCCAATTCCGTTACTCCTGCGAAGTCGGCAAGGATGTGAGCTTTGCCGAAATCAAATCTCAGTACGACGCAGTCGTAGTCGCTACCGGGGCCGAAGAACCGCGCGACCTGCCGGTCGAAGGGCGTGACCTGGGCGGTATTCACTTTGCGATGGAGTTTCTGCCGCAGCAGAATCGCGCCAACTGGGGAGATGCCGACCTCGCTGCACTACACCCCAAGAAGAAGACGATCAGCGCTCAAGGGAAAAAAGTCATCGTCATCGGCGGCGGAGACACCGGTTCGGACTGCATCGGCACCTCGATGCGTCAGGGTGCAGCCAGCGTCATCAACTTCGAGCTTCTTGAGCAACCTCCAGGAGAACGCGGCGCGGACAACCCCTGGCCACAATGGTCACGCATCATGCGGGTCAGTACCTCGGTCGAGGAGATGCAAGTCATGGGTGGCGATGTCTTTTACGAGATCATGACCACCCGTTTCGTCGGCAGGGACAGACAAGTATCAGCCCTTGAGACCGTCAAAGTCGAATGGGTCAACGGCCGTCCGCAGCCAATTGCGGGGAGTGAGCAGACCTGGAGATGCGATCTTATTCTTTTGGCTATGGGCTATCTTGGCCCTCGCTCGGAACTGCTCAAGCAGATTGGCTGCGAAACGGACCTGCGTTCCAACATCAAAGCCGACCCAAGAACCCGTATGAGCTCGGTCGATGGGGTGTTTGCCGCAGGAGACTGCCGGCGCGGGCAGAGCCTGGTGGTCTGGGCGATCAGCGAGGGACGAGAGGTCGCCCGCTGCGTCGATGAATACCTGACCGGCGACAAAAGCCTGCTGCCCGAAGTGCGCCTGGACCCTTTCGCGTACTGAGTCACGCGGTAAATGATTTGAAAAGATATAACGCCCGTTCGCTTTGCTCACTCAAGACGCAAAGTCGCAAAGAAAGCCTTAGTCCTCATTGTTTTACTTTGCGGTCTTAGCGTCTTTGCGTTAAAAATTTATTTATGAGTGTTTAAACTTTCTATCAGTCGAGGTTGGGATTAACGAAGTTTTCCCTTTCAACGGGTTCTGAATGCGCATACTGGTCATCGAGGATCAACCCGAAATTCTGCAGAACATCGCTGATTACCTGGAATTGCAAGGGTATCTGGTCGACTGCGCTTACGACGGTCTGGGTGGCCTGCACCTTGCGATTACCCAGCCCTTCGACCTGATCATCCTCGACTTGATGCTGCCGGGCATGGATGGCATCACCCTGTGCCAGAAATTGCGCCAGGATGCGAGAGTCAGCACACCGGTCATCATGCTCACCGCCAGGGACAGCGTCGATGACAAGCTGACCGGATTCCGGGCCGGAGCCGATGATTATCTGGTCAAACCTTTTTCCCTACCGGAGTTACACGCCCGTGTCGAAGCGGTCCTGCGCCGCGGCCAGGCAGGACTGCAGAACCTGCTGACCGTCGGTGATCTGAACTACGACATGAACAGCCTCGAAGTCACCCGCCAGGGCGTCCTCCTGAAGCTCAGCCCGATCGGTCTCAAGTTACTGGAAAAACTGATGAAAGCCAGCCCGCACGTGGTCAAGAGAGATGCTCTCGAAGAACTGTTGTGGGGTGAACACCTGCCCGGGAGTGACAGCCTGCGCAGTCACATACACACTCTGCGCCAGACGATTGACAAACCCTTCAACTCCCCCCTGCTGCACACAGTGCACGGGATCGGCTACTGCCTGAAGGCCGCGGACGATGGAATTTAAATCCCCCCTGACGCAAAGAATCATCTTTTCTTTCGTGGTCCTGACAGCTGTGGTCAGCGGCCTCTTCAGCTTCGGCATCATGGCCGCAATCGACATCGTCGAGGAGGACCTGGTGACCGCCGAGCTCAACCGGAAGTTCCCGGACATCATCGGTGATTACGAGCAGGGACAAATCCCTAATCTTGACCTGGGCACCCAGTTCTACAGCGGCACGAAAGACCTCCCATCTTATTTGCGTGACCTTGAGCCCGGTTTTTACGAGGTAGAAGACAAAGAGACTTCTTTCCATGTCATGATCAAGAAAGAACAGGAGAGACCCTTCTACCTGGTGCAAGAGCAGACCACTGTCCGACGACATGAGAACCTGCTCGAGCTGACGGTGGTTGCAGGATTTTTCCTGAGCATTGCCGCCTCGCTGATCCTCGGCATCATGATGGTCAGAAGAATTATCGCGCCCGTACAGCGGCTGACACACCAGGTCCACAACCGTGAGCAGCTTCTGCTCGACGCACCACCACTCTCAACGGGGTACACCAACGATGAAGTGGGCCGACTGGCCCAGGCCTTCGACCGGACCATCAGCATGTTGCAGGAATCTTTGCTCCGGGAAAGCCTGTTCACCAGCGACGTCAGCCATGAACTGCGCACTCCGCTCATGGTCATCAAGAGTTCCTGTGACCTGCTCATTGCCAAGGATCAGCTCGACGACTATTCCCGACAGAGAATTGACACGATCAGCAAGGCGGCCAACGAAATCCAGGAATTGGTCGACGCATTTCTGACCCTGGCCCGGGGCAAGGATACCGAGCAGGAAAACGCGAGTCTTTCGAACATCGTCAACCGCAACCTGACAAGATGGCAACAACAGTCCGCAGCAAAGGGGATCACTTTTACCGTCAGGGACGAGACAAGGGCAAACGGTGAGCAGGCCAAGTTGTTTCCGGTGCCCATGCTGCGCACGGTCATCAACAATCTGGTGCGCAATGCGATTTACCATACTGTCGAGGGGGGAATCACGCTGGTCGCCAGGCCTGACGGCTTTACGATCTGTGACACGGGCCCGGGCATTTCCAAGGCCGACAAGGGCTCGATCTTTAAACCGTTCTATCGCGGGGAGTCAGGCAGCCAGCACGGCTTGGGCCTGGGCCTGTCCCTCGTCCAGCGGATCTGCCAAAAGGAGCATTGGGAGGTTTCTGTCAGCGACAATCATCCGAACGGATGCTGTTTCAATGTTTCCTTCAAAAAATAACTTTTCACGTTTTTTTCACATTTATTCCACATTCCCTTCACGCCCCGTCCTTTAGAGTGCAACCATAAATAAAGCTTGAAGTTCGTAGAGAGCCGGGATTTACCGAACGAGCCTCCGAATTTCCCGCCGATTAAAGCGTTGCCTCCGGGGTCTTGAAGTTATAAGGCCCCTTTTTTTATGCCGAATCGGCAACCCCTTGCCTGCAGGACACGCAATCAGGAGCCCTGATGTGGCTCCGGCAAAAACCTTGCCCAGACCACCGCAAGCGCTGTCAAGCATGCAGACGCCAGGTAAGTGCCGGTAAAAGTTCCCGTTGACTCGGCAATCATGCCTGCGATCGCCGGGCCGATGGTCTGGCCGATGGCGAAACAGAATGTGATAATAGAAAAAGCTGCTGCAGCTCTCGCCTTGCCAAGATAATCACCGACCGCAGCAGCCATGATGGCTGGTATGGCAAACACCGCGACACCGTAGAGCACCACCGATCCGAATAACGCCATTGTCCCCATCCGGGAACCCGCCAGCAAGTACGCCAGGGTTTGCACGGTAAAGACCGTCATCAGACCGCCCCTCCGCCCCATCTTGTCCGAAAGCAAGCCGAACACCGTACCGGAGAAGAGGCTGAAGAAACCAACCCATGACCAGAAGGCTCCCGCGCTGGCCTCGGCATAGGCATATTCTTCGACCATCGTCGTGACGATAAAGGTACCGTAGATCACGTAGGTTGCACCGAAAATGAAATAGAGTCCGCCCAAGTGAGTCAGGATGCTCAGCGGGCTGAACTGCCCCTTGCCTGTCGACGGGTCATACTCGGCATCTTTTATCAGGCCAACCGGTGACAAGCCTTTCTCCGCCGGATCATTGCGAACCAGAACGGCAGCGACCACCGCCACCAGCGTCACGATCATACCCAGCAGGGCCCATCCAACGCGCCAGCCATGTTGGTCGAAGCTCTGGTTGAGGACCGGGATGATAAATCCGGAAAAAATGATCGCAAAGCCGCTGCCGACCACAATCAATCCTGCCGCACGACCGCGTTTTTCCCTGCGGAACCAGTAGGAAACCAGGACCATGACCGGGATATTGGCGAAGCCGCTGCCAAAGCCGACAGCCGTGTAAAGCAGCAGAATCATCAAGTAACCGTTGCCTGCGGCAATACCGAACATGCCGGCAGCAATCAGAAACAGGCCGGCAGCAATCAGCTGGCGTGGCGTGAAACGGCGCAGCAGGAACGGTGACATGGCCACGGCCGCCAGGTAGCCGGTAAAATTCCCAGTCCCCAAAAAACCCATCTCATCGTATGACAGCCCTAACCCGGCACTCATTGACGGCAACAGCATGCCGAAAGCAAAGCGTGCCAAACCGAGACAGGCAAAAATCACCAGTGTCCCGACCATCACGATGATCCAGCCATAATGCAGACTTGCTACAGAGTCTTGACGGTTTTGCGGCGCGGTTTGCATACCATGGATATTAACCTGACTGTCATTCCCCGCCAAGAGAATTGCCCTTTCAACTGTCCTGCTTTACTATGCGTTTATGATTTCCCTGATTATCAATGCTGACGATCTTGGCATCAATCCCGAGCGCGACCGCGGCGTCATCGAAGCGTTCGAACACGGCATTGTGACCAGTGCAACCATGATCGCCAACGGGTCGTCCTTCGCAACAGCAGTTACACATGCAAGAGCTGTCGGGCTACCGGTCGGAGTGCACCTCAACCTGTCCGACGGGATCACCTTGTCCGGACCAATCATGGGGTTGACCGACCAGGACAACAGGCTGCCGGGAAAGCAGCAGCTTCGCCGATACCTGCTTGGCAACAACCATGACCTCGCCGGAATGCATCGGGAACTTTCTGCGCAAATCGAGAAGATCGTGGGGACCGGGCTGAACCCGGTGCATATCGACGGCCATCAACATTGCCAGATTTACCCTCCCCTGACTGAAATGATCATCGAATTGGCCCGTGAATTCAGCCTTGACGCCATGCGCTCTTCTTGCCCCGCGGACCCGTCAGACGCAGTAACCCCGTTGGAACTGGTCGAAGAGCTGGACCTGTTTCAACGTCTCGGACAGAAGGCACGAGAGTCTATCAAGAGGGCAGGTATCAGGACACCCGATGGGCTTTGGGGATTACCGCAACTGCACAGCCTCGACACAGCCAAGCTCTGTGAGATCCTCGAAAATCTGCCGACTGGGCACTGGGAGTTGATGACTCACCCTGGCTACCCTTACCCCCATGGCCGCGCTTTTGAAAGCGCACAGCGCCGGACGGAAATGCGGGCCCTCTGCTCCGCTGCGGCGAAAGACCTTGTCAAACGCCTTGATATCCGGCTGTGTACCTTCGGAGACCTGCCATGCGCATCCTGATCGTCGTCCCGCAACAGGATCATGTCAGCGGCAACTGGGTAACCGCGCGAAGGTTTCAGCAGGGGCTCGAGAAGCTCGGCCACCGGACCATGCTCCTAGAGATCAGATTCCATGAGGACGAATTTTTTCGAAACAAGATGATTGATTTCGCCCCGGACGTCGCCCTGTTGCTGCACGCCTACCGCTCCGGCAGCCCCTGGCTGCAACACACCGGCAGGATAATGATGCCCACCGTGGTGATGCTGACCGGCACCGATGTCAATTACGGCTTCGATGACCCGGAGCAGAACGACGTCATGCAGACGGTGATAGAACAGGCAGCATGCGTCTTTCTCCAGAACCCGATCATCGCCGCGGCATTGTGCCGGAAGCACCCGGCCCTTGGGACCAAGCTGCGCACGGTCTCACCAGGAATAATCCTCGGCCATGAGACCTGCGCTTTGCGTGCAACCCACGGCATTCCGCAGCGGCTGACCCTGTTTCTGCTGCCCGCCGGGCTTCGCCCCGTCAAGGGGGCAATCGGGCTTTTGCATATATTTGATCAGCTGGAACCCCGGGGCCAATCCTTTCATCTTGCCATCTGCGGGCCGGTCCTTGATGCAGATTACGGCAGGCGGTTTCTTGCCGAAATTGAAACGCGGCCCTGGGCCAGCTACCTCGGCGTCATCCCGCCAGAAGCCATGGCAGGGGCCATGCGTGAAGCCGACGTGATCGTCAACAACTCCGACTCCGAAGGCCTTGCCAACAGTCTGCTGGAAGCCGCAGCCCTGGGCGTCCCGATTCTCGCCAGAAACAACCCCGGGAATGCCGCGCTGGTCCGTCACGATGTCAATGGTCTGTTGTTTGACGATGATCAGGACTGTCTTCACCATGCAACCCAGCTCCTCGAACAAGCGAGGCGGACGCAATTATCCCGTCCCGACTCATCTTACAGCCCCGAACAGGAGGCGCAGGAGCTGGAGCAGATACTCCTGGAAGCCGAGACGTTATCGACCAAAAGCACAAATAATTCACCCCTCCGGTTGAACCTTGCCGAATAAACGCATAATATCTTAAGAACCTTATGCGCGTCTGGCGCCCTG
>Ga0316195_10001513_pt1 | contig 10476 bp, 10 predicted proteins | sample Phised1_MG_FD_204937 | JGI IMG/M metagenome (GOLD analysis project Ga0316195, IMG submission 204937) | Coastal sediment microbial communities from Maine, United States - Phippsburg sediment 1 | ecosystem: Environmental > Aquatic > Marine > Coastal > Sediment | place: USA: Maine | collected...
CCTCCAGCCATTCGAAAGTTTTGTGGGCGCCTGGCGCCGATATTTTTGCGAGAGCAAGGCATCTGCGCGCGCAGGGCCGGCGCGTATACACAAATACGTAACGGTCCGAGCACGCAGATAACGCCGCTATCGTAAAAATAGCGGCGCCAGGCGCCCACAAAAAAAAGGATTGCAGCTCAGGGGGTCTTGTTATTTTTGTAATAACCGTCGTTACGGGGGAATAACGCGAGGGACCCCCTGGCTGCAATCACAACCTGGATAATCAGGAAAAACAGCAACAGTGTCGCGATGCTGCCGCCACCGCTGGAGTAGTAGACTTCTTCTTCGTAGTAGACGCTCGACGACTCCACGTAAGGCTCGTCCCGGTAAAGATCCTCGATCATGAGATCCCTGCCCAGGCTGTGGTAGTCGAGCACTGCGCTGCTGACCATGTAGGCATGATCGAGACTGTAGACCTCGATCAGCACCGCGTAGTAACCCGGCACATAGCCCTCCAGCAACTCGGTTTCGACCTCGTAGGCATCACCCGGATCGTCACCGTGAATCTCGAACAGGTCGGTGGTGAAATACGGCTTCCAGGGCTCACCCTCGCGGCTCAGGTACAGCCTGGCGTATACCGTGGCGCTATCCACGCTGACATCGACATCGAAAAACACGTTGATGGCGTGGTGGTAGCCATCGCCATCGAGATCCGAGTACAGCCGCACATCCGCCTCGTAGATTTCGAACAACTGGTCATGGCGGTTGGCGACGCCTTCGAGCAGGTAGGTGCTGGCACGCGCCGCATAGTTTTGCGGCTCGGCCACCTGCGGGTATACCTGCGGCTGTTGCTGTTGCAAGCGCTGCGTCAGGTCGATCGAGTTATCCAGGCGATGTTTGCCGAGCGAACGACTGGACTGCTGAGCGTCTGCTGCGCTAACGCCGTGCAGGCTGCCCAGCAGCAACAGCGGCAAAAACAGGAGGGTGACGGATTTCATGATATGGCCCCGCCGCGATCAATGCTTGTGCCTGGAGCCGTGGTAACCGCCCCGGCTGGAACTGTGTCGCGGCTGCTGCCGATAGTGGCCGTGCCCGTTGCGGTAATGCCCCTTGCGGGAATAACCGTGGCGACTGTATCCGTGGTGGCCGTATCCATGGCGGATGTATCCGTGACGCTCGTAGCGATAGCCGTGACGGTAGTAATGATCGCTATGACCGTGCTGCCAGAGAGCGCCCAGTGCAAATGCGGTCACCACCGGCACGACAATGTCGGTGCTGTGCCCGGCGCGGGCCGGGACAGACGCCAGCGTCAGTGTTAGCAGTCCGACAGCGGCTATCAATCCCAGTTTATTGCCTCGTTGCCTGATCATTGTAAACTCCAGGGTTGCTTGATCGTGACGCTACTGTAACCGCCAGTTTCTTAATCCAGCCTGAACCGCAATTTCCTTTACGTATCGCGATAAACTTTTATACTGCCGCCATGAATACGATACTTCTCGACACTGAACAGGTTGCACCCTCCAAGATCGTCTGCATCGGTCGCAATTACCTCGAGCACATCCGTGAACTCGGCAATGAAACGCCGGACGACATGGTCATTTTCAACAAGCCCAACTCGGCGATCTCGACGAAACTGCGCGCGTTCATCGACGAACCATTGCACTACGAGGGCGAAATTTGCTTTATGACGCGGGCGGGCCGACTGCACGCACTGGGGTTCGGCCTCGATCTGACCCGGCGCGAACTGCAGTCGAAACTGAAGGCGAAGGGCCTGCCATGGGAACGGGCCAAGGCTTTCGACGGTGCGGCCTGTTTCAGCGACTTCGTGACGCTCGGCGACACCCCGTTGGAGAGTCTTTCGCTGCAACTCGAAATCAATGGCGAACTGCGCCAGCAAGGCGGTTATGAACTGATGATGTACAAGCCCGATCAGATTCTGGATGGCATTTCCAGCTTCATGTCACTCGACGATGCCGACATCATCATGACAGGCACGCCAAAGGGCGTCGGCCAGGTCCAGGCGGGCGACCGCTTCGTCGGCCGCGTCCTGTCCGGGGACGAGGTGCTGGTCAGCTGCGAGTGGCTGGCCGAATAAATCGTTTCTCAGGGCAAAAACCCCCGGGGCATGGTTTCAGCTTTGTACCCCTGAGGATACGAGCATGGTTCGCTGCTGACGCGTTGAATAGCAGGCAAAAAAAAGCCGGACAGCGTCCGGCTTTTTCTCGATTTGCTGACAGCCTTACAGCGCCTTGATCTGCGCGTTGAGGCGACTCTTGTGGCGCGCCGCCTTGTTGTGGCTGATCAAACCGTGGGTCGCTGAACTATCCAGCACCGGCACGACTTTCTTGAATGCGGCTTCGGCGGCGGCCTTGTCGGCAGCGGCGATGGCCGCGACCGTGGCCTTCAGGTGAGTCCGCATCATCGAACGACGGCTGGCATTCGCCTGGCGGCGTTGTTCGGCCTGACTTGCGCGCTTGCGCGCGGATGCTGAGTTTGCCAAGGTTTGCTCCTGGGATCGGGCTAAAAAATGAGGCGCGCATTATCTGCACTGATCCCGGCGCTGTCAACCCGAAATCACTGCCACAATCGAACTATAATGATAAGATTCCTCGCTTTTATGGCCCGAAGGCTACCCGGAAAACGCACCTGACATGAGCGCGCTGATCAAATCGACCATTTCGGTGGGCTCGATGACCCTGTTATCGCGGGTTCTGGGCCTCGCGCGCGACATCATCATCGCTCGATTTTTTTCCGCAAGCGACGCCGCCGATGCGTTTTTCGTCGCCTTCAAAATTCCGAACTTCTTACGCCGACTGTTCGCCGAGGGCGCTTTCTCGCTGGCGTTCGTGCCGGTGCTCTCCGAGTACCGCAGCAGTTACAGCATGGCGCAAACGCGCGACCTGATCGACCGGGTTGCCGGCACCATGGGTTTTATCCTGCTTTTGCTGAGCCTGGTGGGTGTGGTCGCTTCACCCCTGCTGATCGCGGTGTTTGCCGCCGGCTTCGTCGACCAACCGGCCAAGTTCGCGCTAACCGCGGATTTATTGCGTCTCACCTTTCCCTACATCCTGTTGATATCGATGACCGCAATGGCCGGCGGCATCCTCAACACCTGGAAGCATTTTGCCGTACCGGCGTTTACCCCGGTGCTGCTGAACCTGAGCCTGATCGGTTGCGCCGTATGGCTCAGCCCGCAGCTGGAGGTGCCAATCAAGGCGCTGGGCTGGGGCGTATTGCTGGCAGGCATCGTCCAGTTGCTGTTCCAGCTGCCATTCCTGTACCGCGAGGGCCTGCTGCCGCGACCCAGGTGGGGCTGGCGCCACCCGGGCGTGCAAAAGATCGTCAAGCTGATGGTGCCGGCCCTGTTCGGTTCCTCGGTCGCCCAGATCAACCTGCTGTTCGACACTTTCATCGCTTCTTTCCTGGTTACCGGCAGCGTCGCCTGGCTGTACTACGCCGACCGCCTGCTCGAATTCCCGCTCGGCGTATTCGGCATCGCGCTGGCGACCGTGGTGCTGCCGAACCTGTCGCAGGCGCACTACGCCGAGGGCGATGACAGCTTCAACAAGACCCTGCGCTGGGCGATCCAGCTGGCGCTGGTGATTGCACTGCCGGCGACCATAGGGCTGTTCATACTGGCGCAGCCGATACTCGCGACCTTGTTCCAGTACGGCGCGTTCACGGCCAGTGACTCGATGATGTCGGCCTACAGCCTGATGGCCTATTGCCTCGGGCTGCCGGCCTTTATCCTGATCAAGATCCTGGCGAATGGCTTCTATGCCCGTCAGGACACGAAAACGCCGGTACGCATCGGTATCCAGGCAATGTTCATCAACATGGCGTTGAACGTCATTTTCGTGCTGTCCATGCTGGAGGCGGAATTCATCGCGCCGCACGTCGGCCTGGCGCTGGCGACCACGACCTCGGCCTATTACAACGCTTTCCGGCTGGCGCGCGAATTACGCCGCGACAGCATTCTCGGCCCGTCGACGAGTTTCGCCACACCCGTGCTCAAAATCCTGGTCAGCTGTGTGGCCATGGCTGCGCTGATTCAGTTCATGCTACCGCAGGCGTCAGTCTGGGCAGAGCTGCACTGGTATACACGGTTCATCGAACTGCTGCGGCTGATCCTGCCCGCCATCTTGTGTTACGCCGCCATGCTTTGGATAATGGGCTTTCGCCGGCATCACTTCATCGCCTGATTTCCCGAAAAATGAAACTGATCAGAGATCTTCGCAACTTGACGAGTCCGCTGCCCGAAAGCGCGGTCACCATTGGTAACTTCGATGGCGTACACCTTGGCCACCAGCTCGTCATCCGGCAGCTGCGCGAGGTCGCGCAGGCGGCCGGACTGCCGACCGTGGTCATCATTTTCGAACCGCAACCGATCGAGTTCTTCGCGCCCGACAAGGCACCAAAACGGCTGGCGCGCTTTCGCGAGAAAATTGCCTACCTGAAGGCGCAGCACATCGACTACCTGCTGTGCCTGCATTTCGACGCCGAGCTTGCCGGACTCGAAGCCGAGACGTTCGTGCAACGCATTCTCATCGACAGCCTGAACACGCGCCACCTGGTTATTGGCGATGATTTCCATTTCGGTCGCAACCGCCAGGGTAATTTCGAATTCCTGCGCGAGCACAGCGAGCGCTTCGGTTTCACGGTCGACGCAACCGAGACCCTGATCAGCGACGGTGAGCGCGTCAGCAGCACGCGCGTACGCGAATGCATTCAGCGTGGAGATTTCGACGGCGCCGCGGCACTGCTGGGCCGGCCTTACTCGCTATCTGGCCGGATCGCGCACGGGCAGAAACTGGGGCGCCAGCTCGGCTATCCGACGATCAATATCAAGATGGGCGATAAAACCCTGATCGTTAAAGGAATATTTGCGGTTCAGGTGAAAGGAATAGATAATCAGCCGCTCAGGGGTGTGGCCAGCATTGGCACTCGCCCGACGGTGAACGGCGTCGATACCATACTTGAAGTCTATATTCTCGATTTTGATCGGGATGTTTATGGCTATCGCGTCGTGGTCGAATTTTTGCACAAGATCCGCGATGAAGAGAAGTTCGCTTCGCTCGAGGAATTGACCGCCCATATCGCGCAGGATACGGAAAAGGCCATCGCCTTTTTCAAGCGCGCAGTTTGAAACGAGATAAATGACAGTTGGCTGATTATAAATCCACATTGAACCTCCCCGATACGGAATTCCCGATGCGCGGCAATCTCGCCAATCGTGAACCCGAACGCCTACAGAAATGGCAGGACCGGGACCTCTACCAGATCATTCGGGACGCGCGCAAGGGTCGCAAGCGTTACGTGCTGCATGACGGACCGCCCTACGCCAACGGCGACATTCATATCGGCCATGCCGTCAACAAGATCCTGAAGGACATGATCGTCAAGTCGCGCACGCTGAATGGCGAAGACGCGCCCTACGTTCCCGGTTGGGACTGCCACGGCCTGCCGATCGAGCACCAGATCGAAAAGAGCATCGGCAAGGTCGGCGTCAAGGTGGAAGCCGACGCTTTTCGCCAGGCCTGTCGCGACTATGCCCACAAGCAGATCGACAAGCAACGCGAGGATTTCATTCGCCTCGGCGTACTCGGCGACTGGTACAACCCGTACCTGACGATGAATTTCGCAACCGAGGCCAACATCGTGCGCTCGGTCGGCAAGATCATCGACAACGGTCACGTCGTGCGCGGCGACAAGCCGGTGCACTGGTGCATCGACTGCGCCTCTTCGCTGGCCGAGGCCGAGGTCGACTACAAGGACAAAACCTCGCCGGCGATCGACGTGCGCTTCGCCGCGGTCGACGAGTCGGCTTTCATGGCGGCCCTGGAAACGACGACCGAGGGCCCGGGCGACGGACCGATTTCGGTACTGATCTGGACCACCACGCCGTGGACCCTGCCGGCCAATCTCGCGGTTGCACTCAATCCGGGCGAGGACTACGTTTTATTGCAGGTCGACAGCGCAATTGGCCGGGAGCGAGTGCTGCTCGCCGAGGATCTCGCACCAGGCGCTCTCAAGCGCTACGGCATCGACGAATCTACCGTGGTCGCGCGCGGCAAGGGCGCGGCCCTCGAAGGGCTGATGCTGAAGCACCCGTTCTATGCGCGCGAGTCGCTGCTGGTGATCGGCGATCACGTCACGCTCGAAGCCGGTACCGGTGCGGTGCACACCGCCCCCGGCCACGGCCAGGACGACTTCATACTGGGCCGCAAGTACGGGCTGGAAATATACAACCCGGTCGGCGGCAACGGCTGCTTCCTGCCGAATACGGAGCTGTTTGCCGGCGAGCACGTGTTCAGCGCCAATGATCACGTCATCGAAGTGTTGCAACAGCATAACGCCCTGATGCACGTCGAGAAGTATCAGCACAGCTACCCGCACTGCTGGCGACACAAGTCGCCAATCATTTTCCGCGCGACACCACAATGGTTTGTCAGCATGGAAAAGGCCGGGCTGCGCGATCTCGCCATGGCGGAAATCAAGAAGGTCCGCTGGGTACCCGGCTGGGGCCAGGCGCGCATCGAGAGCATGATCGAAAACCGCCCCGACTGGTGCATTTCGCGGCAGCGCTACTGGGGCTCGCCGATTCCGCTGTTCATGCATCGCGAAACCAGCGAGTTGCATCCGCGTACCGCTGAACTCATCGAGGCCGTTGCGCAACGTATCGAGCAGGCCGGCATCGAGGCATGGTTTTCGCTCGACGCACGCGACCTGCTCGGTGACGACGCCGATGACTACATCAAGCTTACCGACACGCTCGACGTCTGGTTCGATTCCGGCACCACTCATTACAGCGTTTTGCAGCAGGACGATCGTTTCACCTTTCCGGCCGACATGTACCTGGAAGGCTCGGACCAGCATCGCGGCTGGTTTCACTCGTCGCTGCTGGCATCCTGTGCGATGCACGGCCAGGCGCCGTATCGGCAGGTGCTGACGCACGGCTTCACGGTCGACGCCAAGGGCATGAAAATGTCGAAGTCGGTCGGCAATGTGGTCGCGCCGATCAAGGTTACCAATACCCTCGGCGCCGACATCCTGCGCCTGTGGGTTGCCTCCACCGATTATTCCGGCGAAATGACGATTTCGGATGAAATCCTGAAGCGCACAGCCGATTCCTATCGCCGCATCCGCAATACGCTGCGCTTCCTGCTCGCCAATACCAACGGCTTCGACCCGGCCACCGACCAGGTCGCGGCCGCGGATATGCTGGCGCTCGACCAGTGGATCGTCGCCGAGACGCTGCAGCTGCAAGCGCAACTGCAGAGCCATTACAACGACTACCAGTTCCACCTTGCGATGCAGAAAATCCACAACTTCTGCTCGGAAACGCTGGGCGGGTTTTACCTCGACGTCATCAAGGACCGGCAGTACACCACCCCGGCGAACTCGCGCGCGCGCCGCTCCTGCCAGACCGCGATGTACCACGTGCTCGAGGCGATGACTCGCTGGATCGCGCCGATCATGAGCTTTACCGCCGATGAGGTCTGGGAGAATATGCCGGGTCTGCGCGACGATCTTGGTGTGTTTATCGCGGAGTGGTACGACGGGCTGTTCGCTTATGCGCACCCCGATATCGACGCGGCGCTGTGGGACACGGTAGAACAGGTGCGCGGCCAGGTGACACGCACCCTGGAAGGCCTGCGCAAGGATGGCAGGATCGGTTCGGGGCTCGACGCCGAGGTAACCATCCACGCCGACCCCGGCCTGCTCGAACGCCTGCAGACGCTGGGTGATGAATTACGCTTTGTCCTGATCACGTCTTCGGCGACGCTGGTGCCGCTGCAAGCGGGTGCTGCCACGGAGGTCAACAAGCTGGCCGATGGCAGCCGTTTCAGCATCGCCGCAAGCGCCAGCGAACACCAGAAATGTGTGCGCTGCTGGCATCACCGCGCCGAGGTTGGCAGCGACAGCAAACATGGCGAACTGTGTTCGCGCTGCATCGAAAATGTCGACGGCGCCGGCGAACAGCGGCACTTTGCCTGATCACCCGCCAGGGCATAAATGATCAAATCCAGTGCACAGCTCAAATGGCTATGGATCAGCCTCGGCATCGTTGCCATGGACCAGGTTGCCAAGCAGGTTGCCGAGGCCCAGCTGACGCCGCACCAGGCGGTCAACCTGCTGCCATTTTTCGACTGGTATCTTACCTATAACGCCGGTGCAGCCTTCAGCCTGCTGGCCGACGCCGGCGGCTGGCAACGCTGGCTGTTTACGATTATCGCGATCGTGATCAGCGTCGTCATCGTGCAATGGATTATGAACCTGCCTGCCGATGACCGGTTGACCGCGCTTTCCCTGAGCCTGATTCTGGGCGGCGCCATTGGCAACCTGATCGATCGCGTGCTGCTCGGGCACGTCATCGATTACATCCAGGTCTGGCTTGGCAGTTACCCGTTTCCCGCCTTCAACATCGCCGACGCCGCGATCAGTGTCGGCGCGGCCCTGCTGATAGCGAGCAGCCTGTTTGGCCGCAATCGGGCGAGGCCCGACTGAGTCATTGCACATGATCGAACGCACTAGCAAGGTTACCTTGTTTTACCGGCTCGGCCTGACCGATGACCAGGTGCTGGAGGACAACTTCGACGACGAGCCGATGACGGTGTTGCTCGGCCAGGGCGAAATGGCGGAAGGACTGGAACTGGCGTTGATCGGTTTGCGTGCCGGCGATGAACAAACCATCGACATCGGCCCTGACCTCGCCTTCGGCTACGTTGACGAAACCCTGTTCCGCGCATTACCGCGCAGCGACTTCGATCCCGCCATGGATCTTGAAGCTGGCCTGATCATCGAGTTTGTCAACGAGGATGGCGACTCCCTGCCCGGCACGATCATCGACTTTGACGATGACGAGGTGCAGGTTGACCTGAACCATCCGCTCGCTGGCCAAACGGTTCGTTACAGCGTTAAGATAGTCGCCGTCGATAACGCTGCGACTGAACCGACAACACTGCACTAACCTGCATGCCAGGCGCAGGCGGCACCAGCTTGAGGAGAACTACCATTTGCATTCGCGCCTTTCACGACCTTGCCGAAATGATTCACGCTAGCGATTACCTGGATCATACCAGCAGGCATCCGTCGACCCTGGCCTTACACGCTTGCCAGGGCGCAGCGCAGGATAGCCGCAGCAGATTCGTTCCCAGCCGGCAATATCGAGGTTAAATGAAAGTCCTGCTTGCCAACCCCCGTGGATTCTGCGCCGGAGTCGATCGCGCCATCGAAATCGTCGAGCGCGCCATCCAGCTGTTTGGCGCACCGATCTACGTGCGCCACGAAGTCGTGCACAATCGTTTCGTAGTCGACGATCTCAAGCAAAAAGGCGCCATTTTCGTCGACGAACTCGACCAGGTGCCCGACGACAGTTACGTCATTTTCAGCGCGCACGGCGTCTCCCAGGCGGTACAGCGTGAGGCCAGCCGGCGCCAGCTGAAAGTGTTCGACGCCACCTGCCCACTGGTCACCAAGGTACACATGGAAGTCATCCGCTACAGCCGCAAGGGTATCGAGACCATTCTGATCGGGCACCGCGGGCATCCCGAGGTGGAGGGCACGATGGGGCAATACGAATCCGTAAACGGTGGCGACATCTACCTGGTCGAATCCGCCGATGACGTGCGCAGGCTCGAGGTGCGCAACCCGGAGCAGTTACGCTACGTCACCCAGACGACACTATCCAAGGACGACACCGCGATCGTGATCGATTGCCTTTACGAGGTTTTCCCGAGTATCCAGGGACCGAAGAAGGAAGACATCTGCTATGCGACGCAAAACCGGCAGGACGCGGTCAAGCAGCTCGCCGAACGTTGCGACCTGATCCTGGTGGTCGGGTCGAAAAACAGCTCCAATTCCAATCGGCTGCGCGAAATTGCCGAAAACAAGAAAATCGAAGGCTACCTGATCGACAGCGATGCCGACATCAAACTCGAGTGGCTGCAGGACAAGACCTGCATCGGGGTTACCGCCGGCGCTTCCGCGCCTGAACTTCTGGTAAACAACGTGGTCAGTTTCCTGCAACGACATGGCGCCAAGGACGTGTCCTCGATGGGGTTCACCGAAGACGTCATATTCCATTTACCCAAGGCCCTGAGATAGGGTCGACTCCCATAGCGGCCATGCAGAGATTCTTCACCACGGTCGGCATAGTCATCATGGCACTGGCACTGACCAGTTGCGGCGCCATTAATTTCGCCTACAACAATGCATCCACATTTGTCGCCGGCGAATTCGAGGATGCCTTCGACCTGGACGAGGCGCAGGTCGAGAGCCTCGACTCGGCCCTGCAGGAATTTTTTGCCTGGCATCGACGGCACGAATTGCCGCGTTATCAGCAGTTGCTGGAACAGGCCGCGCTTGCCGTCAGCGATGGCATCACCGCTGCTGAATTCCTGCGCCTCGGCGACGATTTTCGAGCCGCCTGGGAGCGCTCTCTGGCACGCATCATCGACGCTATTGCCGGGCTCAGCGCCACGCTGACGCCACAGC
>Ga0316195_10001514_pt1 | contig 10474 bp, 7 predicted proteins | sample Phised1_MG_FD_204937 | JGI IMG/M metagenome (GOLD analysis project Ga0316195, IMG submission 204937) | Coastal sediment microbial communities from Maine, United States - Phippsburg sediment 1 | ecosystem: Environmental > Aquatic > Marine > Coastal > Sediment | place: USA: Maine | collected...
GGGCGCGGACAATCTTGGACGGACAAGGGATCCCGGTTATGGCGGCTGATGAACTAAAAGAAATCATCGTATCCCGTGAGGATGCAACTTTCTGGCTGGATCGCTGGGGATATTGGTGCAATGCCCACGGGCGATTCGAACACAAGAAAATCATCGATCATTTCCACGCCGCTATCACATGGGATGAACAGGGATATTATGTTACCCAGGTGAACGGGGATATCCGTGAAAAAGTATATTTTCGGTATGAAGACACGGCCCTGTTCGTCTTTGATATACTCACGGACGACGGCATAATGCTTGTCCTCAACACCCGACAGCAGATGGCGCTCGATCCCGGTGCGCTATTCATCCGCAATGATTACCTCTATCTGCGAAGGGGCAAAGCGTTGATCAAGTTCAACGAACTCAGCATGCTCAAAATCAGCCGTCTGTTCGAGCACGATGGTGACACCTGTTTTATTACGATTAAGGGAGAACGTACGGCGATATCCGAGACGGATGTCGGTTTATCTCCCGCAGGGGGGCCATAGCCTGTCGAATCCTTTTGAGGCGCTTTGATAGGGTAATTTGTCAAGCCATGGAGAGGAGGGGAAGGATGAAGTGGTTTATTTATCTGTTCAGTATTGTATGGATCGCGTCCGGTGGTTTTCTTATCCTGTATACGGATCAATATAGGGAAGTGATGGGGAAGATAACCGAGCGAATGGGGCGGGTGCCGATGGCCGTAACGGCGGTGGCCATCGGGCTTTTGCTGGTGCTGTCAGCCCGCGGCAGCCTGAATGCCGTTGTGATCGTTGTGATCGGGATCCTGGCGATGGCCAAAGGGGTGGTCTTCTTCCTGAACCCCAAGCGCATATTCGAAAAAACACTTCGGTGGTGGCTGGAGGATGCCGCTGACCAGACCTACCGCCTGGCCGGGATCATCGCCCTTATTCTGGGAACGGCCCTTCTTTCCTGGGCCTGATGGTTTCGATGCCATTCCTACGCCTGAGATATTGGAAGCCGAATCTCCTCTGGTTCAGGTGGCGGTCGCCCCTGGCATGGTTTCCGGGAGCAGCCAACCTGGCACTTCTGATGGTGGCGACACTGTTTATTCTTCCGGCCACGGCCGGGGACATCTATCGCTGGCGGGATGACAGTGGTATTCTGCATTTTTCGGACAGTCCCCCGGCCTCCGGGAAAGCCGACCTCATTTCGACTTCGCCGGAAACCGGTCCTTCTCCGGCGATTGTATCGCAACCCGCACCAAATCAGACCGATTCCTTAGCGGGCGGCGTTTTCTGGAGAATCGACAACGGGCTTTCGGCTCCCAGTTTTCTGTTGGGCACAATTCACTCGGCCGATCCTAGGGTACTGCAATGGCCATCCGCGATCGATGAAGCCTTGCAGCAGGCCAGCAGTTTCGTGCTCGAAATGGAGCTGAAAGCCGACAGTTTTTTCAAGATCGGCAGTACCATGATGTTCACGGATGGTCATGATCTGGCCGATCTGCTAGGGCCGTCGGATTACCGGCGTCTAGTGGCGGCGATGGCCTCGCAGCCCTTTCCGGAGGCGATCCTGCGCAAAATGAAACCCTGGGTATTATTGGCCATGCTCAACCAGCCAAAGTCCAGACAGGGGGAATTCATGGATTTGCGCCTCTATCGGCGGGCGATCTCTCAGGGCAAGGCGGTATTCGGCCTGGAGACGGCCGAGGAACAACTGGCGGTATTCGACGGGTTGGCGATGGAGGATCAGGTGGCCCTGCTGCGTTCCACCCTGAACCACTTGGGGGATCTTCCGCGGATGGCCGATCAAATGGTCGACACATACCTGACCGGCAACCTGGAGGCCATTGCCGATTTGACCCAGTCGTTTTTAAAGCAGGACGGCACCGATCTCGAGCAGCGTTTTCTCCTGCGCTTGAACGACGAGCGCAATACCCGCATGGTTCAGCGAATGATGCCTCGAATCGAACAGGGCGGCGCCTTTATTGCTGTTGGCGCCCTCCATTTAACCGGGCCGGCCGGTATTATCCGTCAACTCGCGGAGCGTGGATTGCGGCTGACCCCTGTGGACTGATATCTATATGAACATCTCTATGACATCGCCAAGAAATATCAAACGCGCCCATAGGAACCAACGGAATCACACCGCTCTCCGATCGGATCGGCTGAAAAGCCTACCGCGTGTATTCGGAAGCGTTTGTCGACGTATGGGCCTGATCATCATGGTGCTGCTCATCGGGTTCACTACGGCGAAAGCCCAATCCAACGCCCCTGACCGGGGTTTTGACGAAATCGCCCGTGTGAACGGTGTTGTCATTACCCGGCGGGAGTTCCAGGTCGAGTACCGGCAGGCCGTTGACCAGCACGCTCAGGAGGGACAGCCCGTCAACGAGGCTTATATTGCCGCGGTGCGCCGATCCGTCATCCAGCGTATGGTGGAAGAAGAATTGTTATTTCAGGAAAGCCGGCGACTGGGAATCGTTATTTCCACAGAAGAAATCGATACCGAAGTCGCGGCGGCGCGCGCGCGTTTCAAGGACAGGGCGGCGTTTGAGCAGGAACTCACGCGGCTGTATATGGACGAAACCCAATACCGGCGCAAATTGCACCGCCAACGGGCCGTCGAGCGGGTCATCGAACGCCTGGTGATGCCTTCCATCACGATTTCGGAAGAAGAAATACGTCGATTTTACGACACCAATCCGCAGCGTTTTCAAACGCCCGAAAAAATCCGCTTGAGCCATATTCTGATTCGCATCGCACCGGGGGAAAACCCCGATGACCAGACGCCGGCGCGCCTTAAGATCGAAATGATCAAGGATCAATTGGACCGGGGTGAGGATTTTGCGCTACTGGCCGAGCAATACACCGAAGAACCGCGTCGGGAGCAGGGCGGCGACCTGGGATATGTCCAACGCGGTCAAATGCTTCCACAACTGGAAGCGGTTGCGTTTGACCTGGATGTGGGCGCGATCAGCCCTATATTGGCCACGGTCCATGGGTTCCACCTCATTCGCGTGACGGACCGCACACCTGAAAAGGTGACCGCCTTCGAAGATGCCCGTCCCGATATTCAACGGACACTTTTGCATTTGAAGCGGGAGCGCGCCGTGCGGGCATATATCGATGTACTACGTAACAATGCCGATATTCGTGCTTCACAATAAATACCGTGATTCAGATTTAGACCCCCGGCCCGCGATGTCGACCATTTTGCGCGTCACCCTGTCTGCGGCCTTCTTTCCTCGATCTGGCGGTTTTTTTTCAGCCTGCCCTGCGCTTGCCGCGCTGAGATCAGCATGCCCGCTCTCCAACCCTTTGGAGATCGCTGACATACCTCACCTTGCCATATGACCATGGGTACACATATTTAGGAGCGGTTTCAAAACCCCATCGAACGCCCGATGGCGGTGTTGGCCGCCTGCGCAGCATTGCGCATCTGTTTTATGGGCAAAGCTGAGTCACAGCTTCTTCAAAATGTCGACTTATTATTGAATATGCGGCGCGCTCTCATCGGCCTGCGCCTTGCCTTGGAACGTGATATGAGGTTTTGAAACCACTTCTATCCAATCGGGACGGCATCGCACGGCTGGATTGTTCCGTACCGGCCGTCGGATATTGCAGAATCGCTGAAAGGAATCGCAATTATGTGGGACGCCCACTCACTGGCCCGTCAGGTGCGTCGGAATTGCACAATATCCGATGCGCGTTTTGCGGGACTCTATTCGGTATGCGAATTGGTCATGCGATTGCGTGATCTATACAAATGGGAGCATTCCCTGGCCCCCCATGAAGAACATGAGGCCTCACAAATTCTGGACTGGATCGGCCGGAAAGAGGCCATGTGGGAGGATCTGCAGGAATCGGAATTCATTGACCTGGTTATCGACGGACAGCGAATCGATCCCTTTGATACTGAAAAAATCAACCGTATGATCGAACCTCGGGGTCTCTTTTACGGAGCCGGGTATGCGCAACGCCTGAAGCCCTCTTTTCTGCTGGCGACCATAGAGAAGAAATCCGATATCAAAGGAAACCCTGTTGTTTTCCTAACATCGGAACTGGCGCGTGACCTACTGACGCTTCCGGCGCTGACCCAGGACAGCACGATTGTGGTACGGCAATCGGCGGTGGAACTCTATATCTGGGATCAGATGCTGTATTTGAGTCAATCCGGGCAACCTTATTTCCGATTCGCCTTGTCGGCCTGCGGTATTTCTGAAAAAGACTTCAGTGCGTTGCGGCATTGTCTGCCGAAAGTCATCACGGCTCAGCAAGACACTTTTCTTTACCATGAAATCGGCGAATTGGCGGATACGGTTTTTGATCGCCGCCTCTGGCGCGATATGATTGTGACCCTGCCGCAAACGCGGACGGAGTTGCTGGTGCGGGCCGTGAAAGACATCTTGGCCGACACTTGCCCTGAAGGGACCTTGCACCAGATCGTGCGATCACGTCAGACGGCAGCCCTGGGGTTCTACGCCGCCTTTTTGGACGGTCTGCGAAAAAAACTCTTCCCGGAAATCCGCACAGGGCTCGCATGTTTTATGCGTAATGGCGACTGGGCGTCTGTCGAGATCATGATTCGCGCCGTCCACGAGAAAGCCAAGGCAATGGCCTTTTCGATCACCGCGCTGTTCGTGGCAGGGACGCAACACCACAACTCTGCCTGGGTGGATGAGGAATTGAGCCGTTGCTATATCGACCCATTGACGTCGTGATGCGAGATTCTTCAAGCGTACCCTCTCTTTCTGATAAAAATTATTCTGATGGCATAGTCCTTGTATGAATGTTTGGTGGGACTTATAGGTGGAAACCACCAACATCAAAAGGGAGGTAACATGAAAAAATTATGCATCATTGTGATATTCGTCATCGGTTTGCCCCTAATCGCCTGGGCCGCCGATCGACCGGCGCCTCAACAGGCCCGGGACGTGGTCGATTATTACTTTAACGGTAAGGGCCAGGGGGCGGTGCTCATGGATTACCGCATCTGTGCCGAAGTTGCCCCCGAAGGCGAGGATAAAAACGAATGCCGGAGATCCTCCGATGCGATGGCGATTCCTTTGGGCGAAGAAGTCTCGTTATGGATGAGTTTTCTGGTGCCGGCCGATGATCAGGCGTCGATCCTCGTAAGCTTTTCCCGCAACGAGCGGGTCCGTAAAACAGCCGATGTGAGTCTCAAAGGGGCGATTCGTTATCGGACCTGGAAAACCATTCCCACCGACAAACCCGGCAAATGGACCGTGACGATTGTGCAGGAAATGCCGGATCAGGATATGGTGCTGGGAACGCTCGAATATACCGTTACCGAAAGCAACCCCTGAAAGCTGCGGGCGGGTTCTCGGCGTCCGGAACCTGCCCGACCCCTTTCCACGCTCTGACCGTGAGTCATGTCGTCCAAAAGACTTTCACCGTTGTTGATTACTGCGCCGATCTCATGTTAAACTAACTTCATCATCGAAGCATTTCCCCCAAAAACTCGCAAGGGATTTGAAAACTAGATACAGGGATTTTAAGCCTCGACGGATGGCAAAATCCGACCCAATGCGAGAAGTGGTGTTCTTTTGCGGGCATTTCTCCCATACTTCCAATGGCCTACAAAGGGGTATCGTATGGACACGGGTGAGCAAGGACAGGATCAGGCAACCATGTTTTTGCGAACATCGGTGCGGCCCGATGGTCGTTTTCAGGTCGCCTTCCATCAACCCTCGTATAGGGTTACCAACCTGCGCCAACATGAGTGGGTTTGTGAATTAGGACGTCTCGCAGACGGACGCCCGGTCACCAATCAAAAGAATTTCCCGCGGGGTGCGGTGGAAGTTCCAGAAGCGGACGGTGTCTACGAGATTGCCAATCCATTTCCTTTTCGGGGAACAACCTATATAGGGCAAACCTGGGCCGAAGACAAACGTCGCGACGCGTCTTCAATCAGCCTTCCGCCACGGCCGGCGATTTCCATGTCCAAATGGATCCGGGATCATCTTCCGATGGCGGCGTCCACACCATCGGACCTGGCCGAGTTACTGAAAACCATGCCCGAGCCTGTCCAGCTTGCACTGGCAATCAATGCGACCGACCCGGAAGATCTTGTCCTTCTGGCGGAAGCCTCTGTTGATTTTTTTCATGATGTTGACACCGGCCAACCCATCGGCCTCCAATATGAATCCAGCGTCGACGGTGCCTCGCGGCCCCGGTTCCACAATCAGGCTCTTTTCGGGGCGGTGGCCAACAATGTCTATTTGCCGGACACCTACAAGGATGTCATGGTCCTGCGGCCCGGGGCGCAGGGCAGCAGTGAAATTGTCGGTGAGTGGCAATCGGACGGCGGCAGTCATGTCTTCGAATATCTCCGGCGCAACAGCTATATCCCCGGGGGGCATTATGCGGCGAATATGGCCAACGATGCCGTTCGCTATGAGCCGGAAACGTTGACGATGGAAGATATGACCGGTATGCGTCACCTCTATTATCAGCGCACCTATGTTTGTCTGGCTGAAATGATGGGACTTCGTCTCGAAATTGGGCGGCGAACACTAAAACCGCGCGAGTTGGAGAACATGCGAGTTCGCATTCGAGAGCATCTTGCCGAGGCCGCGCATCAAAAACCGCTTGCGCTGAACGGTGGGTTGTGGGGCTGGAATTTCGGCTTCGATTTTTCACCCAGCCGTTATCGTCTGCACGCCTCCCATCAGCAGGTTCACCAGCAGTACGCGCTCATTCCCAGACATGCGCCTGCGGACGATTCGACCACCGGAGGCCATTCTGTAGTGCCGGCTTATGCCTGTGGCGACCAAATTCATGATTTTATCCAGGTCTATCGGCAATCGACCGGGGTCGATTTTTTCACGGCCTATATTGACGCCATACACAACAATCACAGAACCGATGGCCGTCAGGACGGCGATCACGAATTGGTCGTATACAGCGACGAGCGGGTCATGCTCTTTGTTCCCAAGGCGCAGACATCTCAATGGGAACTTCAACTGGTCACACTGGCACCGGTGGGCAACATCCTGGAGACCGATGAAGCGACGCGCCGTTCCCTGGATAAGGCACTTTTGACGGCTGTGCGGACACTATGGCAGATGGGGGCCCGAATGATCACCACCATTGAGTATTCCAAGCGATTCGATGCTGGAGACACGGGGCAGCACCTGCTGTACAGTTTTCTCCCGCGGTTGCCGGAATCCCCCGGTGCCTTCAGCGAGGCGCAGCAGCGATGGATTATCGGCCACTATCCCGAGGACTTTGCCTCGGCTTGCCGCACGCATCGCCCCGCCTTCGCTACTTAATAAAAGGGCCTTGTGCCCTCATAGCCTGCTTCCCACTGTATGACCTGCGGCGATCTTATGCGGTCGCGCGTGTTCTTCATCCCGTCTACCGCGATGTTTCAACACCCCCCTTCAATCGGCTGCCATAGACGTTTGCCGGTGTGCTGCGAATGGCACTCTGAAGCGCTAAACAGGGGCCGCTGTCCGTGTTAAAAAATGTTATCCTGTCTACATCGGTATACGCTTTGGCGACCGCCCAATGTTTCGAGAAAATAGATTCAATCATCGCCGGTAGATTTCCTCCGGCCCTGAAGCAAGCGATGTTTCTGAATTAGACGTGCGGATACGGCGAATCATGGGGCAATCATCGGGATCTGTTCGAGAAGGAAAATGAAATACATTTTTTCAGGCGCAAATTTTGCAGAATTGTTCCTCAAACATTGGCTCGGCCGCGGTGTTTGATGATTCGGCGGTTGGATTTAGGACGAAAGTAGCGGCTCGGCCTGGATCTATTGTTTTGCGTTCATGCTGGATTATTTAAGCGGTCGAACCCAAGGGAATTCTACAGGAGGCCTGCTCATGCCGTTACGACTGAAAATTGCGCAAACCACAGCAGAGAAGGCTGAGGTTTATCGGTTCCGCCATCGGGTGTTTGTGGAAGAAGAGCAGCGCTTTCAGCATTCGGGCAACCACATTATCGATCAGTATGACAGTTTTGCCGAAACGATCAATGTGCTGGCATCCGATGGTCATCAACCCATTGGCAGTATCCGTGTCATTTTGGAAAACGATGTTGGATTTCCCGCAGACGATTTCTATGATTTTACGAATTTTCGGAGCACCCTGCAGGGAACCTGTGCGTGCATTGGGTGGCTCTGCTGCACTAAAAAATTCCGGCGGCACCCGGGCTTGGTGGTCGGCCTGATTAAGATGTGTTTTCGGGAAATGCGCAAAAAAGGTGCACGACATGTCCTGGCAACTCTTCATCCGCCCGTTCTGCCAATGCTCGAAAGGATTGTAGGGGCGCATGCCATTGGGCCGGAATTCAAAAGTGATGAACTGAAAGTCACCATGCTTCCCGTACATGTTGATTTACACAAATTGCCCCCCGGCGGTCGGGAGACCTTTGACGATCCTTCGGATATGATTCTAACCGATTCCAACGAACGCCGCATTTACCGCAAAGGCGAAGTTGTGATTCGAAAGGGCGAGATCGGCGAAGAGGCCTTTTTAATGATGCGGGGTTCGGTTCGTGTGGTGGATGGCGATCATTCCGATGGGTTGTCAAAAGCAAGCCCGATGTTCGGGCCCGGTCAGATTTTCGGTGAACTTTCTCTTCTGGACGGCGGGCCACGGACATCAACAGTGGTCGCTAATTCAAGCGAGGCGGATGTGATGGTCTGGAAACGTGCCGAGTTGCTTCAGCAGCTTCGATCGAACCAGGAGAAAGCATTGCGCATACTGGAATTGCTGGGAACGCGCTTGCGGCATCAAATTGAAGGACACCACGTCAATCCACCTGTTTCACTTGCCGCCCGCATTCTGGTCGACAGTTCTCATCGGGGCGCCCTTCCGGTCGATATGCAATGGTTGAGCCGCCAATGCGGCATCGGTGGCCATGCGTTTAATGATATTATGTCGTCATGGGAACGGGCGCAATGGATTAAGACCGATCAGGACAATGGATGCCTGGCCGTCAATAATCATGATGGGCTTGTGGCGCAGATCGGAATGCCCTGATGGGCAGGAGATCCAAGGGACTTCAATAAGGCGACATTCGGCTTTGCGAAGACGACCATGGGGCACACCGCCGGGAGCAGGCGCTTTGATGGAAAATATTTCTCATATAACCAAACTTCGCGCACTGGGGTATCAGAATAAATATCACTATCTGGAAGAAGCGCTTTCGCGCAATATCGGTTTCATATCGCCGGCCGAGCAGGATCGATTATTAAATGCCACCGTGGCCATCCCCGGGCTTGGCGGTGTCGGTGGGGATCACGTGGTGACATTGGCCCGCCTGGGTGTCGGTCGATTCCACCTGGCCGATTTTGATGTCTTCGAGCCGGCCAATTTGAACCGCCAATATGGTGCCAAAACCACTCACTTAGGGCGTCCCAAACTTGATGTGATGGTTGAAGAGGCCATGAACATCAATCCCTTTCTCGACATCCGCAAATTCCCACAAGGTGTTGAAAAACATAACCTCGAAGCGTTTCTGGATGGCGTTGACGTGGTGGTGGACGGCATTGATTTTTTTAATTTTGATGTCCGTCGCATGGTGTTTAATCGGGCCCGGGCGTTGGGAATCCATGTCGTCACAGCGGGTCCCTTGGGCTACAGTGCGGCCATACTGGTGTTTGCGCCTGACAGGGGAATGGGGTTTGATGAGTATTTTGATATCCGTGAAGCGATGACCACCGATGAGAAACTACTGTCGTTCATGATTGGTCTGGCACCCCGGGCGACCCACATTCACTATATCGATCCTCGCCGCATCGATCTGAAAAATCACCGCGGGCCTTCTCTGGGCGCGGGTTGCGCAAACTGTGCTTCGGCTGCGGCTACGGAAGTCGTTCGTATTCTTCTGGGCAAGAAAGGGCTTCGTCCGGCCCCGCATTATTCGCAATTCGATCCCTATGTGAGGCGCTTTCACCAGGGATATCTATTTTTTGGGAATCGGAATCCGCTCCAGAAATTAAAGTTGAAGGTCATGAAGCGGAGCATGCTTAAATCGCATGACTTCTCTTCGCACACGTCGCCGCGCGCACCGCTGGTGGCCGATCTGGGGCCGGATATTCCCAAGGCGATCATGGATTATCTTCTTCGTGCTGCGATTCAGGCCCCATCAGGCGATAACTGTCAACCCTGGTGGTTTCGCACCGAAAAGGATCGGATCGATATATTGCTCCGCTCGGATGCGGACCACTCACTGTTCAACGTCAATCAATCGGCCTCAATGATTGCTTGCGGGGCGGCGTTGGAAAATCTCCTAATTGCCGCTTCTCGTTATGGTCTGGAAGGCAATGTCTCTTATCGGGTCGACGCAGAGGCGCCCGACTGTCTGGCCACTGTCCATTTACGTCGAACGGAAATCGAAGAAGATCCGCTGCAGCGCTTCATCTGGGAGCGCCACACCAACCGGACCCCTTATCGCCATGGCGTGTTGGAGCCGGAGATGTTGATCGAGCTTATCCAAAGCCTGGACCA
>Ga0316195_10001515_pt1 | contig 10474 bp, 9 predicted proteins | sample Phised1_MG_FD_204937 | JGI IMG/M metagenome (GOLD analysis project Ga0316195, IMG submission 204937) | Coastal sediment microbial communities from Maine, United States - Phippsburg sediment 1 | ecosystem: Environmental > Aquatic > Marine > Coastal > Sediment | place: USA: Maine | collected...
AAGATCGGGCAGCTGAAGATTCGCGAGATTCGCAACAACGCCGAAGCAACGCTCGGTGACAAATTCGATATCAAGGATTTTCACGCACAGGTACTGCTCGACGGGCCGATGCCGTTGTCAATGCTGGCAGCCAAGATCGAACGCTGGACGGCTTCACAGCTGTAGGAGCGAGTCTCGCGCCAAAGCGGTAGACTGAGCAGCAATGAAACTGGATCGCTTCATTCGCGTCGCTATCGCGATCATCGTCGCTCTCGCCTTTATTGTCGCGACCGGCGCGCTGTTGTTCATTACCGAGTCGGCGCTTAACGTCTGGGACCGCCTTCGAGCCGGGCCGGCGATCGTGTTGTATGCCTATATCGGGTCCATGGTTTTGCTCGCGCTGGCTGCGGCATGGCTGGTGTGGCGCCTGGTCGTCAAGAAGAAGATTGCACCACGGCGAACCGGCAAGCCGCGTTCGAAAGCGGATATTAAGGAACGCATCAAGCAGGCCGAAGCCGCAGGAGTCGATACCAGTACCGCTCAGGCTGAGCTAAAGGCGCTCGCGGAGCGGCAGGATTCCGGTGCAATTCACCTGTGTTTCTTCGGCGAGATCAGCGCGGGCAAGAGCTCCCTGATCAAGGCGCTGGTGCCGGAGGCGAAAGTTGTGATTGATGTCGTCGGTGGGTCGACCACTGACGTACGTCACTACCGCTGGCGAAGTGACGCTGGTGTCGACATTCTCCTGACCGACGTGCCCGGAACCGGCGGACACGAAGATCGCCTGGATGATGTGGCGACTGAGGAAGCCCGGCGATCGCACCTCGTATTGTTCGTCTGCGACGGTGATCTGACGCGCGCCGAGATGAATGCGATCAAGCAATTGCTGGCCTTCGACAAACCGATCGTCATCGTACTGAACAAGGCCGACCGTTTTTCGGCCGACGAGCAGGCGACTTTGATGCAGAAGATGTTACAGCGCGTAGATGGGCTCGGCGGTGACATGCGACGCGACCAGATCGTTGCGGTCAGTGCTGGTGGCGACTCCGAAGTCATTGAGCGGCGCGCTGATGGCAGTGAAGGTGTGGCACAACGCACAAGGCCTGCGGACATTGGTGTTCTGGTTGTCGCGATTAACCGTCTTCTGGGCGACGGTACGGAGTCGCTGGAGACGCAACGCGAGCGCGCCGTTTTTCAGATCGCGGCCGAAAAGCTCGATGCGGCCGAACGCGAGTATCGCCTGCAACGGGCCGAACAGATCATACGCAGCTCCACCCGGAAAGCCGTGATAGGGGCGATGGCTGCAGTGAGTCCGGGAACGGATATTCTCGTTCAGGGTTACATCGGTACCGCGATGACGCAGGAGCTCTGCAGTCTTTTCGGCGCGACTCCGCGCGATCTCGATATTGAGGAGTTTCTGTCTCTCGGTGAAAGCCGGGCAGGTCGCGCGCTACCGCTCTCCATGGCCGTCGCGGGTAACGGCCTGAAGGCATTCCCGGGTCTGGGTACTGTTGCTGGCGGCCTTGCGCACGCAGTTGCCTATGGCCTGATTTTCGACGCACTCGGACGTAGCCTGGTGCTGACTCTGTCGCGTCATGGTGAGCTCGATCCTGAAGCTGCCGCTAAGGAATTTGAGGAAGGAATCAGTGAGCATCTGGAAGCGGGCGTTCGACGCATTGCCAAAATGGCGCTGGACGAAAAGCGCGACTGAAGAAGTCGACGACGAGGGTGCGGGGCATCTGGGTCTGGCGCGCGAAAGTCTACGCGAGCTCGTTAATGACACGCGTCTTCCGGACGGCGTTCGCGAGTCGCTGTCGCACGACTATGAAGCAGTACAAGCCATGCTCGACAAACTGGAGCACGGGCACCTGCATCTCTCCGCGTTTGGCAGAGTCAGTACAGGCAAGTCTTCACTGCTTAACGCATTGATCGGCGAACCGCGTTTTTCCGTAAGTCCTGTGCATGGAGAAACACGATTCTCATCGATCGAGGCCTGGAAAGAGATTAAAGCAGGCGGTGTTTTCCTGATTGACACGCCGGGTCTTGATGAAGCCGGGGGCGAAGATCGTGAGTCGCTGGCGAAAGAGGTTGCAGCGCGCTCTGACCTTGTCATTTTTGTCATCGACGGCGACATCACCGATACAGAGCTGCAAGCACTTAAAACCGCGATTGCACAGGGTCGCCCAATCTTGCTCGCGCTCAATAAGTCCGATCTGTATACGAGCGCGGAACTCGCCGCGCTGCTCGCCTCCGTCCGCGACAAGACAGCAGGGATCATCGATCCGGACTACGTCATTGCCGTCGCCGCGCAACCGAGGTCACGAACCATTGTCGAGCTGGGTGCCGACGGCAAGGAACACGAGTTCCAACGACCACAGGAAGCCGACATCGCCACGCTGAGGCTCAAGCTGTGGGAAATACTTGAGGCCGAAGGAAAGACGCTGGCGGCATTGAATGCCAGCTTGTTCGCCGCGGATCTGTCGGATCAGGTTGGCCGGAGAATTCTCGCGGCACGACGCGAATTGGGTGAGAAACTGGTGCGCACCTACTGCGTAGCCAAAGGCATCGGAGTTGCCTTCAATCCGATACCGGTAGCCGATCTGTTTGCCGCGGCGTTCATCGACGTCGGCATGGTTGTGCACTTGTCGAAGGTCTACGATTTGCCTTTGAATCAGAAGGAAGCGGGTTCAATCGTTAAAGTGATCATGGCCGAGTCGGCTGCCTTGATGGGCACGGTCTGGGCGCTGCACTTTGTGTCCAGCGCGCTAAAGGTCGGCACCATCGGTTTGTCGACTATCCTCACGGCTGGTGCGCAGGGGGCTATCGCCTACTACAGCACCTACCTCGTTGGGGAGGCCGCGGCGAAGTACCTCTCACAAGGCAAGTCATGGGGTGATGGTGGGCCGAAACTCGTCGTCAAACAGATTCTGGAAACCCTCGATCGAGATACCGTCTTGCGCGATGCAAAACGCGAGATTCAGGCGCGACTGGGACTGAGCTGAGATGTCAGCGCTGGATCGCGAAACACGTATGCGCCGAATCTGGGAAACGATTCAGGATATTCCGAAAGGCTGTGTGGCAAATTACGGACAGGTCGCGGAGATATCCGGCATTCCGAGAGGCGCGCGACAGGTTGGCTACGCGTTGCGTCATACGCCAAAAGATCTTGAACTACCCTGGCATCGCGTCATAACGTCTTCGGGCAAGATCGCTTTTGATCGCGATAGCCGGCATTTCAGGACGCAGGTTAAGCGACTACTCGAAGAGGGTGTAGCCGTGATCAATGGCAAGGTCGACATGAGCAAGTATCGCTGGGAGCCCGGGCTGGATGAGTTACTCTGGAAGCCGAGCTCGATGTGGGATGAAGAGTGAGTCTTGAGCGAAAAATCCGATCATTGAAGTTGAGCGCCGTTGGCGACAAGCGCTTCATCGGCGGCAAGAGAATGCTGAGCGAAGCTCGCCGCAAGTTGACGGGGCAAGCTCATGTCGTCTCGGTATTTCTACAGATCGATGATCCCTATTCCTATCTGTTGTCGCATTATCTGCCGAGCCTCGCTGAACACTACGACATCGATCTGCGCGTATTCCTGTCACAGGCTTTAGGTGATGAGTTCCAGCCGGCTCCCGCTCTGCAGGCCGCGTATGCCGTCGATGATTGTGCGCGACTCGCCAGTGAGCTCGGCGTGCCATTTCTGGATAAGGGCAGCCTGCCGCCAACGGAGCATCGTGCCAGCCTGTCGGACGCAGTCGCTTCGCAGCGTGGCGACGAACTCTTTACGACAGAGCTGTTCGCGGCTCTTGCCGCGTATTGGCGAGGTGATGGCGCGGCCGTTGCGAGCATGTGCGGCGTGCCCGGCGCAAAAGGATGCGCGCGGGGTGTTGTCGCCGACTCGCAGAAAATTCTGCGGCGACTCGGTCACTACAGCAGCGCCATGCTGCACTATGCAGGAGAATGGTATTGGGGTGTCGACCGCCTGCACTACCTGACTGGGCGGCTTACCGCGCTTGGAGTCGCGAAGGGCGATGCGGCGAATCCGAAACTGGCGTCTGTCAAACAGGCGATGCAATACTCTTTGCCGGTCCGGCCGCCGACTGCAGCCAGGGAACTGCCCGCGATCGAGTACTTTCACTCACCGCGCAGCCCGTACTGCTACCTCGCACTCAAGCGCCTGTTCGCAGTCGCTGACGCCTTTGGCGTAGCGGTAAAGATACGTCCCGTTCTGCCGCTGGTAATGCGTGGCATGAAAGTGCCGGCGAGCAAGCTGCGCTATATCGCTGATGACACGCACCGCGAGGCTCGACGTCTGGATATACCGTTTGGCAAGCTGGCAGATCCGGTCGGGGCTGGCACCGAACGATTCATGGCTGTATTCAGCTACGCTCAGGGAGAACATCGCGAGCGCGACTTTGTCATTAACGCGGGCGTGGGCATATGGTCGCAGGCCATTGACCTTGCTACTGACCAGGGGATGCGCAAGATCACGGGTCGCTGTGGCCTGTTCTGGCCGGATGTGGAAGCGGTGATGAGAAGCGATGACTGGCGACCTGAAATTGAGGCCAATCGTGAATCCATGATGAGCTCGGGTTCGTGGGGCGTGCCGACGATTCGCATTGGCGATTTTGTCGTCTGGGGACAGGACAGGGACTGGATGCTGGTTCGGCATCTTGAAGAATTGTGCGATACAGGAGATGGGATACTCGTATGACGACAGTGATTTTTTCACACGGCCAGGAAAGCGGGCCCTGGGGCACCAAAATTCGCGCAATGTCCGAGTGCGCAAAGGGATTGGGGTGCAAAGTCGACAGTATTGATTACCAGGGAATCGCGGATCCGACCGAGCGTGTGCAGAAGCTTTTGCGCGAATGCGCAGACATAAGTGACCGATTGTTGCTGGTTGGCTCGAGTATGGGTGGCCACGTGGCGACCGCGGCAGCCGACGCGCTGGGTGCTGCAGGCCTGTTTGTACTTGCTCCGGCCTACTATATGGAGGGCTACGAGGAGCTCACGCCGTCTCCGCCAAAAATGCCAATTTGCATAGTGCATGGCTGGCATGATGATATTGTGCCGGTTGAAAACAGTATTCGATTCGCTCGATCGTGTTCGGCGACGCTGCATATACTCGATGGCGATCACCGATTGACGGACAACATTGGCGAAATTAACGAATATCTTGGAAGTTTTATCAAAAATATAACAAGCGCTTAGCTTTAAGGGAGAGGATCAATGAAACAACTTTTAATCTTGCTGGCCAGTCTGGCACTTTTCGCATGCAGTGGTGGCGATTCTGGTGGTTCGGTGGAAGAAGCTGCAGACGCGGTTGAAGCGGCCGCCGATGATGCTATGGATGCTGCTGGTGATGCGATGGACGCTGCAGGAGAGTCCGCGAGTGACATGGCTGAGGCAACCGGCGACGCGGCCGCGAATGCCGTCGATGCGGCTGAAGCGAAGCTTGATGCTGCGGCCGGTGCTGCGGCTGATGCAATGGATGACGCGGCTGATGCTGCCGGTGAAGCGATGGATGACGCGGCTGATGCTGCCGATGAGGCGATGGAAGCGGCAGACGCCAAAGTCAAGGAAGTAACCGAGTAAGCTTTCCGGCGACAGTGACCCTTATCGAAAGGGTCACTGTCGCACTTTTTAAAGATCGAGTCGCATGCCTTCCTGCGCAAATCTAAATCCGCGCCGTAATACCTCAGCCTGCTCCGGGCTACCATCTATCAGCAGCGGATTCGTGTGATTCATATGTATGAATATCACCCGCGACTTCTCCTCGTCGGTTAAATCCTCAAATAGCTCCATACTTTCCGCGACGTGCGGATGCTTGATAGCACTCATGTCGCGCCCCTTCAATTCGCCGTCGGCGAAGAAAGTCGCATCGACCAGAGCGTAGTCAACTGAGCGGATTACATCGCGAATGTCCGTCGACCAATGCCGCCACTTGTCGATATCTGGAATAAACACGGCTGAGCGCTTGGGGCCGTCAATTCGATAGCCCACGGTCTCGGTATATTCCTGGCGATGTGGAACTTCGAGCGGCGTAACTGACAGCTGCGCAGTAATATCGACCTTCCTGCCGTCTGAGAGCTGTCTCAATTCGATGTTCTGCAGTCGCACGAGTTGGTCCCAGGGGCCATTGCTGGATAGATAGTCGTGCATCCGCGGCATCACGTAGACCGGGATGGCGCTGGTGCTGGCCGATTCGCGTCCGAAGTGCATCAAACCCGTGTAGTGACCCATATGCCCGTGCGTCAGAAATACACCACCCAGCGCGAACTCGCCGTCAGGCGCCGCTTGCTGCAGGTGATAGAGCTGTTCTCGCATATCGGGTGTCGCGTCGAACAGATACTTGGTCTTCGCTCCGGTATCGACGACTGCGATGGAGCTGGCCATACGGCGCAGTTCCTTGTTCTCCCACGCCCTCATGCAGTGCGGCTGGTAGCAGTTTGTCTGCGGGTAACCGGCATCCTGGGCGATGCCAAGGATCTGGATGAAGACCGCGGGTTCTGCGATCGTGACGCCAGGAAGGAACGTCAGGATCAGTATGATATGGCGCAACATATTGTTAGCTCTCGGTATTCTCCACCGAAGTGTATGTCAATTGTGCGTTTTGAACGCCGAATTTTCTGAAAAGTCAACGGTCTGCTGAGGCCAACTTTTGGGTAGACTTGTGCGCCATGAGCATCGCAGGAGTCATATTTCGCCCGCTGTATTGGGCGTCGGGGAAGGTGTTCTCGATCTGGGCGCGCCCTGCGATTCAGCCCGAAGTTCCAGCCGAGTACATAACCGACAGCAAGGCAGCCGTCTGTTACGTGCTGGAGACAGGTGGCCTTGCCGACGTTCTGGCGCTGGAAAGAGCCTGCGCGCAACATGGCATGCCATCGCCTACCGAATCCTTCGAATTTTGCGGCGTAAAAGAATCAAAGCGCTTCGTCGTTGTGCGACGACTGAAAGGCCTTTGGGCGCGGCGGCTTAGCCGCGTCGGCTCAGAGCGACTAAAACGACTCGTCGAAAATGCGGACAAGTGCGAGCAGGAATTGCTGCTGATTCCGGTGGCCATTTATTGGGGCCGGTCGCCGGAAAAGGAACGCTCATTCTTCAAGCTGATGTTGTCCGAAAACTGGGACATCATCGGCCGAACCCGAAAGTTCTTCGTAACCCTGTTGCATGGTCGCAATACGCTGTTGCGCTTTAGTCATGCCTTGCCGATACGCTCGATTTGCACTGGCGATATCGAACTAAATGTTGCCATCCGAAAGGCGTCGAGGATCTTGCGCGTCCATTTCCGACAACGCCGAACGGCCACCGTTGGCCCTGACCTGTCGCACAGGCGCACGCTGGTCAAGCAGGTGCTGCGCTCGCCAGCCGTTCGCCGGGCCATTGATGCGGAGGCGGGCGGCGATATTCGAAAACAGGAGGTTGCGAGGCGTAAAGCCGAAAAGTATGCGCTCGAAATCGCGGCCGACTTTTCGTATCCAACCATCCGTATCTTGTTCAGATTGCTGCGCTGGCTCTGGAACCGTATCTATGACGGTGTCGAGCTCAATCATATGGATCGCGTGCACGATGTCGCGAAAGACAAGGAAATTGTCTATGTTCCCTGCCACCGAAGCCACATCGACTATCTGTTGCTGGGCTATGTGACCTACGAGGCGGGCCTGCACTTGCCGCACGTTGCTGCGGGCATCAACCTCAATCTTCCTGTCGTTGGCGGCATCCTCCGACGTGGTGGAGCATTCTTCCTGCGGCGGAGCTTCAAGGGTAATCGTCTGTATGCAATGGTGTTCGACGAGTACATCAATCAGATTCTCGTCAAGGGCCACTCGATGGAGTACTTCATCGAGGGTGGCCGGAGTCGCACGGGTCGCCTCCTGGCACCGAAAGGCGGCATGCTCGCGATGACAGTCAACTCTTTCGTGAAGAGTCCGCAGCGCCCGATCGTATTTGTGCCGGTCTATTTCGGTTACGAGAAACTCATCGAAGGCGATGATTTCATTAGTGAGCTAGCTGGTGCGGAAAAGAAGAAGGAATCGATCTTCGGCCTGTTCAGTACGGTCAAGTCCTTGCGCGACCATTTCGGCAAGGTATACGTCAATATCGCGGACCCGATCGAGCTCACAGCGCTGCTGGACCGCCATCATCCCGCATGGCGCGAACACGAGCCGGAAAATGGCGAGCGCCCACCCTGGCTGGCGGGGGTAGTCGATGAGCTCGGCACGCAGATCATGCAGGGCATCAACTCGGCTGCCGCCGTAACACCGATCAGTCTGCTGGCCTCTGTCCTGCTTGCGACACCCAAGCAGACGATTGGACTCGAAGAGTTACGACGCCAGCTCGACGTCAGCCTCAGATTGCTTCGGCACTTCAGGTATTCCGACAACGTGACGGTGCCCGACTGGACGCCTGATCAAATAATTGAGCATGGCGAGAAGTTGCAGGTCATCAACAGATCCGCGCATCCGATGGGTGAAGTTATTCACATGCCGGAGCGAACTGCAGTATTGATGACTTACTTTCGCAACAACATCCTGCACTTGCTGGCAGTTCCTGCGTCGGTTGCGTGTTGTTTTATACAGGGTCGTAAGCTGGAGCATTCCGAGTTGCAGCGCCTGATCCGGCTCATCTATCCGTTCATGAAGAAAGAGCTGTCTCTGAAATGGGATACGGACGACATCGACAAGGTCACGAGCGACGCAATCAAATCCCTGATCGACATGGGCATGCTGACCTACGGAAGCCGCAAGCGCACATTGGTGCGTCCGCCCGCCGGTTCGGAGATGGCCTTTCAGTTGCTGATGCTGGGTCAGTCGATGGTGCCGATGCTGCAACGCTTCTACCTGGTTATCGCCATTCTGGTCAGGAACGGCTCCGGTGTGCTCTCGGGTAGCCGCCTCGAGACCATGTGCCAGCAAGCCGCCGAACGCCTGACCATGATTTACGGATTGCATTCGCCGGACTTCTTTAACAAGACCTTGTTTCATGATTTCATACGTACGCTTCAGGACCTCGAAGTGCTCAGGCGCAACTCGGAGGGACTGATCGAGTTCGACGAGGACCTGACAAGCATTGGCACCGACGCGCGGCTGGTGCTTGGAGAGGAGATCCGCCATAGCATTTTGTCACTCACGGTTACTGACTAAAGAATCAAGATGAAAGTCGTTTCGCTGTATCGCTTCCTGGACCTGCAGGACCCGGAGACCTTCCGGGATGAACTCAAAGAACTTTGTGACAGAGAGGCTTTGCTGGGCACGATGCTGGTCGCGGCAGAGGGATTCAACGGCACGCTTGCGGGCAGTGAAGCATCAGTGCGTACGGTCATGAACTGGATACGCAACCGATTCGATATCGAAGAAGAACTCGATGCGCGATGGACCGACGCCGACGCGGCCCCATTTCGAAAAATGCGCGTCAAGGTCAAAAAGGAAATCGTTACGCTCGGTCGACCCGATATTTTGCCGCACAAAGGTACCGGCAAACATGTCGACGCCGAACGCTGGAACGAGCTGATCTCGGACCCCAATGTGCTTGTCATCGACACGCGAAATCATTATGAAGTCGAGGTTGGCACCTTTCCGGGGGCCATCGATCCCGGTAACGATAGTTTCCGCGAGTTTCCAGAGTTCGCCAAAGAGCTTGCCGCCGAATCGACGGATCGGCCGCTCGCAATGTTCTGCACCGGTGGAATCCGCTGCGAGAAGGCGACGGCGCTGATGCTCGAACTCGGATTCAACGATGTCTATCATCTGCAGGGTGGCATCCTGAATTACCTCACCGAAATTGACGCCGAGCAGAACAAGTGGCGTGGTGAATGCTTCGTCTTCGACACACGGGTTGCTGTCGACCGCGATCTGGCGGAGGGCGGTTACGTCCAGTGTCACGCCTGTCGAAGACCGCTCAGTTCCGCGGATATGGCATCGCCGGACTACAAAGAAGGCGTGTCGTGCCCGCGCTGCGTGAATGAGGCGGATGAAGACCGCCTGGCGCGACTCGAAGAGCGCCGTAAACAGGTCGCACTGGCGGCGGCACGTGGTGACACCCATATCGGGCCCAAAACCTGACCTGTTTCCTTGCGTCGAGGCCGTGGAAAGACTAAAAAGGCCACTATGACCGCGCATTCGAACAGAATTCCAGCCAATTCGGTATCCCGCCGGGCACTGGCTGTGTTTGTTGTTTGCTGGCTGAACATGGCGATTGCGCCCTGTGCAATGGCATTTCAGGTGGTTGAGGAGTCTGCGCACCACGCGCCCGCGGCCGGGCACGAAATGGCACACGGCAGTCATCACGCCAGTGATAGTGACGTGGCAGATTGCTGCGACGCATTGCAGGCCGACTGTTGCGAGCTGGGTAGCGCAAACGTCGGTCAGCGTGGCGACAAGCCGCAAAGTCAGGACGAAGTATTGGCAGTGGCTGATGATCTGGCCTGGCCTTCCTTGCACATAGTGGCTACGCCAAAGCCAGAATTCAGGCCGCCCGATCCCGCGCTGCATTTCCCGCCACTGC
>Ga0316195_10001516_pt1 | contig 10472 bp, 7 predicted proteins | sample Phised1_MG_FD_204937 | JGI IMG/M metagenome (GOLD analysis project Ga0316195, IMG submission 204937) | Coastal sediment microbial communities from Maine, United States - Phippsburg sediment 1 | ecosystem: Environmental > Aquatic > Marine > Coastal > Sediment | place: USA: Maine | collected...
ACCTCTATCATGGTGCTGCTGGAACGTGGCAGTGCCCGTGACGCGCAGGTCTGGGGCAAACAGCTCATCGACCATCTCTCAACAATTACCTTCGAGGTTGGGGATACGTCGACGCAGATGACATGTACAGTCGGCGCCTGCGGCGTCAGTGAAGTCTTCAGCAACCTGGAAGAATTCGTCACCGCGACTGTCAGGGCCTATGAACTTGGCAAGGAAGCCGGCGGCAGCACATCGTGCCTCAGCGAGTCTGCGGACGAAGATACAAAACAGCGCGAGTTCGACGCCATCTGGGTCAAACACCTCAAGGCCGCATTGATGGACAATCGCTTCCGCCTTGCGCAGCTGCCGATTGCCGGGCTACGCAGTGACTCGATCCAGATGTACGACCTGCTGGTTCGCATGATCGACGAGCAAAATAACTCTGTACTGCCCTCCGAATTCATTCCGGCGGCCGAACGCAACAACATGATGAAGAACATCGACCGCTGGATGCTGACAGCGGCCATCGATTTCTGCGCAAACAATGAAGCCGACCGCGTGTTCGTCCGCCTGTCAAAGCAGTCGATCACCGATCCGGGCACGCCAGCCTGGATGCAACAGAAGATGGACGAGAGCGGCTTCGATTGTTCTCGTCTCGTCGTGCAGATTCCCGAGACCGACGCCGCAAAACACATCAAGCACACCCGGGAGCTTGTGAAGCACACCCGCAAGCTCGGCATCGGCTTTGCCATCGAACACTATGGTGTCGATCAGGAACGCTTCCAGATACTCGACATCCTCAAGCCCGACTACATCAAGATCGATGGTGAACTCATGCACACACTGATGACCGATGAGTCCATGCAGAGTGCCGTCAGCAAGATCGTCAAAGCGGCACAGGCGCGCAAGATCAAGACGATCGCAGAGCGCGTCGAAAACGCCAACGCGATGGCCGTGCTCTTCCAGCTGGGCCTCGACTTCATGCAGGGACATTATGTCCACGAACCTGAGGTCGTCCTTCAGGTCAGCAATAGCGGCGTAACCAATACGCTCGACGAACTCACGGCTGCGCACGCCACCTGACGCCCCGGAAAATGTGACGCACGTCACACAGTGCCGTTGGAACCACCCGCTAACGCTGGATACCTACAAAAAACTAGAATAGCTTCGTCGCTACAGATACGCGTTAATTCCAGTCTGCGTATCACAGGAACACCGGGGTACTTTAAGTGAAAAAAACTCTCTATCCGTACAAGACCATGGACCGCGCGACAACCCGCGCTCTGCTGCCACTTGTCGCAATTAGTGGTGGCCTGGCCGTAACGCCGGCGGTGGCGCTGGAGCTTGGCGAACTGACTGTTCAGTCCAGCCTGGGCCAACCCCTGAGAGCGAGCATCGCTTACGCGCTGGCGCCCAACGAAATGTTGAGTGATTCCTGTGTTGCTGTCGGCGGCGGGCGTTCGACGGGCGGCTTGCCGGGCATCGGCAAGAGCGCCGTTAGTATCACGGATAGCGCTATCGTAATTACCGGTCAAACCATTGTTCGCGAGCCCATGCTGGGCACGCGCGTAACAATCAACTGCCCCTATACCCCGAATCTCAGCCGCGAATACATGTTGTTCGTCGACCCGGCGACGGTTGCTCCAGCGCTTGCCGCGCCTGTCGCAGCCGCGCTCGTTGAAGCGCCGGTCCAGCCTGTGGCACAGACGGCCCCTCGCCGCGCAAGAACAAGCCCGGTGGATTCCACACCTATCGGTCAGTCGACCCGCTACCAGGTGAAGGCTGGCGAAACGCTCGGTGAAATCGTCGGACGCATTGAAAACCGCTCGATGAGCCTCTGGCCTGCCGTTAACGCCATATTCGAAGCCAACCCTGATGCGTTCATCGACAATGATCCGAACAAGCTCAAGGCTGGCAGCTGGCTGACGATTCCAAGCTTCGATGGCTCGGTTCCCGTGGTGGCCGACACTGCCGCACCCGCAGACGTGGCGCCCGCCGAAGTTGCTAATGGTTCTGTCTACGAACCACCGATTCTCGAAGAAATCAGCGCGCCTGTCGGCGAGGAAGCCGTCGTTGCGGAAGCGGTTGTTGAGGAAGCGGCCTCCACGAACAGTCTCAGCGCACTGCGTCCAGGCGACGTGGTAATGGACAGCGAAAACCCCTACGTTCAGCCCGAAAGCACGGTCCTTATTCCAGACACTGAGCTTGAAGGCCCTACAACGACATCCGCATCTCCGAATGTTCCGACGGCGACCATCATGACCGAACCGGGCGGCGAGTCTACGTCGCTGCTCGCATGGTTCGTCGGTGGCGGGGTCGCGATTCTCGGTCTGCTCGTCCTGTTTGGACGTCGTATTCGAAGCCGTTTCGGGTCAACACCCGTTGGCGCCATAGCGGCGACGGCTACGACTCTCGAACAGGATGCTACCGATTACGATATCGAGGATGATTCTCCAACCGAGGAGAACCTCGCACTTGATGCCGACCTCGTGCTGGGTACGGGCCTCTCGCAGGGCACCAACATGGACATCGCGCAGGACTTCGGTTTCGCCGCGACGACAGAGCTCGACATCGAGCTGCCGTTCGAGCCAGAGCCAACGATCAGCGAAACCGACATCCTGCCGACGGGGCGCGCCACCATGGATTCGATCCTCGAGAGCGAAGTGCTCCCTGAAGACGACGACTACGATATGTCGGTCATCATGGACGCAACCAAGATGCCGGCGCATGAGGAAGTTACCGAACGCGACCTGAAAGCTGTCGCAGTGGAAACAGATGACGAAACGCTGATTCCCGATGACTATACGATCAGCAAGGAAGTCGAATACGACATCCTGGAGCAGGATTACCAGGATGAAATGACCGCAACACAGGCGCTGAATCTCGAGATCGCACGTGCGGCCGCCGACCTGAAAGCGACGCTCGACGAAGCAGAAGACAGAACGGCCGAAATGCCGCTGGCCACGGTCACGGAACTCGATGTCACGGCTGAAATGCCCGTCCAGGCAGAAGACGATACGATCGAGACGGTCTCGCAGGACGATTCCGGCGATACGGCAGCCGTAACGGTCAACATGTCCGCCGACGATAAAACGGCCGAAATGCGGGTCGCGAACGATGACGAGACAGCCGAGACAGCCGAGATGGAAATCTCGGGCGGTAAGATCGGGTAACGGGGTAGCGCTACTCGACGCCGACGAGGCGCTCTACTTTTCGCCAGCCTTTCGGCAGCATGCTGCCGCGTAGCGCCCTGTCACCGTAGTAATCATCGAGATCATTCCACTTGATCGTCATCTTGCGCGTTCCCGTGTAAACCTCGAGATGTCCGTCTTCGGGCACTACAGCGGCCGCGACCATCTTCTCAGCGCCGCTCTTGTATTTCGGGCCCGGAATATTAATGAGCTTGTTGCCCTTGCCCTTGGCAAGTTCCGGCAACTCTTCCATCTCGAATAACAACAGCCGGCCAATGGAACTTATGGCCGCAATCAGGCACTCCTTGTCTGCTGGCACCCGTGCCGGCACGACGGCTTTGCCGCCCGCCGGGACTCGCAGCACCGCCTTACCGGCCCTGTTGCGCGAGACCAGGTCAGTGAGCGTGGCGATGAATCCGTAGCCGGCATCACTGGCGAGCAGGTACTTCTGTTCGCTGTCTCCGATCATCGCGCCGCAGAAGGCAGCGCCATCGGGTGGCTTGAAGCGACTCGACAGTGGCTCGCCCTGCCCACGTGCCGACGGCAATGTGCCCGCCACGACACTGTACACGCGCCCCGTGCTGTCCAGGAACATCGCGAGCTGGTTGCTGCGACCCTGGGCAGACGCAAGGAAGCTGTCGCCCGAACGATAATTCAGCGTTTCCGGATCGATCTCATGGCCCCTTGCCGCGCGCGCGTAACCGGCCTGCGACAGCACGACCGTCACCGGCTCGCTTGCGACCAGTTGCGTCTCATCCAGGGCCTGCGCCGCTTCGCGCTGGACAATCTGGGTGCGGCGTTCGTCGCCATAGGCTTCCGCATCTTCGAGAATCTCTTTCTTGATGAGCGTCTTGAGCCGCGCCGCACTATTGAGTGTCTTCTCAAGCACGTCACGCTCTTCCTGCAATTCGTCCTGCTCACCCTTGATTTTGAATTCCTCGAGCTTGGCCAGATTGCGCAGGCGCAGGTTGAGGATCGCCTCAGCCTGGATATCAGACAGCCTGAAGCGCTTCATCAGCACCGGCTTTGGCTCGTCCTCTTCACGGATGATGGCGATGACTTCGTCAATGTTGAGGTAGGCAACCAGCAGGCCATCCAGGATGTGCAGGCGATCGTTGACGATCTGCAGACGATGCTCGAGGCGGTTCCTGACGGTCTCCTTGCGGAACGTCAGCCACTCCTTGAGCATCTCCACCAGGTTGAACATTCGTGGCCGGCCATCGAGGCCGATAATGTTCATGTTGACGCGCAGCGTGCGCTCCAGCGACGTCGTCGAAAACAGGTGCGACATGAGCTGGTCGACGTCGACGCCGCGTTTCTTGCTGATGACGAGACGCGTCGGTTCCTCGTGGTCCGACTCGTCGCGAAGATCGTCAACCTGCGGTAACTTCTTGGCGCGCATCTGCGCCGCGATCTGCTCCTGGACCTTGGCGCCCGAGATCTGGTACGGCAGCGACGTTATGATGATATCGGTGCCTTCCATCTTGTAGGCCGCGCGCAGTCGCAGCGTGCCACCGCCGGTTGTATAAATTTCGCGGATATCCTCCGCCGACGACACGAGTTCACCACCCGTCGGGAAATCCGGTCCCTTGATGTGCTTCATGAGCTCGGCGACCGTTGCCTTCGGATTGTCCAGCAGGTGGACGAGCGCGCTGGTCACTTCATTGAGATTGTGCGGCGGCACGTCCGTGGACATACCGACCGCAATACCGGTCGTGCCGTTGAGCAGCAGGTTCGGCAGGCGCGCCGGCAATACGACGGGCTCCTTGAGCGTACCGTCGAAGTTCGGCGCCCAGTCGACGGTGCCCTGCCCGAGTTCCTGCAACAGGCTCTTGGCGTATGGCGCCAGGCGCGATTCGGTGTAGCGCATTGCGGCAAACGATTTCGGGTCGTCAGTCGATCCCCAGTTTCCCTGCCCGATGACGATCGGGTAGCGATACGAGAAACTCTGCGCCATCAGCACCATCGCTTCGTAACACGCCGAGTCGCCGTGCGGATGGAACTTGCCGATCACGTCGCCCACAGTGCGAGCCGATTTCTTGGGCTTCGATGATGCCGAGAGACCGAGTTCGCTCATTGCATAGATGATGCGACGCTGCACCGGTTTCAGACCGTCGCCGATCTGCGGCAGCGCGCGGTCGAGGATGACGTACATCGAGTAATCCAGGTACGCGCGCTCGGTGTACTCCTTGAGCGGCTGCTGCTCGACGCCCTCGAGGTTCAGAGTATTTTGCATGGATGTCATATTTCTGCCAGGTTGCCCTTGGTTTCAAGCCAGGTGCGGCGGTCTTTGGAGCGCTTCTTGGCGAGCAGCATGTCCATAAGCTGATCGGTCTTGTCGTGCCCGCTGATCGTAAGTTGTACAAGGCGACGCGTGTCGCGATTCATCGTCGTGTCGCGCAGCTGCTCCGGATCCATCTCGCCGAGACCTTTAAAGCGTGTGACCGACACCTTGCCTTTCTTCTTTTCTGCCTCGATGCGATCGAGTATGCCGATGCGCTCACCTTCGTCGAGCGCATAGAACACTTCCTTGCCGACGTCGACGCGATAGAGCGGTGGCATCGCGACGTACACGTGGCCTGCCATGATCAGTTCGCGAAAATGCCTGAGGAACAAAGCACACAACAGGGTCGCGATGTGCAGGCCGTCCGAGTCGGCATCCGCCAGGATGCAGACCTTGTGGTAACGCAGGCCGCTGATGTCGTCAGTACCCGGATCGACGCCCAGCGCAACGGAAATATCGTGCACCTCGGCCGACGCCAGAATTTCGGCGGTATCGACTTCCCAGGTATTCAGAATCTTCCCACGGAGCGGCATTATTGCCTGTGTCCTGCGATCGCGAGCCTGCTTGGCAGAGCCACCCGCTGAGTCACCCTCAACGAGGAACAGCTCACACAGCTCCGGCTCCTGCGAGGTACAGTCGGCCAGCTTGCCCGGCAACGCCGGTCCCGAAACGATTTTCTTGCGCACGACTTTCTTGGCTGACTTGAGGCGCTTTTGCGCCTTGGTAATCGCCAGCTGCGCGATGAGATCGCCGGTCTCCGGGTGCTGGTTCAGCCACAGGGAAAAATTGTCCTTGATAACGCCCGCGACGAAGGCGGCCGATTCGCGCGATGACAGCCGTTCCTTGGTCTGCCCCGAGAACTGCGGATCTTCAAGCTTGGTGCTCAGCACGAAGCTCAGGCCGTCCCAGATATCTTCCGGTGCCAGCGCCACACCGCGCGGCAGCAGATTCCTGAAATCGCAGAACTCACGCATCGCATTCGTCAAGCCGGTACGCAAGCCATTCACGTGCGTACCACCCTGCGGCGTGGGAATCAGGTTAACGTAGCTCTCGGTGACTGACGGCCCACCATCGGTCGTCCAGACCAGCGCCCAGTCAAGCGCTTCGTTGTTGCCTTTGATGCTGCCGGAGAAGGGCTGGGCCGGCAGGGTCTCTCCCCCGCCGATGGCTTCGAGCAGGTACTGCTCAAGCCCGCCTTCGTACTGCCATTCGAAACTCTCCTTGGGCTTCTCGACTTTGAGGCTGACCTTCAGTCCGGGACAAAGCACCGCTTTCGCACGCAACGCATGCATTAAGCTCTTGACCGATATCTTGGTCGTGTCGAAGTATTGCTCGTCGGGCCAGAAGCGAATCGTCGTGCCGGTGTTGGCTTTGCCAACCTTGCCAACAACCTCGAGTTTGCCGCGCTTTTTACCACCGGCGAAGGACATGTTGTATTCCTTCCCGCCGCGACGAATCCACACTTCGAGGTTTTTTGACAACGCGTTAACCACCGACACACCGACGCCGTGCAGCCCGCCTGAGTACTGGTAATTTTCGTTGGAGAATTTTCCGCCCGCGTGCAGGCGCGTCAGGATGAGTTCGACGCCCGGAATCTTTTCCTTCGGGTGCTTGTCGACGGGCATACCGCGACCATCGTCGCTGACCTCCAGCGAACCATCCTTGTAGATCGTGACGTCGATTTTCTTGCAGTAACCCGCAAGTGCTTCGTCGACGGAGTTATCGACAACTTCGTGCGCCAGGTGATTCGGGCGTGAAGTGTCGGTGTACATGCCCGGCCGGCGCCGGACAGGCTCGAGTCCGCTGAGGACTTCAATGTCCGCAGCGTCGTATCGTTTAGTCATCGATTAGAATGCAAGATTAGAAACCACCAGGTTGTGCCCGGCCGGATTCTAGCGTTAATCGAGATCGTTGACGAGGGATTCCCGGATATTGGCAGGAACCGGGCAGATTTCGACGCGATAGTTTTCGTGATCGATACCGGCGGTCAGCGCGGCACCTTCCTTGAGAGACGCAACCTGCTCGGGTGGCAGTTCGAAACGCAGAAAATGTACGGCAGATGTTTTGTCTTCGTCCGCGCGTTCAAGGTCCTCATCGGCGATGGCGAACACCCGATCGAAGTCTGCGACCTGCACGTAGACCCGGTCCTCGATGCCGACCAGCTGCGTCAACATGGCACGCCGCTCTTTTGCCTCGGCAAACTCGACCATGAAGGTCGCCTTCCAGTTACTCCCGTCAGGAATCAGCGGATTGTAGGCCTCGAGTTCTTCGTTGATGCCAGCGGCTTCGAAGATGCGCTCGATGCGAAGCATCTCCTGCACCTGGTATTGCATCGTAAGACGGTCCTCAAAATACAGTGCAGCATTGGTACCGAGCGCAAGACGGCGATCGCGCTTGTGTGCGAGCACTTTGTCTCTGAACGCCGGGCGTGATTCGGCATATTGCTCGAGGCTGAATAAATCGTCTCTGCTAAGTTTCTGCATCAGATTCCGTAGGCTTTGCGCAGCAGGCTCATTGGATTGTTGGGTGAATAGTCGTCAAGATCCTGCACGATTTGTTCCGCAGCCATCGGGCAGTCACTCGTAAAGTGATCCGCACCGCCCTTCCTGACTTTATTCACAACGGGCTGAGCGATCTTTTTCGAAATATCGTGGAACTCTTTTTTGACAGCGTACGTGCCGTCGTGTCCCGAACAGCGTTCGATGACTTCGACGCTGGTGTCCGGCACCAGTTCAAGTGCATCGCGCGTTTTTAGACCGATGTTCTGCACGCGCAGGTGACAGGGAACCTGGTACGTCACTTTGCCGAGCGGTTCGGCGAAGTCCGTTTTCAACAGACCGTCCTTGTGCCGCAGCATCAGGTATTCGAACGGGTCGTACATGGCATCACGAACCTTGATGACATCCGTATCGTCCGGGAACATCAGCGGCAGCTCCTGCTTGAACATCAATGTGCAGGACGGGATCGGCGTTACGATGTCCCAGCCCTCATCGACCATCGCGGCGAGAATCGGCACGTTGACCTCTTTTGCTTTCGCGACTGATTCAAGATCACCCAGCTCCAGCTTAGGCATGCCGCAGCAAACTTCCTTGCTGGCCATGCGCATTGCGATGCCGTTGTGCTCAAACACCGCGACCAGGTCTTCGTTGACAGCCGGGTGATTGCGATTGCAGTAACACGTCGTGTACAGCGCCACCTTACCGGTAGTGCCCGCGGCTGGCTTTGCTTCAGCAGCCGGTGCGTCCGTCAAGCGGGACAAGCGCTTGCGCGCTGTCTTCGAGTGGTACGGAGGAACGGGTGCCTGCTTGTGCACACCCAGGGTCTTCTCCAGCAAGGCACGGCCAGCCTTGCTGCGATTGGTCGCGTTAACGGCGTTCACCACGACCGGGATGCCGGCAAGCTTGCCCACCTTGTCGGTCGCACTAAGAATTTTGTCGCGTGTTGATGCGCCTTCTTTCTTAAAGCGTGCGGCTTTGGCACGCAGCATCAGGTGCGGGAAGTCGACGTTCCACTCGTGTGGCGGCACGTAGGGACACTTGGTCATATAGCACATGTCACACAGGTAACAGTGGTCGACCACCTGCCAATAGTCCTCTTTGGCGACGCCGTCGACTTCCATCGTGTCCGATTCATCAACCAGATCGAACAGGCTTGGAAACGAATGGCAAAGATTGAAACAGCGACGACAGCCGTGACAGATATCGAATACCCGCTCAAGCTCTTTGAACAACGACTCGTCGTCGTAGAATGCGTCAGACCGCCAGTCGAGCGGATGACGTGTCGGCGCCTCGAGGCTGCCTTCGCGTTGGCTCATGGAATGTTAGCCGGGCCTTGCGGCCCGGCTATCCAGGTAGAATTAATCGTCGAGTGAGTCCAGAGCTTTCTGGAAACGGTTGGCATGCGAGCGCTCGGCCTTGGCCAGCGTCTCGAACCAGTCCGCAATCTCGTCAAAATCCTCATCGCGTGCCGTCTTGGCCATGCCCGGGTACATATCGGTGTACTCGTGCGTCTCGCCGGCAATCGCTGCAGCGAGGTTCTGCGACGTTGAACCAATAGGAAGACCCGTGGCCGGATCGCCCGTCTCTTCGAGGTATTCGAGATGGCCGTGTGCATGGCCGGTCTCACCTTCTGCCGTGGAACGGAATACAGCGGCGACGTCGTTATAGCCTTCAACGTCTGCCTTTGCTGCGAAGTACAGATAGCGGCGGTTCGCCTGGGATTCACCGGCAAATGCGTCTTTCAGATTGCCTTCAGTCTTGCTGCCTTTCAGGGACATTTCTTTTCCTCTCGCAATTTAGATTCGGTCCAGAGCCAAACACTGTATTGCCGCGTCGAACCGCTGTCAATCGTGGTTTCTGGCAAGACGTTAACGACGTTGACGACTGCCGGGCCGCGCTGTAGCTTAGCCAACCATGACGTCGACCAAGACATTCAATCTCGAGAAATCACTGGCAGAGCTCGAAGAACTCGTCGAGGAACTCGAGTCCGGCGACCTGCCCCTCGAAAAAGCCATGAAGAAGTTCGAGGAAGGCATCAAGCTCACGCGCGGCTGCCAGACTGCGCTCAAGGAAGCCGAGCAGAAAGTGGAAATCCTGCTCAAGAGCGCCGGCGGCGAAGACCTCGAAGAATTCGAGGTCGACATCGACTGACAGTCCGAGGGCCTGCCTGATTGTGGGAGGGCCTTCAGGCCCGATCGCGGCTAAAGCCGCTCCTGCACATCTACTCTTGCATCAGCGCCTTCAAGGCCAGGACCGTGGACTCCACGCCCGCCGTGACCGACGGCTCCGGTGAGATCTTGAACAACGGCGAGTGATGGCTCGGCACAGGCGGTCCACCAGCGGCTTCCACGTCAAAGTCCTCCTGAGGCGTCCCGCCGATGGCCCAGTAGACGCTGGAAATCTCCGGGTCCTGCGTGAAGAACGGAAAGTCCTCCGCGCCCATGCCTTTCGTCGGGATATCGACGACGGCATCGTCACCCATGCCGTCTACCCAGGCTGAGCGCAGGCGGCGTACCAGCG
>Ga0316195_10001517_pt1 | contig 10471 bp, 10 predicted proteins | sample Phised1_MG_FD_204937 | JGI IMG/M metagenome (GOLD analysis project Ga0316195, IMG submission 204937) | Coastal sediment microbial communities from Maine, United States - Phippsburg sediment 1 | ecosystem: Environmental > Aquatic > Marine > Coastal > Sediment | place: USA: Maine | collected...
TGCAAAAGTATCTCGCTAGCTATGTAGCCTGCGTAACTTAGATTACAGAGTTCTAATTTAAAACCGCTATGATCGCTCAGCCTATATTTTTATTGCCTTTGCTTCTCATTTTCATGTTTAATATTTCCACACCTAGAGAAAATGTGATGGCGAAGTATAGGTAGCCTTTAGGTATCGCACCAACCTCTTGTCCGAAAACTACCGCATGAGAAATATGTGCACTTTCTGTCACCAGCATAAAACCGATTAAAATCAAAAATGAAAGCGCTAACATTTGAATACTAGGATGTTTATTCACGAACTGACCAATAGGCCTGGCAAAAATCATCATAATTAATATCGAAATAATAACTGCAACAATCATGATCACTAATGCGCCATGAATCCCATTGGTCATACCCACAGCAGTTAGCACAGAATCAAAACTAAAAACGATATCAATTAATACGATTTGAATAATTACTGAGAGCACGGAAGAAGTTCCTTTTCTCTTTGTCAGTTTTTGATCTGGACCATTCCCTTCTACTTTGGAATGAATTTCGTGCGTACTTTTGTACAATAAAAAGATGCCACCGGCAAAAAGGATCATACTCTGACCTGAAATATTCGCTTTTAACCAACTCCAATCTAGATGAAATAAAGCATCTTTCATCGCAATGAGATAGGTAACACCTATCAATAACAGGATTCGAAAGACCATTGCGAGCAAAAGACCAATGTTTGTAGCTTTTTTTATTTCATTTTCGGGTAATTTCCCAGCAGTAATAGAAATAAAAATAATATTATCTATACCTAAAATAATTTCTAAAATGGTTAGTGTAATGAGTGCGCCCCAGGTTTCGGGATGAGAGAATAGTTCCATGTTAAATGGGTTGAAAGATTATTCTTCTAATTTTATAGCAGTACCTTCTTGTTTAAAATTGGATCCTTTAAAATAAGCCTTAAAAGTATATTCTTTATTTTTTATCCCTGTAATTTTTACGTGAAAGGGAGTGCTGTCTAATAAACTTTTAGGATTCTTTTTGAGTAATATATATTCAAAATCATTTTTCCAATTTATGTAAAAAGTATCACGAATTCCCTCGGTCAATTCAATTTGCAATGAATCATTTCGCACCGCAATAGAACTAATATCACTGTCTTTAAGTACTGTCTTGTATTTTCCTGTTTTCAACGAATCTATATTTGTAGATTCAGATTTGCATCCAGCCAATTGAACAAAAATAAATAAAAACAAGACAGTTGAGGTTCTCATGATTTAAAATGACAGTCCTGTATAATTACTCGGACTAATATTTTTTAGTTCTTTTTTTAATTCATCCGAAATAACAAGGCTATCAATAAAAGAAGCAATTGATTCTTTATTAATTTTTTGATTGGTTCTTGTCAGGCCTTTTAGTGCTTCGTAAGGGTTTGGATAACCCTCTCTTCGTAAAATGGTTTGAATTGCTTCAGCTACAACTGCCCAATTGGCCTCTAAATCATCTGCAAAAGCAGTTTCATTGAGCAGTAACTTACCCAACCCTTTTTTAGTGGATAAAAGCCCTATCAATGTATGGGCAAATGGAACTCCAATATTTCTTAAGACCGTTGAATCTGTCAGGTCTCTTTGTAATCGAGAAATAGGCAATTTAGCAGAAAGATGTTCGAAAATAGCATTGGCTATGCCTAAATTTCCTTCACTGTTTTCAAAATCTATGGGATTAACCTTGTGTGGCATTGCTGATGACCCTACTTCACCTGCCTTAATTTTTTGTTTGAAGTAATTCATAGAAATATATTGCCAAACATCCCGGTCTAAATCGATTAAAATAGAATTAATTCGTTTCAATCCGTCAAAAAAAGCAGCCATATGATCATAATGCTCAATTTGGGTAGTAGGGAATGAGTGATGCAGGCCTAATGCATTGACAACAAAATTTTGTCCGAAAACGCGCCAATTTATTTCCGGATAGGCGATTTGATGCGCGTTGTAATTCCCGGTTGCACCTCCAAATTTGGCAGCAAAAGGGACCTGTAAAACGAGTTTTCGTTGCTGCTTGATCCGCTCTACGAAAACGTAAATTTCTTTACCCAAAAGGGTAGGAGATGCAGGTTGTCCATGTGTTTTTGCCAACATCGGTATGGCCTTCCATTCCTGCGCAAGATCTGCCAGTTTCTGTTCTAAATTCTCTAATTCCGGAAGGTAAACTTCATAGAAGGCCTCCTTTAGTAAAAGAGGAATGGCTGTGTTGTTGATATCCTGAGAGGTCAGTCCGAAATGAATGAATTCTTTATATTCTTCTAAATGTAATGTATCGAATTTTTCTTTGATAAAATATTCAACCGCTTTTACATCATGGTTGGTTACCTTTTCTATTTCTTTGATTTTAAGTGCATCATCAAAACCAAATTGCAGGTAAATTTCACGAAGTTTTTGAAAGTTTTTGCGATCGAAGTCGATTAATTGCGGAAGTGGAATCTGACATAAGGTGATAAAATATTCGATCTCCACTTTTACCCGGTATTTTATCAAGGCTTCCTCAGAAAAATAAGGAGCTAAATTTTCTACTTTGTCACGATATCTTCCATCTATCGGAGAAATGGCATTTAGGCTGTTTAAAGTCATTTGTTTCTCTAAAAAATTAAACTACAAAATTAGCATTTTTAAATGACTTGAATTGATCTGTCAAGTCTTTATCTTAGCCATTAAATTAGCTCTTTTTCCATTTTTTGAAGAATTTTTCTTGCATGACTGACATAGCCATGGGATTTTGATGAAATATCTTTTTGCAAAATATCTTTCAAATTCTCTTTGATCCAAGAGAATTCGTCGGAGCAGCTATAAAGTGAATCCATTGCAAATACTTGTGTAGCGGTTTTTGCGTCTGAAATTAACCAGTTGAAACTCGCTTCTACGATTTTTTCTTTTTGCTCTGTTGTCAAAAGAAATTTGGGTTGATTTTTTCTTTCTTTTGCCACAAGACCCCGACAAATTTTGGCAATTGGCCTTAAAGCACTTTCATTTTTTATTGAGTCGAGTTTACTGCACCAGGTATTGAGATGAGGAGTAATTATAGCCGGTTTGGCCAAAAAAACAAGTTCTAAGGTCCATGCAGCTTTTACATGAAATTTGGAGGTTGAATCTAATACCAACTGAACTAATTCTTCAGTGAACTCCGAATTATTTAAAACTTCATTTGCAGCCCTATCTCTATAAATCCTTTTCGCATTTTTTATCTCGGATAATGTGGATTCAAGTCTGGTCATCATTATTTTTTTTATCACTTTTTCTAGGAGATAATTTATAGATCAAATAACCAAATCCAACCAAAAAATGAAGAATGACAATGACCATTACAGCGTAATACCAAAAATCTGAACTTCCCATAACTATCAATTCATATAGAGATTCTTATCAAAATTAGGAAAAAATGTTACTTTTAACAGCGGAATGAATGTAACAAAGCGCACTTTAGTTGTTAATATGAGTATTCGTTATGGAAAAAGGAATTAAAATTGTCTTTTCGTTATTTATTTTTTTGATGATTCATCCGGTTTTTTCTCAAGGAGAGGTAAATCAGTTGAACAAAAATGGTGAGCGTGAGGGTGTATGGGAAAAGTATTACGATAATAACCGGCTTAGATATCGAGGAACTTTTAAAAATGGAAAAGAAGTTGGCACATTTAAGTATTATTCTGCGGCTTCTTCAGATCATCCGGTAATTATCAAAGAATTTGAAGCGGATTCAGATATAGCCGAGGTTAAATTTTATACAGAGGCAGGAGTTCTGGAAAGTGAGGGTCAAATGAAAGGAAAAGATAGAGTCGGAAAATGGATTTTTTATCATACCGATGGAAAATCTATCATGAGTGAGGAAAACTATGTCAATGGAAAATTGGAAGGACCTTATAAAACTTATTTTCCTGATGGTACACCAACGGAAATTGCTTCTTATAAAAATGGTTTGCTGGATGGGAATTATAAAAAATATGCCATCAAAGGTCATTTAATTTACGATTTTAACTACAAAAATGGTAAACTCAATGGTTTAGCCACCTATTATTCAAGACGTACTGGAGATCTGATAAAAAAAGGTCCTTTTAAAGATGATGAGCGTGTGGGGACCTGGGAAAATTACGTGGATGGTGAATTAGTGAGTACGGAACAACCTGCTATTAAACCCAAAAAAGAAGATTGATGTCTTAGCCAACTTTTTATAACGTGCGGATTGTTTTATCTTTGCACGCTCAAACATCAATGTTATGAAAAGAGTGATTGTTGGATTGTCTGGTGGAGTTGATTCAAGCGTTGCAGCCTATTTATTAAAACAGCAAGGTTATGAAGTCATTGGCCTTTTTATGAAGAATTGGCATGATGATTCTGTGACTATATCGAAAGAATGTCCTTGGTTAGAAGATAGTAATGATGCCATGCTTGTGGCAGATAAATTGGGAATTCCTTTTCAAGTTGTAGATCTCAGTGAGGAATATAAAGAGCGAATTGTAGACTACATGTTCAGAGAGTACGAACAAGGAAGAACCCCGAATCCGGACGTGCTATGCAATCGCGAGATAAAGTTTGATGTTTTTATGAAAATCGCACTCGATTTAGGTGCAGATTTTGTTGCTACCGGCCATTATTGCAGAAAAGATGTTTTTGAGAAGGACGGCAAGTATGTATATCGTTTGCTTTCGGGTGTGGATGATAATAAAGACCAGTCCTATTTTTTGTGTCAGCTTTCTCAGGAGCAGTTGGCCAAATCTTTATTTCCTATTGGTGAGTTAAAAAAAGATGAAGTTAGAAAGATCGCCGCTGAACAAGAGTTTATTACAGCAGATAAAAAAGACTCCCAAGGTTTGTGTTTTATTGGTAAAGTTCGGCTTCCTGAATTTTTGCAGCAAAAATTAAGCCCTAAAGAAGGAGTGATCGTTCAAATTCCGGACGAGGATAAATTTTACGTCACCGAATTACGGGTATTTGAAAATCAGGAAGAAAAATTATCTTTTTTAGCCTCAAAGCACAAATACACTCGACAAGATGGGAAAGTAGTTGGAAAACATCAGGGAGCACATTATTTTACCAAAGGTCAACGAAAAGGTTTAGCCGTGGGTGGAACCATAGAGCCACTTTTTGTCATTGATACTGATGTTGAAACGAATATTATCTATACTGGTGAGGGTAAAAATCATCGAGGCCTGTATAGAAATGTTCTGTTCGTTCAAAAGGATGATATTCATTGGGTGAGAGAAGACCTCAGATTAGAAGTTGGTGAATCACTTAAAGTTTTAGCACGAATTCGATACCGCCAAAAATTGCAAAAAGCAGAATTATATCAAACGGAAAAAGGGATGTATGTTTCCTTCATAAACCCTCAATCTGCCATTACAGAAGGGCAGTTCGTCGCTTGGTATTTAGAAGATGAATTAGTCGGTTCTGGCGTAATCAATTGAGCTATGTATAGTCGTATAACTTCTTTGTTTGAAATAAAGTATCCCCTTATTCAGGCAGGAATGGTCTGGGTAAGTGGTTATAAACTAGCTTCGGCTGTAAGTAATGCGGGCGGATTGGGCCTAATTGGTGCGGGTTCTATGTATCCGGATGTTTTGCAATATCACCTCCAACAATGTAAAAAAGCAACAAATAAACCATTTGGTGTAAATATTCCGCTGTTTTATCCTGATTTGGAAGAGATCATAGAAATAATCTTTAAAGAAAAGATCAAGATCGTATTTACTTCTGCAGGAAATCCAAAATTGTATACCCAAAGATTTAAAAATGAAGGAATTACCGTTGTGCAAGTTGTGAGCAGTGTTAAGTTTGCCCAAAAATCTGAAGAGGCCGGTGTCGATGCCGTTGTAGCTGAAGGATTTGAGGCAGGAGGACACAATGGAAGAGAAGAGTCTACTACTTTTACCCTGATCCCTATGGTAAAAGAAAATATTAAAATTCCTTTAATCGCTGCTGGAGGAATTGCAACAGGGTCCGGAATGATGGCGGCAATGGCTTTAGGAGCCGAAGGTGTTCAAATTGGAAGCAGATTTGTTGCTTCAGTAGAATCTTCTGCACATCAGAATTTTAAAAATAGGGTAGTAGAAACAGCTGATGGAGGTACGGATTTGACGTTGAAGGAATTAACACCTGTAAGGTTAATCAAGAACGAATTTTATCAAAATGTTCAAAAGCTTTATCAATCTGGGGCTAGCATCGAGGAATTGAAAAATTTACTCGGAAGAGCAAGAGCCAAAAAAGGAATGTTTGAAGGCGATTTAGTGGAAGGTGAACTAGAAATTGGTCAAATTGCCGGACTTATTCATAACATCAAACCAGCCGGTGAAATAGTTAAAGAAATTATTGACGAATTTGACTTGATCAGAAAAAGAATTTCAACTTTACCTGATTTCCAAAATTAATTTTTTGTCGATCCTCCATTCTTTTGCTTTCTTCTATACTCATCCAGTAATTTTCTGTTAAATTCGTGCTCAGCGTGATGTAACTTTAAAATTTTCTTTGAAGAAATAATGGGTTTTAAATCTTCATAGAGTTTTATCTTTAAAGAAATCATATTTTCTTCATTATCCATTAAACTTTTTAAATAAACTTCGGCTTCTTTATCTGAAATTGAATCAAAGCCTCCCTTATTATAAATATCATTTTTTACAGTTTTATAACTTTGAACTTTCACTGAACGTACTTTTTCTTCATATGTATTGTATATCGGCCAAAACTTCTCGGCTTCACTTTTACTTAAAGCTAATTGCTCTGTTAAATAGGCCGTTTTAAAGGCTTTTAATTTTTCGTGTTTATTTTCCTGACTAAAAACAGCCAAGTGAAATAATAAAATGATAAAAATGGTTAGGGTTCTTATTTTCATGGTTCTTCTTGAATAATAATATCTTCTAAATCTTCTTGTGCTAAATAGTCTTCAATTTCACCGTTAAAGTTGAATGAGGTGAGATTGAGGGTTAAATCATCATAGGTATCTACAATTTCTGAGCTTGTCAATACTCCGGCATTGTCATCAAACCAATTTTCCAAATCTGCCATGCTAATTTCAACCTGTGCATCGCTGCTTTGGTCTAAACTCAATAAATTACCAAGTGCCAAGATGATCAAAAGAGAAGCGGCTATTGCTGCTAATTGAAACATTCTCGATCTCAGTAAGTTAGAATAGATTTTTGTTTTTGGTAACTGAACTTCAAAATTTTCAAAATAATTTTCAGGAGTTTTGAAACCATTTTTTTGTGCAGATTTTTGAAGTAAATCTAGTGTATGAAGTTCTGTCGATTCAAAATAATCTTCAGGAACTACAAATCCTGACTTTTTTGGTAATAAAAATTTTTCTTTACTGGTCTCCATAGAAGATTTAACCTCAAAATTCTCAAAATAATTTTCAGGAACTTTAAAACCATGCTTTTTTACTTTTAATGATCTCAATATGTCAGCTCCGGATTTACTCATTCTTCAAAGTATTTTTCTATTTTTTTTCGAGCTTGATGATATGAAGCTTTTAAAGCACCTACAGAGGTTTCTAATATTTCACTCATTTCTTCATATTTCACTTCGTCAAAATAGCGCATATTAAAAACAATTTGTTGTTTTTGAGGCAAAAGCGCTATCGCTTTTTGCAACCTAATTTGTAACTCATCACCATCAAAATAGGGGTCATCTTCTAATTGTTCTACCCTTTTCATCTGCAGCATTTCCGGACTTGTATTGACCATTCTTGCTTTTGTATTTAAAAAGTTAATGGCCTCATTTGTTGCTATTCTATACATCCAAGAAAAAATTTTACTTTCTCCTTTAAAATTGGCAATACTTTTAAAAACCTTTAAAAATGTATTCTGCAATACATCATCTGCATCGTCATGATTAATCACAATTTTTCGGATATGCCAATACAAACGCTCTTTGTGCGTTTGTACCAGGTCTTTAAATGCCAGCTCTTGTGTACTGTTGTTTTTGAGCCGTTCTACCAATAAAGCTTCTTCCAAAACTACTGTTTCATATTATGACCCTAATTTGGTCAAAAGGTTTAAAACATCAAAGTTAAAAAATGAAATTTGATTAAAGAGACATACTCACTTTAACATTTAAAATGCGCGGACTTAGATAATTAGGAACTGCAAAAGACTGATTTGAAGACACGTCCGTGACCCAGGTATTGCTAATTGTATTTTGAGCATCAAACATGTTAAAGACTTCTATTCCTGCCGAAAGCGACTTAAAACTTTTTAACCAAGGTTCTCTGGAGGGTGTATTAATGTCTTTGAAAACATAGGATACACCTAAATCGGCTCTAAAATAATCTTTTAATCTATTTTGATAATCATATGGATCTGCATAACTCGGTGAGCCACCAGGGACACCTGTATTATAAACAGTGTTTAAATACATTTTAATATTGGGAATAGCCGGAATATAATCCTGAAAAAGTAAAGCAAATTTTAAACGCTGGTCTGTGGGCCGTGAAATATATCCTCTATTTTCTATGTTTTCTTCGGTTCGCAAATAGCCAAAACTAAACCAGGACTCAGTTCCTTCTACGAACTCTCCATTCAATCTCATTTCAAATCCGGTGGCATAAGCCGTGGCATTGTTTTCTGCTCTATAGCGTATCCTGACATTGTCTATAGTAAATGGATTTACATCGGTTAATTTTTTAAAAAATGCCTCAGTTGTTAGTTTAAAAGGCCGGTTCCACATGTCGAAACTGTAATCATTCCCTAAAACAATTTGAACAGATTTTTGTGCTTTGACCTCAGGATGTACCATGCCTATGGAATCTCTCATTTCTCTGTAAAAAGGAGGTTGCTGGTAAACGCCTCCTGAAATTCTAAACAACATATCTCTTTTCCAATTGGGTTTCCAGGCCAATTGAGCTCTAGGGCTAAAAACGCTTTGACTAACTTCTGAAAGATCCTCACCTGATACAATCCAATGTTGAGCTCGAACGCCTACATTATACCAAAACCTTTGATTTTGAATAAAAAATTGATCGCTAATTTGAGCAAAACCTAAAATCCTTTTGGTGTTCACATTATTATAAGCTCGAACATTTTGGAAGGGAATAATTGGCGTTGTATAGGGCGTATAGGGTTCATCATTTCCGGGATAACGATTGGGTGGTCTCACTGCAAAACCTGCAGAATCAATCATTTGCCATTCGATAACTCGATCTTTAAAATCTTCATTCTGATACTTCAATCCAAATTCCAAAAGCCGATTGTTCTTTTTGTAATTCAACTTTGCTTGAAAATTAGAAATTTTTGCTTCGAGTTCATTTCTGGCATGATCTTGCTGAATCCCAATTGATTGAATAAAATCAGTATTCCCAAAATCGTCTGAGCCCAGATCAGTGTTAACATTTCCAATACCATAAGCCGCAATTATGTCATAATATTCTTGCTCTCGCGTGTAATAAGTCGATGCAGTAAGCTCTAAAGAAAGTGTTTGATTGAATGCATATGTTCCCTTTAACGCACCTGATATTGTCTGGTAATGATCTTCCTCTTTTCCTTCATAGTCCACGATCACCGCTATTGGATTTAAGACCGTTCCGAAATTCGTTTTTCTTGTAAAAGGGGTGAAATTATAATCGTTCAAACTAGCGGTACCCAAAAATTCCATTGAAAACTTGTCAGAAAAACGGTAGGTTAAAAAAGATTGAATATCTGTAAAAGATGGATTAAAATTGGAGCGAGTGTCATTTTGATCTACGAATAAACTATTGTTTCTGTAACGGGCTCCAACCATTATTTGCATTTTATTATTGAGGGCCAGGCCTTCTACAGTTGCTCCGAAACCCAACAAACTGGCGTCAAATTGAAGTCCAAAGGTTTCAGGTTTTCGGTAGGTGATATCTAGAACGGATGACAACTTATCACCGTATTTTGCTTGGAAACCACCGGCGGAAAATTTTACATTTTGGGTCATTTGTGGATTGACTATACTCAGCCCTTCTTGTTGTCCAGATCGCACTAAAAAAGGTTTATATACCTCAATGCCATTAATGTATATAAGATTTTCATCAAAACTTCCTCCCCGCACATTGTACTGTGTACTCAATTCGTTGTTAAAATTTACACCGGGTAAAGTCTTTAAAATACTCTCAACACCTTGATTCGCTCCTGGGGTGTTTTTGATTGTCTGTGTTTTTACAGTCACATTTCCCTGAACTTCATTCCTCTGATCTTTAATGAGTACTTCCTTCATTTCTTCGGGTCTCGATTTTAGAACAGGTGAAAAATCGATCACTTCTCCGCTTCGCAGTCTAAACTCAAACTGGAACTTTTCATAAGCAACATGGCTAAAATTTAATTTTATTAAGCTATTCGAAGGAACTGTAATTTCGTAAAAACCATCATTATTGGTAACCACACCTTTAGACCGATAAAAAACAGACACATTTTCTATAGTCTCATTATTTTCATCTAAAACAAAACCTTTTATTATAGCCGTTTGGGCCCAGTTTTCAAAAAAGAATAAAGT
>Ga0316195_10001518_pt1 | contig 10470 bp, 9 predicted proteins | sample Phised1_MG_FD_204937 | JGI IMG/M metagenome (GOLD analysis project Ga0316195, IMG submission 204937) | Coastal sediment microbial communities from Maine, United States - Phippsburg sediment 1 | ecosystem: Environmental > Aquatic > Marine > Coastal > Sediment | place: USA: Maine | collected...
ACCGCGTCGCCCGCGATGATGACGGGCTGGTCGCCCCTGCGCGCGGCCTGCGCGCGAAAGGCCTGGGCGATAGTTTGATCGGGCTCTGCCATGTCGATTCCTCGGTATTATTGTACTGTCGACCGGCCAGCACCCGCGGCGCGGGACCGGCCCCTGTCGCCCGCGACCGCCCCACCAGGCTAGCGCAGTCCCCGCGCGAAAGTTGCCGCTGCTTCGCAATCGGCACGATCCGGGCGCCCCCGGTTGATCCCGAGCGGCTTCAGCAGCGCCTGCTGATCGTAGCCAGGGCAATGCCACTCCCCGAGCACTTCGACGCCGGCACGCACCAGCCGTCGCCGCAGCCGGGACTGATAAAAACGGACAAACGGCTTCAGCTTGACACCACTGGTGGTAAAAATGAAGACCCGGCTGCCCACCGGCAGCCTATCGGCGAGCGCATAGACGACGGCAGGGTGCTTCATGTAGTAGATGCCGGAACCGAGCCCGATCAGCGGGCGGCCCGCCAGCTGCGAATCGCTGACGGCATCGGCGGTGGCGAGATCGGCCTCCAGTGCGGCCGCCATGGCCTCGGCCACCCGCACGGTGCTGCCGGTTTGAGAATAATAGATGACCAGCGGTTTCACCTCGCGCCCCTCCTTGCCGCAATGCTCGCCTCGCCCCGATTCTAGTCCTTTTCCCCCGCGCTCACACGCCCCCGGGCGGCCGCGCCCGCTTCAGTCCAGCGGGTACCGGCAGCCGCGCACGGTGCGCTTTGGCAGAGCCGTCACCGCGAGGCCCAACCGTGCGCAACCACTGCGGGAACGGCACCGTCCAGCGCCGTCGCGGGCTGCATCACGCCCGCAACGGCATTGCCCTGCAGGGATCACGCGCTGGCTGCCGCCCCGCGGCCGCATCGTCAGCCACGCCGCGACCATCCTCGGGGATGGTATATTATTGACGGCGGCAAAGTCGCTGCCTCCCCTCCGCGCTGGTCCACCGGGCCTGCCGAGACGCTGCGCCCTACCTGAGATCCTCGATGGCCTGGTGCTGGCTCAGGTAGACCTTGCCGGTGAGCTGCTCCAGGAAATCGGTCCTGCGCAGGCGGTCCATGACCGGCCCCTTCACCTCCGACAGATGAAACCGCATACCCAGCTCGCCCAGGCGCTCGTTGATCGCCTCCAGCGTCTCGAGCGCGCTCTGGTCGATCTCGTTGATGGCATTGCACATCAGCACGACCTGCTCGACCTCCGGCCGCTCGGCGATGAGGCGGTAGACCGTGTCTTCCAGATAGGCCGCGTTGGCAAAATAAAGGCTCTCGTCGACGCGCAGCGAGATGATATGGGGGTAGGTCACCACCTGATGGCGCTCGACGTTGCGGAAGTGCTCGGTCCCCGGCACCTCCCCGACGATCGCCATGTGCGGCCGCGACGTCTTGTAGAGGTGCAGCGCGAGCGACGCCAGCACACCGCAGAGCACGCCAAGCTCCACACCCAGCGACAGCGTCACCAGGATGGTGAGCGCCACGGCGATGAAATCCGACTTCGAATAGCTCCAGGTCCGGCGCAGCATGGAGAAGTCCACCAGCGACAGCACCGCGACGATGATGGTAGCCGCCAGCGTGGCCTTCGGCAGGTAGGCCAGCAGCGGCGTCAGCAGCAGCGCCGCCAGGCCGATGCCGGCGGCGGTGAAAAGACTGGCTGCCTGCGTGGTGGCGCCGGCATCGAAGTTCACCACCGAGCGGCTAAAGCCCCCCGTCACGGGAAATCCACCCGACACGGCGGCGGCCACATTGGCCACGCCCAGGCCGATCAGCTCCTGATCCGGATCGATGCGCTGCCGGCGTTTGGCTGCCAGGGTCTTGCCCACCGATACCGACTCGACATAGCCGATGATGGAGATCATCACCGCGGCGCCCGCCAGCTCGCCCCACAGCGAGGCGTCAAAGACCGGCAGCGCCAGCACCGGCAGACCACTGGGGACCTCCCCCACCAGCGCCACGCCGAGTGCGTCGAGACCACCCAGCCAGGCCGCCAGCGTGGTGACGATGATCAGCAGCACCGGGCCGGTGCGCGCCAGGTGCACCGCGAGCGCCGGCGCCACGCCCAGGCGCTCCAGCAGCGGTCGCAACGACGACCTCACCCAGAACAGCACCAGCAGCGCCGGCACGCCAACCAGGGCGGTGGGCCAGTTGATGGCGTCGATGTGCGCCAGCAGCGTCGTGAGCAGTTCGCGCAGATTGTCGCCATGCGCCGCGACGCCCAGCAGATTGCCGACCTGGCCCACGGCGATGATGATCCCCGATGCCGTGATAAAGCCGGCCACCACGGGGTGCGAGAGAAAGTTGGCCAGAAATCCCAGCCGCATCAGCCCCATCAGCAGCAACAGCAGGCCGGACATCAGCGCCAGCAGCACCGCCGCACTCAGATACCCGACCGAGCCGGGCTCGGCGATCCTGCCGACGGCTGCCGCGGTGAGCAGGGAAACCACCGCGACGGGGCCAACCGACAGGGTGCGGCTGGTGCCGAACAGCGCGTAGCCCACCAGCGGCAGTATGCTGGCATACAGCCCCATCTCCGCGGGCAAGCCCGCCAGGAGGGCATAGGCCAGCGACTGCGGAATGAGCAGCACGGTGACGATGACGGCAGCCATCAGGTCGCCCGCGAGCGCCTGCCGATGGTAGTGCCTGCCCCACTGCAGGATGGGCAGAAAGCGTGCCAGACGGCCCAGCATTCAGCGCTCTTCCTCACTGCGGGCGGTGTCGGGCCTGACCAGCCACTCCTTGCCCTTGAGCATGGCCTGCCAGTACACGGGCGGCAGGATCTTTTCCTTCAGCAGCCAGGCCAGCCGGCTGGGGCGGGTGCCGTCGATGAGCCAGCGCGGCAGGGTTGGCAGCAGCTTGCCGCCGTAGCCGAATTCCGCCAGCACGATCTTGCCGCGCTCCACGGTCAGTGGACAGGAACCGTAGCCGTTATAGTGGGCCACGCCATGCACCACGCCGGCATCCTCCAGCAGGTTGTTCGCCACTACCGGCGCCTGCATCCGCGCTGCCGCCGCCGTCTTGGCATTGGGCGCGTTCATGGCATCGCCCAGCGACCAGATATTGTCGTAGCGGCTGTGCCGCAGCGTGTTCTGATCGACGTCCACCCAGCCGGCAGCGTCCGCCAGCGGGCTGGCGCGAATAAAGTCCGGCGCCGTCTGCGGCGGGCACACGTGAATCATGTCGAACGAACGCTCCACCAGCTCCGCGCCGCCGGCGCTGAACCAGGCCTTGCCCGCCGGCCCGTCGATCCTGACCAGATTGTGGCCGAAATTGAGCTGCGCCCGGTAGCGCTGGACGTACTCCATCAGCGCGGGCACGTAGTCCTTGACGCCGAACAGCACCGCCCCGGCGGTATGGAATTCGACCTCGATGCCGTCCAGGACGCCCTGGCGGTACCAGTAATCGGACGAGAGATACATCGCCTTCTGCGGCGCACCGGCGCACTTGATGGGCATCGGCGGCTGCGTGAACAGCGCCCTGCCGCCGCGCAGGCCCTGCACCAGCTCCCAGGTGTAGGGCGCCAGATCGAAGCGATAGTTGGAGGTGACCCCGTGCTGACCCAGGGTTTCCACCAGACCGTCGACGGCATGCCAGTCCAGCTTGAGGCCCGGCGCCACCACCAGGCGGCGATAGCTGACCCGCTGGCAGTCTTCGAGCACCACGGCATTGCGCTCGGGCTCAAAGCCCATGACCGCGGCCTTGATCCACTCCACGCTGCCGGGAATGAGCGAGGCCAGCGTCCTGACCGTCTTCTCGCGCGGGAACACGCCGGCGCCCACCAGCGTCCAGCCGGGCTGGTAATAATGCACCTCGGCCGGATCGATGACGGCGATGGAGAGGTCGCGCGCGCGGGTCCTGAGACTCGCCGCCACGGCGATGCCCGCCGCGCCGGCCCCGACGATGACGACGTCGTAGGTCCGGGTACTGGCCGGCCTGGCGCCGGCGAGCCGCGTGGCCACGCCGCTCATGTCGTAACCCGCCGCGCTGGCGGTGGCGAGGATATCGGCGATCGGCTTGCCCGCCTGACCCTGCGACAGACTCCAGAGCGTCATGCAGCGGGTGCCGGTACGGCAGTAGGCCACCTGCGGCGACGGCACCGCGTGCCGGGCCCGGGTAAAGGCGCGGACGTCATCATCGGTGATCCTGCCCGACACCACCGGCTGGTAGGTACAGCGGATGCCGACAGCGGCGGCCGCCTCCTCGATCTCGGTGAAGTTCGGCTGATCGGCGCCCTCGCCATCGGGGCGATTACAGATGAGCCCCTTGACGCCGGTCGCAGCGAGCGCCTCCAGGTCGCTGGCCTGCAGTTGCGCGCTGACGCCGAAGGTATGGTCGACGCTCTTGATCTCCATGGTCTTGCTCCTGGCTTGCTTGAATGCAGACTACCCAAGGGCACCGCCGGTGCCGCTGATCGCCCCCTCCGACGTCATTGAGCCCCGGGCCAGGGCCTGCCCTGCTGCGTTTCAGGGCATGGCGACGCTGGTCCGCCGCGCAGCGTCGGCATGGAGCACATCGGCACAAGCGTGCCTGCCGGAACGCCCCGGCTGCGCCGGCCGCCTTCTGGCCACCGCGTCGGGGCGGTGCAGACAACCGACCCGCTGGGCTACCCCGGCAGGCGCAGCAGCCCGCAGCGAGCGGCTAGACCCTTGCCCACGCGGTGGACGGCCCGCGCCACCCCCGCACTGTATCAGCGTCCAATGGGATTGCAAACCGGCGCGCTCGTCGTCGCCCTCCCACCCCGCCGGCATCGCCCCGGCCGGACACCGGCTGACGCTGGCCGAAACCCACGGGGATGGTATATTATTTTCATTTTTGAGGACCCGCCCATGGACAGCACCCTGGTAGCCGACCTGCTGCAGACCTTCGAAGCGACGCAGGCGGCCTGCGGCGATCTCGCGCGGACCGTCCGGGCCGATGCCGCCCTGCCGCTGTTTCTGCCCAACTACGGGGGCGACGCGGGCACTGAGCGGGAGGCGGCCATCCGCAGCATGACCCAGCTCTGGCATCTCGACCCCGGAGCATCCGTCGTCGAAGCCGGCCTGCTGTGCGCCTCGGCCGGGACGGTCGCCGCGGCCGAGGCGCTCAACCGCCGCAAGCAGCAGTTTCAGGCGGCTGTGCAGGCGATCCGCGCCATCGGCAAGAACAAGGACAAATTGCGCATCACGCGCCTCATCGAGCGGGTGCTGCAGGAGGAGGGGCGCCGTACCGAGGCGCTGCAGGAGGCCCTGGCGACGGCCCGCATCAATCGCCTCGACCTGCTCCGCTGCTACGCGCAGCTGCGCATCCTGCCGCCGGGGCTGGAATCGATCAGCTGGACCTGGGCCAAGACCCATTCGGCCATCGTACAGGTCAGCCTCGACGAGGCGATCGAGATGGCCGGACACCTGGCCAACCCCGCGACCTCGGCCACGGCACTCGAGCTGCTCTATCGCCTGCCGCGGGACGAGAAGCTGGCCTACAAGAAGCACCTGCCCAACCAGCTGCGCGCCAACCTGGTGTGGCTGGAGGACGACCAGCGGCTGCGCAAGGCAGTCACCATCTCCGGCGTCGTGCTGTGCCAGGCCCCCACCCTGCCCCGCTACATCTGGCGCGACAATCCCGCCTGCAGCGACACGCCGTCGGCAGCGCGCCTGTCGCGCACCGATGTCGGCATCGAGTCCGGCGCCTATGTGCGGGCGCTGAACCTGCACCGCTATCTGGCGAGCAGCGCCCCCTGAGCCCGCCGGGGGCGCGCCCGGGATGACCGGGTGCGGCGCTGGCGCGCGGCGCGGCAATTGGTTACCCTCACCGGCCCGGCCCCGAGCCACTGCCCATAAGGACGCCAACGATGTCGATCACGCACCTTCCCACCGGCGACGAGAAATTCCAGGCCGTACAGACCATGTTTGATCAGATCGCCCCCAAATACGATCTGATGAACCGGTTGATGACCCTGGGGCTGGACCAGTCCTGGCGCCGCAACGGCCTGCGCGCCATCGGCGTCAACGCCGATGACCGGGTGTTCGACATCGCCTGCGGCACCGGCGACCTGGTAGAGATGGCCAAGGCCACCGGCGCCGAGGTGTTCGGCGTGGATTTCGCCCACGGCATGCTGCGCTCAGCCCGCCGGCGCGGCATCGACGCCGCGCTGATCCAGGGCGATGCCGGCAGGCTGCCGCTGCCCGACGGCGCGGCGACGGTGGTCACCTGCGGTTTCGCGCTGCGCAATTTCGTCGATATGGGCTCGGCGATCCGCGAGATGGGGCGCATCCTCAGCCCGGGCGGCCGCCTGCTGGTACTGGAGGTGCACGAGCCCGGCAACCGCCTGCTGCGCCTGGGGCACGGCTTTTACTTTCAGCGCGTCGTGCCCCTGCTGGGCGCCCTGCTGTCCGACCGCGACGCCTATGCCTATCTGCCCAAGTCGGTGGCCTACCTGCCCGCGGACGACGCCTTCTTCAAGCTGTTCCGGGACGCCGGCTTCGAGAACATCCGCCGCAAGCCGCTGCTGTTCGGCGCTGCCCAGATGATCACGGGCAGCAAAGCCTGAAGGGGCGCAGGCTGGGCGCTACGCCAGCGGCATATCGCGCTCGGTGGCGAGCTCGAGCTGGAAGTAGGCCTGCCGGTCGAAGGCGAAGCGGCGCGCCATCAGATTGCTGGGAAACTGCTCGACCGTGGTGTTGAGCTGCCGCACCCGGCGATTGTAGGTGCTGCGGGCAGCGGCGATCTCCTTTTCCACCTCGGAGATCGCACGCTGCAGCTCGAGAAAGTTGGCGCTGGCCTTGAGGTCCGGGTAGGCCTCGGCCCTGGCCAGTACGTCGATCAGGGAACGGCTGATCATGGCCTCCTGCTGGTAGCGCTGGCCGGTATCGGCGCTATCCGAGCGCTGCCGGGTGACCTCTTCGAGCGTCCCGGTCTCGTGCTTGACGTAATCGCGGGTCGCTCCCAGCAGCTGCGGCAGCAGATTGGCTCTGCGCTTGAGCGCCACGTCGATGTGGCTCCAGGCCTCTTCGACCATATTGCGCTGCTTGACCAGCCCGTTGTACATGCCGATGCACACGGCGAAGGGTACGATCAGCGCGACGATAACAATGGGTAAATAGTCCACCTTGGTTTGCTCCTGCCCGGTGCCAGCCCGGCGCGTCGTCTAACAGTTCGATTTATGGTACGCTGGCTCCACTTCTGCGCCAACGCGGCCTTCAGAAAAAAATCGACGGGCCAAACCGCACCGCCACCGGCCCGGGAACGGTAGCCATCGAGGGACAACACGCGATGATCAAGTCCATGTTCAGCCTTGTCATGCTGCTGGCCGGCGCCCAGGCGCTGGCCGACACCACGGACGTCTCCGAACCCTATTATCAGGACCAGTTCACCCTGGTCAACCAGCGCAACTTCCTCTCGGATTATCAGCCGCTCAATCCCGACGGCACCGTCAACGTCGTGGTGGAACGGCCGACGGGCAGCGTGCAGGCCTGGCACATCAACGCCAAGTCAGGCGCCATCGTGTGGCAACAGGACAAGGGCAAGGCCCGGAGCGTTCACTATCTCGGCTATCCCGGCAACTTTGGTTTCGTGCCGCGGACGCTGTCCAGCGAGGAGGGCGGGGGGGACGGCGCTCCGCTGGATGCCATCGTGCTCGGGCCGGCGGTGCCGCGGGGCGAGGTCGTGAAGGTGAAACTGATCGGCATGCTCAAACTGCTCGAACACGGCAAGGAGGACCACAAGCTGATCGGCGTCGTCGAGGGCACCCCGCTGTATGGCGCCAACGACATCGCCGAACTCCAGCAGGCGTTTCCCGGCGTCGATATCATCATCAAGACCTGGTTCGCCAACCACCAGGGCCCCGGCAAAGTTGTCACCCAGGGCTTCGCGGACGCCGCCAGCGCCAGGGCTCTGCTGGCCACGGCCAGCAAGGCATACCTCTAGTTCATCACCGCTCAGATAGCGTTCAGACCGGACGGACGCCCGCCGGTTTGGCCTGCAGGACGGCCCGATGCCCAGCGCTGGCCTTCGCGAGCCAGGCATCGGCCGCCGTGAATCCAGCGGCCATGAAGGATGAAACCATCGGCAGGCGCCGGTTGCGGACGCCGCCCTGACGCCAAACGCAGCGGGCGGCGGGTCTGCAGACGGCCCGACTGCAGCGACCGACGAAAACGGCCTGTTTACACCGTTGGCTTTTCCAGCTCCTGGACCAGATAGGCCAGTTCCTCTGCTTTCTGTGTAAAGAGGGCCTGCGCATCCGCCAAGCCTTGATTATAGAAATAGCCTCCGATTTGTTCTGCGAAAAAATCGATCAGAAACTCCGCCTCGAAACCACCGATATGCTGGTCAAGCTCGTCATTGAAGTAACTTTTTATTTTACTGACTATTCGATCTTTATCGTCCTTAGAAAATTCAATCTCACTCATGCAGACGCTCCAGGCACCGAAAACGCCGACGACAACAGCGGGCCAGCGCTGCATCCCTGCACGCGCCGGTAGCGCCTCTCAGCGCGTCGCCAGAAACCGCAGCAGCGCCTCCCAGCTCTGCTCGTCCGCCTGCTCGTCGTAGGCCAGCGGCAGGCCGTTCGCCTCGCCGGACGCCGTTGCCGCCGGATTGGTAAAGCCGTGCTTGACACCGGGAAAGCTGATCAGCTCGAAGCGCGCGCCCGCCTCGCTCATCTCCTTGACGAAGTCGGCCACCTGCTGCGCCGGCACCATCGGGTCGGCACCGCCGGTGGCGACCAGAATGCGGGCCTTGACCACGCCCGTCGGCGTCGGACCTGGCGCCGCCAGACTGCCGTGGAAGCTCGCCACACCCGCCAGGTCGGCCCCGCTGCGTGCCTGATTGAGCACCACCGCGCCACCGAAGCAGTAGCCGACGGCGAACTGCCGCGCGCGCGGCACCCGACCCTGCGTGGCCAGCGCCTGGCGCGCCTGCTCGAAGCGCTGCTGCATCAACTCGGGCTCCTTGAGCGCGGCCTCCATGAAGGCCTTGGCATCCGCGGCGTGCTCCGCCACCTTGCCATGGCCGTACATGTCGACCGCGAACGCCGGATAACCCAGCGCCGCCAACTGCCGCGCCCGCCGCCGGGGGTAGTCATTCATGCCCCACCATTCGTGGACCACCACCACGCCGGCCTCGGGATAGGCCACCGCGTCATCGTAGTACAACACGCCCCCGCCGAGATCCCCCGCGAAGCGCACCGGCTGCTCGATCACCTTCGCCCACGCCCCGCTGCCGATCAGCAGCGCCAGCAGTCCCGACCATATCCTGTTTCGCATATCCACTCCTCGCTCAACGACCTGCCCTGCCTCAGCACTTGACTGGCGGCAAGGGCTTCACCTGCAGCAAACCGCATCCCTGCGCCCCTCTTCCTAACGGCTGGGGTCCCGACCGGCAAGGGCCGGGCGCATCGCCACGAGACCCGCCTCCTCGTCCAGCTCGCCACTGGCCAGCTTGGCCCGATACTCCCGCAGCGCCACCCTGACCTTGCCGTTGAGGGCGTAGAGGCCGATCAGGTTGGGGAACGCCATGGCCAGCACCAGCAGGTCGGTGAAATCGACCAGCTGGGCGGCGCTGACCAGCGAGGCGAGCAGCACAAAAGTGATGAATATCAGCTTGTACAGCACCGAAAAGCGCTCGCCAAACAGATAGACCCAGCAGCGCTCGCCGTAATACGACCACGCAATCGCGGTGCTGTAGGCGAACAGCACCACACACAGCGCCAGCACCGCCGGCAGCCAGGCAGCGACGCTGCCGAACGCGGCGGAGGTGAGCGTGGCGCCCTGGCTGGCCGCGCGGATCGCCTCGTATTCCGGCGCGCTGTAGACGCCGGTGATGACGATGACCAGCGCGGTCATGGTGCAGATCACCACCGTATCGATAAACGGCTCGTACAGCGCCACCAGGCCCTGCCGTACCGGGTACTTGACGCTGGCGGCCGAGTGCGCGATCGCCGCCGAGCCGAGCCCCGCCTCGCTGGAGAACGCGGCGCGCTTGAAGCCCTGCACGATGGCGCCGACCACCCCGCCGGCGACGGCCTCCGGCGCGAACGCGCCCCTGACGATCGCGCCCAGCGCCGCCGGCACCTCCGCGGCGCTGCTGCCGATGATCCAGAGGCAGGCCCCCACGTAGACGACCACCATCAACGGCACCACCGCCTCCGCCACGTGCGCGATGCGGCGCAGACCGCCGATGATCACCAGGCCGATGGCGAACGCCATGAGCAGGCCATAGGCGATCGGCACCTCGCGAAAGAAGGGAATCTGTGCCTGAACTGCACCCATCGACTGGCTGACCTGAAAGGCGCTGCCGGCACCGAGCGAACCCAGTATGGTGAACAGCGCGAACATGCCCGCCAGCAAGCGGCCAAGCGTCGGCGCGCCCTGCTCGGCCAGCCCCTTGGACAGATACTCCATGGCCCCGCCCATCAACCTGCCGTCGGGCCGCACCTCGCGGTACATCTGGGCCAGGCTGGCCTCGACGAACTTGGT
>Ga0316195_10001519_pt1 | contig 10469 bp, 9 predicted proteins | sample Phised1_MG_FD_204937 | JGI IMG/M metagenome (GOLD analysis project Ga0316195, IMG submission 204937) | Coastal sediment microbial communities from Maine, United States - Phippsburg sediment 1 | ecosystem: Environmental > Aquatic > Marine > Coastal > Sediment | place: USA: Maine | collected...
TTTGATGAACTCGTGAAAAGTCTGATTTTGCGCGCTCAGCAAGGAATTTTGGGATTCATGACTCGCCTGGCTAAATTGCAAGAACTCGGGCTAACGCCCTCAAACAGCTTGCAATTTTTAACGCCAGACGCATCATGAATCTTTCTCCAAAATTGCTCGATGTCGCTCACAAAAGACTTTTTACGAAGCCTTCAAAATTTAAACGGTTGGGGATCTCGGAAAAAACGTCTTGGAAATAAAAGCAGTCAGACAAGCTCGGGATGGGGTGCTTAAGGAATTGGTGGAATCGGCGTGCCGATTCGGCGCCAGCGATGCCACGGCCGTCTCCGTTTCGGACATTTCCGTTGAGGAGGCCTTGGCAGACCTGTGTCGAGGCTCTCGATGTGAGAACTACGGGTTGTCGGCCGGTTGTCCCCCGAATGTTTCGGGACCGACCGGATTTCGGGAACTTTTAAAAACAGTTGAGCAGGTCGTCGTCTTTAAGATCGATGTCCCATGGGAAATCCTTCTTTCCAATGAACGACGCGACATATTTAGACTGCTTCATGAAGTGGCCGCCAATATCGAACAGGCAGCCGTGGAAAAGGGATACCCCGATTCAAAAGCTTTTGCCGGCGGTTCCTGCAAACAAATTTTTTGTTATAATCACCCCCGCTGCCGGGTTATAGAAAAAGGCGAACCCTGCCGAAATTCCCGGATTGCCCGGCCGTCCATGTCCGGTTTTGGAATCAACGTGTCAACGCTGATGAAAGCGGTGGGTTGGACCCTGAACTGGACCACCCGGGTCGGCCATGGGAATACAATATCAATGGGAACGGTTTGCGGGCTGGTGGTCATCGCTTAAAGATGCATTCTTCCAGAAGGCCCGCCGGACTCGTTGCCCCTGGAAATAATCCGGAGAAACTGTTTCATGACCATCCAAGGAAAAGACCGGCAAGACCTTATACGTGCAGTGGAACTCCTTGAAAATCCGAGTTTCATTTCCAGAATTATCGACCTTGTCGGACAACCCCTCGAGAAAGTCATGGATTCGCTGCCCGCCACAGCATCGGGAAAGGTTCAGGTTGCCGTACAAGCCACCCTGAACAAACTGCTGGTTCTCACGGTCAGAACCATGGGCGAGGGATTCCAAGGTCGGGCATCCACCCTGACCCACAAGATTGCAAGCGGTTTAAGCGGTGCCATCGGCGGCGCCTTTGGATTGCCGGCCCTCGCGGTGGAGCTTCCCGTGTCGACGTCCATCATTCTGCGGTCGATTGCCGACATCGCCAGGAGTGAAGGGGAGGATATCGCAACCCTCCAAGGAAGATTGGCCTGTCTTGAAGTCTTTGCTTTGGGCGGGAGATCGGATGCCGACGATATGGCAGAGACCGGATATTTTGCGGTGCGGGCCGCCTTGGCAAAGGCGGTGAGCGATGCTGCAAAACATATTGCCACCAAAGGTTTAACGGAGAAAAGTGCACCGCCCATCGCACGGTTCATCACACAGATTGCATCTCGCTTTGGCACAGTGGTTTCAGAAAAGATGGCCGCCCAAGCAGTTCCGGTTGTCGGTGCACTCGGCGGTGCCACCATCAATCTCCTTTTTGTTGACCACTTCCAGGACGCAGCCCGGGGGCATTTTATCGTTCGTCGTCTGGAGAGAGAATTTGGAAAAGAGACGGTGCAAAGGGAATATATGAAAATTTTATCTCAAGGGCGCACTTGATCCAGACCCAAAATGCGCGTATTCAAAATATTTGCTTAAGTTCCACACCCTCACTGTGTATAGAATTTTGAAACCTTGTACCGGGAGGCCGATGAATTGAGAAACGAGAATCAGATGTTAGACTTCACCGCAATGGGGATCCTGCTTGTACTGTGTGCGAGCTGGGGGCTGCAACAGGTGGCGATCAAGGTTGCCAACCACGGCGTTTCGCCGATTTTTCAATCCAGCATCCGGTCCATGGGCGCCATGATCCTGATTTGGATCTGGATGAAGGTGCGCCGGGAACCGATCTTAGAGAGGGACGGCACCTTGTGGTGGGGAATCGCTGCGGGCCTTCTCTTTGCCGGAGAGTTCGTACTGATCTACTGGGGCCTCGAATATACCAACGCATCCAGGGCCGTCATCTTCCTTTATATGTCGCCATTTGTCGTGGCACTGGGGGCACAGCTCTTTATTCCGGGGGAACACCTGCGGATGATTCAGGTGGTCGGTCTGTGCTGTGCCTTCGTTGGCATCGTCGTTGCGTTCAGCGAGTCCCTGGCGTATCATACCCACCGAATGCTGATCGGCGACAGCATGCTGGCGTTGGCGGCCATCTTGTGGGGAGCTACGACGGTTCTGATCAAGGCCAGCCCCCTGGGCAAGATCAAGCCGAGCAAAACCCTGATTTACCAACTTTCCGTCTCTGCGGTGGTTCTGCCCCTGGGATCTCTGGCAAAGGGTGAGGCCGGCATTGTCCGGTTGACGCCCTTGATCGTCGGCAGTCTCGTGTACCAAACTGTTTGGGTTGCGTTCATCACCTATCTCGCTTGGTTTTGGCTCATCCGGAACTATCCCCCTTCGCGTCTTGCATCGTTCACCTTTCTCACGCCACTTTTCGGCGTGTTGGCAGGCGGTCTGCTGCTGAACGAACCGATTACCCGTGGGCTGCTTCTGGCCCTTGTTTTGGTGGGTACGGGTATCTACCTGGTGAACCGCCCTGTGGCAGACCGGGATCTGAAAATTTTAACACGAGGACCCGTAAAATAAGGTCCGTCCGGAATTCGTGATGTCCATAGATTTAGCCCCGTTCAGACGAGATGACCGATTGCTGGGGTTAGCGCTTTACAAACGGCCCAAACCGGCGAATGGGAGGTTTTGAAATAGTTTTATCATCCACAGACAAAGGAAACACTTTCTAACCAATGACAATCCGATATCCGAATAAAAAAAATAGCGCTGCGCCCCGGACCTTCCGAGAAACCCTCCAGTTCTATTTGATCGACTGTAAGACACCCCTGGGCAAATTCATCGATATTTTCATCATACTCCTCAATCTGGTAATCTGCGCTATTTTCGTGATGGAAACCTACCCCGTGTCCGAGACTACCCGGCGCCTGCTTTGGAATACAGAGGTCATCATCGTCCTGTTTTTCATCATCGAGTATATTGCAAGACTTTACGCAGCCAAAGACAGACTTCGACAGTTGGTTGACATTTACAGCATCGTCGATCTGATCGCCATTGTGCCGACGATCTCTCTGCTTGTGCTTCCCTTGTTCGGCGTAACCCCCAACTTCGGATTTATAAAGGTGATCCGCGTGGTCCGGGTATTCAGGATATTCCGGTTCCTCAGATTCACCGCAGATCCCCAGTTTTTCTTCGGGAGTATCACCCGCCGGCTGTTGAATCTTATCCGGCTTTTTTTGACCATACTCATGATATTTTTCATATCTTCCGGCCTGTTCTTTTATGTTGAAAATCCCTTAAACCCCAATGTCCAGACTTTCGGGGATGCATTCTATTTTACCGTGGTGACGCTGACAACCGTGGGCTTCGGCGACATCACGCCCTTGTCCGAGGCCGGGAAGTGGATTACCGTGTTTATGATACTTTCAGGGATCATCCTCATCCCCTGGCAGATCAGCCGCATCGTCAAGGAATGGATCTATATTTCCACCAAAAAAAAGGTGCTTTGTCCGGGGTGTGGTCTTCGCTACCACGATGAGAATGCCTCCCATTGCAAATCCTGCGGGCATATTATTTTCCAGGAATACGACGGGGATTAGACCGGTTTTACGGCTGGAAGGGCGATTGTCTTTTCATCCTAGCGGTCCACGTACACCTTGGGTTTTGAGAATTTCAAGGATACCATAGGAATTTTATATGCCGTAGAGGACCTTAATGACGCTGATAAGACTCTCTTTGTTGCTTTTCCAATTTTTACAGGTATTGTCTGGTGAGACGGCAAAGAAATCGTCATGCAACTCGCAACAGTGGGAACCTTCAGTTGATCGGGAATCATCGTAAGATTTTCTGGTGGCGGGCGCAGGCGAAAAATACCAACAGTTGTTGCAAGTCTTTTTTTCCACAATACTTTTTCCTGCTGCCCTGGCGGCCAAACCGTGAGCGCAAAAGGTTAATGAACATTTGGCAATTAAGGGAAGGGGGGGATTGAGCCCCCCCTTTTGCAAAAAGAAAATCAGGAAATTAAAAAGCCAGTTGAGGAAACGGGCTTTCCTGTGAACCCTAAATTTAGATGAGGTTTTAAAAAAAATCAAGACTGATTTTTATAGTATAAAATGAGTAAAATAAATACCCAATCAACTTCCAGGGTTTTAAGATCGGTGTATATGGATCGTTTATATGGCGTATTTCTCATCACCGTATCTGCCATATCCTTCGGCACCATGGCTATTTTTGCACGCATTGCCTATGATGGAGGATCAGATCCTATTACAGTTCTTTTTCTACGGTTTACCATTGCCGGCATTTTCATGTTAGCAATTATGGTCGCAAAAGGTATGGCCTATCCCCGTGGACGCACACTGGTTACACTGGTATTTATGGGGGCACTCGGTTATGTGGGACTTTCTTTTGCCTTTTTCACGGCTCTGACAATGGCACCTGCTGGGTTGGTGGCAATCCTTCTTTATCTTTACCCTGCCTTTGTTACACTGTTGGCAGCGGTTTTTCTCAAGAAACCGTTCACATTTATTAAATTCGTGGCCCTTTCCCTGACCTTTGGGGGAACCCTACTCATTATTGGACTGGACAGTGGAAGGGGGCAGAACCTCGGCATTATTCTGGCGATTACGGCCGCAGTTCTTTATTCAGTCTACATCGTCGTGGGAAGTAAGGTCATCTCCAATGCCGGTGCTTTTCAGGCCTCGACCATCGTCATTATTTCAGCAGGTGTGGCTTTTAGCGGGATCGTCGCTGTAAAGGGCGTAAAATTTCCAGGAACGGCCTTGGGATGGGTTGCGGTTCTTGCCATTGCGCTGGTGTCCACAGCCCTTGCCATTGTAGCATTTTTCGCCGGACTCAAAAGAATCGATCCCGCAAACGCTTCCATGATTTCCACATTGGAACCTGTGGTCACCGTTGCTTTGGCGGTGGTGGTTCTGGGGGAGACCCTGACGCTGAACAAAATCCTGGGGGGCGGGATGATTCTTGCTGCAGTGTTGCTTTTGACAAGAGGCGAAGCCAGCCCGAAAATTTCATAAACCCATGGATATTTTTTCAGGGTTTCGCCGTCCTATGTTTCAAACTCGAGGCGGGTTACCGATATAATCAGCGGCAGGTCGAGGAGCTGTTCAACAAGATTGTCGGAAATGCGGACATTGGTTTTGAGGAAAATAATGTTCATTTTTCCGGTTTCTTCCTGCCCCACATGCATCTGGTCGATATTTATTTTTTTCTTGCCCAGAAGTGTCGAGAAACTTCCGATGGCTCCCGGCTTGTCCAGGGTATATATCAGCGCCAGGTGGCCTTTGGGTATGAGCTCGAGTCGAAAGTTGTTAATTTTGACGATCCGCATTTTATTTTTGCCGAATATGGTCCCCGAGACCGTGTTGGTAACCTTGGGCGTGGTTACACGGACGGTAATCAGATTGATATACTCATCGGACGCATCGCTGGTAATTTCCTTGACCTTGATCCCTCTTTCCTTGGCAAGGACCTGGGCATTGACGAAATTGACATCATCCTTGACCACCGGCGCCAGCAACCCCCTTAAGACCGCTGTCGTTACCGGCGACAGATCGAGCCCCTTGAAATCTCCGGCATATTCAATGGAAACTTCTTCCATGGGCCCCCGAATAAGCTGGGTCTGGAGACTCCCCATGTGATCGGCAAGGGTTAAAATCGGCTTCAGATTTTTTAGAAGATCTCCGGTTACCGAAGGAACGTTAACGGCGTTCAGAATCGTGTCGTGCTTGAGATACTCAATGATCTGACCGGCCACGTCAACTGCCACTTTGGTCTGGGCTTCCTGGGTGGAAGCACCGAGATGAGGTGTGCAGATCAGACGTTCGTGCTCGATGAGTGGACATATGCCGGGGGGTTCCTTCTCAAAGACATCCAGGGCAGCGCCGGCCACTTTCCCTGAATTCAATGCGGCATAAAGATCATCCTCGTCAACAATTCCGCCCCTGGCGCAGTTTACGATCATGACGCCGTCTTTCATCTGCCCAAAGGCCTCCTTGTTTAGTAGGCCGATGGTTTCCTTGAACTTGGGCACGTGCACCGTAATGTAATCGGATATGCGGAATAGTTCTTCGAGGGAAACGTTTTCAAATCCGGCTTTTTCAATCTGCTCGGGTGTTACAAAAGGATCGTAGACAATCACCTTCATTTTCAGTCCCCGTGCACGATCGGCGACAATGGAGCCGATTTTTCCATATCCGATAACGCCGAGGACTTTATTGAATATTTCTCTTCCCTGAAGTTTTTTCTTGTCCCAGCGCCCGGCCTTCAATGATGCGGTCCCTTCGGGTACATTGCGTGAAAGCGCCAACAACATTCCGATGGCATGCTCGGCGGTTGTAATCACATTTCCTCCGGGCGTATTCATAACAATGATCCCGCGCTTGGTGGCCGCCGGAATGTCCACATTGTCGAGACCGATTCCCGCACGGCCCACAACCTTTAGGCGGGTCGCGGCGTTTAAAAGATCTTCGGTCACCTTTGTTGCACTCCGGATAATGAGAGCATCATATGCTCCGATGATATTTTTTAGGGCCCCATGATCGAGTCCGGTCTTTACATCGACTTCAATCCCTTCCTCTTCCTGCAACATCCGGATACCGGCTTCTCCCAGGTTGTCGCTGACCAACACTTTCATGGTATTTCTCCTCATTCAGACTGCACGTCAAGTTGCCAATCCGAGTAAAGTTGATCCCACTCCTCATAAATCCGCCCAGGGTCGCGGCGAAGATCGAGGCGATTCGTTTTCTCAAAAGCGGCGTGTGCTTTCTTGAATTCAGCCTCGGTGATATTGCCTTGTCCAAACAAAATCTCCGCAGCCTCGAAAGTTTCCTCGGCTTCACGGGGAACCACCCTGACAAGGCCATGATCAAATGCCTGAAAGAGTGCAGCCCTGAGTGTTTCAGCCACTTGACCTCGCTTCTGTCCGGGTTTGACCGTAGCATTTTTGCTCAGATAACAGACCCGGGACCCGTCAGATATCAGCCGTTGGTTTTTTTCATTCCAGCTAATGTTCGATGGAACAATGAGAATGCCCCGTTTGGAAAGGCTCTTGAAATTGATGAAAACCGGTTCATACTTGGTATAGGAGTCCGGGTACCCTCGTTGTCCCTGGGGGCCGCCAGGGCCGGTAACCAGTGCCAGACAGATGGAAATTTGATCGTTGCGAACATCCGGCTCCACCGCATCGAGGCGGTCGTGGAGTGCGGCAACAATCAGTTCCCCCAGATTCTTGAGTCGCCGTGCAACCACCTGCATCTCCGGCTCACCGGCGCGAATATTCATTTCATAGACGAGAATATCCACTGGTTTTCCGGTAACGGAATCGATGGATACCCGACAGCCTGGATAAAGGATGCACGGTCGGAGAATACCTTTCTTTTTCATTTCTTTTACAAAAGGTTGGATGACCCTACGGCCGACCATTTTTATAAGTTCAGGCGTTTCAGCAGGGTGCATGCCGATTGCAGCCATTCCTCCTGTGACAGGATTCGTCTGGCTGGGAGGTCCTTCGAAACGGAGGGGATAATCCATGGCGGTGGGGAGAATTCGGAAGTTGCCTTTCCCGTCGATTAAGGCGGTAAAGCTGATTTCGATCTCGGATTTCCAGGCTTCGATCAAAAGCGGCCACTTGTTGTCTCCGTGCAGTGTCCGATAGTTTTCGCTGTAGTCTTTGAGGAGTATGTTCCGAACGTCGAGAATATCCTCAACCCGAAAAACAGGCCGGGAACCTTTGCCGCCTGCACTGTAAGGATACTTGAAAACAGCACCGCCGTGGTGGCGCATGAATTTCGTAACGATGCCCTTAATTTGCTGAAGGTTTTTCGCATCTGCCACCTTGAACGGTGCAACAGGTACACCGGCCCTTCGCATCCAGATCTTTGCCTTGACCTTATCCCCTTCGATGAACGCCGCTTCTTTTGTAAGGCCGATGACCCGGTCGCCATAACCTGCCTCGATGAGCTCATCTACAATCCCTTCATAAATGAGATCTTCGGGCATGATGACAATATAGTCGATTTCTCCGTTTTCCAGCGCCCCTATGATAACAGTTTTATAATCCGCAACCGCCTTTCCTTCAATGGGGAAGATTTTCAGGGTCCAGTTTTTCTTTCCCCTGATTGCGTCCATCACCGGGCCCATACCGGTCATGCCTTTGATGATGGCGCCGATATACTTTTCGCTTTCAACGGTTGATACAGTATAGGCACACATACAGGTCCTGCCATCTGGTCCAACAAAGCCGATCGTCTTCTTTGCCATGGGATTTCCTTCCTTCATTTTTCTAAATGAATGAGTGTGTTACATATTCACAAGACCAATACATTTTGTCAATACCTGAAATGAGACTGTGTGTCGTTTTTTGAAGACTTGTAAAATTTGAAGGTTTCGTAAAAAAGTTCAAATTCAAGGCGTTCAAATTTTGCAATCATGATGGGTACTTATCGTACGTTGAATGATTGCGAAATGCAGCTCAACGTAGAAGTTGGACTTTTTACGAGACTGTCAAATTTGGTTTATCGAACTTCTCGCAAGAACAGGGAAAAAGATGTGGGGAAAAAGGCAAAAGGGGCCCTGGATCCGGAAGCAGGGTAAACACCAGGCCCCTGAAAATCTACTTGATGCCCAACACCGCCTGGGCGATGTTGAAGCAGTAGTCTCCTATTTTTTCGAAATTCGTCAGCAGGTCGATGAACACCAAGCCCGGATCGATGCCGCATTCACCGGAGCGGAGCCTTGAAATGTGGCCTTGGCGCATCTCCTCCCGCATCCGGTCGATGCTGTTTTCCATTTCATCGGCTTTGACCATTAAATTTTCAGTGGGATGATGAATGGCATCTGTTACAAGATCAAGGAAGGCGACGGTCTGCTCCGAAATGGTTTTTAGATCCGTTTTGGCATCACTTGTAAATGGAATGTTCTTTTCTATTATAGTTTCAGTAAGTTGGGCGATATTCTCCACGGAATCGCCGATTCTTTCGAGATTGTTGGTCATTCGCATCAAGCTCGAAATTTCTTTGGCCTCCGACTGGCTCAAATCGCTCTGATATAGTCTGGACAAATACGCAGTGATTTCCAACTGCATGTCATCCAAAAAGTTTTCGATACGTTGCCACTTGCTTAACTTTTTAAAATCCCGGTCTTCGATCTGCAGAATGGTATCTTTGAGGGTATTTGCAGCAACCTCGGACATCCTTATGATTTCACTTCGTGCCTTGGCTAGAGCGGCGATGGGCGTATCATCGAACTTGGTGCTGAAATTGGGCAACCGGTAAACATCTTCCATAGGGTCTTCTTTGGGAGATAGAAGAACCGCCACCTTTATCAACAGGGGAAGAAAGATCAGAAAAATCGTTCCGTTGATGACGTTGAAAAGGGTGTGTCCATTGGCGATATAGCGGGCGATATTGAGCACATCCCCTTCAACGACTTGATCCACAGGCCCTTGACCCGTAAGCATGGTGACATACTTTATGAAATCGATGAAATAGGGGAAAATGAGCAACATGATGGTGACCCCGATGACATTGAACATGGTGTGGGCTCTGGCGGCTCGGTGGGCGTTGATATTGGTGGAACCAATGGTTGCCAGTTCGGCGGTGATGGTGGTCCCGATATTTTCACCCAGAACCAGGGCCATGGCCCCGGGAAATGTCAACAATCCCTGGGTGGCCAAGGTCATTGTTAATCCGATGGTGGCGGATGAGGATTGAACCAGAATCGTGAGGACGGCGCCGATGAATACACACAGTAACAGGCCGCCAATGGTTCCAGGATCGAATTTGGTAAAAAATTGGATAAAGGTGGGATCATGTTTTATCGGAGCCAGCCCGTGTTTCATGACTGTCATTCCAAAAAAAAGGAGGCCGAAACCCAAAATGACTTCTCCAATATAGCGATATTTTTTTTGTCGGGTGAAGAATTTCATGCAGACGCCGACGGCAATGGCCGGCAAGGCAGCTTCGGTGAGTTTAAAGGCGATCAATTGGGCGGTCATCGTGGTTCCGATATTTGCTCCCAAAATAACCCCCACCGCCTGCTGTAAGGTCATCAATCCGGCACTTACGAATCCAATGAGCATCACCGTTGTGGCCGAGGACGATTGAACCATGGCGGTCACGCACGCTCCGGTGAGGCAACCGATCACCCGGTTGGATGACACAGCCTCCAGAATTTTTTTAATTCGTTTTCCAGCGGACAGCTGGAGACCCTCGGTCATCATCTTCATCCCGAGTATGAACAAACCCAGACCGCCGACGGTTTGAATCAATACATTCACAATACCCATTATATC
>Ga0316195_10001521_pt1 | contig 10467 bp, 7 predicted proteins | sample Phised1_MG_FD_204937 | JGI IMG/M metagenome (GOLD analysis project Ga0316195, IMG submission 204937) | Coastal sediment microbial communities from Maine, United States - Phippsburg sediment 1 | ecosystem: Environmental > Aquatic > Marine > Coastal > Sediment | place: USA: Maine | collected...
GGTCTTGCGCCAGCTGCCATTCCCTGCCATCGTGGTGCTGAGCCAGGACGACCCCTACGGCAGCGGCGAGTCCGGCCGGGCACTGGCGCGCGCCTGGGGCGCCCGCACGGTGGATGCCGGTGCGCGCGGCCACCTGAACGCCGACTCCGGCCTCGGCGACTGGCCCGCCGCCCGTGGCTGGTTGCACGAGTTGATGCCCCAATGAGCTGACAATCGACCCATGGCAAGCAAAAAACCCAAGGGCCTGGGCCTCGGCCTGGAAGCCCTGCTCGGCCCCAAGGTCAGCGACTCGCCGGCGGTGCCGGGACATCCCACCAGCCTCGCGCTGGACCGGCTCGACCCGGGCCGGTACCAGCCGCGCACGCACATGGACGAGGGCGCGCTGTACGAACTGGCAGAGAGCATTCGCGGCCAGGGCGTGATGCAGCCGGTGCTGGTGCGCCCGCTGGACGACGGGCGCTACGAGATCATTGCCGGCGAACGTCGTGTGCGCGCCGCCCGCCTGGCCGGCCTGGACGAGGTGCCGGTGCTCGTCAAGCCGGTGCCCGACGAGGCTGCCGCGGTGATGGCCCTGATCGAAAACATCCAGCGCGAAGATCTCAATCCGCTGGAAGAAGCCCAAGGTCTCAAACGTCTGATCGATGAGTTTGCGCTCACTCACGAACAGGCGGCCCAAGCCGTCGGCCGATCGCGCAGCGCCGCCAGCAACCTGCTCAGGCTGCTTCAGTTGACCGAGCCGGTGCAGCAGATGCTGATCGTGGGCGAACTCGACATGGGCCATGCGCGGGCCCTGCTGCCGCTGCAGGCGGCGCAGCAGATCACCACCGCGACCGAAATCGCGTCGCGCGGGCTGAGCGTGCGCGAGGCCGAAAGACTCGCCGCCCGCGTGGCCGCCGGCGCCGGCCGACAGGCCCCGCTGCTGCGCGTCAAGAAGGACAAGCCGCGCGACATCGTTCGGCTGGAAACCGAACTGGCCGACCGCCTGACCGCTGCGGTCGAGATCCGGGTCAGGAAGCGCGGGCCGCTTGGCGAGCAGGGAGAGATTGCGATTGCCTTCGGGTCGCTCGACGAATTGAACGGCCTGCTGGAAAAGCTGGGCGCGGGCTGAGCCTGCCCAGGGGCCGGGCGCCTTGCAGAAGCGTCAGGCCGGCGCCGCGACCGCAAGCAGCCGCGCGCACAAGGCATCGGCGTCGGCAAGCCAGCTCTCCACCCAAGGCGGAAGTGGGCCCTCGGAATCGCGGATGCGCCGCCGCGCCTGGCGCGCCACCACCCGCAACTGCCAGCCCGCCTCGCGCGCCACCAGGGTCAGTTCGACGCGCTCGGCGTCGCTCAGACCTTGTGCACCGAACGCCGCCAGCGCTTCGCGACCCACGCCGGCGTCGTCCAGCAACCGCAGCACCTGGGCACATTGGTCGCGTATCACCGCCACGGCCGTTCGGCGCCCAGAGTCCAACGAAGCCGGCGGGTCGGTCGGCCAGGCTGCCAGCGCGCGCTCGATCTCGGGCAAGGTCTGCAGCGGGTCTGGCGCGTCGCCGGCCAGGGCAGTCGCCGGCACGGTTTGCAGCGCGCGCTCGATCTCCCTGGCCAGCGGCGTGTGGTAACGGTGCCGGTTCATGCGCAGCACCGCCGACAGGCGCTGTGCCGCCGCGGGCACCCCTGGCGCGGACAACGCCGCAACGAGCTTGGTCAGACCCAGGATGCGCCCCCAGCCGCTGATGGACTCGCCGGCGATGCCGCGCGGGTAACCACTGCCGTCCAGGCATTCATGGCGCTCCCGTACGGCGCGCAACAGCTCGGGCGGGTACTCGTGGTGACGCTCGAGCAGCAGCACCGACACCAGTGGGTGGGTGTACAGGTGGCGCCGCTGCTCGGCCGACAGCTCCTGCTGCGGGCGCTGCAGGACGGGGTCCAGATGCAGCATCCCGATGTCGTAGAGCAGCCCACCGGCAGCGAGCATGCGCATGTCATGACGCGTGCCGCCATCCTGGGCCCCGGCCAGTCAGCCGGCAATCAGCATGCTGCGCAGCGCGTACGCCCAGGCCACCGGCTGCGATTCCTCCAGCACCGCCAGTTGCAGTGACACCGGCCTGGGCAACGGCAGGTGCGTCAGTTCGTCCAGCAGGTGGTCACGCTGCCTGTCACCGGCCAGCAGCGCCGCCAGAAACGGCTGCTGCGAGATCAGGGCTTCGGCCCGCTGGCGCAGCACCGGCGCAGTGGGCACCGGGCGGGCCTGCAGGCAGTCTGCCAGCGGAACCTCGAGGTGGTGCTGCGTCAACCGCTCGTAGAGGCGGCTGTCGACACGCACGCCCTTGTCGATGATCTTGACGCCATGGGCGTTGTAGATGGCGCGCTCAACGACCAACGGGCGCTTGTCGCCGAATCCCGTGACGGCGCGCGCGAAGTGCGAAGGATCGAGCACAGGCGTCATGGCGCAATTGTTCCAAATCACCGCACGGCCCCGACGGCGCCCGCGCCTGCAGGTGGCAAGCCTTTGTGCCATCCTGCACCAAGCGAAGGACTCTGGCGCGCCCCGAGCCCGGCCGCAGGCCGCCAGCGCAGGGCTCTGCAGGACCGTCTAGGGCAGTTCAGGTTGAGCCCGCAGCGGGGCCCGACGCTGCAACCCCAACCAGACCAGCGCCGCCGACACCAGACAGATCGGCAACAGCGAGCCGATGTTCAGCCAGGTCCAGCCGCGCGTCGTGACCAGGGCACCGGACGCAAACGAGGTCAGCGCCATGGTCGAGAAGACGCAGAAGTCCATCGCGCCCTGGGCGCGGGTCTTTTCCTCCGGCCGGTAGGTCGTGGTCAGCAGCGTCGAGCCCCCCGTATAGAGGAAGTTCCAGCCCACGCCGAGCAGGAAGAGGGCGACCAGGAACTGCATCACCTCGACCCCCGACAGGGCCACCGCGACGCAGCCGAAGTTCAGCAGCGCCCCGACCGCCATCACCGGCAGCGCGCCGAAGCGCCGGATCAGGTGCCCGGTGAAGAAGCTGGGCACGAACATGCCCAGCACATGCCACTCCAGCACCAGCGCCGCGCTCTCGAACGGGTGCTGGCACTGCTGCATGGCCAGCGGCGTGGCCGCCATGAGCAGGTTCATGACGCCGTAGCCCAGCGCCCCGGCCGCCACCGCCACGATGAAGGTCGGCTGGCGCGCGATCTCCGCCAAGGGGCGCCCGCGCGCCGCACCCGGTGCCGGCGGCAGGTGCGGGGCAAAGCGGATCAGCGACATCGCCCCCAGTGACAGCAGCGCCACCGCCACCAGGGCCAGGTAGGGCCCGGCAAACAGCACCGGCAGCGCACTGCGGGTGGCGCTGGCCAGGTTGGGACCGATGAAGGCGCCGGCAACACCGCCGGCCAGCACCAGCGAGATCGCCTTTTCCTTGAACTGCGGCGACGCCAGTTCCGGGCCGGCGAACCGGTACAGCGACGCATTGGCGCTGTAGAAGCCGGCCACCACCGTGGTCGCCACCAGCAGCCAGAAGCTGCCCAGCGTGACCGCCAGCGCACAGGTCCCGGCGCTGGCCGCGGCCACGAGCAGGCCGAGCTGGAACGTGCGCTTGCGGCCCCAGCGCGATTGCAGCCGCGCGACCAGTGGCGTGCTGAGGGCGGCGCCGACCACGTAGCCCATCACCGGCAAGGTCGCCATCCAGCCGAGCGGCGCCAAGCGCAAGCCCACCAGGCCGTTGATGGCGATGAAGGTCACGTTGTTGGTCAGGAACAGGCCCTGGCAGACGGCCAGCAGCAGCAGGTTGCGGTTCATGGGCGAATCATCGCATCGACGCCGGCACGGCCACCGGGGCGTCGCTCAGGCGTCCTCGGCCTGGAGCGCCGACAGGAATTCGCGCGCCCACCAGTGCACGTCGTGCTCGCGGATCGACGCCAGCAGCCGTGCGTGGCGCACACGGCGCTCTTCCAGCGGCATGCGCAGCGCCTGCTGGATCAGGTCCGCAGTCCCGTCGACGTCGTACGGGTTGACCAGCAAGGCCTCGCGCATCTGCTCGGCGGCGCCGGCAAAGCGCGACAGCAACAGCACCCCCGGGTCGGCCGGATCCTGCGCCGCCACGTACTCCTTGGCCACCAGGTTCATGCCGTCACGCAGCGGCGTCACGAGCGCCACGCGGCTGGCGGCAAACAGGCCCGGCAGGCGCCTGCGCGCCACCGCGCGCCGGATGTAGCGCACCGGCATCCAGTCCAGCTCGCCGAAGTCGCCGTTCAGCGCGCCGCACAGGCTGTCGATCTCGCTTCGGATGTCCGCATAGGCCTCCACGTCCTCGCGCGACGGCGCCGTCACCTGGATCAGCGTGGCGCTGTTCCGATTCTCGGGATAGCGCTCCAGCAGACGGCGAAAGGCCCGGATCCTTTGCGGCAGCCCCTTGGAGTAGTCGAGCCGGTCCACCCCTACCAGCAGGCGACGGTGCGCGTACTGTTCACGCAGCGTACGGAAGGTTTCGCGCGCGTCCGCGCCCCGGCCCAGCGCCTGGAACTCGTCGACGTCGATGCCGATCGGGAAGGCGCGCGCACGCACGGTGCGCCCGTAGGCATGGAAGCGGTCCTCGCCCTGGCGCTGCCCCTCGGCTTCGTGCTCGACGTAGGCCGCGAAGTGGTCGCAGTCCATCTGGCTCTGGAAGCCCACCAGGTCGTAGGCCAGCAGCGAACGCATCAGCCACCCGCTCTGCGGAATCGCCGCCACGATCGTGCGCGGCGGCAGCGGAATGTGCAGGAAGAAGCCGATCCGGTTGCCGCAGCCCATGGCGCGCAACTCCGCGCCCAGCGGGATCAGGTGGTAGTCGTGGATCCAGACCACGTCGTCGGGCTGCATCAGCGAATGCAGCTTGTGCGCCAGCAACCGATTGACGCGCCGATAGCCCTCGATGTCGCCGGCGTCGAAGTCCGCCAGGTCGAGCCGGTAATGGAACACGGGCCACAGCACGCCGTTGGAATAGCCGAGGTAGTAGGCATCGTAGTCGGCACGCGCCAGGTCGACGGTGGCGAGCGTGACGTCGCCCGCCCGCTGGCTGTGCAACTGCCCGCCAGCGCCTTCCTCTGCCACTTTGCCGCTCCAGCCGAACCACAGGCCTCCGCTGCTCTGCAGCGCGTCCGCCAGCGCAACGGCCAAGCCCCCGGCACCCGGCCTGCGCGGGTCGGCCACGCGGTTGGAGACGACGACCAGGCGGCTCAACCGCGGGCCCTCCGATGGCAGGACGCCGAACCCTCTGTGCTCACGACGACAGGCAAGGCACTCATCGGTCGAACCTAGCGCAATTGGCCGCCGCGGTCACTTGCCCAGGTCAAAGGGAAGGCGGGACGGTGGAAATTCGGACCTTTCCTGCTGCGACCTCAGCCCGCGTGCCATGCTTGTGTCGTCGGACCGCAGCGCATTGACGTTATGCATCTCGAAGCCTGCATGGCATGGTCGTTGCATGTCGCCGACGCACGAGGACACGAGGGCCGCGAAGGGAGTAAATTGATACAAGATTGCATGGTTGCTTCGGCTTTGAACGTGCTGCAGATGCCTCACGCTAGAACCCTGCGCCCTTGATCGGAAAGCTCTGATGGCGCCCGGGCCAGTCCAGCCGGGACGTCATCAGAACTTCCCCGGTGGGCAAGCCTCCAATGGTTTGCCGCACCACAGTCAACCGCAGGAGATCCGCATGGATGTGATCAGCAACTTCGCCGCCCGCTACGAGCGCACGCGCGAGGAAGAGCTTTCGCTCGAGGACTACCTGGCCGAGTGCAAGCGCAACCCGCTGGCCTACGCCACCGCGGCCGAACGCATGCTGCAGGCGATCGGCGAGCCGACCCAGATCGACACGCGCAACGACACGCGCCTGAGCCGCATCTTCGCCAACAAGGTGATCAAGGTCTACCCGGCCTTCGCCGAGTTCTACGGCATGGAAGACGCCATCGAGCAGGTGGTCTCGTACTTCCGGCACGCGGCGCAGGGGCTGGAGGAGAAGAAGCAGATCCTGTACCTGCTGGGGCCGGTGGGCGGCGGCAAGAGCTCGATCGCCGAGCGGCTGAAGCAGCTGATGCAGGACGTGCCTTTCTACGCCATCAAGGGCTCGCCGGTGAACGAGAGCCCGCTCGGCCTGTTCGACGCCGAGGAGGACGGCCCGATCCTGGAGCAGGAGTACGGCATCCCTCGCCGCTACATGAACCGGATCCTGAGCCCCTGGGCCGTCAAGCGCCTGGAGGAGTTCGGCGGCGACATCCGCAAGTTCAGGGTCGTCAAGCGCCACCCCAGCATCCTCAAGCAGATCGGCATCAGCAAGACCGAGCCGGGTGACGAGAACAACCAGGACATCAGCTCGCTGGTCGGCAAGGTCGACATCCGCAAGCTCGAGACCTATGCCCAGGACGACCCCGACGCCTACAGCTACAGCGGCGGCCTGTGCCTGGCCAACCAGGGCCTGCTCGAGTTCGTCGAGATGTTCAAGGCGCCGATCAAGGTGCTGCACCCGCTGCTGACGGCCACGCAGGAAGGCAACTTCAAGGGCACCGAGGGCTTCGGCGCCATCCCGTTCGACGGTGTCGTGCTGGCGCACAGCAACGAAAGCGAGTGGAAGGCGTTCCGCAACAACAAGAACAACGAGGCCTTCCTGGACCGGATCTACATCGTCAAGGTGCCTTACTGCCTGCGCGTGTCCGAAGAGATCCACATCTACGAGAAGCTGCTGAAGAACTCGTCGCTGGCGGACGCCACCTGCGCGCCCGGCACACTGAAGATGATGAGCCAGTTCGCGATCCTGACGCGCCTGAAGGAGCCCGAGAACAGCTCGCTGTTCAGCAAGATGCTGGTCTACGACGGCGACAACCTGAAGGACACCGACCCGCGCGCCAAGAGCTACCAGGAGTACCGCGACTATGCGGGGGTCGACGAAGGCATGAGCGGGGTGAGTACCCGCTTCGCCTACAAGATCCTGTCCAAGGTCTTCAACTTCGACAGCGCCGAGGTCGCCGCCAACCCGGTCCACCTGATGTACGTGCTGGAGCAGCAGATCGAGCGCGAGCAGTTCGCGCCCGAGCTGGAGCAGAAGTACACCGGCTTCATCAAGGAGGTGCTGGCGCCGCGCTACGCCGAGTTCATCGGCAAGGAGATCCAGACCGCCTACCTGGAGAGCTACAGCGAGTACGGCCAGAACATCTTCGACCGCTATGTCACCTACGCCGACTACTGGATCCAGGACCACGAGTACCGCGACACCGACACCGGCGAGGTGTTCGACCGCGGCAGCCTGAACGCCGAGCTCGAGAAGATCGAGAAGCCGGCCGGCATCGCCAACCCGAAGGACTTCCGCAACGAGATCGTCAACTTCGTGCTGCGCGCGCGCGCCAACAACCAGGGCAAGAACCCGGTCTGGACCAGCTACGAAAAGCTGCGCACCGTGATCGAGAAGAAGATGTTCAGCAATACCGAGGAGTTGCTGCCCGTCATCAGCTTCAACGCCAAGGCCAGCGCCGACGAAGCCAAGAAGCACGAGGACTTCGTGACGCGCATGGTCGCCAAGGGCTACACGCCCAAGCAGGTGCGGCTGCTGTGCGAGTGGTACCTGCGCGTTCGCAAGAGCAGCTGATGCACTACCGCCTCACCCACACGTGGTCGCTGCCCGCCGCGGGGGCGCATCCGGCCTCCGGGGCGGTGCGTCTGGCGGGCTGATTCATGTCGCTCCAGAGCATCATCGACCGAAGGCTGGCGGGCAAGAACAAGTCCATCGGCAACCGCGAGCGCTTCCTGCGCCGCCACAAGGCGCAGATCCGCGAGGCGGTCAAGCGCGCAATCGACGGCCGCGGCATCCGGGACATCGAGCGCGGCGAGGAAATCCACATCCCCAAGCGGGATCTGTCCGAGCCGGTGTTCGGGCATGGCAGCGGCGGCGTGCGAGATGTCGTGCACCCCGGCAACAAGGACTTCATCCGCGGCGACCGCATCGAGCGCCCCAAGGGCGGCGGCGGGGGTGGCAGCGGCAAGGGGCAGGCCAGCGACTCGGGCGAAGGCGAGGACGACTTCGTCTTCGCGCTGTCCAAGGAAGAGTTCATGGAGGTCTTCTTCGAGGACCTGGCGCTGCCCAACCTGGTGCGCACGCAGCTGGCCGAAGTGCCCGAGTGGAAGAGCCAGCGCGCCGGCTTCACCAGCGATGGCACGCCGAACAACCTGCACGTGGTGCGCAGCATGCGAGGCGCCATCGGCCGGCGCATCGCCATCGGCGCCGGCACCCGCAGGGCGCTGCGCGACATGCAGGAGCGGTTGGCGGAACTGGAGCGCGACGGCGACGAAGTGCAGGCCAGGCCCCTGCGGCTGGAGATCGCCGCGCTGCGCGCGCGCCTGGCGCGCATCCCCTACCTGGACCCGATCGACCTGCGATTCCGCAACCGCGTCAAGGTTCCGGTGCCGACCAGCAAGGCCGTGATGTTCTGCCTGATGGACGTTTCCGGATCGATGGACGAGGCCCGCAAGGAACTGTCCAAGCGCTTCTTCATCCTGCTGTACCTGTTCCTGACGCGCCACTACGACAAGATCGAGCTCGTCTTCATCCGTCACCACACGCAGGCGGCCGAGGTCGACGAGGAGAACTTCTTCCACGCGCGCGAGACGGGCGGCACGGTGGTGAGCAGCGCGCTGGTGCTGATGGAGGAGGTCATCCGCGCGCGCTACAACCCGAGCGAGTGGAACATCTACGGCGCGCAGGCCAGTGATGGCGACAACTGGCACCACGACAGCGGCCGCTGCCGCGAGCTGCTGAACGACCGCCTGCTGCCGCTCGTGCGCTACTTTGCCTACGTGCAGGTGGCCGAGGAAGAGCAGAACCTGTGGGAGGAGTACACCCAGCTGACCGAATCGAACCGTCACTTCGCGATGCGCAAGGCGGTCGAGGCGTCAGAGATCTATCCGGTCTTCCGTGACCTCTTCAAGAAGGAAGGAGCACAGGCCGCATGACCGACCTGCTGGCACCCCTGCCACCGACGACACACGCCACCGAACCCCTGCCCGGCCCCAGTGACTGGTCGTTCGAACTCGTCGAGCGCTACCACCAGGTGATCCGGGCCACCGCCGAGCGTTTCGGCCTGGACACCTACCCGAACCAGCTCGAGGTCATCACCGCCGAGCAGATGATGGACGCCTACGCCAGCGTCGGCATGCCGGTGAACTACCGCCACTGGAGCTACGGCAAGGAGTTCATCGCCACCGAGAAGAACTACAAGCGCGGCCACATGGGGCTGGCCTACGAGATCGTCATCAACTCGAACCCCTGCATCAGCTACCTGATGGAGGAGAACACGATGGCGATGCAGGCGCTGGTGATCGCGCACGCCGCCTACGGGCACAACAGCTTCTTCAAGGGCAACTACCTGTTCCGCATGTGGACCGACGCGGCGTCGATCATCGACTACCTGGTCTACGCCAAGAACTACGTCGCCGCGTGCGAAGAGAAGCACGGGCTGGACGCGGTCGAACTGTTCCTCGACAGCTGCCACGCACTGTCCAACCACGGCGTCGACCGCTACCGCCGGCCCACGCGCAAGAGCCTGGCGCAGGAACTGGCCGAGCAGCGCGACCGCGAAGCCTACGCACAGACCCAGGTCAACGACCTCTGGCGCACGCTGCCGCGCCGCGCCGACGCCCCCGACGAGGCGCCCGAGAACAAGCGGTTCCCCGAGGAGCCGCAGGAAAACCTGCTGTACTTCATCGAGAAGAACGCCCCCCTGCTGGAGCCCTGGCAGCGCGAGCTGGTGCGCATCGTGCGCAAGGTGGCGCAGTACTTCTACCCACAGCGCCAGACGCAGGTCATGAACGAAGGCTGGGCCACGTTCTGGCACCACAAGCTGCTCAACACCATGTACGACGACGGCTACCTGACCGACGGCGTGATGATCGAGTGGCTGAAGTCGCACACCAACGTGATCTACCAGCCGCCCGTCGGTCACAAGGCCTACAGCGGCATCAACCCGTACGCGCTGGGATTTGCGATGTACACCGACATCAAGCGCATCTGCGAGCAGCCCACCGACGAGGACCGCGCCTGGTTCCCGGAGGTCGCCGGCGCGCCCTGGCTGCCGACGCTGCACCACGCGATGCGCAACTTCAAGGACGAGAGCTTCGTCGGCCAGTACCTCAGCCCCAAGCTGATGCGCGAGTTTCGGCTGTTTGCCATCACCGACGACGAACGCCAGACCGAGCTGGAGGTCTCCGCCATCCACGACGAGTCGGGCTACCGGCAGGTGCGCGAAACCCTCTCGCACCAGTACGACCTGGGCTCGCGCGAGCCGAACATCCAGGTCTGGAACGTCAACCTGCGCGGCGACCGCTCCCTGACCCTGCGCCACTTCCAGCACAAGGACAGGCCGCTGCACGAAGGCGCGCAGGAGGTACTGAAGCATGTCGCCCGACTGTGGGGCTTCGGCGTGCACCTGGAGAGCACCAATGCGGCCGGGGATGTGACCAAGCGCTGGACCGTCGCAGGGCCC
>Ga0316195_10001522_pt1 | contig 10464 bp, 10 predicted proteins | sample Phised1_MG_FD_204937 | JGI IMG/M metagenome (GOLD analysis project Ga0316195, IMG submission 204937) | Coastal sediment microbial communities from Maine, United States - Phippsburg sediment 1 | ecosystem: Environmental > Aquatic > Marine > Coastal > Sediment | place: USA: Maine | collected...
ACCAGGAAAGGCTTGAGCAGGAGTTGGTGTTCCTGGCCCAAAAAATGGACGTCGCGGAAGAACTGGACCGGCTGGACAGTCACCTGGCAGAAATGCGCCAGGTGCTGGACAGCGACGAGCCGGTGGGACGCCGGCTGGATTTCCTGATCCAGGAGTTCAACCGCGAAGCCAACACCCTGTCTTCAAAATCCCAGGACATCCGCACCACCCAGTGCGCGGTGGACATCAAGGTGCTGGTTGAGCAGATGCGGGAGCAGGCCCAGAATATAGAGTGATTTTTAACCAGGACCCGGTGTATCGACCTGAACATCCGCGCTTGAACGACCGTGTCATTCCGGCCAGGCCGTGGCGACCGAAAAAACACTCTGACCCCTCTTCGTGTATTACAAACTTGCTTGCACGTGGACTTTGGGTCGAAAGGACCCAATGAGTGAAAAGACCGGCTCCACTCTCAATGCACGATGGCGACGCTGTCAAAAGTCGCGCCTGAGGCGGCGATGTCAGGGTCGGCTCGCAATAGCTCAATTGGGTAGCCTAACTGCAAAGCAATTTCGGCATGCGATCTTGCTCGTTCCAGGTTACCCAGTCGTGATGTCGCAACCGCGATGTCGTAATGCGTTTGGGGATCACCATCGGCCAAATCGCGCAGTCGTTTTTCGGTCATCTGAAAGTTCGCCAGTTCACCGATACTGGCATAAGCAACCATTAAGGTACTTACCACCGCATAGTCGTCTGGATTGACCGCAAGTTGGCTTTCGGCAAGTTCAATTGCTGTGAGCAGTATAGGCCTGGCCGCATCCTTTCCCTCAAGATGCCAGATTGCGTCTGCAAGATTCCTGTAGAGCGAAGGATCTCGGGGCTCACGCTCGACAGCGGCTTGATAAAGCTTGGCAGCCCCGGCGTAATCTCCTTCGAAAAACAGGACCGTTGCAAGATTGTTTTCTATATCTCCGGATTTTGGAGATTTGCTCGCCAGCATGCCTGTCAACAAGTCCTTTGCTTCGCTAAACATTCCGGCGAGCAAAAGATCGCTGCTTAGGCGGAACTTTGCCCCTTCATCGTCAGGCAGGAGACGGACTGTCCACCTCTGTTGCTCAACCGCCTCCGCGTACCGGCCTTGCTTGAAATACAGGTACTGCAGACTCATGTAGGCAGAAGGACTGCCGGGCTGCTGCTGAATAATCTTCTTGAGTAGATTTTCGGCAAGTGCGGGATTTTCCTCATGGTATGTTTCTGCCAGGGCTACCTCGGTGTCAAAATCATTGGGATTGATGGCCAGGGCAGCGGCGAACGATTCGCGTGCCTTTTCCAACTGTCCGGATTCAAAATACAAATCCCCCATCGCGTGTTGCACTTCTATTGAATTCGAATCGATTCTCCAGGCCCGATAACACAGGCGCTCGGCCTCCTCGAAATCCTGCGGAGCACTGCTGACACGATAGCGATCGACAAGAAAGCTGCAAAGACCAGCCAGGGCACCTGCAAAACGGGGATCCAGACTAATCGCATCTCGCAGCAACCCTTCCGCTTCCTCGCTTTGCCGGTCAACAGCCAGGTGCTGCCTTGCCTTCAAATAAAGCTCATAGGCCCTGGCATCAGGCGTGATCGGTGGCGTGGCCAGGGGAGTAGCGCCAATTGCGGCCAACAGGTCTTGCGCCGCCTTATAGCTCATTTGCTGCGAAATCGTATCTTCGTAGTCTGTAGTCCAAATGTCGCTATCAGTTTCAGTATCGAAAAGAGATACGGAAAGACGTGAGCCGTCACCATCCAGGCTGACTACGCCAACCAGGATATACCGCACACCCAAACGCGCTGCGACGTCTGCCAGACTCTCGTCATCGACAACGGCAAGGACAGCATCCTGCGACGCTAACCTGACCTTATCGCTTCTGCGCAGCAGTTGCGCAATTTCATCCGAGAGCTGTCCAAAAAGTGGTGTATTTGCGCCGCTGTCGAGGTGAAACGGAAGTATGGCTATGGCGTAGTCGTTGCTTGCATTTCCCCGGTCAGACTCGAATTGTCTCCAAGCAAATTTATCAATTGCGAATAGCGCAACGGCCACCGCCAGGATCCCGATCACGACAAAATTCAGTTTTCTGCCTGTCTGCGGTGTGATTGAATCTCCGGGTGCGACATCCTCGGTCCGCTTCACGCCTGTCGCAGTGATTTCAAACGCCCAGGCAAGAAAGAAAGTAATAGGGAAGCCCAGTGCAATGGCAACAAGGATAGTCCGCATTGCCCAGGGCGGGGCCTCGAAAGCATCAAGGAGAATGTCGGCAACCTGCACGAATAACCATGCAAGCACCATGTATGCGGCGCACGCGCGAAAGACGTTTCTACGCTTGAGTTCTTCAATGAGGTGCTGCATTGGTGCCCTGGCGTTGGTCCTGTGGGTCAAATACTCAGCGGAGCACCCTATAGAGTAGCCTATCGGTGCGACCCGACCTGCGACTATTCTAGTGAAATACAGGCCAGGGCGTTCAAACTTTTACTCTTGCGCTTGCCTGCGCCAGCCTAAAGTGCCGGCCGACGCATGTTTGCCCGTTCCTGGCAGCGCCATCCGCATAGATTGAATTGACGTATTGTGGAGTTAGCCGGGGCACGCCACGTACCCCTGTCATATCCGGATCTGGAACAAGCACATTGAATATGACAAATGACCTGAAGAGGAGCCGGTACTCGACCAGCTAGATTGGCCTGATACGCAATCAGGGCAGACCAGAACCGCCTGCGATTATAGATCTATTCCTGTTCCTCGCCCCCATGCCCTTCCCCGGCGCCGGGAGTGTCGGCGGAAATGTAGTTATGCCGCACCGCATACAGGGTGATGGCCGCCGAGCTACGCAGTTCCAGCTTACGCATCATATTGGACCGATGTTTCTCCACGGTCTTCACGCTCAGGTCCAGCTTGCGCGCAATGTCCTTGGTCGAATAAGCATGGGCAATCAGGGTCAATACCTCGGCTTCTCTTGGCGTTATCTTTGAGGCCGACTCCTGCTTCTGCTTCTCTTCCTGGCCCAAAAAGCCTGACACCACCCGCGAGGTCACCTCGGTTGAAAAGTACTGCTTTCCGCTCATCACGGTCCTGATGCCCTGCGCCAACTCCCCACGGCTGGCTTCCTTGAGTACATAGCCATCGGCACCGGCCTCGAGCGCAGCCCGCACATATTCATCCGTGCAATGGGCCGATAGAATCAGGGTCTTCATCGAAGGGTGCGTTTTCTTTAATTCTGGGATCAACTTGAGGCCCGAATCTCCGGCCAGACGAATATCGGTAATGACCAGGTCCGGTTTGCAAGAGGCGACCACCTGCATACCTTCCGCAAATCCGCCCGCCTCTCCTACAATCTTGAAATCTGCGTCCATTTCCAGCAGGGAACGCAGGCCGTCCCTCAGAATCACATGATCCTCGACCAGGACAATACGTATCAACGGCAAGCCCCCGGGAGCCGAGGTTTGTCCGGTGAGATTTTCCATAGACATCAGATTATTGATTCTCTTTTTACTGCTCACAACCCAGAAGTTCCGTACGAAAACAGCAGTCTCTGCGTCGACAGGTACCGGTCACCGCGGTTATTTATTGTGGGAACCCGGAACTTTCGCCATGCAGCGGAGCTTTTTTAACATGATCAGTCGATGAATACCACGACCGCCATCACAGTGGGCGCGAAGCCCTGACTTTCTGGCACTGGCGAACTTGGGCGAAGGGTTAGACTACAAGGTCCAGGGCGGTTGGGCACCAAGGATAAGCAGGCTGCAGGGCAATCATCGCCACGGAAAAAGGCAGCCGCCGGCCCGCCGCAAACCGGCTACGGCTGAACAGACTCTTCGTGGACCAGTTGCGGCAGAAACACGAATTCCCAGTCACAGATACAGGCGGCATTCTCGAACTCCGCCTCCCACACATCAAAATTGGCGCGCTTGAGCGGCGCCTGGTTTGACTGACTGGCCACACCGACAATAAATCCGTCCGGGGTTTTCACCAATCGCCAATCTGCATTGCCGGTCATCGGATCCGCATACAGCTGGCGCAAATGCCTCTGCAGCTGGGGAGTGCGGGGATCACTGATCAGATCCGAGAGAGATGTGGGGTATGCATGGACACCTGCCGGGCCGCTGCGATAGTAGCTGGCGATGGCACGGCGGTAGGCCTGTCCGACATGGATCAAATCCTGCTCTTTCGCGCGCTTGATCTGTAGTGACCAGGTAGAGCCTATCGCCGCCAGCGAGATACCTATCAGGGCCACTGCCAGCAATATACCGATATAGGTGAAGCCACGCTCAGCTCGGTTGCCTGTGTATCGGGTGCGCGGCGGCATGGCTCTAGAGCTCAGCGAAGGGCACACCGGCACGGGTCTCCCCCTTGGCGCCGCTGTGCACGTCGTAGACGCCGCCCAGCTCATCGTCGTCCTTGCTGACCACCACCCAGGTCTCGGTGGACTTGGTCATCGGATCCACCGGCACCTTGCGCACATACCCCTCCGTCGCCAGTTCCACCAGGGTTTCGGGGTAGCGACCGCGGTCACCATAGAACTGGTCGATGGCCTCGCGCATGACCGACAGGTCCTGCATCAACACGGCCTCTTTCGAATGATCCAGGCTGCGGAAGTAGCGCGGCACCGCGATAGTCAACAGACTGGCAATGATCACCATCACTACCAGTAACTCGATGAGGGTAAAGCCCCGACCGAGCAGGCTACCAGGTCGAGTAAGACGTGCCATTCAGGGCCACTCCGGTTGAGGTGGAATACACATCAAAGACATCCTCACCAGGCTGGGGATCTTCCGGCTCGCTGGCATAGGCTCGCAGGCCCCAGGTCTCGGAGGCCGGCACCGAGGTGTCCGGGTAAAACGGATCACGCGGCAGGCGACGAAGAAAGTACATCTTCTTGGCGTCCGGGCTCTTGGCGTCCACGACCCCGTTGACCAGTTCGTCCAGGGTCGGCGGGAAACCCGAGTCACCCAGCTCCATTTCTATACGCCCCGCGTCGGCCGCATCCTTGTACTCATCAAGCGCGGTACGGATCGCATAGAGGGCACTGCGAAGATCTTGTTCTTTTGCCCGACGAAACCCGATTTCCGCCAGTGGCAGCGCTGCCGTTGCCAACAGCCCTACGATAGCCACCGTAATAACGAGTTCTATCAGGGTGAAGCCTCTGGCGCGCATAGCTATCACTGGGCGATAACAATGTTTAGCGGACGCGGCGCAATCACCGGCACGGCCTTTCCGTCCATCCCGGTGGCGGCGAATTGCTGCACACCGATCATCGAGGTCGGTCTGGCAACCAGCGCCTTGAAATTCAGGACAACCAGGCGGCCGGTCCCGGATATCGGTGTTTTATCCGCATTACCCAGTTCCATCCTGGCCCTGCCGGCCCGCTCCTGGATCTCTGTGGTGGCCGTCCCGCGCAGACCAGAGGGTATGAAATCTCCCACTTCCATGCTGGTAAGCTCCAGTGCAGCCTGGTCGTAGCGCACTTGCGTACGCAGGGTATTCAATTCCGTGTCGCTGCTGATCTGGAGTCCGACGCTGAATGTCTCGCCGACTGAAACCTGGCCAGGTCCGTCCCAGTTCAACTCCAGGCGTGCCGGAGGTGGTGCGCTGGCGGCATCAGGGCCGCCTTGTCCACTATCAGCCGCAGAGCCGGACCCGTTGCCACTGGCGGTATTGTAGCCACGGGCGCTGCTGCGGGAGCCGCCGGAATTGGAGGCAGCCTGGTTAACCAGCGGCGCACTGCGCAGGTTGGACTCGGTGCCATACCAGAATTCCATGTCCTCACTCGCCGGACGTGTTTGCGCGCGGATAATTCTTGGTGTGATGGAAAGAACGATTTCGGTCTTCTCGCCCGTGGTCTTCTTCGAGCCGAAAAGACGACCCAGCAAAGGCATGTCACCCAGACCCGGGATCTGATTCGTGGTGTCACGATCGATATCCTGGATCAGGCCGGCAAGAATCTGGGTTTCGTTATTTCTCAGCCTGAGAATCGTGTCCGCATTTCGTGTTCCGATCTGGTAGGCCAGGGTGCCGGAAGTTGAATTGAATATCTCCCGAATAATATTACTGACTTCCAGGTGCACCTGGATGGCAACGTCATTATCGAGGTGTATGGTTGGCTGGACCTCCAGGGTCAAGCCCACATCCACATACTGGACACTTCCGGTAACCACCGACGTGCCGCCGGTTGTCGGGGTCACTGAATTGGTAATGACCGGCACACGCTGACCAATCATGACTTTGGCCTTTTCGTGATTCCGGGCACGAATCCTGGGACTTGCCAGCAAATTGGCCGCCCCGACTTCCTCGGTCAGATCTACCGTTACGGGAACCGGCGAGATTTGAATCGTGGTTGAGTCCTGGCCCCTCAAATCCGCCAGCACCAGCGGGTCACCCGCCAGGGGGGTGGGTGTCAGGGTCACGGAGGTCGGATACTGGATGCCCAGCTGTTGCATCTTGCTCCGGGTTATTTCCATGACCTCGACTTCGATCAGCACCTCTGACTCCGGCAGATCGATGGAGGCCAGCATGCTCTCGGCCATGCGGATAACCTCGGGCGTATCGCGCATGGTGAGGGCACCGGAACGTGCGTCCACAAACACCGTCTTGACGTTCAGCATGGTCTTTAACATTTCACTGAACTGCTTGGGATCGGCATTGGTAAGGTAAAAAGTCCTGATTACCTGGTCCTGGTATTCCTGCTGCTTGACCGGCGTGTTGGGATACACCAGGACCATGTTCTCGGACATGATCTGGCGACCCAGCTGATTCTGGTTGAGGATCAGGTCGATCGCCTGCTCGATGGGTACGTTCTGTACGAAAATCGTGGTCTTTCCATCCGACCGCACGTCCTTGTCGAAGATAAAGTTGATACCGGTCTGACGCGACAACACCTCGAAAACCATCTGGGTATTGGCATCCCGGAACTGCAGGGTTACCGGCGCGCCATTTTGCGTGCGCAGGGTCGGGGTTACGCTGGTCGCCGGCTTTTTGGCCTCGACTTTTTCGAGCAAATCACGTGCCGCCCGCATACCCGGGTCTTCAGAGAGCACCGATCGCAATTTGGCAACGGCGTTTTCAAGGTCACCCTTATCCAGCATGCTCTGTGCCTGGGCCACCATTTCGTTATGCACACGGTCCATGGCAACGGCATCCAGCCCTCTCAAGGCACGACCGTTGCGTGTCTCAATACCCAGTGCGCGTGAATAAGCTGCCTCGGCAGCATCCAGGTCACCCGAGGCCCGCGCCCCGTCACCCTCGGAGACGAGACGCTGAATCACCTGGTCGCGCTTGGTCTTCAGATCAAGCTGAAAGGTCATATTGCTCGGATTCTGGCGCACGGCCTCCTCAAGCAATGCGATGCTTTCCTCGTACTCCCCGCTTTGAAAGGCAGCAACACCTTCATCATGCGGTTTATTACCGGCCGCGCAGCTCAGGAGTGTCGAGCAACAGAACACCATGAGTGTTGTGCGTAAATTTCTTCTCATCGGGGGTCACCTAGTTGAAGTCCCTGGCTGATATCCAGCGGCAAATACGTAAACCTGAGTTGGCCATTGGATACACCGTCTACGCGGTAGGTCCCTTCCAGGATGTCGCCCTCTTTGGCGTCGAAAACACGGTCACCCTTCACCAGAAAGTACAAGGTTTCATCGTCCTGTTCGTAACTGCCCATCACTGTGAACGGTAATGGTGGGGCGGTGGGCGCGGCGGGGGCGGCCTGGCGCACCTGGCGCACCACCGGGGCCGGCGGTGGGGGCGTGTACCAGGACTGCCGGTTAAACAGGTCCGCACTCACACCGGCGTGCGCGGGCCGCACCGGTAACCCGGCGTTGTCCTGCGCCTGCTGGTCACCCTCGCTGACCGAGGCTGTCATGGTCGCTACCTTCATCTCTGCCGTCTCTGCCGTCTCTACCGTCGCTGCGGTGTCTGCGGTCTCGGCCGGAACTACCGCGCCGGCACCGACGACCAGGGCCAGCAACCCGAACAGGGCGAGCAGTCTGCCCTTACCCGAGAATTTCTTCGATATGTTTCCCGTGAGCATCAAGTTCATAACCTGTCTCCCAGCATCACCGAGAACTGAAGCTCTGCCGCAATGACGGGGTCTGCCACGCTCTTGCGTTCGACCCGCAGTTTTTCCAGCGCCATGGCCGGAACGGCAGCCAGGGAGTCCTCAATAAACTGTCTAATCTGTGCATAGCTGCCCATCAAGGGCAGGGATATCTGGTAACGACCTATCTCGCCTTCGGCGGGCACGATGTAGGTGTAGTCACCTCGCTCAAGTACCACACCGGAGGCTGCGGCCACGCTAACCAGGGTGCCCAGTATTTTTGGTGTGTCACTGCGTGTCGGCAGGCTGTGCTTGAAGGCACTGGCCTGGTCCTGTGGTGTTCTTTGGGCGTTCGCACCCTTGCGCTGGGCCTCGGCCGACCGGGCCTGTTCCAGGTCCATGGTTTGCGCTACCACTTGCTCTCGCAGCGGCAGCGTACTCGACAGATACATTACGACACTGAAGATGCACAGCGACACCCCGACAATACCCACCTTGCCGATACGTCGCGCACCCAGGTAGATGGCCGGGAGAGCGCTGTCAGCGCTATCGCGCAGCAAGTTTGGCAGCGACATTCTGCGCTTTGCCAGCAAGGTCGCCTGTTTGAGATTCTCGCTGACCTGGATTGCTTTTGGATTACTCACAGGGCGGCCCTCCAGGTGGCGGATATAACAAACTCGACTGGCCGTTCCCTTTCAGCAATACGCACTTCGTGCCTTTCCAGCAGGGGATTTACTACCGAACCGGCTTTTTGCAGCCTGGCCACGTAGTCCAGTGCTGCAACCAGGGTACGGGCCTCGCCGGAGATCCGGACTTTTCCCTTTTCCAGGTCAGGCGCGATTTCCAACAAGGCCACCTCGCCCGCCGTATCCACTCCGGCAGCCTCCAGATCATCAAACAGGCTGGACCATGGAGTACTGAGACGGGCTCTGGCCGCCGCCACCACCGCTGGCTTGACCTTGTCCTTCTCGCTGCCCGCAGGATTTGACCGGCTTTCGTAGCGGGCAATATTCATCTCGAGCAATTCTGACTGAATGAGGGAGTCCCGATAGTCGCTGAAAGTGAAATAGGCCACACCGATCCCGACCATCAATACCAGCACTCCGGCGAGGGAGCTCCCCCGACGTCCGGGCCCGAAATCCAGGTTAATACGCGCGGGCATCATAGACCGCCTGCCTTGAGCATGGAGACCCGGTCACCCACGTTTTGCGGCATTCTTTCGGCATCCAGAAACACGAGGTCCGGGTTGTCCTGTTCCACCTGCTTGCGCAAGCGGACCGGCACATCGGCATACACCGGCCCGGCCGCCGAATGACCCCGCGCCAGACGCCATACCGACTGCATCCTTTGCATTTCCACCGACCAGTCGGCGCTGCAGCGAACCGATCGAATGCCATCGCAACGCCCATTGGTGATGTGCATGGCGGATAGCAATCCGTCATCTACCAGTGCAAACCAGGAAGTCGCTGCGCCAAGATCCTTGCGCCAGCTGTTATAGGCAACGATCAAATGGGGCTGCAGTGAAATCAGGCGCAGCTTGCAAGCGGCGCTGATCGACTTCAACTCGTCAATCAGGGCTGTTGGCAGGGCGCTGACAATTGACGGCGTGCCCGGCAACGCTTCGCTTACGCTCACCGTCCACTCGTCCACTTTCTCGCCATGGGTCTTTTTCAGAATCAGGCGGGCATGGATCAGCCTTTCGGCATCGCGTGCAAGTTCCCGCGACCAGGGCATCAAAGCGTAATGCGCCCAGCTGTCGGAGATCACGAAGCGCGCGTTGGCGTCGTGCCACCGCGGATCCTCAAGCTGTTGCCTGAACGCGTCTACCGCCGATTCCCAGTTCGCACCCTGCACGGGATCCAGGCCCAGATGGTTTTCAATCACGCACTTTGGCCGAATACCGCGCTGCATACGCGCCAGCACAATGCCACGTGGCCCAAGGAACGTGCCTACCTCATCACGCCATAGTGGTGACACGGTTCACCTCCTCTATGGTAGTCAGACCCTCACGCACCATGTCCATGGCAGCAGAATTGATCGATTTCAGACCCTCTTTCCTGGCCAGCTCTTTCAGCCGCCGCACCGGCACGCGTTCCACAATGGCCTCACGCAATTCGTCACTCAGCACCAGCAATTCACCCACGGCCTTGCGCCCCTTGTAACCGGTTCCCCGGCAGTCACTGCAGCCACGTCCGACCCGCCAGTTGAATGTCCTGGCTACCTCCAGCGGTTCGCCGGTGGCCTCCAGCATGGCCGTCGTCGGGACGATCTTTTCCGCGCACTTGCTGCACACGACCCTGAGCAAACGCTGGGCAAGAATGCCGTTCAGCGCAGATACGAAACTGTAGGGGTCTACACCCATGTGGGTGAAACGGCTGAGTACATCAAATACGTTGTTCGCGTGCACCGTTGTGAAAACAAG
>Ga0316195_10001523_pt1 | contig 10458 bp, 11 predicted proteins | sample Phised1_MG_FD_204937 | JGI IMG/M metagenome (GOLD analysis project Ga0316195, IMG submission 204937) | Coastal sediment microbial communities from Maine, United States - Phippsburg sediment 1 | ecosystem: Environmental > Aquatic > Marine > Coastal > Sediment | place: USA: Maine | collected...
GAATGCAATCGCGAGATCCGAGGCATGAGCTTCCTTGAGCATCGACGCCCCGATGTTGCCGTGGTCGAGATAGAGCCGCCACCGCCCTTTCGCTGGCAGGCGTGCCCACCCCCAGATCGTCGCACAGGCACGCTGTACGGCACCGAGCCGCGATGCGGTCTTGCCGACGTCGTGGGTGAGGGCGGCCTCGGCGAGATGAGGCGCAACGCGCGATGCGACCTCGACGGCGTGTCGCTGATCCTGATGGGGCTGGGCGAAGAAGAGGAGGCTGAGATCGGGTTGCAGTACTGCGATCACAGCTGCCTGCTCGGCTGGCGAGAGGGGCCTGGCCGAGAGAAATCCGACGAACCGTCGAACCAGGTGGGTCACCGAGGCTTCAGGCCTTGGATTTGCAGTCGATGCACAACACGGACATCGGTCGGAATTCGAGCCTATCCGCCGAGATGTCCTCACCACAATTGTTGCAGATGCCGTACGTCCCGCTCTCGAGTTTCGCGATTGCTGCGTTCACGTCGTCGAGTTGGTTCTTGAGGTTCTCGATGATGCCCATGGTCTCGGTTCGTTCAGCGGTTGCCGCGCCAGCGTCTGCAAACGCGTCACCGAAGTCGATCGCACCGGTGAGGTCTCCCGACTCGTCAGCCCCGAGTTCAGAGAGCTGGTGCACCAGACGTTCGCGCTCGCCAGCAAGCGTCTCTGCTGCTTTTGCGCGGTCAATCGTGGTCATCGAAACCTCCACATCGTGGAGCCACACGGCGTCAAGGAGGTGGCCCGTTGCACCAACGATAGCGGCGCGGGGGCTGTTCTCGGGACCTATCGGCCGCGTGGATGACTGGCGGCGATCGTCTCCATGAGGTGCTCGGGGCTCACCTTCGTATAGATCTGGGTCGTCGAGAGGCTTGCATGTCCGAGCAACTCCTGCACTGTGCGGAGATCGGCTCCACCCTCCACCATGTGCGTCGCAGCCGAGTGCCGGAACACGTGGGGGGACAGGGCAGACGCATCGATACCGGACCGCGTGCCGTGCTCCTTGACGATGCGCCACACGCCCTGCCTCGTCATTCGCTTGCCCCTGGCCGAAAGGAACAAGGCGCCGGGATCGCGGCCGGGCGTGCGCACCGTGAGTCGATCCTCGAGCCATTCGGTCACTGCGTCGAACGCGAATCTCCCGATGGGGACGATGCGCTGCTTGCTTCCCTTGCCTGTGAGGAGGACCGTCCGCGTTTCCGCATCGAGGTCGTGGAGATCGGCGGTGACGAGTTCGGTGACCCTGCAACCCGTGGCGTAGAGGAACTCGAGAATGGCTCGATCACGCCGTCCGATGGGCGTGCTGATGTCGGGAGATTCGATCACAGCCACGATGTCATCGACGGACAGCGCCTTCGGCAGGCTGGATGGCCGCCGGGGAGGGGCGACCGCGGCCGTGGGATCCTCCTGCGTGAGGCCCTCGGAGAGCAGGAATCGGTGGTAGGCACGCATCGAGGCGAACTTCCTCGCGATCGTGGCCGGCTTCAGCCCCTTCGAACGAAGGTCCTCCAGGTGTGTTCGGACCGTGTTCTCTCCTCCACCGCCACAAGACTCGATGGTCGCCTGGTATTGCATCAAGTCCCTGCGGTAGGCAACGACGGTGTTCCGCGAGAGACCGCGTTCGGCGCGAACCGAAGCGAGGAAGTCGTGTCCGTGCTCAGGAAGGTCCATGGTGGGCCGCTGCGAGGAGGAGCCCAGCCACTGACTTCGCGTCGGTGATCTCGCCATCCTTGACCATGGCGAGTGCGGTGGTGAAGGGCATTCGGATGATCCTGGCGAGTTCCTCCTCGGCACCCGCGGGCGCTCTGGTTGCCTCCGACAGGTCTTCCGCTAGGAAGATCGCAATGCGCTCGTCTGAGAACCCGACTGCGGTCCACAGGTCGGTGAGGATGGTCATGGACTGTGCCGTGAATCCTGTCTCCTCCAACAGCTCACGGTGAGCTGTTGCAGCGCGGTCATCGGAGGGATGATCGATCTTTCCAGCAGGGATTTCGAGGACAACGTCCTGCGCTGCCGCGCGGTACTGCTCGATGAGGATGACGTCATCGTCGATCACGGGAACGACGGCGACGGCTCCGGGATGTTTGACGACCACCCGTTCGATGCGCTCTCCCGTCGGGGTCTCGATGGTTCGCATTGCGACGGTCAGGAAACTGACATCGAGAAGGTCCCTGGTTCCGAGGATCGTAAAGGAGTCGTTGGCCCTCAATGTGAACGGTCGACGATCGGCACATTTACGCCATCCCTCGCCATCGCCGTGCGGTGGGCCTTTGCTGCAGACACAAATCCAGCAAACAACGGATGGGGTGCATCGGGTCGTGATATCAGCTCGGGATGGGCCTGTGTTGCGATGAAGTAGGGGTGGTCGTTCAACTCGATGAATTCCACCAGGCGCTCGTCAGGGCTCGTTCCCGACAGGGAAAGGCCAGCAGCCTCCAACTGGTTGCGGTATCGGTTGTTGACCTCCCAGCGGTGGCGGTGGCGTTCGTACACCACCTCCTTGCCGTAGAGCGAACGAGCGAGCGAATCGGGAGCAAGCTTTGCCGGGTAGAGGCCCAGTCGCATGGTCCCACCCTTGTCTGCCACGTCCTTCTGTGCTTCCATGAGGTCGATCACGGCATCGGGCGTCATTGGATCGAATTCGCTCGAATGCGCCTGGGTGAGCCCTACGACGTTGCGTGCATATTCGATGACTGCACACTGGAGACCAAGGCACAGCCCGAGAAAAGGGACCCCGTTCTCGCGGGCGTACCGGATCGATTGGATCTTTCCTTCGATGCCTCGGATCCCGAAACCGCCAGGCACGAGGATGCCATCGAGGTCCTCGAGGTAGGACTCCGCAAGTAGACCGTCCACATCGTCTGCCGGGATCCATCGGATCTCGGGAGTGACCCTCGACGATCGGGCAGCGTGGTTGAGGGATTCGACGACCGACAGGTAGGCATCGGGGAGATCGACATACTTGCCGACGATTCCAATCGTCACGGCGCTCTCGGGTGCGAGCATCTCCTCGACCATCTGGCGCCACGACGCCAGATCCGCAGGTGTCGGCTCGAGATCGAGCTCCCTGCACACGACATCGTCGAGTCCCGCTTCGTGGAGGGCCAGCGGCACGGCGTAGATGTTGGGAACGTCAACGGCATTGATGACTGCGTCGGGGGCGACATCGCAGAAGAGACTGATCTTCCTGCGGGCCGAATCGTCCACCGGACGGTCGGATCGAACGACGATCACCTCTGGCATGATGCCCCTGCTGCGCAGTTCAGCGACCGAGTGCTGGGTCGGTTTTGTCTTGAGTTCCTCGCTCGTGGCGAGGTACGGCACGAGCGTCACATGGATGTAGCAGGTGTTTGATTCCCCCACGTCCTTGCGGACCTGTCGGATCGCCTCGAGGAATGGCAACGACTCGATGTCTCCGACCGTGCCGCCGACTTCGGTGATCACGACGTCGACGTCGTCTCGCTGGCCGAGCTTCCGGATCCGGGCCTTGATTTCGTTCGTGATGTGCGGGATGACCTGGACCGTTGCCCCGAGGTAGTCCCCACGCCGTTCCTTTCGGATCACCGATTGATAGATCGATCCGGTCGTGACGTTGGAGTCCCTGCTGAGGCTCTCTCCGACGAAGCGCTCGTAGTGGCCGAGATCGAGATCGGTCTCTCCCCCATCGTCGGTGACGTATACCTCACCGTGTTCGAATGGGTTCATCGTGCCAGGGTCGACGTTGATGTAGGGATCAAGCTTCTGGAGTACGACCCGATATCCCCGTGCCTTGAGGAGCCGTCCCAGCGACGCCGAGGTGATGCCTTTGCCAAGGCTCGATGTCACCCCGCCGGTTACGAACACGTGTTTCGCCACGTCGTCCTCCGCCTCGGAAGCTTGGATGTTACCAGCAGGTCGCTGCGGACCAACGACCGTGCATCTCGGTCAGTCTGCATCATGGCGTTGGGCGATCGCGAGAAGCTCCTCGGCATGCACTCGGCCTGTCTCGGATTGCGAGAGGCCGGCAAGCATCCTTGTCAACTCCGTAAGTCGCTCCTCAGGACCGAGCTGCACGATCTCTGCGGCGGTACCGCTGCGAGTGACAGACAGGTGGAGGTCGGCGAATGCGGCAACTTGCGGGAGATGGGTCACACAGATCACCTGTCGTGATGAGGCCAGGGATGCAAGCTTCTCGCCCATCGCCAGGGCCGTCGAGCCACCGATTCCCGTGTCGATCTCGTCGAACGCGATGACCGACGCGTCCGAGGCACCGGAGGCGAGGGTCAGTGCGAGGACCAATCTGCTGAGTTCTCCGCCTGAGGCTATCGCCGAGACGGGACCCGGTTCCAAGGAAGCGTCGGAGGCGAACCGCACCGAAGCAGTGTCTGCGCCGAGCGGCCCCGGCGGAGCATGGGAGATCACGATGTTCACGATGGGATCGCGGAAGCCGAGGTCCTTGAGCTCACTGCGAGCAACGTCGCTGATTGTTGCAGCAGCAGTTGCTCGATGTTCGTGCAGGGCTCGCCCTGCACCCTCGAGCGCATCTGTGGCATCAGCGAGGCGAAGCCCGAGCGTCTCGGATGCGTCGAGTGCGGCTGCGAGTTCGTCGTGGCGCTCTCCAGCCGTCTTGCGATAGGTCACGACATCCTCGCTGGTTGGCCCGTACCTGCGCTTGAGACTGGTGATCACCGCAAGTCGGTCTTCGACGCCAGCGAGGTCCTCGGCATCCTCCTCGAGGTCACCGAGCATACGGGCGACCTGGGTTGCGGTCTCGTTGAGTGAGGTTGCCATGTCCTGGAGGTCCACGACGAGGGCATCGAGACTCGGGTCGATTGCCTGCACCCTGCGCAGCGATGTAATTGCCAGATCAACGGCCCGCCCAGCCTCATCGTCGCCGAGCGCATCGAGCGTCGACGAGAGCTCGGCGGCGAGTGCGTCGGCGTTGCGAAGGCGTACCACCCTCGACCGGAGCTGCTCCTCCTCACCGTCGAGGATCGCTGCGTGGTCGATTTCTGCCATCTGATGGGCGAGCGTGTCGCGTTCTCGCTCCAAGGAGGTCGCGTCTCCCCCGAGTGCGTCGCGTTCCGCGGTGATACCCCGCAGTGTCGTCCAGGCGCTGTGGTAGGCAGTCCGTGCGACGAGGCCCTCGTCGGACAACATGCGATCCACCATCGTGCGGACACCCGCCGATGCGGTGATGGTCAGTTGGTCGTGTTGGCCGATGATTGCGACGGTCCGTCCAACGAGTTCGTTGAGGGCCGAGGCAGGTGCGGCCGCGTTGTCTATGTAGGCCCTCGACCGTGACACGTCGATCACACGTCGGATCACGAGCTCCTGATTGTCGATGACGAACCTTGCGGAGACATCGCAGGAGTCGGATGCAGGACCGATGATGCCCTTCGACGTCTTGTCCCCCCTCACCAGCCGAAGGGCACCGAGCATCAGCGTCTTGCCGGTTCCGGTTTCACCGGTGATGACCGTCAGCCGCGGCGAGAGGCGAACGGCAGCCTGTTCGATCAGGCCGAGGTTGCGAGCCGTGACCTCATCGAGCATGTTCGAGGCTGAATTGCTCGCGGACGGCCTGGGGAAATGGATGGCGCCCTATGCCGAGGAACTTCACCCTGGCGTCGCCACGTCGAATGACAATGGGTTCACGGGGAGCAACGGTGCAGAGCTCGCGTCCATCGACGTTGACGCGGGCCCTGCGATCCACGGAGACCTCGAGAGTGACGATGGCGTCAGGCGCAAGGACGATCGGACGCGTCAGCAAGCTGTGCGGGGCCACAGGAGTCAAGACGAGGGCGTCCAACGATGGATCCAGGACCGGTCCGCCTGCGGACAAGGAATACGCAGTGGACCCGAGCGGTGTCGCGACAATGATCCCGTCCGTTCGGTATGTCGCGAGCTCGCGGTGATTCACCGAGACGGCCACTTCGATGATGCGCTGACTGATCACCTTCTCGACGACGACATCGTTGATCCCCTGGGCAGTGTGGCTTCCCGTGCTCACCGAGACGACGCTGTGCGTGGTGATGGAATAGGTGTCGTCGACGAGTGCCGTCACGAGATCGCCGATTTCGGATGGCTTGAATTCTGCGAGGTATCCGACCTTGCCCACATTGACGCCACACACGGGCAGGTCGAGGCGCAGGGCATCCTCGGCGGCAGACAACACCGTGCCGTCGCCTCCGACGGCGATGATGAGTTCGGCGGTGTCAGCCACGGGCGTGACGGTGAGACCGGAGCGACGCAGCTCCGAGACCAGTTCGCCTCGGATCGTTGAGATACCCTCGCGCTCGCCGCGCGTCACGATGTGGACGGCGTTCACGATGATGCCTGATCGTTCACGATTCTGATCGTCTCCTCATCGATCGCTCGCGGTGCCCTGGTGAAGAGTGCAACGAATTCGTTGTTGCCCGTCGCTCCAGTGATCGACGATACCGTGAGCTTCTGACATCCGAGGCCATGGTCGGACATACCGGCGACCACCGACTGGACAGCTTTCCTGCGCACTGCCGGATCACGAAGGACTCCATCCCGATCGACGGCACCTTTGCCTGCTTCGAACTGTGGCTTGATCAGGAGGATCCACGTGGCATCGCGCGTGCCGAGTCGCGCCAACGATGGGGCGACCACCGTCAATGAGATGAACGACAAGTCGGCCACAACCAGATCGAATGGTTCGCCGAGGGTTCTTGTGTCGACAGTTCGTATGTTCGTGCGCTCGACGACAGTGACTCGGTCGTCCTGCCGAATCCGCCAATGCATCTGGCCATAACCGACATCGACGGCCGTCACGCTCGACGCACCCCGCTGCAGGAGGCAGTCGGTGAATCCGCCGGTGGAGGCACCGACGTCGATCGCCCTCACCCCGTTGATGTCGATGTCCCAGGCGGCAAGGGCAGCGTCGAGCTTTCTCCCCGCGCGGCTGACGAACGGTTCCGGCGAACCGACGATGTGCAGGGATTCCTCCGGCGAAACCATGGTGGAAGGCTTGGGATCGGTGTTCGCGCCGACGCGAACAAGACCCGCCTCGATGGCCCTGCGCGCTTCTGTCCGTGACTCCACGAGGTGGCGTCGTACCAACTCGGCGTCGAGCCTGCGGCGCGTCAGGATGGGGCCTTCGGGGCGGGTGTCGTTGGTGGCTCGAGCCTGGCGCTGAGGTGATCGGCGATGGCCTCTGCTATGTCCGGTGCGTCGGCGGCGTCTGCCTCCTCGAGGGAGTGCGTCAGCTCGTCCGTCGACGGCTGGGATGGGACCATGGGTTCTTGCATGGTCCCCATTATCGCGCCGGACGAGCAGGAGTGGTGTTGATCACCTGTGGCACGTCGACGATCGAGGCGACAACCACATCTGGCGCGTACTCCTGCCCGATGAGATCGGCGTCCTTGGTTACGCCTGTGAGCACGAGGATCGATTGCCAACCATTCGCTGAGGCGAGCGCGATGTCTGTGTCGAGCCGGTCGCCGATGACCCACACCGGCCCGTCCCCGAGTTTGGCCGTGAGAAGCGAGGAGAACACTTCACCAGGCTTGCCGCAGGAGATCGGGGTGCAACCTGATGCCGCCGCGATCGCAGCTACGAGGGCCCCCGCACCAGGGGACAAACCCGAGGGTGTCGGATACGTGGGATCGATGTTCGTAGCGATGAATTCCGATCCCGCACGAATGGCACGACCTGCACGATCGATGGCGTCGTAGGTGATCGACCGGTCGAGGCCGACGATCACGGCATCAGGATGCTCGTCCGGATCGGTGACCAGCGTGATGCCAGCTCTCGCCAAGCTGTCGGTGAGCGATGGGGGGCCAACGACGAAAGCGGAGGCATGGCGCCCTCGTGCGTAGGAGACTGCAGCCATCGTGGAGGTCACGGCCTGGCTCGGCGATGCACGGTATCCGGTTGACGCGAAGATGTGTTGGGCGGCGACCTCCGGTGTCTTGGTCGAGTTGTTTGTCGCAAACACGATCGACCAACCACCCTCCTCGAGCGTTCTCAGGGATGCAGCAGCGCCGGGTATTCCGTGCGACCCGAGGTACAGGACACCATCGAGGTCGAAGATCGCCGTCCCCGCCGTGTGCCTCACGCCTGATGTCCAACGCGGCGCGAGAAGGCCTCGATGACACTCCCCAGGAAGCGCGCCGTCCCTCGGACCGAATCCTCTGACACTCGTTCGTCGACGCCATGGAACATGGCCAACATCTCGGCGAACGTCGTGCGATCGTCGAAGAGTCCGACTCCGTAGGAGGGGATGCCGCGCTCGCGGAAGAACCGTGCATCGGTTGTGACAGGGGTGAGGGTCGGGGCGAGCGTGCGCGTCCCGAGGTGGATTTCGGCCGCGTCCGAGATGGCTTCCCACATCGTTCCCTCGGCTGGCGAACCGTTGGCGGTCATCTCGAGGACCGGTGTGACGTCGATGGCGTCGTAGAGATCGGGACCGAGCACCTTCCTCAGGTGCTGGTCGACGTCGTTTGCATCGAGCCCAGGGAGCAACCGAACATCCACTTCCCCTTCGGAGGCATCCGGCACCACATTCGACTTCGTTCCTCCCCGCATCACATTTGGTGAAAACGTGAGGTGGGTGCAGGCATGGATCCAGCGAGCAAGCGTGAGGTCATCCTCCGCAATCCTCTCGATGGCACCATCGACCGTATCGGGATCGCTCAGCGCTCTTCGGAGGTCGTCGGTGAGCGGGAGGTGAGGGAGGAATCGCAGCCACTCGTCGGTGACCGCGATGGGTTGCGGGGCGGTTCCGATGCGCTGGAAGGCTTCGGCAAGTGTCAGCACCGCGTTGGATCGCCCGTAGGGCTGACTGCCATGCCCTGCGACGCCCCGAGCTGAGAACGTCCGCCACGCGGGACCCTTCTCCGCCACGGTCACAGGGAGTGCGAGGTCGGTGCCACGCCCGAGGGTCGGCCCCGCAACCTCGGTGAGGACGACGTCGCACGCGACCAGATCCCAGTGATGCTGGACGAGGTGTTGGGCTCCGTAGACACCACCGGCCTCCTCGTCCGCGACGGCGGCGAGAATGACATCGCCCACAGGAGAGGCGAGATCGCCGTCCCGCAGGGCTCGGTATACAGCCACCATCGAAGCAGTCACGTTGAGCATGTCGACAGCTCCGCGGCCCCAAATGAACCCATCGGCCCTGGTGCCGTCAAAAGGGGGATGCGTCCATTCGGCGTCTGCTGCCGGAACGACGTCGAGATGCGGGATCATCAGTACGGTCGGCGCTCCGACGTCCGAACCTGCGATGCGGTAGACGACTGATGCCCTACCGGGAAGGGGTTCGATGACAGTGCCCTCTTCGTCGAGGAATGCCTGGATCGTTTCAACCGATCTGGCCTCATTGCCTGACGATGGATCTCCCGTGTTCACGCACGCGTTGCGAATCAGATCGACGGTCAGATCGACGGCGGCGTCCGCCCATCCTTCGTCAGGCATCAGCGTCGAGTGGGTCAGCCTTGTGCATGATGATCGAACGCGCAGCAAAGCCGTGGGCCTCGAAGAAGTTCTTGGTTTCGCGTTGCCCCGGCCCCACCGGCGCGTCGAAGTGATGCACGCCGAGCGATCGGAGCTCAGCGAGGACGGACTCGAGCATCACATGTCCAACACCCACGCCCCTCGCCTCTGGCTCGGTATAGATCAGCCTGATACGCCCGATGCGAAGGTCGCCTGCGCGCTCGAGGGTGGCTTCGATCGTCACCCAGAGGAATCCGACGATCACATCGTCGATTTCGCCGACCACGACCCATGAGTCATCCTCGGACATGGCATGGAAGAGCGCGAGATCGAATCGCTCGTCGAGGCCGTCTGTGAGTGCCCAGATGGGCTTACGCTCGGTTTGCTCACGTTCCAGGTCGCCGTAGAGCGAGACGAGCCGGATCACGTCGCTGTTGACTGCGGGTCGAACGGACAGGTGCACCCAGCGAGCGTAGTCAGGCGTCGAGGTGTGGCGGACCGGTGCGTCGCCACCGCCGCCCGATCCCCCATCGGGTGACCAGCCACATCGCCTCGAGTGCGATGCGACCGTTCATCTTCGACTCGCCTTTCGTGCGGTCCCGAAATGTGATGGGAACCTCATCGATCCGGAGGCCAGCCTGCTGGGTCCGCCAGGCCATTTCCACCTGGAAACCGTATCCGGAGGCTTGACACGTTGAGGGGTCGATCTTGCGGATCGTCGTATCGCGAAATGCGCGAAAACCGGCTGTCGCGTCATGGACGGTCATGCCGAGCAACAGACCCGCGTATCGATTACCACCCTTCGACAGGGCACTGCGATACCACGGCCATCCATCACTTCCGCCCCCAGGGACGTATCGTGACCCGATCGCAAGGTCGGCACCGTCCTCGACCGCTGCCACCAGCCTCGGAAGGTCGCTTGGATCGTGCGAGAAGTCGGCGTCCATTTCGCAAAGGATTTCTGCGCCGAGTTCGAGTCCGCGTTCGAAGCCAGCC
>Ga0316195_10001524_pt1 | contig 10457 bp, 7 predicted proteins | sample Phised1_MG_FD_204937 | JGI IMG/M metagenome (GOLD analysis project Ga0316195, IMG submission 204937) | Coastal sediment microbial communities from Maine, United States - Phippsburg sediment 1 | ecosystem: Environmental > Aquatic > Marine > Coastal > Sediment | place: USA: Maine | collected...
GAGCGGGAAAACGCATCGAGCCTGGTTGGCGGTGTGTCATTGGCGGATAAGGACGCCGTGCTGGCGTCTGTATTGCTCGACCTGTCGCAGAATGCGGCATTGAGCGCCAGCCTCGATATTGGTGGTGAGGTCATCAATCAACTGGCCAGAATTGGCAAGGTGCACCGCCGCAGTGTGCAGCAGGCCGGGTTCCTGGTGCTGAAGTCCCCGGACGTACCGTCGATATTGGTGGAAACGGCGTATATCTCGAATCCGGACGAAGAAAAGAAGCTGCGCAGCAACTCTCACCAGGACAAACTCGCCCAGGCGGTATTGTCCGGAGTCCGTAAGTACTTCCATGAGAATCCACCGCCGAATACGCTGATTGCAATGAACCAAAAGCGCGGCCCCGCGCAGCAGGTGAGCCACGTTATCTCGCGCGGAGACACGTTGAGCGAAATTGCCGAGCGGTATAACGTGAGCATGTCGGCCATTCGGTCGGCGAACAAGCTCTCAAGCGACAACGTACGTGTCGGCCAGAAACTCAGGATTCCGGTTTACGCTGGCACCTGACGTACCTTCAGTTTAACCGACGCACCGCGCACTCCCAGGCAGACAGACAGGCAAGTCTGTAAAAGTCGCCGCGCTTCTGAAAGAATGAACGCATGACAATTCGTCAGCTTCCGGGCCACCTTATAAATCAGATCGCTGCCGGCGAAGTCGTCGAGCGGCCGTCATCTGTTGTCAAGGAATTAGTGGAGAACAGTCTCGATGCGGGTGCCCGAGCGATCGCCATCGACATTGTAGCCGGTGGTCAAAAGCTTATTCGCATCCGGGATGATGGTTGTGGGATAGCGCGGGACGAGCTGCCACTGGCACTGGCGCGACATGCCACGAGCAAGATTTCGAGCCTTGATGATCTTGAATCGGTGGTTTCGCTCGGTTTCCGCGGCGAGGCGCTTCCCAGCATCGCGTCTGTTGCTCGCCTGGTCCTGACATCGAGTCAGGGCCAACAGGCCTGGAGAATCGAGGCTGATAACGGAATCGTGAGCGAACCCGCGCCAGCGGCCCATCCGCTGGGCACCACTGTGGAAGTGAACGATTTGTTTTACAGTACACCGGCGCGCAAGAAATTCCTGCGCACGGAACGCACAGAATTCAGTCATATTGATAAATGGATACATCGTCTGGCCATGGCGCGTCCCGACGTCGCGTTTACAGTGACCCACAATGGGCGCACGGTGCTCAGCCTGCAGGCGGCAAATGATCCTGACCAGCGCCTGAAGCGCATTAGCAAGCTGTGTGGCGATGCGTTTGCTTCCCAGTCGCTGTCGGTGCAACGCGAATCCGATTCGATTGCGCTGTCCGGCTGGGTGGGACTACCCACATTAAACCGAAGCCAGGCAGACATGCAGTTCTGGTTCGTCAATGGGCGCAGCATCAGCGACAAGACACTGAGTCACGCGGTCCGCCATGCCTATCGCGATGTCCTGTTCCACGGCCGATATCCGGCTTACGTTTTGTACCTGTCAATGGATCCTCAGCTGGTCGATGTCAACGCTCACCCCGCCAAACACGAGGTCCGCTTTCGCGATGGGAGGTCCGTACATGGATTTGTTGCGCAGGCGATCAGTCACCTGCTAAGTGATACACGGCCAGGCGGGCACGACGTCACCCCTGTGCCGGCATCAGTGATCAGTAGCCGGATCTACAGTCAACCCGGGCAGTCCGTATTTTCATTGCCAACGGCGGCGCCGGGCAAAGTGGGCGAGGCGTTGACCGGTTATCGGGCACTCTCCGGCGCTTCGGCGACAGAGGTCAGGCCTGGGCCGGCAGGTGCAATACCGCCAATGGGGTTTGCAATTGCACAGCTGTCGGGCATTTATATCCTCGCAGAAAATGCGGACGGGCTCGTTGTCGTGGATATGCACGCGGCGCACGAAAGAATTGTTTACGAAAAATTGAAAAACGCCTTTGACGACAAGGAAATAATCCGCCAGCCGTTGCTGGTTCCAACAAGCGTCTCGGTTTCCGAGGCCGAAGCTAACCTCGCCGAGGAATCGGGTAAGCTGTTTCAAAAGCTGGGCATCGTGCTGGATCGCCAGGGACCAACCCGCCTGGTCATTCGCGAGGTTCCGGCATTACTTAAACAAGGGGACGCCGAAGCGCTGATTCGCGATGTGTTGTCCGATCTTGTGGCATCCGGTACCAGCAATCGGGTGGAGGATATCTGTCACGATATCCTGGCCACCATGGCATGCCATTATTCGGTCCGTGCCAACCGCGTGATGAGTATCCCGGAGATGAACGCGCTGCTCCGCGAGATGGAACGAACCGAGCGGGCTGACCAGTGCAATCACGGTCGGCCGACCTGGACGAGAATTAGTCTGGCGGATCTCGACCGGCTGTTTCTGCGCGGGCAATAACCAAGGCATGTGCGGCAGGCCCGTTATTTGCCTGATGGGGCCGACCGCGTCGGGTAAGACCGAAACGGCGATTAAGGTGGCGGATAATTTTTCGGTCGACCTCGTCAGCGTTGATTCTGCGCTTGTCTATCGCGGCATGAATATTGGCACTGCAAAGCCTGGCGACGCGACGTTACGCAAGTATCCGCATCGACTAGTCGATACCCGGGACCCGGAAGAATCCTACTCCGCGGGAGAATTCGTTCGCGACGCACTGACGGCCATCGACGAGATCCATGCTGCGCGGCGTGTGCCTCTGCTGGTCGGTGGCACCATGATGTATTTTCGTGCCCTTATCGACGGGATTGCTGACCTGCCTGAAGGCGACCCAGCGACTCGCGCCGCAATCGACAATGAGGCAGTGACGCGAGGCTGGCCTGGTCTGCACCGGGAGCTTGAGGTTGTCGATCCGGCCGCTGCAGCGCGTATTAACCCGAATGACAGCCAGCGAATTCAGCGAGCGCTTGAGGTTTACCGGCTCAGTGGCCGACGCCTCTCGGCGTGGCAAACGAACACAGCCCCGACCCGCACGGATTTGGTCTTTTACAAAATAGCCCTGATTCCCGAGCCGCGCTCCGTCCTGCATTCGCGAATCGAGAAACGGCTCGATCTGATGCTGGAGCAGGGTTTCCTCGATGAGGTGCGGGACCTGATGAAAAGGCCGGGCCTTACGGCGGAACACCCTTCGATGCGCGCGGTCGGTTATCGACAGTACTGGCGGTATATTGAGGGCAGCTGGAGCCGCGAAGAGGCACGTTCCCGGGCGCTGGCGGCGACGCGTCAGCTGGCCAAACGCCAGCTGACCTGGCTCAGGAGTGAATCCGACAAATTCGTCCTCAATCCACTTGAAACCGGCGCAGACGCGGCCATATCCGATTATCTGCGGCAAATGCTCGTGAGCCACAAAAACTGACGATGGGGATTAATGCTTGTGATAGACTTTTTCGGGCTAGGGCTGGTCGAGGCATTGGGCAACCGGCGCCACCGGAAACTCTCGACCATCGGAATTTTGCTGGATCGAAATAGCAAATAATAAGAATAAGGAGACCCAAAAATGGCTAAAGGGCAGTCGCTGCAGGACCCTTTCCTCAATATTTTGCGCAAGGAAAAGGTTCCAGTGTCCATCTACCTGGTCAATGGCATCAAGCTGCAAGGGCAGGTCGACTCTTTCGATCAGTTTGTCGTATTGCTGAAGAACAGTGTGAACCAGATGGTCTATAAACACGCAATATCAACGATCGTACCGGCACGCAATATTCGCCTGCCGTTACCTGACGGCGAAGCAGGTGATTCTGACGACTAGCTTGGTCAAGCCGGAGGTCGCCATTGTTTGAGCGACCGCGGAGCGGCGAAAGAGCCATTCTGCTTCATGCATCACCGGGTGGCACACCAGATCCCAACGAACGCGATGAGTTTGCCGAGCTGGCGATGTCAGCGGGAGCAATTGTCGTGGATGAGATTGTGAGTTCGCGGCGCCGTCCGGATTCACGCTATTTCATTGGCAAGGGAAAGCTGGATGACGTTCTGCGTAGCGTCGAGGAAAACCACGCCGAACTGCTTATATCGAGCGCCTCACTAAGCCCCAGTCAGGAACGAAACCTGGAGCGGGCTCTGAAGTGCAGGGTGGTTGATCGTGCCGGCCTCATTCTCGATATTTTCGCGCAGCGTGCGCGCAGTTTCGAGGGCAAGTTGCAGGTCGAATTGGCGCAACTGAGGCATTTGTCGACTCGTCTGGTCAGGGGCTGGACTCACCTGGAGCGACAGAAGGGTGGTATCGGTTTACGCGGCCCGGGTGAGACACAGTTGGAGACGGATCGACGGCTCGTCGGCAAACGAATACGGCAACTCAAGGAGCGGCTGGAACATGTCGACAGCCGCCGGACCATGAACCGGCAGAATCGCGTGCGAGCGGATATTCCGACGGTCGCCCTGGTTGGTTACACGAACGCCGGCAAATCGACGCTTTTTAATGCGCTTACCGAAGCCGGAGTCTACGTAGAGGACAAGCTGTTCGCGACGCTGGACCCTACCGTCCGCCGACTGAGACTGCCCAACGGCAGCGACGTAGTAATGGCGGACACTGTCGGCTTTGTCCGGGATTTGCCGCACGAACTGATAGCTGCCTTCCGTTCTACGCTGCAGGAAGCGCGAGAAGCCGACCTTATATTGCATTTGATCGACGCCAGCGATCCCAACCGGTGGCAACGTGTGCGACAGGTTAATGCGGTTTTGAAAGAGCTCGATGCGGACCGGGTCCCCCAAATAAGGGTGTACAATAAGATCGATAAACTGGACCGGCCACCCCGTCTGACGAATAATCAAAAGGGCGAGGGACGTGCGGTCTGGTTGTCCGCCGTGACGGGCCAGGGTGTTCCGCTCCTGCTGGACGCGATTGGCAAACGGCTGTGCCGGGAGAAAATTCACGGGTTTATACGACTTCATGCCGGCCAGGGCCGTCAGCGCGCATTACTTTTCGATATCGGAGCCGTGGTGCAGGAAACGCCTGCTGAAGACGGTGGCTGGGTGCTGGAACTGGAACTTACGGAGCGGGATTTTCACCGTTTCTTGAAACGCGAAAACATGTCGCGGGATATTTTTGAGACGCTGCAGGCCATCAAGCCCGCGGCATTGGCTTAACTAAATAACAGATTGAGACTTATGGCTTGGAACGATTCTGGAAACGGGAAGGACCCGTGGGACAAAGACAAACAGTCGCCGAATGACCTGGACAAGATCGTACAGGGCTGGCAACGCAAATTGTCCGGGGTGCTGGGCGGTGGCGGCAGCGGTGGCAAAAGTCCGTCAGCACAGAGTACGGCAAGTAGTTTCGTGCTGGTCATTATGCTGGTCGCCGGCTGGTTGCTAACCGGTCTGTACAGGGTTGACCAGTCGGAACGCGGTGTCGTCCAGCGCTTCGGTGCTTTTACCATCACATCAATGCCGGGTCTGCGTTGGCATATCCCGTTTCCGGTCGAAACGGTTGATATCGTCAACGTGGAAGAGGTAAACGATTACCGATTCCGCACAGAGATGCTTACGGCGGACGAACAGTACGTATTCATCGACATGGTCGTGCAGTACCGTCGCACGGATCCGGTTAAATTCAGTTTTGAGGTTGAAGATCCCGAACTGACATTGCAGGACGTTACAGAAAGCGCCCTGCGTGGCGTTGTTGGGACCAGTTCGCTTGAGCTTCTGATCGGTGAACGCAGGGAACAGATTCCGGCGCGGACGCAGGAGGAGTTGCAGAAGACATTGTCTGATTACGGTGCCGGAATTACAGTTACTTCTATCAACCTCAGCGTCGTCGATTACCCGAATTCAGTGCGCGAGGCAGTTGACGATACGCAGAAAGCGCGTAATGACAAAGAACGTATCGAGCTGGAGGCGAAAACCTACAGCAATGACATCATTCCTCGAGCACGTGGTGCGGCGCAAAGAGTGTTGCAGGATGCGGGCGGTTACCACGATCGTGTCATTGCGGATGCCGAAGGTGAAGCTTCGCGATTCGAAGCAATGCTGACGGAATATCAGAAGGCACCTCGAGTAACCCGTGATCGCCTGTATCTTGAAGCGATCGAAGAGGTTTATTCAAATTCGAACAAGGTTTTGATTGACTCGGAAGGTTCGGGAAATATGATTTACTTGCCGCTTGACCAGCTGATGCGCGGCGCAAATTCACGCACCCCGGGGTCCGAGACGAATCGGGCTGCGGATGCCCAGACGCCTTCTGTGATCGGTAATCCCGAGGTCGATTCAAACAATCCTCGCGAGCGTGTCAGGAGGGACCCACAATGAGTAACGCCAGATTCGCAACGCTCGTGGTATTGGGTATCGTCTTTATCGGTATCGGCCTGTCGGCTTTTACGGTTAACGAGAGAGAGCAGGCGATAAAGCTTCGGATTGGTGAGGTCGTCGAGTCCAACTATACGCCGGGGCTTCACTGGAAAATTCCGCTTTACGAAAACGTCCGGAAGTTTTCAATGCGAATTCTTCGTATCGATGATGAGCCACAACGTGTATTCACGTTGGAACGTACGGCAATGGAAGTGGACTATTTCGTCAAATGGCGAATTGTCGATCCGGTGCCGTTCTATACGTCCACTACCGGTTCTGAAGAAATTGCCAGGGACCGGTTGCTGGAAATCGTCAGGAACTCGATTGTGACCGAATTCGGGCGGCGTTCAGTTCAGGAAGCTATTTCCGTGGAACGCGAAGAACTCATGCAGGACATGTTGCGGACGGCCACGACGACGGCTCAGGGTCTTGGCATAGAGGTTGTCGACTTCAGGGTCAAGCAGGTTGAGTTCGTGCGCGAAGTTCGACCATCCGTATACAATCAAATGCGTGAGGAACGTGCACTGGTAGCGTCAAAGATTCGCGCTGAAGGGCGTGAGGCGGCGGAGCTGATTCGTTCGACGGCCGAAAGAGAGCGGACAGTCATCCTGGCCGATGCCTATCGTGACGGGCAGAAGATTCGCGGCGAAGGTGATGCAAAAGCGGCAGAAATCTACGCCAACGCTTACAGCAAGGATCCGGAGTTCTATGCGTTTTATCGCAGTATCGACGCGTATAAGAAATCGATGGGTAAGGCAGGCGATGTTCTGGTTCTTGATCCGAACAATGAGTTTTTCCGCTACCTGAACAGCTCGACCGGCGGTCAGGATTAGGTTTCGGTCGAAAAATAATCGCTTTTGATTGAAGGTCGCGATCGTGATGTCGCGGCGCGCGTTTGCGGGTTAAACCAATGTGGCAGGATCTTTTGACGGGATTTTCGATATATCTGGTGATCGAGGGATTGATTCCATTTGCCGGTCCGAACCTGTTTCGCCGGTCTGTCGTGCGCATTGCCCAAATGGACGACAACAGTCTTCGCCTCACCGGCCTGGTTGTGGCCGGTGTTGGATTATCTTTACTTTATTTTGTTCGGTAACGGTGCATGGGGAAAAACGTTGTAGTAATTGGGACCCAGTGGGGCGACGAGGGCAAAGGAAAAATCGTTGATCTGCTGACGGACAAGGCGGCGGCGGTGGCTCGCTTCCAGGGCGGCCATAACGCGGGCCATACGCTGGTCATATCCGGCAAGAAGACCGTACTTCACTTGATACCTTCGGGGATTCTTCGCGACGGAGTCAGTTGCCTTATTGGCAACGGTGTCGTGCTGTCGCTCGGTGCCCTGATCGAAGAAGCAAACGGCTTGATAGCAAGTGGTGTGCCGGTCTATGAAAGGCTCAGGGTAAGTCCCGGTTGCCCGCTGATTTTGCCGTCGCACGTGGCGCTGGACGTGGCGAGAGAGCGAGCCAAAGGTACATCGGCCATAGGCACGACCGGACGCGGAATCGGGCCGGCATACGAAGACAAGGTTGCGCGTCGCGCGCTCAGGGTATCCGATCTTTTTGTGCGCGAAAAATTTGCGGCCAAGCTCGGCGAAATACTCGACTATCATAATTTCCTGTTGCAGAAATATTTTCGTACTAGCCCTGTCGATTTTTCCAAAACCCTCGATGAATCACTGCAGGCTGCTGAGATCATTGCGCCGATTACGGCGGATGTAACACAAATACTTCAGGACCTCGGTGACGACGGCAAGAGCATTCTCTTTGAAGGCGCCCAGGGTACATTCCTCGATATTGATCACGGTACCTATCCGTTCGTGACTTCTTCAAATACGGTAGCTGCTGCGGCGAGCACCGGTACCGGCATTGGTCCACGCAAGCTCGACTATATTCTTGGTATCGTCAAAGCGTATACAACCCGCGTCGGTGCTGGCCCGTTTCCGACCGAGTTGTTTGATGACATGGGCGCACACCTCGGTACTGTAGGCGCCGAATTCGGCGCAACAACCGGTAGACCGCGGCGTTGCGGATGGTTTGATGCCGTCGCCCTCAGGCGCTCGATTGTCAACAGCAGTGTTTCAGGATTGTGTGTTACCAAGCTGGATGTGCTGGACGGTATCGAAACCGTGCGCATCTGTGTCGGGTACGAGATTGACGGTGAACCAATCAAGGGCGTACCAGTCCTCGTGGATCGTTTTGCCGATTGCCGCCCGGTTTACGAAGATATGCCAGGATGGTCGGAGTCGACCGTTGGCGCGACATCCTTGTCCGACCTGCCGAATAACGCGCGCGACTACCTGGCACGCATAGAGGAGCTCGTCGACACGCCGATCGATATCATATCGACCGGGCCGGATCGCGAGCAAACGATCGTGAAAAATCATCCGTTCGACTAGTACGGCGTCGGATCAACGCCGCCGCCGACAATAGCAGCAACATAATCGCACCGAACGAGCCACCGCCGCTACCACCGCTAACGGCCGGTTTGACGACGGTAACTGTGGTTGTCGATGAGTCGGAGAGTCCGCCCGGGTCGGTAACGGTCAGCTGGAACTGAAGCATGACGTCCGAGGTCACGGTGGGCGCCGTGAAGGTGGCGAGCGCGGAGCCAGCGTTGCTGAGGCTGACTGGCTGGCCGCCAGATTGCGTCCATTGGTAAGCAAGTAAGTCGCCGTCGGGATCACTCGATTGAGCGCCATTGAGTGTGACCGGGCTGCCGGATGATTTTGTCTGGCTAACGCCAGCGATCGCATTTGGTGCGGAATTTGCGCCATCGCCATCCCGAATCGTTGCGACGAATGTCGGCGACCCGGAGATAGTGATTCCAACCGGATTTGCCAACGTAATTTCGACGGTCTCGTCACCTTCAACAACGTCATCGTCGTTGACGCCGAATTCCAGGGTTTTTGAATTGCCATCGCCGGCTGGCCAATTGACGGTGCCGGAAGTCGCGCCGAGAAAGTCGCTACCGGCGGTAGCGTCGCCGCCCGTTATCGAATAACTGACAGCCGCTTCTCCGCTAGCGCTGCCGCTTCGCTTTAGCGTGACCACTATCGTAGCAAAGCCGCGTTCCGCAACATCGGCCGTGTCGGCCAGAAAACCTGCCGTGGCAACTGCTCCCGGGTCACTGAGGTAGACGCTGGCCGTATTGCGGTTACCGAGCGTCGCGCCGCCCATGGGATTTGTCAGGCGCACGATCAGGCGTTCCATTGATTCGCTCACGCCGTCGTTTATCGCGTCAATATCGATTGTGCGGCTTGTGCTGTCACCGGCCGGCCAGTCGAGTGTGCCGGTCGCGACAGAAAAGTCGTCCGCATCGACGTTAGCCTGCAACACGTCGAATTGCACGTTGACGCTACCGTCGGTTCCACCAACGCGTTCAACCACCAGCTGTGCCTGCTGGCCTTCAGTAGCCGCAAAAGAAGCCGCCGAAAACTGCAGCATCCCCTCGGTGACGTCGCGAGTTTGGTCGGCGACCATATAGAATCCGCTATCGATGTCGCTTATTGCGATATTGCCGCTGTAAAGATAGGGGTAGGTGCCCCACGCACCGCTGAACATGGTCCCGTCGGAAGCGGGGTACGTATCGAACCGTCCCGCGGCGACCGGGCGTGCCGGATCCGTTATGTCGAGGACTGTGAGCCCGCGCGTGTAGTTGGACATGTAATAGCGATTGCCGCGTACGAAACCATTGTGATCAATCGCCCTCGTCGGTCCGGTCCAGGTGCCAACCAGCGCCGGGGACGAAAGATTCGCCATCGAGAAAATCCTCAAGGTCGTGGATAGCAGGAAGTTGCGTTCGTCAAGTTCGTCATGCACGAAAAGATATTGCTTGTCTTCGGACCACCAGCCCGAATGCACGTAGCCGGCATTGGCGTACCCGGTGCTGCTTAGTTGCGCAGGCGTCGCCGGGTTGCTTATGTCCCAGATATCAATCGTATTTTCGTTGAAGTCGAGCAACACTTCGCAATAGTCTCCAGCGTTGACGCACTGCGAGTCTTTACGGGAATCGGTGATGATGATGGATGATGCATCGTGCATGTAGCCGAAACCGTTGCCGCCGACAATAAACGCGGGCGCCTCCGGGCTGGCCAGCGAGTAAGAACGATAGCGCCCATTGCCCTGGTTTGATCCGGCAATGATAAGCGTGGGCGTTGCGCTGGTAATGGGAAGTCCG
>Ga0316195_10001525_pt1 | contig 10455 bp, 7 predicted proteins | sample Phised1_MG_FD_204937 | JGI IMG/M metagenome (GOLD analysis project Ga0316195, IMG submission 204937) | Coastal sediment microbial communities from Maine, United States - Phippsburg sediment 1 | ecosystem: Environmental > Aquatic > Marine > Coastal > Sediment | place: USA: Maine | collected...
GATGGCCGAATCCGCCAGGCAAACCGAGGAACTTGCCAGAATTTCGATACTTTGCAACAGGTTGTGAGCGACTACCGGCAGCATCACGTTAAGCTGGAAATTGCCCGATTGTCCGCCAACGGTAATCGTCACGTCATTGCCGATCACCTGCGCGCAAACCATCGCGACGGCTTCGGGAATGACCGGGTTGACCTTGCCGGGCATGATACTGGACCCCGGTTGCAGGGAAGGTAAGGCTATCTCGCCAATCCCGGCCAGCGGCCCGGAATTCATCCAGCGCAGGTCATTCGATATTTTGGTCAGGCTGACTGCCAGGGTGCGCAGCTGACCCGAGGTCTCTACCGCCGCATCCTGGCTGCTGAGGCCCTCGAACAGAGAATCCGCCGGGTGGAAACTCACGCCGGTACGTTCTTTTAACAGCGTTGCAACTTTGGCGCCGAATTTTGGGTGCGCATTGATGCCGGTACCCACCGCCGTGCCGCCCTGGGCAAGACCGGTCAGTCGTTTCATCGTGTCGCGAAGCCGTTCCGCGCCGTGATCGACCTGCGACCGCCAGGCGTCCAGTTCCTGGCCGAGCGTGATCGGCATGGCATCCATCAGGTGGGTACGGCCCGTTTTCACAATGTGATCGTTCTCGCGGGCCTTTTTCTCCAGCACGGCGGAGAGATGCTTCAGCGCCGGCAGAAGCCGATCCTGGATGCCAATAGCCGCACTGACATGGACGCACGTCGGTATAACGTCGTTGCTGCTCTGACTCATGTTCACGTGGTCGTTCGGATGAACTTCGCTGCCCAGCTGCGCCGTGGCAAGGGTTGCAATCACCTCGTTGGCGTTCATGTTCGAACTTGTGCCCGACCCGGTCTGGAACACGTCGATGGGGAAATGATCGTCGTAGTCCCCCCTGGCGACGGCGAGCGCCGCTTTCTGGATCGCAACGGCCTTATCCGAGGTCAGCAGACCCAGTTCGGCGTTGGCCCCGGCCGCGGCCCATTTGACCAGTCCCAGGGCTGCAATAAACTGGCGCGGCATGCGCATCCCCGAAATTGGAAAATTGTCGACGGCCCGTTGTGTCTGTGCGCCCCAAAGCGCGTCTTCAGGCACGTTCAATTCGCCCATGCTGTCGTGCACGGTACGGACAGATTTCTTGCTCATTTTCTCCTTTACCCCCGGCGTACCGGGACCGGCTCGCCGTCTGATGCGTTGACTACTTTGGTGTATGATTCGCGGTTTCCGCGCCCAAGTCCAGAGCAAATTCCGGATGGAACGTACCAAACTAAGAGCCCTCTCTCCCGCTGACGGTCGCTACGCTGACAAAGTCAGCGGACTCCGTGACATCCTGAGTGAATACGGCCTGATTCGTTATCGGGTGCTGGTCGAAGTCCGCTGGCTGCAATGGCTGGCGGATGAGCCGGGCATCGTTGAATTGCCACCGCTATCGTCGGTGATGAAGGACGTGCTAAACAATATTGTGGATCGGTTTACAGCGGACGATGCAGAGCGGATCAAGAAGATCGAGGCCACCACCAACCACGACGTAAAGGCGGTCGAATATTTCATACGTGAAAAAATCGGCACAGGTTCGGAAACTGCCTGCCTGAGCGAATTTATTCATTTTGCCTGCACATCCGAGGACATCAATAACCTCGCCTATGCGCTGATGCTGAGAGCCGCCCGCGATGACGTATTACAACCAGTCATGCGCGAAACGGCGGCAAAGCTGCGCTCGATCAGCACGGACCATGCCGCAACGCCGATGCTATCCAGAACGCATGGACAAACGGCGAGCCCCACTACGGTTGGCAAGGAATTTGCCAATGTTGTGCATCGCCTGGCCAGAGCCCGAAAACAATTTGCCAGCGTCGAGATTCTCGGCAAGTTCAATGGCGCGGTCGGCAATTTTAATGCCCATATTGCGGCGTATCCGGACGTGGACTGGCGCACGGTCAGCAGCGAATTTGTCAGCTCTCTCGGCCTGCAACCAAATTTGCATACAACGCAAATTGAGCCGCATGACTGGACCGCCGAATACTGTCACGCCCTGATTCGGTATAACACGATACTTCTCGATCTGTGTCGCGACATTTGGGGCTACATATCTCTTGGCTATTTCAAGCAAAAAGTCGCTCCAAACGAAGTTGGCTCTTCGACCATGCCGCATAAAGTCAACCCGATCGATTTCGAAAACGCGGAAGGCAATCTCGGCCTGGCGAATGCGATGCTTGATCATTTTGCATTGAAATTGCCCATTTCGAGATGGCAACGCGATCTGACGGATTCCACCGTGCAGCGGAACTTCGGCGTCGCCATCGGTTACATAATCATCGCAATGAACAGCACGCTGAAGGGACTGAACAAGCTGCAGGCCGATCCGGTTGCGATCGCGCGTGACATTGACAATGCGTGGGAAATCCTGGCGGAACCGATTCAGACGGTCATGCGCCGTTACTCGGTGCCGGAACCCTACGAGAAACTGAAAGCACTGACGCGCGGCCACGCCGTGACAAAAAAAATTCTTCAGGAATTCATCGCCACACTCGACATTCCCGCGGAGGAAAAGAAACGGCTGTCCGAGCTTACACCGGCTACTTATCTGGGCTGCGCGGAGCTGTTGGCGAGAACCCTGGACTAGTACGATACTTTTCGCGCCGGTCGCGAAGTACTATCGGTATCGGCCATCTGTCAAAGCCTCGTGACGGACTGCGCCGAATTGCGATGCGCAACCCCAACGGCATTGATCCACCGAATGCGACCAGCGTCTTTTCTCACTTCGGGCAGCCGCGCCCTTCGCAAAAAAGGGCGACAAAGAGTTCGGAACGCACTTTCCAGGCGCCCTCACTTTTTCGCCACATGGCCGAGAAACGACCGCCGGTTCGAACCGGGCCGTCCGCCGATGTCCACGTTCCCACCCAGGTACCGATCTCCGCGGCGAGCGGGTATGACTCGCTTAGCTCGACAGATTCCGGCGAACGCACGTAGGTGACATCGGGTCGCACCGTAAACAGGCCCTGCCAGCTTGCCGCCTGTTCGTCACGACCCTGCTCAAGTTGACCGAGGCTTGTGGTTATCTGGTATTCCTCGTCGAGAAAAGAAACGATCTTCGCGATATCGTGGGCCGCTATCGCCTCGTTATATGCGCGGCGGGTTTCGCCAATCAGTGCCTCGTCCGACAAGTCCTGCGCCAACGCAGACCCAAACAGGGTTAAACCCGACACAACACCAACCATCCAGCACGATTTCATATCCCTTCTCCATTTGTAGCCGGTGCACCGCAAACCCTGGCACCGGCGCATATTTCAGAAGCATACATGACAAGCGCCGGATTGGTTCCTGGCGTCGGTTCGCGAGAAATGATGGAAATGGGGCGTTTGAATAGCGATAATTTCACCGCTGCGGATTTCGAACCGAGCGCGCCCCATTGTTTTGCGCGCTGCCGATGCCATCCGCCGAATACAGCACGTTGAACCCATGAACACAAAAGAGTACGCCATTTCGCATGGCGGCCAGGATCATTCCTCTATGCGTCAATTAACACCTTGCGTTACCTGTACTTCAAGAAATCTGCTGCTGTTCGCCATTGCGATGGCTGGCGTCGGCTGCAGCTCCCTGAAGCCTGTGGACCTGGCGCCGGAATTTACGGACGCGCCAGCGACAGCTGAAATTTGGGGTGAGCTGAATGCGCTCCGTCCAGGCGACTGGTTTGCGCTGCTGAATGACGGCGCAACGGCACTGGACTGGCGACTGCGCGCTATTGACAGCGCAACTGCCAGCATCGATCTGCAAACATTCCTGTGGTCATTCGACACGGTCGGAGCCCTGGTTCTCGATCACCTCGTAGCGGCAGCCGATCGTGGCGTCCAGATCAAGCTGCTGGTCGACGATTCATTTCTGCTCGGGGAAGATCAGGTGCTGATTCAGCTGCACCGCCACCCCAACATCGAATATCGCGTATTCAATCCTTACAAACGACGCTCCAGCGGTTTTGCCTCGCGGGAGGCACTCAACCTTAGCGAATACCACCGGCTCGACCATCGAATGCACAACAAGTCGATGATTGTCGATAACCGGGTAGCCATTGTGGGTGGCCGCAACCTTGCCGATGAATATTTTGGCATTCACTCGCAGGCGAATTTTCGTGATCTCGAGATTATTGCCGGCGGCCCAATAGTCACCGAAGTCAGTCAGGCATTTGACGGGTACTGGAATGATCCGTGGTCCGTGCCAATGGATATGCTGAGTCACATCAAATCAACGCCGGCGGATCTCGCCGAGGCGCGCCGGGTCCGCGATGAAAACCTGCATTTGCATACCGAGGAGACAACGAGCGAAAGGCTGTCCAGCTGGGAGAATCTCATAGGTAGCGCGGTTTCGGGCAAAGCGACGCTCTATGTTGATCGTCCGCCGCAGGTCAACCCCGCAAACGAGAACGAGGCGCCGGTGCAGGTCGCCGACGAACTCATGGATATTCTCGACAACGCCGCTGATGAGGTATTAATCGTTTCCGCGTACCTGATACCCACCATCGAACTCGAAGCGGCGGTCGAACGAGCCGTCGCGCGTGGAGTCCGGGTGCGTGTGCTGACCAATTCAATCAGGTCCAATAACCATCTGTCGGCCCACAGCGCCTACCGCAATCACATCGAGGAATTGCTCAATAATGGTGCGGAACTTCACGAAGTGCGCATTGACGCCCGTGATCGGGAAATTTATATGCTCTCTCCCGTCGAGGAAAAGGCTCTCGCGTTGCATGCCAAGGCTCTGGTAATCGATCAGGACAAGATCTTTATCGGCAGCGCCAATCTCGATCCACGTTCGCTGCGGATCAATACCGAGATGGGGTTCCTGGTCGAGAGCGAAGCGTTGAATGCACAATTGCGCAATGCAATGACACCCGACTTTGAAGGCTCGAATGCCTGGAATCTGCAGTTCGATGAGAATGGCAAGGTGATTTGGGTATCCGACGACCGCACGCTGTCGACCCAACCGGCAGGGTCGTTCATGCAGAGGATCGAAGACTGGTTCTTTTCCCACCTGCCGATCGAGGACGAACTTTAGCCGTCTGTTTTTTGCGTAACGAAGCTGGCAATCGAAACGTGGAAAATAATTCGGGCTGGAAAGCCAGACGTCTCGATCGTTCGCCGAAATCGCATCAATCAGGCAAACACAAAATCCCATGTTGAAACACATGTCGCCAGACCGATTTCTCACAGACTGCTGGCAAAAGCGACCATTATTCATCCCCGATGCACTGGATCGTCCCGAACCCGTGCTGACGGGCGACGAGCTCGCGTGGCTGGCAACTCTGCCGGACGTCGAATCTCGCCTCGTATTTACAGACCGGAGCGGCAGCAAGCCGAGCTACAGGCTTGAGGAAGGTCCGTTCAAACCTGCTTACCTGCAGGCGCTGCCGGAGAAGGACTGGACCTTGCTGATTCAGGACGTCGAAAAACACTTGCCGGATTTTCGTGCCTGGCTGAACCACTTCCGTTTTATCCCTGACTGGAGAATCGACGACCTGATGGTCAGCGTCGCCGCGCCCGGCGGCAGCGTGGGACCGCATCGGGACAACTACGATGTCTTCCTCTGCCAGGGAGAAGGAACCAGGACATGGTCGCTTGGCGACCCTGATTCGGTTCTGACGGACCGGGCATCGCAGGGTTTGTCCTTGTTGCAGGAATATGCTGCGCTCCAGCAACATGAGGCTTCGAGCGGGGATGTGCTGTACTTGCCACCGGGCATACCGCACTGGGGCGTAGCCAGGAGTTTCTGCCTGACCTATTCCGTTGGCATGCGTGCACCAACGCGGGCGGAGCTCCAGGCGGGTGCGAATCGCGTTCTGTATCCCGACAATGAAGAATCGAGGGATCCCGGCGGCGCCGATGTTTTCTATGCGGATACGGATCTCCGTGCTGGCGAAAGCCACGCAGGTGAAATTTCGCAGCAGAGCCTTGCGCGTATGCGCGACCAGCAATTGCTCGACAGTTCACTGGACGATGCTCAGCTGGCCCTCGTTCTAGGCTCGGTGGTTACTGATCCGAAAGCATGGTTGGCCCCTGAGGCCGATGAGACCTTTGACCTGGCGCTCTGGAACAAAAACGGCGCCGATCTTCCGGTCCACGGGATGGCGCTGATCGCGTGGTACGACAACAGCCCGACGGGAATAGTGTTTGCCAACGGCGTGGCCTTGGAAACCTCAGCGGCGGGCCTGCGGTTCATGCGCGAATTATGCCGCACAAGGATGGCAAGCGCCGCCGAAATCCAAGAATTGTGCCAGCACGGGGTCGGCATGGGGCTGTTGAACTGGCTTCTTGAGCAGGGCGTTTTCGATCACGGCAGGGCCTAATCGAGAACCGTTCTCAGCGACCGCTTGTCGTCAAAACGTGACACAGTTAGCACCCGCTTGAACTGCCCGACCGTTAAACTTTCACACCGAGCGGTCGACAGATAAAAGAACCTGACAGAATATGGATTCAGCACGCGAAAAAGGTCGTCGATGGGTTATTTCGACCAAGGACGAAATGCGCCAGGCCGTGAACGACGTTGCCAGCGAGGCGACACGTAAGCTGTCGATCTTTACACACGACCTGGACCCTGGCATCTACGACGACCTCGATTTTCTTGAGATCGTTAAACACATGGTACTGTCCCAGACCTATGCACGAATCCGGGTACTGATTGCCGACCCGGCACGCGCCATCAAGAACGGCAATGCCTTCGTCAACCTTGGCCGCCGCCTCAATACCTATATCGAATTCAGGCACGTACGTGAAGATCTGCGCACGCACGCAGAATCATTCTGCATCGCAGACGAAACTGCACTCGTTTATCGACTGCAGCATGAACGCTGGGAAGGCATTGCAGATACGTTTGAACCCGCCGTCGCCAAGCTTTACGGAAAGATGTTTGACGAAATCTGGCAGGCAAGCGAAGTTGAAATCGAGTTTCGGCAGCTGGGCATTTAACAGGACGTTAATTCTGCTGTGTTACCTACCGATCTGACAGTATCAGTTGTCGTCGAAAACGATGGCAAGTTCCTGATCATCGAAGAGCGTGTCGCTGGCGTCATCGTTGTCAACCAACCCGGTGGTCACATCGATGCCGGGGAATTCCCGGAACAGGCGGCGGAGCGTGAGACTCTTGAGGAAGCGGGCTGTCGCATCAGCGTCACCGGTCTTCTGGGCGTATATCTCTGGATTCATCCGCAGACCCGACAGAACCACCTGCGCATCGTCTATGTAGCCGACTTGCTATCGCAAGACCGCAAACGAGTACTCGACGACGGGATTCATGCCGTCCACTGGTTCACCATCAGCGACCTGAAACGACGGCTTCGGGATTTACGCACGCCGGTCGTATTGCGCTCGGTCGAAGACTACCTTTCGGGCAAGCGTCAACCGGATACGCTTCTCGCCGGCATTATGCCCATACAGCAGAATGTTGATCAGGTCCTGGCCAGGGCGAGCCTGGTCTAGAAAAAGACCTGACCGTCAATGTTAGACTTGCCGGCTATGAACAATCCGGCCCCCGCACTCGAAGGCAAGCGCGTCATTCTCGGACTGTCCGGTGGCGTCGACTCTGCCGTGGCAGCAATTCTCCTGCAGGAACGTGGCGCCGAGGTGCATGCGTTACACATGACCAACTGGGAGGACGCAGACGGCTATTGCACCGCCGCCGATGACCTCCAGGATGCGCGTGCGATCTGCGACCAGCTTGGAATCGTGCTTCACCACGCCAATTTTGCCAGGGAGTACCGCGATCAGGTATTCAGTTACTTTCTGGATGAATATCGGGCCGGGCGAACGCCGAACCCGGACGTGCTCTGCAATCGTGAGATCAAGTTCGGCGTCTTTCGCGACTACGCAAAACGCCTGGGTGGCGCTCTGATTGCGACCGGCCATTATGCCCGCACCATGAACACCGGCGGAGCAACGGCGCTGCTGAGGGCTCGCGACCGCTCCAAGGACCAGAGCTATTTCCTGCATGCGGTCCACGAGGACGCATTGGCCGAAACGGTATTTCCGCTGGGTGAACTGCAGAAATCCGAAGTGCGGGCGATCGCCCGCGATCACGCGCTGGAGGTGCATGACAAGAAAGACAGCACCGGTATCTGTTTTATCGGTGAACGACCCTTTCGCGAGTTTCTCGAAACTTACCTTGCGGCAAATCCGGGGCCGATGCGAACCCCGGGCGGTACGATAGTGGGTGAACATCATGGTCTGATGTACTACACCCTCGGCCAGCGCCAGGGGCTTGGAATCGGCGGACGCAAGGACGCCGGCGACGACCCATGGTTTGTCGCCGCCAAAGACCTCGACAGCAATTCCCTGATTGTCGTCCAGGGCGAACATGCCATGCGTTACAGCAGCGGGCTGCGGGCAAGTCAGGCCACCTGGATCAACGGTCAGCCTGCGGCCCTGACCGAAGGCGGTAGCTTGCAGTGCGGCGTGAAGATCCGCTACCGACAGGCCGACCAGGCGTGCACGGTGACCACGACCGCTAATGGCGCGGTGTCTGTTACCTTCGAAACGCCGCAGGCGGACGTGACGCCTGGCCAGTTTGCAGTCTTTTACGACGCTGACCGCTGCCTGGGCGGAGCGGTAATCGACCGCAGTATTCCCGCCACAGAGATCCTGCGAAAGACGGGCTAAGGCGCTATAATGCGGCCCCGCGACGGCCCGGCGCCGTCGTCAAAATTCAAACCCGGAGAAAAAACATGACGGATAGCTTCGGCGCCCGTGCCACGATGAATGTGGCTGGCAAAGACTACGAAATCTACAGGCTTGATGCCGTGACCGAAGGTCATGTCGAACGGCTCCCGTATTCCCTGAAAATCCTGCTCGAAAACCTGCTCAGATTCGAGGATGGTCGCGACGTCACTCGTGACGATATCCTTGCCCTGGCCAACTGGGACCCGAAAGCGGCTCCGGCGACGGAGATATCGTTTACGCCGAGTCGCGTCATCCTGCAGGACTTTACCGGCGTACCCGCAGTGGTGGACCTGGCGGCAATGCGTGATGCCGTTGTGCGCCTTGGCGGTAACGCCGACAGTATTAATCCGCTGTCGCCTGCCGAACTGGTCATTGACCACTCAGTGCAGATTGATCGCTACGGCAGCGCCGATTCACTGGCCCTGAACAACAAGATTGAATTTCAGCGCAACCGCGAGCGCTATTCCTTCCTGCGCTGGGGCCAGGGCGCATTCAAGAACTTTCGCGTGGTGCCACCGAACACGGGCATCGTGCACCAGGTTAACCTCGAATACCTCGCACGCGTGGTATTCGACACCGAGAAGGACGGCGTTCGCCGGGCCTATCCAGATACCGTTGTGGGCACGGATTCCCACACCACCATGATCAATGGCATTGGCGTACTCGGCTGGGGCGTTGGCGGCATCGAAGCCGAAGCGGCCATGCTCGGACAGCCCATTACGATGCTGATACCGAATGTCATCGGCTTCAAACTGACCGGCGCGCTCAAGGAGGGCACAACGGCAACGGATCTCGTGCTCACCGTGACGGAAATGCTCCGCGAGAAAGGCGTGGTTGGCAAATTCGTTGAATTCTATGGTGACGGCCTCGACGCCCTGCCCCTCGCCGATCGCGCGACCCTCGGTAATATGTCGCCCGAATTCGGCAGCACCTGCGCGATTTTCCCGATCGATGGCGAAACGCTGCGCTACCTCGAACTGTCCGGACGCGAGGCGGAGCACATCAAGGTGATCGAGGAGTACGCGAAGCTGCAGGGGCTGTGGCGGAACACCGGCCAGCTGGATCCGCTGTATACGGATACCCTGGCGCTCGATATGGGCACTGTCGCGCCGAGCATTGCCGGCCCGAAGCGGCCACAGGATCGAATCGCGCTGAGCGTGGCCGATACCAGTTACCGCAAGCACCTTACTGCAATGACCGCAGGCCGTGAGTCGGGAGGTTCCACGACCATCTCGCTCGGCGGTGAATCGGTTGATTTACGCGACGGTGCCGTGCTGATTGCAGCGATCACGAGCTGCACCAATACGTCAAACCCGGCGGTCATGATTGCCGCGGGCCTGCTGGCGCGAAAAGCCAGGGCGAAAGGACTTACCTCCAAGCCGTGGGTCAAGACGAGCCTCGCGCCCGGATCCAAAGTGGTCACTGACTATCTTGAAAAATCAGGGCTCGACGAGGACCTCGATGCGCTTGGTTTTTATACCGTGGGGTACGGCTGTACCACCTGTATCGGCAATTCCGGACCGTTGTTGCCCGAAATTGCGCAGGGCGTGCAGGACGGCAACATTGTTGGTTGCAGCGTGCTGTCCGGCAACCGGAACTTCGAAGGCAGAATTCATCCGCTGGTGCAGATGAATTTCCTCGCATCGCCGCCGCTGGTCGTCGCGTATGCGCTTGCCGGCTCTATGGAGGTCAACATCGTGAATGACTCGCTTGGCAACGATAGGGAAGGAAATCCGGTTTACCTGAAGGA
>Ga0316195_10001526_pt1 | contig 10453 bp, 10 predicted proteins | sample Phised1_MG_FD_204937 | JGI IMG/M metagenome (GOLD analysis project Ga0316195, IMG submission 204937) | Coastal sediment microbial communities from Maine, United States - Phippsburg sediment 1 | ecosystem: Environmental > Aquatic > Marine > Coastal > Sediment | place: USA: Maine | collected...
GGCACAAAAAAAAGTTTGCTCCAGAATTAAGTCAAAATCCCGGATATCCAGATTAAAAAAATCATCATGTATTAAATGCGTATCCTGAATTTCGGGTATTTCTACCTTTATTTTTTCCAGGGGTTGCCTGGCGAGATCTATCACATAAACATTCCTAAAACCGCGGTTATGCAGATAAATTACTTCATGGCCATAGCCGGCTCCGGGAACTAAGATCTTGAGGTTTTTATTTTCAATCTGATCAATATATTCTTTTAAGGGAGTGGACACAGATCCTATATCCCAACCCAAATTAGTTTGAGTATACCGCTCTTCCCAATAGTCCTTATTCAGATTCATCCAGATAATCTTCCATGTCGCGCCTGTCTTTTTTGGTAGGCCTGCCGACACCTTTACTTCTATAATGGTTTTTGCTTAGTCGCAATAGTTCGCTATTTTGAAATGCTTCCTTTGGCGTGGTATCCTTTCTGTAAATATCCACCAGCTTTGCCCCAACTCTGCCCGTGGGTATATCCAGTACGTTAAGTTCGTAATTAATTTGATTTTTACGCACCGTAATTTTATCGAGTTTATAAACTTCCCTTGAAGGTTTAACCGAATTCCCATTAATACGCACATGCCCTTTTTTACAGGCTTCAGAAGCCATATTTCTGGTCTTGTAATAACGGATACTCCACAAATACTTATCTATACGCATTTACAAATAAAAATCTTTGTTAACGACTTCCACAAAAATAGGGGAAAATTGTATCTTGCGGGCTTCAAAAGAAGATCTATGAAAGAAAAAGGAGTTATACTCTTTATTGCCGTGTTGACTATTTTGTCCGCCTGTAAAAAAGATGATAGTCAGGATATCGTGATAGTACCACCAAGAGCCCTGGCAGAAGTTGAAGCGGAGAATGATGCTACGATTCAGGAATACTTGCAAACTCATTATTATAACTATGAAGAATTTGAGAATCCGCCTGCGGATTTCAATTATAAGATTGTATTAGATACTATTTCGGGTGTAACGAAAGATAAAATTCGTCTGATTGATCAGGTTTCTACCATGACTATACCGGTTTCCTCTAAGACATTTAATCTGGATGAAGATGTAATCATAAATCATAAGCTGTATTATCTTGCTGCGCGCGAGGGAATAGGAGAAAGTCCCACGGTGGGAGATTCAACTTTCATTGCTTATGAAGGACAGTTACTTTCCGGTGTTGTTTTTGACGGAAACTCTACGTATACCTGGCAATATCTGCCATTTTTTCTGAGGGGATATGCAGCGGGAGTCTCAAATTTTAATGTTGGAGGAGATATAATTTCTAATCCTGATGGCACTGTAGAAATCGTAGGGAGTGGTATTGGAATAATGTTCCTTCCTTCCGGACTAGCCTATTATAATAACCCGCCACTCGGCAGTGCTATCTCTAATTACGATCCACTGGTCTTTCAGGTAAATACGGGTTTATTTATAAAAGGAACAGATTACGATAATGATGGAATTCCATCAATTTTGGAAGATTTGAATAATGACGGTAATCTTTCCAATGACAATACCGATGAAAGCGCCGAACTGGCTTCAGGGTTTGGTTTTGTGCCCAATCACCTGGACCGAGATGACGATCAGGATGGCACACTTACCAGAGATGAAATTGTTATAGACAAGGAAGGCAATATTTCCTTTCCTGACTCTGACGGGGATGGAACCCCTGATTATCTGGATTCGGATAGCTAATTGAAAGAATAGTATTAACTAAAAAGCCCGCATCTTTGCGGTCTTTTTTATTATGTAAAAGAATTAGCTAGAATTTGAAAGATAAGCTAAAAATAACCTGATCTGTCCGCGCGAAAACTTCTTCAGATATATCGGTCTGAAAGCTCAGGACCGCCTACAATTACCTCAAAACTTATAGGATAGCCCGAGTATCAACTGGGTGGGTCGGGTGTCCAGACGAACTCCTTCGACATCCCCGATCAGGTTTATGTAGTTGGGGCTGAAACCCCTTTCATACCTCAGGTCAATACCGATTTTCCCAAAGTTCACGCCACCTCCGATCTGGAATCCAACTGTAAATTCATTTTCGACATCGCTGAGTTCGATATCTTTTAAATCTGTACTAAGCACATATTGAAAGGCCGGACCGATAAAGCCGTGAAAAATTCCCAGAAACTTGTGACCGAACAGAATCGGAAGATCCAGTTTTTGCATCTTGAAATCTTCGTCAAATCCTTCACCGCTATAGGAAGAATTGATTTGGGTGAAGACGAGTTCCGGCCGCATATAAGCCCTGTCGCCCAGGCGACCCCAGATCCCGACATGATACCCTAATTTTCCATCCGGCTGCAGGGTAGTTACATCATCGACGCTTATTTTCCCAGTATTTGTGTAATTCACTCCGGCCCTAATCCCAAATCCAGAACCGCCACTTTGGGCATAGGAGATACATCCGAGGAGCAGGAGCCCTAAAAATATTACGTGTTTCATAATGTGTTCAATTTATAGGTTCTTTGCTAATGTACGGATTTTCGCTTTGTTACTTTGAAAACGGCCCTTTCAATAGCTTTATCATTCAAACCGTATTTTTCCATTAATTGAGCTGGTGTCCCGCTTTCACCAAAGGTGTCCTGAGTGGCAATAAACTCCTGAGGCACAGGATATCTGGTGGTTAAAATTCTCGCTACACTTTCTCCAAGTCCACCAAAATAATTGTGTTCTTCAGCAGTTACTATAGCACCGGTCTTTTTTACAGAATTAATTATGGCTTCCTCATCTAATGGCTTAATAGTATGTATATTAATTACCTCAGCCGATATACCCTGTCTTTCCAGATTTTCAGCTGCAATAAGTGATTGCCAGACCAAATGTCCTGTGGCCACAATGGTAACATCGGTACCTTCATTTAAAAGAATGGCTTTTCCAATCTCAAATTTCTGATCTGCGGGGGTGAAATTGGCAACAGCTGGTCTCCCAAATCTTAAATATACTGGTCCCTCATGTTCAGCTATAGCTATGGTGGCAGCTTTTGTCTGATTAAAATCACAGGGGTTAATAACGGTCATTCCGGGCAGCATTTTCATCAACCCTATATCTTCCAGGATTTGGTGTGTAGCGCCGTCTTCCCCAAGGGTTAAGCCTGCATGTGAAGCGCATATTTTTACATTCTTGCCGGAATAAGCTATGCTCTGTCTGATTTGATCATATACCCTGCCGGTAGAAAAATTCGCAAAAGTACCGGTAAAAGGTATATATCCTCCAATGGTAAGTCCGGCTGCAATTCCCATCATATTTGCTTCGGCGATACCAACCTGAAAAAAACGTTCAGGATTTTCATCAATAAATTCCTGAATTTTAAGAGAACCTACCAAATCCGCACAAAGAGCTACTACTTTGGGATTAGTGCGCCCCAGTACGGTCATACCCGCTCCATATCCACTCCTTGTGTCTTTCTTACCTTGGTCTATATATTTTTTCATTAATTCTTTTTTTATGTATTCAGGATTAATAGTCCCCCAGTGTTTCAGGATTCTGACTTAAGGCAATTTCCAGTTGTTGGTCGTTGGGTGCTTTACCATGCCAGGCATGTGTATGCATCATAAAATCTACACCGTTACCCATAACTGTATCCATTATTATGCATACGGGTTTTCCTTTACCTGTCCTTTTCTTCGCCTCTTTAAGCCCATGGATAATTTCCTCCAGATCATTCCCGTTCTTAATTTCCATGGTATCCCATCCAAAGGCCTCAAACTTTTTCTTTAAGTCACCCATGGGTAAAACATCAGATGTGGCACCATCAATTTGTTGGCCGTTATGATCAATAGTGGCTATTATGTTATCAACCTTATTTCCCGCGGCATACATAATGGCCTCCCAGTTCTGGCCTTCCTGTAATTCTCCATCTCCATGCAGACTGTATATGAGGTGTTCATCCTTATTTAATTTTTTTGCCAAAGCTGCTCCTATGGCAACAGACATGCCCTGTCCTAAAGACCCGGAAGCTATTCGCACCCCTGGTAGTCCTTCATGTGTGGCAGGATGACCTTGCAGCCGGGAATTTAATAAACGAAATGTTTGTAATTCTTCAACTGGAAAGTAACCATGCCGTGCGAGTACACTGTAATAAAGAGGGGAAATATGCCCGTTGGATAAAAAGAACAGATCTTCACCAAAGCCATCCATATCAAAACCTTCTTTCAGTTCCATAATCTCATTATACAACGCTACCATAAACTCTGTACATCCCAGAGAACCCCCGGGATGCCCGGAATTTACTTTATGTACCATTCGCACTATGTCCCGGCGAACTTGCGTAACAAGGTCCTGTAATTCCTTTAAATCTGACATTTTATTTTGGTTTTATCAGGGTCAAATGTAATGGCAAACTTTGGCCTGCACAAAAGGAGTTATAATATTTTATTAACGTTTGAACCCTTCACAGAACTTTATTTTTTTGTTAAGTATTTTATGCAACTCAGTTGAGTATATTTGCCAATGAAATCTTGCTTTGAAGTTTAAATTAGAACATACAGATTCAGGAACAGCCGCCCGTGCCGGAGAAATAATTACAGACCATGGTGTAATTAGGACTCCAATATTTATGCCTGTCGGAACTGCAGCATCGGTTAAAGGGGTACATCAGAGAGAACTTCGCGATGAAATTGATCCCGATATAATTTTAAGCAATACCTACCACTTATTCTTAAGGCCAAAAATTTCAATTTTGGAACAGGCCGGGGGACTTCACAAATTTATGGGATGGGATAGAAGTATTCTTACTGATAGCGGAGGTTACCAGGTGTATTCACTTTCAGCCAACAGGAAAATAAAGGAGGAAGGGGTAAAGTTCAAATCTCATATTGATGGCTCTTTACATATGTTTACACCTGAAAATGTAATGGAAATCCAAAGGGCAATAGGCGCCGATATAATTATGGCATTTGACGAATGCACACCTTATCCCTGCGATTACAACTACGCAAAGAAATCTATGCACATGACACATAGATGGTTGGACAGATGTATAAAGCATTTAGACAATTTACCTTGTAAATATGGATTTTCACAGGCGTTTTTTCCTATCGTTCAGGGATCTACTTTTAAGGACCTGCGCATTCAGTCTGCTGAGTACATTGCAAATTCCGGGGCGGAAGGGAATGCAATTGGCGGCCTTTCCGTTGGCGAGCCAGCAGAGGAAATGTATGCCATGACGGAGGTAGTATGCAATATTTTGCCCAGTGATAAACCGCGATATTTAATGGGAGTGGGAACACCAATTAATATTTTGGAGAATATAGCATTGGGAATAGATATGTTTGATTGTGTGCTGCCTACCAGAAATGCCAGGAATGGAATGCTATTTACCGCACATGGGACTATTAATATTAAGAATAAAAAATGGGAAAATGATTTTTCCTTGATTGATGAGGAGGGTACTACCTTTGTTGATAAAGAATACACCAAAGCATATTTACGACATTTATTTGCGGCAAATGAATATTTGGGAAAACAAATTGCCACAATTCACAACCTTGGTTTTTATATGCGGTTAGTTCGGGATGCCAGAAAGCACATTATTGAAGGTGACTTTTCCAGCTGGAAGAGTATGATGGTAAAGCAAATGAATAAGAGGTTATAGCCATGACAATTATTGACAAATACATATTAAAAAGATATCTGGCCACTTTTGGAATGATGTTGTTGCTATTTATCCCAATAGGGATTATGCTTAATCTTGCCGAACAGATAGGTAAGATGATTGACAATGAAGCTCCTCTTAACGAAATACTTATCTACTATGTGAACTTCACGATATATATAGGGAGCCTGTTGTTTCCAATCTTTTTGTTTTTATCCATTATCTTTTTTACTTCCAAATTGGCCAACAATACTGAAATTGTGGCAATTCTAAGTTCCGGCGTTTCGTATAGCCGGTTTTTAAGGCCATACTGGATAGGGGCAAGTATTATTGCGGTAATTATGTTTTTTATGGGGATGTTCATTGTGCCGAATGCCAGCAAGCGTTACAACGAGTTTAAATTTGAATATTTAAAAAGAGGAAATAAGGACAGGGTAACAAGTAATATTTTTAACCAGCTGAATGAGAGTGATTTTATTTACGTAAGTAGTTTTGATCCCGCCAGAAGAATAGGTTATAATTTTACTTTTGAGCACTTTAATGAGCAAAATCAACTGGATTATAAGATATCTGCAAGCAATATCCGCTGGGTGCCAAAAGACAGTATATATAGATTAACCTCATATACGAAAAGGAAGATAAGGGCTAATACGGAGATTGTAGAAACCAAACGAAGGCTGGATACTTTATTTGTATTTAATATTGAAGATTTAACCCCTGTTTCATACGTGGCTGAGACCAAGAATTTATTTGAGCTCGATGAATTTATAGAGGTTCAACAAAAGAAGGGAGCAGCGAATATTAACACTTACTTTTTGGTAAAATACAGAAGGTGGGCACTTCCCATTACCGCGTTTATTCTTACGGTAATTGGGGTGGCAGTCTCTTCTGTAAAACGAAGGGGTGGAATGGGTGTAAATCTTGCCTTTGGAATTGGGGTTGCTTTCATTTATATATTTTTTGATAAAGTTTTTGGCACACTGGCCGAGCAATCTGGTTTTCCCCCTTTGCTGGCTGTAATAATTCCAAATCTGGTATTTGGCTTTTTGGGTTTTTATTTGCTTAAAAATGCCAAACGATAAATTAAAAAACTACCTGCATCTCCACCTGATTGTATTTATTTGGGGATTTACCGCAGTACTTGGAAAATTAATTACGATAGATGCCATGCCATTGGTTTGGTATCGAATGACCATCGCCGCTTCCTTAATTTTTGTATTTATTGTGCTCCAGGGTTATTCCGTTAAGGTAAGTGCTAAAACTTTTTTGGTGCTGCTTCTGGCTGGGGTCATTATAGCATTGCATTGGCTTACGTTTTTTAAGGCCATAAAGGTGTCTAATGTATCGGTTGCATTGGCCACTATGTCTACAGGTGCTTTATTTACTTCCTTACTTGAACCAATTTGGTACGGCAGGAAAATGATTTGGTATGAAGTGGTATTTGGTTTGATGGTGGTTTTTGGATTATATCTCATTTTTGATGTTGATACTGCCTTTAGTTTAGGTATGGGCCTGGCTCTTCTATCTGCACTATTGGGGTCTGTATTTACCTTAATCAACGGACAATTGATTAAAACACATAAGCCCTCAACAATATCTTTTTACGAATTATTGAGCGGCGGATTGTTTTTATCTGTTTACCTGGCTATAAACGGATCCTTTAATAAAACATTTTTTACGCTTCCGTTTTCCGACTGGTTTTTTGTTTTTATCCTGGCATCTGTCTGTACGGCATATGCTTTTATTGCGGCCATAAAAGTTATGAGGTTTATCAGCCCGTATACGGTTATGCTTACCACAAACTTAGAACCGGTTTATGGCATTTTTCTGGCACTTATTGTTTTTGGGCAAAGCGAAAAAATGAGCCCCATGTTTTATTTTGGAACTCTAATTATAGTAATCACTATAATTGCCAATGGCATCCTGAAGAATAAGGGTAAATTAAAAATTTTGAACAAAATAAGTGGCAAGGATACTTGAAGTGTTTACTAATTTAATGTATAAGACGTCATAAAATTTTATATTTGCTTACGCAATCAAACTAATGCCATCTTCTAAAGGGGCAAAAACTTTTTGTAATGGAATATTTGGAATTTGAACTTCCTATTAAGGAATTGGTAGAACAGTTGGAAAAATGCCAGATTATTGGTGAGGAGAGTGAAGTCGATGTCACGGAGACTTGCCGGCAAATTGAGAAAAAATTAGACGAAACAAGGAAAGAGATATATAAAAATCTTACGGCATGGCAAAGGGTTCAGCTTTCGAGACATCCCAACAGACCTTATACTTTAGATTATATTAGAGCTATATGTGGGGATACTTTTTTAGAACTATTTGGTGACAGGAATGTAAAAGATGACAAAGCCATGATTGGCGGTTTGGGTAAAATTGGAGACCAAAGTTATATGTTTATTGGCCAGCAGAAGGGTTATAATACAAAGACCAGGCAGTTCAGGAATTTTGGGATGGCTAATCCTGAAGGATATCGAAAAGCGTTAAGATTAATGAAATCTGCTGAGAAATTCGGAATTCCCGTAGTTTGCTTAATAGATACTCCCGGAGCATACCCCGGTATTGAAGCAGAACAGCGGGGCCAGGGGGAAGCAATAGCCAGGAATATTTTGGAAATGACACGGCTTAAAGTTCCTATAATTGTAGTCATCATAGGAGAAGGTGCTTCCGGTGGCGCTCTGGGAATAGGGGTAGGAGACAGAGTATTGATGCTGGAAAACACCTGGTATTCTGTGATATCACCGGAATCCTGTTCTTCTATTTTATGGAGAAGTTGGGAGTATAAGGAAATTGCTGCTGAGGCATTAAAGCTTACAGCAACAGATATGAAAAAATTAAAACTCATTGATGAGATTGTCAGGGAACCGGCAGGAGGGGCACATAGCAATAGGGAAAAGACTTTTGAAATAGTCAAAAATAAAATTTCTAAGAATTATGATGATTTAAAAAAGTTATCACCAAAAGAATTAGTCACGGCCCGTATGAATAAATATGCAAACATGGGTGTATTTAACGGCTAATCAACGTTTTTATCAGGATGAAAAAAATCCGGGGAATTCATTCTTCGGATTTTTTTCGTTATCAACACAAAGTCGTAACTTATCAACATATCAATTGTTAATTAACAGTTGATATCCGAAAAGCTTTATTTAAAGTTAACTTAAGGTTAATTGCATACTTTTGCACTCATGGAAAAACCCAGCCCAATTATTGGTCATAAAATAAACAAGCCTACTATCATCAATTTGGAGAAGGGTAAGATACCTCCACAAGCTACTGATTTAGAGGAAGTTGTGTTGGGTGCAATGATGATTGATAAAAAGGGTGTGGATGAGGTTATTGACATTTTGCACCCGGATGCATTTTATAAAGATTCACATCGCTATATATACGAAGCGATCTTTAAATTGTTCGAAAGTTCGGAGCCGGTGGATTTATTAACCGTTTCCAGCCAACTACGGAAAGATGAGCGACTTGAGGCAGTAGGAGGGGATTTTTATTTAATAAAACTGACTCAAAAAGTGGCCTCTTCCGCACATATTGAGTTTCATGCAAGAATTATTCTTCAAAAATATATTCAACGCAGCCTGATTAAAATTTCCAGCGAAATTATTGAGGATGCCTATTCTGATTCTACAGATGTTTTTGATCTGTTAGACAGTGCGGAAGCAAAATTATACGAAGTTACCCAGGGAAATTTAAAACGTTCAGCGGAAACCGCTCAAAACCTGGTAATACAAGCTAAAAAGAAAATCGAAGAAATATCAAATAAGGATGGTTTAAGTGGAATTCCTTCCGGTTTTGACAAAGTAGACCGGCTTACTTCGGGATGGCAGCCAAGTGATTTGATTATTATAGCAGCACGTCCTGGTATGGGTAAAACGGCTCTTACCTTGTCCATGGCCAGAAATATGGCCGTTAATTCCAATATCCCTGTTGCTTTTTTCTCTTTGGAGATGTCTTCAGTTCAATTAATCACCAGGCTGATATCCTCAGAAACCGGATTATCCTCCGAAAAACTTAGAACGGGAAGACTTGAAAAACACGAATGGGAGCAATTAAACGTAAAAGTAAAAGCACTTGAAAATGCACCCCTGTTTATTGACGATACTCCCTCACTATCTATTTTTGATCTTAGAGCAAAAGCTAGAAGATTAGCATCTCAACATAAAATCAGGTTAATAGTTATTGATTATTTACAGTTAATGACTGCCGGAGGAAGCCAAAAAGGTGGCAACAGAGAACAGGAAATTTCCACCATTTCCAGAAATTTAAAAGCTCTGGCAAAAGAATTAAATGTACCCGTAATTGCCTTATCTCAATTGTCAAGGGCAGTAGAAACCCGGGGAGGTAGCAAAAGACCAATTTTATCAGATTTGAGGGAATCAGGTGCTATTGAACAGGATGCGGATATAGTCTCCTTTATTTATCGTCCTGAATATTATAAAATTGATGAATGGGATGATGAAGAGCGAACCCCTACTCAGGGACAGGCGGAGTTTATTGTAGCCAAACACAGGAATGGCGGTTTAGATAATATTAGGTTAAAGTTCATTGCACAACTGGGTAAATTTGATAACTTGGATGACTTTGATTCGCCATTTGAGTTTCAGTCGAAGATGAATATAGATGGGGATAACCCATTCATTACAAAAAACCTTCCGAATCCGGAAGAGGCTTTTGGAAGTACTATGAATGAGGATTCCGATTTAGACCCGGAAGATAATGATATACCTTTTTAACACCTGCACAATCCAATTTAGAAAGTATACGGCTACCACTTTTCTGATACTGATTTTATTTCTTTTTCTTAC
>Ga0316195_10001527_pt1 | contig 10453 bp, 8 predicted proteins | sample Phised1_MG_FD_204937 | JGI IMG/M metagenome (GOLD analysis project Ga0316195, IMG submission 204937) | Coastal sediment microbial communities from Maine, United States - Phippsburg sediment 1 | ecosystem: Environmental > Aquatic > Marine > Coastal > Sediment | place: USA: Maine | collected...
GCGAACGATTGCCCCGTTCGGCCGGCCATCCTGTGGAACGACCAGCGAACCGCGGAGCAGTGCGATGAGATCCGACGCCGGGTCGGACGGGATCGACTCATCGAGGTCACGGGAAACGACGCTCTTGCAGGGTTCACTGCCCCGAAGATCCTCTGGATACGCGACGAAGAACCGGAGCGCTACGCGCGGATATCGACCGTTCTGCTCCCCAAGGACTACGTACGCCTCCGACTCACCAATGGGCACGCCGTCGATCGAGCAGGGGGATCGGGCACGTTGCTCTTCAACCTCGAGCGGCGGGATTGGTCCGACGAGATCATCGAGTCTCTCGACCTGTCGAGGGACTGGTTCCCTCGGACATTCGAAGGAACTGATATCACGGGGTACGTCACGGAGGAGGCGGCATCACTCACCGGTTTGCGACCGGGGATTCCGGTCGTTGGGGGTGCAGGCGACCAGGCTGCGAACGGTGTCGGAACCGGAGCCGTTGAACCAGGTATGGTCGCGGTGTCGCTCGGCACGAGTGGGGTCGTGTTCGCGGCGACCGATCGGCCGGTGATCGACTCCGATGCCCGTCTTCACAGCTTCTGCCATGCCGTCCCCGGCATGTGGCACCAGATGGGAGTAATGCTCTCGGCAGCCGGGAGCCTCCGATGGTTCCGAGACACGATCGCTCCCGAAGCTTCGTATGAGGACCTCAGTGTGGGCGCGGAAGGTGTGGCTCCGGGCTCGGACGGGTTGCTCTTCCTTCCCTACCTCACCGGCGAGCGCACCCCACACCCCGATCCCGACGCGCGTGGAGCGTTCGTGGGCCTCACCGTACGACACACGCGAGCCCACCTGTCGCGGGCTGTGATGGAGGGAGTTGCCTTCGGGTTGCGGGATTCGCTGGAGATCATTCGGGAGCAGAGCGACGTGCGCGAAATCCGCGTGGCCGGGGGAGGGGCAGGGAGCGCGGTCTGGCTCCAGATACTCGCGGACGTCTTCGACGCAGAGGTCCGAACCGTGGACGTTCCGGAGTCGGCTGCCTACGGGGCAGCCCTCCTCGCCGCGGTCGGCGCCGGCGCATACCCCTCGGTAAGAGAGGCGGTCGCTTCTACGGTTCGGACGGGAGACCGGTATCAACCGGGTTCCGTTGCGGCTCGTTATGAAGACGCGTACGGCACCTATCGGAATCTCTACCCGGCCCTCCGAGACATCTCCCACCGGCTCGGCTCCATCGAACGGGCTTCAATCGAGTAGCGCCGCGGAGCAGCGATCGACGGAGGCCCAGATCGGACGAGCGAAGCACACGTCCGCTGCGGTTCTACCATTCGATCTATGGGAAGTCTTGGCGCGGGCGAGATTCTGGTCATCGTTCTGGTAGCGCTGATTGTCTTCGGTCCCGAGCGCTTGCCCGAGATCAGCAGGAAAGCCGGAGAGTGGCTTGCGAAAGCCCGCGAGATGACGCGTTCGGTTACCGAGACGATCGACGCCGAATACGGCGACATGACGGAACCCATCAAGAATCTCAAAAACCAGTATGACGCGACGATGAGCGACATGAGGGGAATTGCATCGTCCGTCACGGACGTGTCGATCGAGTTGCCGGAGGCAGGGAGACAGGCCGCCGGCGACCGGAAGCAGGCATCGGATGACGCGGGTGTGCCGGACGGCCACGAGCCGCCGACATCTGATGAAGAGGCATCGTGACCTCATCGTCGATGCCGTTGATGAGTCATCTGAAGGAGTTTCGTTCTCGCCTTGTCAAGGCGGCAGTGGCCGTGGCAGTGGGCACGGTCATCGCGTTCGCGTTCAATGAGCAGATCCTCGACCTGCTCGCCAAACCCTATCAAGTCGCTGTGCCGGACGGACAACTCGCGTTCTTCCGACCGACCGAGGCGTTCGCGACGGTCATGCGTCTGAGTCTCTTCGGCGGCGCAATCCTCGCTTCGCCCGTCATCCTCTATCAGTCGTGGCGGTTCATTGCCCCGGCGCTGAGCCCGAAGGAGAAGCGATGGGCCTATCCGATCACGGCAGTGTTCGTGCTCCTCTTTCTCCTGGGTGTACTCGTCGGCTACGTCGCGCTCGAGCGCGGACTTGGATTCCTGCTCGAGTTCGGCGGTGACGCGCTGACGCCGATCATCGGAGCCGACTTCTATCTGAAATTCGCGACCCGATTCATCCTCGCGTTCGGGTTGGCGTTTGAGTTCCCGGCGTTCCTGTTCGCCGCCGCTGCCGTCGGTGTCGTCAACAGCAAGATGCTCAGAAGTAATCGTCGGTGGGCGGTGCTCATCATTCTGATAGCGGCAGCAATCATCACGCCGTCGGGCGACCCCATGACGCTGATGCTGCTGTCGGTGCCTCTCTACCTCCTGTACGAACTGACCATCCTCGCGATCCGATTGATCCTCAGAAAGTGACCCGCCCGGAACGGAGGAAGCAGGTCCGGCGCAGCCGAGCCGATCGGGGTCGTTCTCCGCTTGCCTAGGATTCGGACTTATCCCAAGACTGGTTCTTCGCGGCGCCTCCGCCGATGCGTAGGCGCGGTACGGGAGCAGCGGATCCGCCCACACAAGGGAGTAGATGATGGCCGTTGAGGTACGCAAGGTTGTGCTCGAGAGCGTCAGTGATGCATCTGGATTGGCATCGCTGATCGATGAAGGCGTTTTCGACGCCGACGGCGTCGTTGCCGTTATTGGCAAGACCGAGGGCAACGGTGGTGTCAACGACTTCACCAGGATTCTGGCGGACCAGGCCTTCCGCAAGGTGCTGATGGCGAAGGGCACCAGGTCCCAAGAAGAGGTCGACGAGATCCCGATGGTCTGGTCGGGCGGCACCGACGGCATCTTGTGCCCCCACGCCACCATCTTCGCGAACGTCGAAGACGATGGCCCCGTTTCTGACGAGCCCCGTCTTGCCGTCGGCTACGCGATGAGCGACGTCATTCTCCCCGAAGACATTGGCCGCCCTGCCATGGTCGCGAAGGTCGCCGAGGGTGTACTTCGTGCGATGAAGGCAGCCGGAATCGAAGATCCGGCCGACGTCCACTACGTACAGACCAAGACGCCCCTGCTCGTCATGGACACCATCAATGATGCGAAGTCGCGTGGTCACACCGTCTACACCGAGGATCCCCTGGAGTCGATGAACGTTTCGAACGGAACCTCCGGACTCGGTATTGCCGTTGCGCTCGGAGAGATCGACATGCCGACGGCCGAGCAGATCGGGCATGATCTCAGCCTGTTCTCCTCGGTTGCGTCCTGCTCGTCGGGTGTCGAACTCGACCAGGCGCAGACCGTCGTCGTCGGCAACGTTCGCGGCGCCGGCGGCCGCTACCGCATCGGCCACGACGTGATGAATGATGCCCTCGACCGGGAAGGCGTCTATCGGGCGATCCGGTCCGCCGGTCTCGATCTCCCAGAGCGTGCCAACTCCGATGATCTCGATGGCAAGGTCGTCAACGTCTTCGTCAAGTGCGAAGCCGATCCGACGGCGCGCCTCCGGGGTCGCCGGCAGGTGGCCTTGGACGACTCGGACGTGCATCACCATCGCCACATCAAGGCTGCGGTCGGCGGGGTCGTCGCCAATGCTGTCGATGACGCTGCGGTATTCGTTTCCGTCGCGGCAATCCACCAGGGTCCCAGCGGTGGTGGACCGGTCGCTGCGATCGTCGACGTCGGGTAGTTGCACGTGACCGCGAGGAGTGCGGTCGACACTCGTCCCTCCCCGGCATCCACTCGGGTGCCGGGGGTGGCGAGCACTGCGATCCGCGGCGTGTTGTCTGAACCTGACACGACGGCAACAGTGCTCGGAACCGCGAGCCACGCCGTCTGGCTGCTCGTGGACCGCGAAGTGATCGTTGTGTCGACCCGCGACGCAACCCGGCTTCCGAACGGAGTCGAGATTGCGGCTGGTGCAGCCGCAGATGTCTTCCGGATGGTGCACCACGGCGCATCGGTCACCATTGGATCCGGCCAGGTCGTGTTCGAGGGGTTGACCGTCGACGTTGTTCGTTGGTGGAATCCTCGGCCGATCCTCGGTCGAACCTCGACCACGGAACTCGCAGCGGCAACAGCAGGCCTGCCATCGACCGTGCCCGATGTTGAGTCGGGACCGCTCTTCGCAGCGCTCTCCGCCGGTATGCCCGGTGGGATCTTGAATGCAGCGGAGTCGCTGATAGGACGAGGCCCGGGTCTGACTCCCGAGGGTGACGACTATCTGGCGGGTGCTCTCGCCGCGACCCGCACGCTTGGCGAAGCGGTGGGAAGCGCTGCCACTGCAGCGATGCTCGATGCGGTCGCCGGTCCGCTTGCACTGCTCGCATCGATTCGCACCACGACGTTCTCAGCCGCTCTGATCTGCCACGCCGTTGACGGCCGGGTTGCGGCACCCGCCGGAGCCCTGCTGCGTGCTCTCGCCGGTCGAGGTGATGTCGCCCTCAGCCACCGAGACCTCATGCACGTCGGCCACACCTCGGGGCCGGCGCTGGCCGCCGGCATGGTTCTCGGCGTGCGTTCACTTCTTCAAACCCAATCCACGTCCCAACGGAGGTAGACGATGCTCTCTCGTGTCGAGGTACACCCCGGTCGCTATCACGACTCGGTCCGATTGATGCAGGCGAGTAAGGCGCTGCAGGGTGTCGATGGGGTTTCGAGTGCCTTGGTCGCTATGGCGACCGAACTCAACTTGAGCTTGCTCGAGGACATGGGGTTCGACATGGATGCCGTCGTCGGCATCGGGCCCAACGATCTCCTTCTTGCTATCCATGCCGAGAGCGAAGAAGCAATTGCCGCAGCGCACCGGGCGCTTGAAGAGGCACTTACTCCGAACGTCGTTCGCTCCGGCGGACTCGATGCCCCCGACCCGAAAACCATCGGGACGGCCGCCAAGATCAACGGAGCCGACGTTGCTCTGCTCTCGGTACCGGGCGAGCACGCCTTTGTCGAAGCGATGGAGGCGCTCCAGGAAGGCCTCCACGTCATGATCTTCAGCGACAACGTGCCGATCGCCGACGAGATCACCCTCAAGAAGTACGGGCTCGAGCACGGCCTTCTCGTCATGGGCCCCGACTGCGGCACAACGATCGTCAACGGCCTCGGCCTCGGGTTCGCCAACGCCGTGCAGCCGGGTTCCGTAAGCATGGTTGGTGCATCCGGCACCGGGATTCAGGAGATGTGTGCGCTGCTTGACGACGCCGGCGTGGGGATCAGGCATGCGCTCGGCACCGGAAGCCATGACCTGTCCGAAGACGTGGGTGCGTCGTCGACCCTGCAAGCGCTGGAAGCACTCGACGAGGATCCCGGAACCGAGTTGATCGTTGTCATCTCAAAGCCACCGGCGGCGCCGGTCGCCGAGAAGGTCCGTCGCGTGGCTGCAGCGTGCGCCACTCCGGTCGTAATCACCTTCATGGGGGAGACAACACTTGAAGAGGGGGCGGGAGAGGTGCTCGACATGCTCGGGCGGCCACGGCCGACGTATGAGTCGTGGGAGGCACCCCCACGGAGCCACCGGCCCGGTTCGGTGCGGGGACTCTTCAGCGGCGGGACGTTGCGCTCCGAAGCACGTCACGTGGCAATGCCCCTCCTCGGCGAGATCGGAACGCGGGAAGGAGACGATGGGCATACGTTCATCGACTACGGCGACGACGAGTACACCCAGGGCCGGGCACACCCGATGATCGACCAAACCGTTCGCGTCGAGCGACTCGCGGCGGCGGGTCAGGACGAGTCGGTTGGTGTGGTTCTCATGGATGTCGTCCTCGGATACGGGGCCAACGCCAACCCGGCCGCCGAACTCGCTCCCATCGTGGAGCGCGTGGTGAGCGCCGGGGCGGCGGTTGTGGTGTCGCTCTGTGGGACGAGCGGCGATCCGCAGGGCCGCGATGCTCAGGCTTCTGTACTCAACGACGCAGGAGCATCGGTGTACCTCTCCAACGCGGCGGCTGCCATCGAAGCGGCACGCCTCGCAACGACAAGGACTTCATCATGAGTGATCTCAGTCAGCTTCTCGATACCGAGCCGGTGGTGGCAACAGCCGGTACGGACATGCTCGCGGCATCGATCGAGCAGCAGGGTTCGGTGGTCGAGCGTGCCGATTGGCGTCCGCCGCATGCGGGGACGGAGAAGGCGCTCGCCGTCCTCTTCTCCGACGATCGGATGCGGGACGCGAACGCGACTGCGATCAGCCGAATGCTGGCCGTGCGCCCGCACCTCGTCGACATCAAGGTCGCCCGGGACGTGTTCCCAGGAATGACCGATCGAACCTTCCTCCATGCAGGCCCGCCGCTGGAATGGGACCGGGCCAGCGGACCAATGCGGGGAGCGATCATCGGTGCGATGTTGTACGAGGGTCTCGCCGACGACCCCGACGCCGCCGCCGCCAAGGCCGCCGGGGGTGCGATCGACCTGTCTCCGTGCCATCACCACGGGGCGGTTGGCCCGATGGCCGGTGTGACGTCGCCTTCGATGCCGGTGGCCGTGGTCACCGACGCAGCAGGCGACGGCGTCGCCTACTCGACGCTGAACGAGGGCCTTGGCAAGGTCCTCCGCTACGGAGCGTTTGCCCAGGAGGCGATCGACCGGCTCCACTGGATGGACGAGGTACTGGGACCGGTTCTGAGCGCTGTTCTCAGGAGCAGAGGACCGATCGACCTTCAGTCGCTGATCGCCCAGGCGTTGCAGATGGGAGACGATGGGCACAACAGGAACCGGGCCGTGACGTCGCTGTTCCTGCGCGAGATCGGTGGTGCGCTCGTCGATGGTGCCGATGCACCGATCGACCAGCGCGCCGAGGTGTTCAAGTTCATCGACGGCAACGACCACTTCATGCTCAACCTGGTGATGGCTGCAGGCAAGCTCGGTTCGGACGCCGCATCCGGGGTGCCTGCCTCGAGTCTCGTCACCGTGATGGCTCGCAACGGCACCGACTTCGGCATCAGGCTGTCCGGCACGGGAGATCAATGGTTCGTTGCTCCGGCTCCTCCCGTCGACGGCCTCTACCTCGGTGCGTTCACCCAGGAGGATGCCAGTCCAGACATCGGCGATTCGACGATCACGGAGACGGTTGGTCTCGGAGGTCTTGCCATGGCGGCAGCGCCGGCGATCGTCGGATTCGTCGGCGGGACGGCCGCAGGAGCGGTGCGTCGGACCCTTGCGATGTACGAGATCACGATGGCCGAACACCCTGCCTATCAGATCCCGATGCTCGAGTTCCGTGGCACACCGGTCGGTATCGACGCCGCCCGCGTTGTTCGCACCGGAGTCCTACCGCAGATAAACACCGGAATCGCAGGAAAGGTGCCCGGCACAGGGATGGTCGGCGCCGGCCTGGTGGAGGCTCCGATGGAGTGTTTTGTCCAGGGAATCAACGCACTGGCGGCGACCATGAACTGACTTCCAGCTGGAGCGAGACGTTGGCGGGGCCCGGGGTTGTCTCGACTCGGATTCGGGTCGACGATCGGCTGAGGGTGCCTTCACAAGTTGTAAGATTCCGCCTTCGGGGGCGGAGGAGGTTGTTTTGGTCATCGCCAGGGAGTTCGACTACCAACGTCCGGACACGCTCGCGAAGGCCATCCAGATCCTCGAGGAGTACCCCGGATCGGTCCGCCTCCTCGCCGGTGGAACCGATCTCGTGGCCTGGCTCCGCGACGACGCGGTCGCTCCCGATCTCGTGGTCGACATCAAGGATGTTCCCGGCCTCCACGCGCTCGAACTCGAGGGAGAGACCCTCCACATCGGCTCGTTGGTCACGTTCACCGAACTGATCGAGTCGGAATTGGTCAGGGAGCATGCTCCATTGCTGGCCGAGATGGCAGAGACCGTGGCGTCTCAGGGCATCCGCAACCGGGCGACGATGGTCGGAAACATCTGTTCGGCCGTTCCATCGTGCGACGCCGGACCCGTGTTGCTGGCCTACGACACCACGGTCCACGTCGTGGGACCCGACGGCGAACGGAGCATCGATATCAATGACTGGTTCGTCGGACTCCGCCAGACGGCACGCACCGACGAAGAAGTCGTCACCCATCTGACCATCGCCCTTCGTCCGCACGGTGGTGTCTACGTGAAGCTCATGCGGTACGCGGGCGAAGACCTGGCCCAGGCAGCCGTCGGGATCGTTGTCTACCCGGGCGACGAGTATCGGGTCGCATTCGGAGCGGTCGCCCCCACCCCGATCCGCTCGATCCGTATCGAGGAAGCCCTCCGAGGGAGACCGCTCGACGAGTCGCTCATCACCGACGTCGTCTCCATGGTACGCAGTGAAATCAGCCCGATCACCGACATGCGGGCTTCCGCCGAGTACCGCGCCCGCATGACCGAGGTGATGCTGAAACGGGGCTTGATGGCAGCGACCGAGAGACTCGCCGGCACGGGACCCGCATACGGCACACGGCTCATCTGAGAGGACGGCGATGGATCTGAAGCTCAAAGTCAATGGTGAGGACTGGGCACTCGACGTCGCTCCCGCGGACGTGCTCCTCGACGTGCTCAGGGAACGGATAGGCGTCAAGAGCCCCAAGATCGGATGTGAGCGAGGTGACTGCGGCTCCTGCACCATCCTCATGGACGGTCGCACGGTCCGGAGTTGCCTGGTGCTTGCCATTGAAGTCGACGGTCATGAGATCACGACGGTTGAGGGCATCAGCTACGAGGGCTTCAGTGAGTTGCAGAATCTGTTCCTCCAGAACAACTCCTTCCAGTGCGGTTTCTGCGCTCCCGGCATCGTCCTGGCGGCCACCGAACTACTCGACCACAACCCCAACCCCACGCGTCACGATGTCCAGGAAGCCCTTGCCGGCAATCTGTGCCGCTGCACCGGCTACGAGCCGATTATCGAAGCCGTGCTGGCCGCGGGTGATGGGGGATCCGAATGACCACGGAGTTCCCCTTCGAAGCCGAGACCGCCGACGGTGACCTCACAAGCGTTGGAACCTCTGCAGTCAGGATCGACGGACTCGACAAGATCAGCGGCGCCGCCCAGTTCGTCGACGACATCGACTTCGGTCCCGGTCTGCTCTACGCCGCCATCGTCGAGAGCCCGTACGCCTACGCCAGGATCCTCTCCATCGACACGGCAGAAGCCGAAGCGGCGAAGGGTGTCGTGCGGGTTGCCACCGGCAAGGACTTCCCGTACAAGTTCGGCATGTACATGGAGGACCGATACATCTTCGCCCAGGACTACGTCCGCTTCGTTGGCGAGCAAGTAGCCGGGGTCGTTGCTCGCAGCCATCGCGAGGCGGTCCAGGCCGCCAAGCTGATCAGCGTCGAGTACGAGGTGCTTACGCCGCTGCTCGACCCGAGGAGCGCCGTCGCCGACGACGCCGACCTGATCCATCCAGATCTCGACGACTACACCCACGTCCCCTGGTTCTTCCCCCAGGCCGACACCAACATCGCCCACTGGCGAAAGATCCGCAAGGGCGATACGAAGAAGGCGTTCGCCGAAGCCGACTACATCCTCGAAGACACCTATCGCGTGCCCCGGTACGCACACTGCGCAATCGAGCCACACGTCACGGTCAGCAAACTCGACTACGCCGACCGGCTCACCGTGTGGACCGCGTCCCAATCTCCGCACACCCAGCGACATCTTTTCGCCGAAGCCCTCGCTCCATTGGGATTCAGCCACAAGGACGTTCGGGTGATCACACCGTACGTCGGTGGTGGTTTCGGCGGAAAAGCCGGTGTCTCCATGGAGATACTCGGCGCAGCGATGGCGACGCTGGTGAAGGGTCGACCGGTGAAGCTCCGGTGGACCAGGGAGCAGGAGTTCTATAACACCTACCAGCGGCAGGGCGTGGTCGCCGAACTCAAAGTCGGCGTCAAGAACGATGGCACCATCACCGCCGTCGAGCACAAGCTCTACTGGGATGCCGGCGCATACGTCGAATATGGGGCCAACGTGGTCAACGCAGCAGGGCTGTCGGCCACCGGCCCCTATCGAGTGCCCAACATCACCAACGACTCGCTGTGTATCTACACGAACCTTCCCCCGGGTGGCCCGTACCGCGGCTTCGGGTACTCCGAATTCCACTTCGGGCTCGAATCGCACATGGACCGCATCGCAGAGGCCATCGGGATGGACGCCGTCGAATTCCGCCGCAAGAACGCCATCGTCGAAGGCGATGAACTCGCATACGGCGCCCACATGAATCCGTCCGGCATGATCGAGGCGATCGACCGGACCGCGGCGGCCATCGACTGGGGTGTCGAAGAGAAATCCGACAACCCGAACACGGTGATCGGCAAGGGAATTGCGCTGTTCTGGAAAGCGCCGGCGATGCCACCGAATTCGTCGTCCGCGTCGTTCCTCAAGTTCAATGAGGACGGCAGCATCAACATCAGCGTCTCCGGCATGGAGCTCGGTCAGGGCTATCTGACCGTCATGGCCCAGATTGCCAGCGAGGTCCTATCGGTTCCCGTCGGGAAGATCCGGGTGGAGACCCCCGACACGGATCGCAATCCGTACGAGT
>Ga0316195_10001528_pt1 | contig 10452 bp, 11 predicted proteins | sample Phised1_MG_FD_204937 | JGI IMG/M metagenome (GOLD analysis project Ga0316195, IMG submission 204937) | Coastal sediment microbial communities from Maine, United States - Phippsburg sediment 1 | ecosystem: Environmental > Aquatic > Marine > Coastal > Sediment | place: USA: Maine | collected...
CGGTGGTATCACAGCGAACGATGTCATGTTGGCCGAGGCGTCGGAAGCGGTGATCTACGGGTTCAACGCCCGGCCGGACGCGTCAGCGCGAGCCGCAGCGAAAGTGGCCGGGATTGAAGTCAGGACCTTCGCGATCATCTATGAGCTCCTCGACGACATCGAATTGATGATGGTCGGCGAGCTCGCACCGGACGAGGTCGAGACATTCCTCGGTGTTGCTGAGGTTCGGGCGACCTTCCGTTCCCCGCGTTTCGGGTTGATCGCCGGTTGCTACGTCACGGAAGGATCCATCAACCGCAACGCCCGCGCCCGTGTCGTGCGCGATGGTGTTGTGGTCCACGACGGGAAGATCTCTTCGCTGCGACGGTTCAAGGAAGACCTTCAGCAGGTCCAGACCGGCTATGAGTGCGGTATCGGGATTGCGAACTTCCGGGACGTGAAGGACGGCGACACGATCGAGTCCTACGTGGTCAAGGAGATTGCCAGAACCTGATCTCGCCGTCACCGATCGAGGAGGCTCAGGATGCACGTCGGAGCTCTGCGAATCGAGCTGCGGATTCGAGACGTGCGGTCGCTCAAGGAGAAGCGCAAGGTGGTGAAGGGCATCATCTCCGACATCGGGCGGGCGTACCCGGTTGCCGTCGCCGAGGTCGATCACCAGGATCTCTGGCAGCGTGCCGATCTCGGGGTTGCTGTGGTATCCGGCTCGCCGGGCCACGTCGACCGGATGCTGACCGCCGTTCGGACCGATCTCGACCGTCGCGCCGAGATCGAAGTCCTCGGTGCCACCCGCTCGTATCTCGAGGAGGAGGAACGATGAGCCGTCCCGACAGTCCGCGGATGCGCAAGGTCAACGAACTGCTCAAAGAAGTCATCGCGGATGCAGCCAGAGATCTCAAGGACCCGGGTGTTGGATTCCTGACGATCACCGGGGTCAACGCGTCCCCCGACCTCCGGAACGCGTTCGTGTACTACTCGGTGCTCGGTTCCGACGAGGAGGTCGCGGCGACCGCGGAAGCTCTCACCAGGGCTGCTCCGCACATCCAAGGTATCGTCGGCAGTCAAGTCCACATGAAGTACACGCCAAAGCTGACGTTCCGGATCGATCCGTCGATCGGCGAGGGGATCAAGATCGATCGATTGCTGCATGACTTCGAGACGGCGAACGGGGATCCCGATGCCTCCGACTGAGCTGGTGTGGCAACAGGCGGTCGAGGAGATCGGTCGGGCACAACGGATCGGCATCGTGGGCCACGTCCGACCCGACGGCGATGCACTCGGTTCCATGATTGCCCTGGCCCTCGCTGCACGCAGCGCAGGGAAGGAGGCCGTCGCGTCGTTCGGGGAACCCTTCGTGCTGGGGGAGGAGTTCCGGTTCCTCGATCAGACCGTGCTCGTTCCGCCGTCCGAATTCCCCGATGATCTGAATCTTGCAATCGTCTGCGACACCGGAGTCCTGGATCGTGTGGGCTCCGTGGGTTCCGCCATCGAGGGAGCCGATCGAGTCCTCGTCATCGATCACCACGTCACGCCAGGGACGATCGGCGACGTCCGCGTTGTCGACCCTCACGCTGCAGCCACGACGCAACTCGTGTTCGAGTTGCTACAACGTCTCGGTTGGGAGATCACTCAACCGATAGCCGAGGCGCTCTATGTCGGTCTTGTCACCGATACCGGCCGCTTCCAGTACTCATCCACGAGTCCCGAGGTACACCGCATGGCTGCGGATCTCCTCGCTGCCGGAGTTGAACCGGCACCGATCGGCCGGCAGCTGTATGAAGAAGCGCCGTTCGGCTATTTCACGGTCGTATCCCGAGTCCTCGGCCGGGCGCGTCTCGAGGAGGGAGCAGGCCTCGTCTGGACGACGCTTCTCCGCGAGGATCTCCGAGCGGCCGGGATCCCCTGGGAGGCGGCCGAGGGGTTGATCGACTTGGTCCGTCTCGCCACGGAAGCAGGTGTTGCCTGTCTCCTGAAGGAGACGAAGCCCGGGGTCCTGAAGGGGAGCCTCCGCTCTCGCGGCGACGTCGACGTCGCAGCGATTGCGTCCGCATTCGGGGGCGGAGGACATCGAAACGCTGCGGGATTCACCTCCGAACTGGGAGTCGATGACACGATCGCCCGGATCGTCGGGCTTCTGACGTGAAGCGGCCCGGCATCGGCGACGGGTTCCTGCTCGTCGACAAGGAACAGGGTTGGACCAGTCATGACGTCGTGGCGAAGGTCCGTCACCTCGTCGGGGGGAAAGTCGGCCATGCCGGAACGCTCGATCCGATGGCCACCGGTCTTCTCGTCCTCGGCCTCGGTCGAAGCACCCGGCTGCTGCGCTTCGTTCAGGGATTCGAGAAGGAGTACCAGGCGACAGCCCTGTTCGGGGTTGCCACCGACTCGCTCGACGCAGATGGGGCCATCATCGACCGCTCCCCGCTTCCGGTGGACACAGCGGAGTTGGAATCGGTGGCCGAACGGTTCCGCGGTTCGATACTTCAGATCCCTCCCATGGTGTCGGCGAGGAAGGTCGAAGGGAAGCGCCTCTACGAACTGGCGCGAGCCGGTCAGGTCGTCGAACGCGAGGCCCGGCAAGTCGAGATCTACTCTCTCGTCTTCACCGATCTGGCACCGTCCGACTACCCGGAAGTCTCGTTCGACGTGGTCTGCAGTACCGGCACCTACGTACGGACGCTTGCCGACGATCTCGCACGGGCACTCGGTGGCCGGGCCCACCTGACGAAGCTTCGGAGAGTGCGAAACGGAACCCTGGGCGTCGCCGATGCGGTGAGCGTCGACCAGATCGAAGAGGCCGTGGCCGACGGAGCAGTCGGGTCCCTTGTCATCGATCCCGCTACCGCGCTCTCCGAAATCCCCGGCATCGAGGTCGAATCCTCCTACATCTCTGGGATCCGGAACGGTGTGGCCATCCCGACGGCCATGCTCCTGGACGGCGGCGACGGAACGATTCAAGGATTTGTTCGTCTGCTCGCCGATGGTGTGCTGCTCGGTGTCTACCGGATCGATGGGCCGTCAGTGAAGCCGGAGGTCGTCATCGCATGATCATCTATCAGGGCGACCCATCCGGGTGGGATGCGCCGTCGGACGGCTCGGCGATCGCGATCGGCGTGTTCGACGGGGTGCACCTCGGGCACCGACGCGTTCTCGAATCGCTCGACGACGCCGACACGAATCTCACCAGGGTGGCGATGACCTTCGGCACCCATCCCGCGAGTCTGCTGTCGCCGGACGGTGCCCCCTCGCGCCTGAGCACACTCAAGCGTCGCTTCGATCTCTTCGAAGACGCCGGCATCGATCGGATTGCCGTGTTGGGCTTCAACGAAGAGATGCGAATCATGTCGTCGGAGGATTTCGTTCGCCGGTTCCTGGTCGAAGGCCTGAACGCGCGATTCGTCGTTGTCGGCGTCGGATTCCGATTTGGTCGAGGCGCCGCCGGGAGCACCGAGACACTCGCCGAGCTTGGGCGGCGGTACGGATTCCAGGTCGAGGTAATCGACATCGCGTGCGACGACGGTACGGAGATTCGGTCGACCACCATCAGAGAGGCTCTGAGCATTGGTGACGTCGAGCGTGCAGCGACCATGCTCGGGCGATCGTACGACCTCGAAGGAATCGTCGTTCCGGGCGATGGACGTGGAAAACAGATCGGGATCCCCACGGCGAACGTGTCGTTCCCTGCGATGCTCACGGTTCCGCGTCACGGCGTGTATGCCGCAATCGCGGTCATCGACGGTGTCGACCATCCGGCAGTCGCCAACCTCGGGATCCGCCCCACCTTCGGAGGGGAAGATGAAGTCCTCGAGGTCCACGTCCTCGAGTTCGACAGAGATCTCTACGGCAAGCACCTCAGCATCGAATTCGTCGCACGGATCCGCGACGAGATCCGGTTCGATACGGTCGATGATCTGCTTGCCCAGATCCACGATGACATCGCGTCTGCGACCGAGACATTGGCCAATCACACCTCTTGACGGCCGGTCGCTGCCCGTGCATCGTGGTGGCGTCGCCCGCACTCCCCGGGATCGGATCCCATGGTGCAGGGTGTCCTCGTTGCCGCCGGTTTCGCTATCGCATCGTTTCTCTCCGTTGTTCAAACGCACACCGTCGTTTGGGCGTTGCCCGTGCCTACCGCCGCCGGCGCGATCGGTGAATCCCTCGCGCCCGGCGACGGACTCGGACTGGCCCCGTCTCCGGCCTCGCGATCGGGAAGAGCTCCTGGACGGTCTCCGTTCGTGCCGATCGGCGGTGCGGGCCTCGGCGGAGTGGTGCTTGCCGGCTCGGTCCTCTTCCGTCGCCGCGGTGGAGGCTCTCGCCGCAACACGGGTCCGCTCTTCGTGTACGTTCCAGGACACGGGGGTGATCCAGATGGCTTCGACGATCTGGCTCGGCGGATCGGTGTGGAGCCGCGCGACGTGCGCGTCTTCGACTATCGGTGGGCGTGGGCATCGAGCGACCCGGTCGAGGCATCCCGCTGGGCACCGACCGGAGACGCTGCCGACGCCCTCGGTGCGTACCTTGCGACGCTCGGCTCCGAAGGGAGAGCGATCTATCTCGTCGGGCACAGCAAGGGAGGAGCGGTGATCACCGAGGTGGTCAGTCGCTGGGACGCCCGTCCTGAGATTGGAGTTGATGCGGTGGTCGGCGCGGCGATTCTCGATCCGCCAATCGCCTCAGGCCCGCTCGGACTGCTCCAGAGCATCGGCTGGCTCCACGGTGATACGGCGGATGACGGTCTCTTCGACCCCGTGCGATGCGGATGGACCGGTTGCCGGGATATCAGGGACGGGCTCGGAGAGCGTTCGGGTGTGGAGGTAGTCGTCGTCCGGAATCCGGATGCCGGATTCACGAACTTCTGGGGCCGCCCCGACGATCTGCGGATCTACGACCTGGACGACGGCGGTGGAAGCATGTTCGGGCGTTTCCCCGACCTGGTCGGCATGTGGCAGCGTATGGGCGAGGCACACAACTCGGTGCTGCACAACGACACGGTCGCCGACTGCATCGCGTCGGAAGCTCAGATCGTCGGTTCCTGTCGCTGGCCGGAGCCGCAAGGCATCGGCGGCCTGTGGGGAAGGGGGAGATCCGGTACCGGGCCGCTCCTTCGGTAGGAGCCCGTCGGCCCGGGAGGCACCACGGGCCGGCGGCGCCCACATGATTCGACGGGCTACGCTCGTTACGCCACAGCGTTGCTATCATCCCGTTTCGGGCAATCGCCCGCGTACTTTGTCGCGAAGGAAAGAATCCTCGTGAACGACACTCAAACCGTCGTCGATGATTTCGGCACGCACGCTACGGACACCGGTTCGCCGGAAGTCCAAGTGGCGCTGCTCACCGAACGCATCAACCATCTCACCGAGCATCTGAAGGTCCATAAGAAGGACAACCACAGCCGTAGAGGGTTGTTGATGATGGTCGGAAAGCGCAGGCGACTCCTCCGGTACCTCCACAATCAAGATGTGGAGCGCTACCGGTCGCTCATCGCGAAACTGGGATTGCGCCGATAGCGCAGGCGAAGGCGGCTTTCGGGCCGCCTTCGATGTAGTCGGCGTTCCCCCGCATGTAAGCGCGGATGTTCCAGTTGTCAGTGGATGGGCCTCGGCTCCGTCGAGACCCGCCCACTGCCAATTGGTCTCCGCATCAACGAAGGAGAGATCCAATTGGCTGAGACTGCCATTCGTGGGCTCGTCGGAGACGTGGAAGTCGAATTCCGCTCCGGTGAACTAGCCCAACTTGCCGACGGCGCCGTTACGGTGCGCGTCGGAGAAACAGAAGTCCTCGTCACCGCAACCGCATCGACGCGATTGCGCGAAGGCGCTGACTTCTTCCCCCTGACCGTGGATGTCGAAGAGCGTATGTACGCCGTCGGCAAGATCCCCGGCTCGTTCTTCCGCCGTGAAGGACGTGCAACGGAGAAGGCCATCCTGACGTGCCGGCTCATCGACCGTCCACTCCGTCCCAACTTCCCCGACGGCTACCGCAATGACACCCACGTCGTTGCGACCGTGCTGTCGGCCGACCTCATCAACGCGTACGACCTACCTGCGCTCAACGGCGCATCAAGTGCGTTGACGCTGAGCTCGCTTCCATTCGATGGACCGATCGGCGCCGTCCGACTGGCCCTCATCGATGGTGCATGGATTGCATTCCCGACGTACGAACAACTCGACGACGCCGTCTTCGACCTCGTCGTCGCTGGGAAGCGCAACGACACCGGTGATGTGGACATCGCCATGGTCGAAGCCGGAGCTACCGAGAACGGGTACCGACTCGTCAAGGACGGCCAGCAAGCCAGTGACGAAGCAACCGTCGCCCGCGGCCTCGAAGAGGCGAAGGGCTACATCGCGACATTGATCGACATGCAGCTCGAACTGCTCGAGGCGGTCGGTCCGGCCGATGCCGTCGAGTGGCCCATCAACGAGCCCTACTCGACCGAGATGTATGGGCGCGTCGAAGCGATCGCCAAGCCGAAGCTCGAAGCGCTCGGCACGATCGCCGACAAGAAGGAGCGGCTCGAAGCCGAGACAGCGACGAAGGAAGCTGCGTTGGCGGAGCTTGGACTCGAAGAGGACGACGCTGACGGCATGCAGGCCGCCAAGAATGCGTTCCGGAGCGTCCAGAAGCAGGTCATGCGCTCGCGTGTCGTCGCCGAGGGTGTCCGTCTCGACGGTCGCGGCCTCACCGACGTGCGTGAGATCGACGTCAAGGTCGGAATGATTCCCCAGGCCCACGGGTCCGGGTTGTTCCGTCGTGGCGAGACCCAGGTGTTGAACGTCACCACGCTCGGCATGCTGAAGATGGAGCAAATGCTCGACACGATCTCCATCGAAGACTCGAAGCGGTACATGCACCACTACAACATGCCGCCATTCGCGACCGGCGAAGCCGGCTTCATGCGCGGTCCGAAGCGTCGCGAAATCGGCCACGGGGCGCTCGCTGAGAAGGCGCTCCTGCCCGTCATCCCGAACGACGAAGAGTTCCCCTATGCGTTCCGGCTCGTCTCCGAGGTTCTGATGTCGAACGGTTCATCGTCGATGGCTTCGGTCTGCGGATCGTCGCTCTCGCTGATGGACGCCGGCGTTCCGATCGCGGCCCCGGTCGCTGGAATCGCCATGGGTCTCATCAACCACGACGGCCAGTTTGTGACGCTGACCGACATCCTCGGTGCAGAGGATGCGCTCGGGGACATGGACTTCAAGGTCGCAGGGACCGAGGACATGATCACGGCGATGCAGCTCGACACCAAGATCGAATCGCTCCCCGCTCAGGTGCTCATCGATGCGATGAACCAGGCAAGGGACGCCAGGCTGTTCATCCTCGGCAAGATGACCGACGTTCTCCCCGCACCTCGCGATGAGCTTGCGCCGACGGCACCGAAGATCGAATCGATCACCATTCCGAAGGACAAGATCGGCGAGGTGATCGGGCCGAAGGGCAAGACGATCAGGGAGCTCGAAGAAGAGACCGGTGCCAAGATCGAGATCGAGGACGACGGAACCATCCGCGTCGGCGCTCCCGATGCAATGTCACTCGAACTCGCAAAGGAGCGGATCCTGGCCATCGGCTACCCGCCGGAGGCGAACGTCGGTGAGACGTATGTGGGCGAAGTCGTGAACATCACGAAGTTCGGCGCATTCGTCAACATCCTGCCCGGACGCGACGGTCTGTTGCATATCTCGAAGATCGGCGGCGGAAAGCGCATCGACAAGGTCGAGGACGTGTTCGCCCTCGGTGACAAGGTCGATGTCGTGGTCCGTGAGATCGACGATCGTGGCAAGGTCAGTCTTGATCTCGCGAATGCCCCGGCACCGTCCGACGACGGAGGCTCGGAGCCGAAAGGCGACGACCGTCCTTCTGACCGCAGCGAGGGACGCCGCGATGGCAATAGCGACCGAAATCGTGATCGTGGCGGACGCGATCGCGGTGGACGCAGCCGTCGAGACGATCGCGGGAGCGACCGTGGAAGCGACGGCGTTGGCGAGGCCAAACCCGGTCGGACCGTTGTGTCATTCGAAGACGACTTCGAGGACGGCGCCTCCTAGGAAGCACCATCTACAAACGAAGAGAAGGCCCCGGGCGGATGCGCTCGGGGCCTTCTCTCGTTGCGGGACGGGGGGTTAGAAGCACACGCTCAGTCGTCGAGGAGGAAGGTGAGCTTCATGTCGACGCGGAAGTGTTTGATGGTTCCGTCTTCGGCGAGTTCGACCTTGTGTTCAGAGATCCAGGCTCCCTGGATATTGTCGATGGTCTTCTGCGCCTTGGCGATCCCTTTCCGAATAGCGTCTTCGAAGCTCCCGGGGGATGTGGAGGTGATCTCAATCACCTTCGCAATCGACACGTACCTGCTCCTCTCGTTGCTGCCTTCCGGTAGTCTACCGCACTTGCGAATCGAACATATGTTCGATAGAGTATTTTGCCCGAGAAGAGAGACCCGAAACGTGAGATCTGAGATATGAGCTTCCAGCTTCCAGAGCAGAGCTCGCAGCTGATAGCTCGGGGTGTTGCATCTCCGGCTGGTATCTGGCAGCTGGAAGCTGGAAACTCAGAGCCTGGTGCCGACCAGAGATCACAGGTCCCCACCGTCGGTCCGGGTCAGGTGGCAGTACTCGCCGGGGAGCCGGGGCTCGGTATGACACGGCTGGGGCTCGTCATGCTCTCCGGATACACCGGGGGGACGGTCGCCTATCTCGACGTGCGCGGATGGTTGAGTCCGGTCGCGGCATGGGAAGCCGGGATCGAACCCGATCGGTTGGTGATTGCACGCTGTCATGAGGTCGTTCGGTGGGGGCGAGCCGCCGCTGCGCTCCTCGACGGTGCGACGGCCGTGCTGGCCGAAGTTCCCGCCGGGGTGAAGGATGCGTCGATTCGGAAGCTCGCTGCACTTGCCAGGAATCGGGGGACCACTCTGCTGCTTCGCCCCATCGGCCGTGCGGTGCCTATTGGTGTCGCTCATCTTGTGCTCGAAGCTCGCGAGACCGCGTGGAGGGGCGCTGTGAATGGGCACGGTCGAATCGAGCAGAGGAAGACCCGGATCATCGCTTCTGGAAAGGCCATGAAAGGGATGACCCGGACGATCGAGATGGAGGACGATGGCTCGAACACTCTGCGTGTGGTATCCGGAGTGGCCGCTACGGAGACCAGGAGCGCCGCAGGATGAGCCCGGCCAGGCGGTAGGCGCCGACGGTCGAGTCGAGGCGATGAACGCTGTGGCGTACGCTGCCGGGATTCGCCGCGGGATGCGAAGGGGTGAGGCGGAGGGGATCTGTCCCCTGGTCATGACGGTTGAACGAGACTATTCGGCGGAGATGGTCGCGTTCGAACGGGTCGTCGCCGAAATCGAGGCTCTTGTTCCAAAGGTCGAAGTCGTCGAACCAGGATTGGTTTTCGTCCCGGTGGCCGGAGCGGTCGGTTACTACGGCGGTGAGGGTCCGCTTGTCGAGCGGGTCGTGAAGGAGATCGATCGGGTGGCCGGTGACGGGTACCGGATTGGGCTCGCCGACGGCCCGTTCGCCGCGAAACATGCCGCTGCCGGAGCCTCCGGTGATGCTCCGATCCATATCGTCAAGGACGATGCGTCGTTTCTCGCATCGCTCGATATCTCGACGATCGGCCGTGAGGAGGTGGTAGCGACGTTCCGCTGGCTCGGGATCACGACGCTCGGTGAGCTCGCTCGCCTCCCCGTCAGCGCCATCGCTTCCCGTTTCGGGGTGGTGGGTCTTGATGCACATCGTCTGGCTTCTGGTCGGGATCGCCTCCCGAATCCTCGAGATCTCCCCGTCGATCTGACGGTTGTGGAGCGGTTCTCGCCTCCACTCGAAGACCTCGAGCAGGCAGCGTTCGTTGCGCGTGCGATGGCGAGTCGGCTGGTCGATGCTCTCGCGTCTGTCGGAGCGGCGCCGTTCCGGATCGTGGTCGAAGCAGAGGCCGCGGACGGCACGATCCGGTCGCGAACGTGGAGAAGCGCAGATCCGCTCGACGACCGGGCGATCGCCGAGCGGGTGAGATGGCAGCTCCGTGCCTGGATCGACGGCGTCGGAGCCGGTATCCGGGGTGGGCTTGCGGCGCTGAGGATCGAACCAGCCGATCTTTCTGGGGTGGGAAGGCAGCTCTCTCTCGGAGAGGACGCAAGAGCAGCGTCTGAGGCTCATCGGGCGCTCGCCGAGACCCAGGCGATCGTAGGTCTGGACGGGCTACTCCAGGCTCATCCGCAAGGAGGGCGTGAACCTGGCGAGCGGGTCGCGTGGCACCGGTGGGGTGAGACACCGGTACGGCTCCGGGATCCCGAGGCGCCGTGGCCCGGGAGGGTACCCGGACCCTCTCCGGCACTCGTACCGCCGGATCCGCAACCGTTCCATATCGAGTGGGACGGAGGGATGCCGGTGCGGGTTCGGCTCGGGAGCCGATGGGTGACGGTCCGGTCCTGGGCCGGACCGTGGCGTCGGGTCGGAC
>Ga0316195_10001529_pt1 | contig 10451 bp, 6 predicted proteins | sample Phised1_MG_FD_204937 | JGI IMG/M metagenome (GOLD analysis project Ga0316195, IMG submission 204937) | Coastal sediment microbial communities from Maine, United States - Phippsburg sediment 1 | ecosystem: Environmental > Aquatic > Marine > Coastal > Sediment | place: USA: Maine | collected...
CCTCGCGTTGATGATCGTCGCACTGGCGTTGCCGCTGGCTGCGGCCGAAGAAGAAGAAGAAGAACCGATCAAGGGTATGACCGCAAAGGCCTTCGCGGGTCTCGAGTTCCGCAGCATCGGCCCGGCGCTGATGTCGGGGCGGATCGCGGACATCGCCATCCATCCGACCGATTTTTCGACCTGGTACGTGGCGGTGGCGTCGGGCGGCGTCTGGAAGACCACCAACTCCGGTACGACCTGGACGCCGATCTTCGACAAAGAGAATTCGTACTCGATCGGCTGCGTCGCGCTCGACCCCTCCAATCCGGAAATCGTGTGGGTCGGTACCGGCGAGAATGTCGGCGGTCGTCACGTCGCTTTCGGCGATGGTGTCTACCGGAGCGACGACGGCGGGGCGAGCTGGAAAAACATGGGGTTGAAGGACTCGCAGCACATCTCCGAGATCGTCGTCGACCCCACCGACTCGAACACGGTCTACGTCGCCTCGCAGGGGCCGCTGTGGTCGCCGGGCGGCGACCGTGGTCTGTTCAAGACCACCAACGGCGGCGCCAACTGGAGCAACGTCCTGTCGGACGGAGAGTGGACGGGCGTCACCGATGTCGTCATGGATTCGCGCAATCCGCAGGTCCTCTACGCGGCCACGTGGCAGCATCATCGGACGGTGGCGGCGGTCATCGACGGCGGTCCTGAGTCGGGGATCTACCGCACTGACGACGGCGGCAGCAATTGGACGCGCCTCAAGCAAGGCCTTCCAAAGGGCAACATGGGCAAGATCGGCCTCGCCATCTCACCCCAGAACCCGGATGTCGTCTACGCCGTGATCGAGCTCGACAACCGCAAGGGCGGGACCTGGCGCAGCGCCAACCGCGGTGCGAGCTGGGAGAAGCGCTCCGACGCCGTCTCCGGCGGCACCGGGCCCCACTACTACCAGGAGCTCGAGGCGAGCCCGCACGCCTTCGACCGCATCTACATCATCGACGTCCGGATGCAGGTCTCGGACGACGGTGGCACAACCTTCCGGCGGGTCAAGGAAACCGCCAAGCACTCGGACAACCACGCCCTCGCCTTCCGGCCCGACGACCCGGACTGGTTGCTCGCCGGCACCGACGGTGGGATCTACGAGAGCTTCGACCTCGCCGAGAGCTGGCGCTTCATCGCCAATCTGCCGGTCACTCAGTTCTACAAGCTGGCGGTGGACGATGCCGAGCCCTTCTACAACGTCTACGGCGGCACCCAGGACAACAACACCCAGGGAGGGCCGATCCGGACCGACAACGTCAACGGTATTCGCAATGCCGACTGGTTCATCACCCTCTTTGCCGACGGCCACCAACCGGCGGTCGAACCCGGCAACCCCGACATCGTCTACTCCGAGTGGCAGGAAGGCAACCTGGTCCGCACCGACCGCACCACCGGAGGTATTGTCTACATCCAGCCCCAGCCCGAGCCCGGAGACCCGCCCGAGCGGTTCAACTGGGACGCGCCGATTCTGATCAGCCCACACTCCCCGACCCGGCTTTACTATGCCTCGCAGCGGGTGTGGCGCTCCGATGACCGCGGCGATAGCTGGACCCCGATCAGCCCCGACCTGACAAAGGACCAGGACCGGATGCTGCTGCCGGTCATGGGCCGCCAGTGGAGCTCGACCGCTCCGTGGGATTTCTTCGCGATGTCCGCGTACGACACCATCACCTCGCTCGCCGAATCGCCCGTCCAGGAGGGCCTGCTCTGGGCCGGAACAGACGACGGCCTGCTGCAGGTGAGCGACGACGGCGGCAAAAACTGGCAGGCGATCCCGGTCGGCGACCTTCCGGGCGTCCCGGAAACAGCCTTCGTCAACGACATCAAGGCCGATCTCTTCGACGTCGACACGGTCTACGTCTGTCTCGACAATCACAAGCAGGGAGATTTCAAACCCTATCTCGTGAAGAGCACCAACCGCGGCCGCAGCTGGAAGTCGATCGCCGGTGATCTGCCCCCTCGCCACCTCGTCTGGCGGCTGGTGCAGGATCACGTCAAGCCAGACCTTCTTTTCGCGGCCACCGAGTACGGGATCTTTTTCACCGTTGACGGCGGCGGGAAATGGGTCCAGCTCCCGGGTGGCGTGCCCACCATTTCCTTCCGCGACCTTGCGATCCAGCGGCGCGACAACGACCTCGTCGGCGCCTCCTTCGGACGCGGCTTTTACGTGCTCGACGACTACACCCCGCTGCGCCAGATCAACGAAGAGGCGATGGAGAAGGAAGCCCTCCTCTTCCCGGTGCGCAGGACCCCTTGGTACGTCCAACGCCGGCCGCTCGGCGAGGATGGCCAGGCCTCGCAGGGAGACGCCTACTACATCGCCGACAACCCGCCCTTCGGAGCGGTCTTTACCTATCACCTCGCGGATGGTCTGAAATCACTCGAGGAACAGCGGCGCGAGCAGGAGAAGAAGCTCGAGAAGGAGTGGAAGGACACCCCCTACGTCGGCTTTGACGAGCTCGAGCGCGAGCGGCGGCAGCCGAAGGCGACCATCCTGCTGACGGTTCGTGACACCGACGGCAACACCGTGCGCACCCTCACGGGCCCGGCCAAGGCCGGCTTCCACCGCGTCGCCTGGGACCTCACCTACCCAACCACCGGCGCGATCGAGAGAGTCGTCAGCGAGCGCTGGGGCGGCAGGCCCGACCGGGGCGACAGCGGCTTCATGGCGCCGCCCGGGACCTACTCGGTGACCCTCTCGAAGAGGGTCGATGGGGTGGTCACCCAACTCGCCGGCCCGCTTGAATTCGAGGTGGTCCAGGTCTTCGAGGGAGTCCTCGAGGGATCCTCGCCGACCGACGCCGCCGAGTTCATGCGTCAGATCGCCCGACTGCAGCGCGGCGTCACCGCCGCTGATGAGGCCATGGAGCTCGCATTCAAAACCGTCGAGGAGCTCGAGCGAGCGCTGGCGCGCTCGACCACCGATCCCGGGACCCTCGATACCGAGCTCGAGGCGCTCAAACAGAAGCTCTACGAGCTCGACCAGGCGTTGTCCGGGAATCGAACGATCGGTGAGATGGGCCATCCGCAGGTGCCAACAGTGTCCGGACGGCTCCGGGTGGCGTCAATGAGCGGTGGCATGTCGGACTACGGCCCGACCGCGACCCACCGCCGCTCGTTCGAAATCGCCCGCGAAGAGTTTGCGGAGATCGAGGTCAGCCTCAAGCAACTCCTCGACGACGATCTGCCGGCCCTCGAGGCCAAGATGGAAGCGGCCGGTGTTCCATGGACTCCGGGAAGACCTTTGCCGGAAATTCGCTGAGCACCATCAGCGCGAAGGAACTGGCGCCTGGGGCTCACGCCCCAGGCGTTCTTCGATGGGGACAATCCGATTGCGAATCAGCCGAACTCGTGAACCAGCTGATCGGGTCTTAACGCAGAGGCGCAGAGACGCAGAGGGATTTTTTCGGGCCCATCACATCACGTGTCTTTTTCGCGTTCCGAGGAATCGAGGGCCTTGAAGGGACCCTTCTGAGGACGAAGGAAGGAGATGGGTTCCTGGCTGGTGCTGCTGAAACCAGAAAGGGGCCCGGCTTCTGGTTTTCCTCTGCGCCTCTGCGCCTCTGCGACTCTGCGCCTCTGCGTTTCTTTCCTGAATCTGGTCATCTGCGCAGAGGATTTCGTGAGCTCTGGAAGCACGAAAGGCATTTTGCCTGGGGCGCAGGCCCCGGATCTAGCGCAACATCTTTGATGGCCCCCCGGCCTAAGCCCCGGGTTGCGGGGTACCTGAGGGGCCTACGCCAGCCCCTCGACGCGGGCGGTCATCTCTCCAACCCGGTCGGAGAGATCGCCGAGCTGGTCGCGCTCGCCGGCGAGACGCTCCGATTCCGAGCGCACGAAACGGGTGTAGGGCGCGATGGTTTCAGCGAGGCGCTTCTTCCCCCGCTCGGCCTCGCGGTCGAAGTGAGCGCTGAGCGCCGCCATCAGCTCCCGACGCAGGGTCGCGATCTTCCGCTTGAGCTCCGCCTTGGCGCGACGCCGACGATGGGGCAGAACGAACAGACCGAGCGCGGCCATCAGACCCGCCGCGGTCAAGCCCGTGATATCGGCCGCCGTCGAGCTGGCGGCCAAGGCCACTGCGGTGCCGAGTCCAACCGCGCCGACCTCGAGGACCGCGGCCGATGTCACCGCCTTCTGGACATCCTCGGCCATCCGCTGCGCCTCGCCAATGCGGTCGTAGGAGGCGAGGCCGTCATGAGCTGCGCGACCGACGGTTTCGAGAAGCCGCGCGCGGTCCGTTTCGAATCGTCCTCCGACCTCGCCCACCATGCGGTCGGCATGCGCCGCCACACGACGGTTGACGTGGTTGACGACGTTCTGCCAGTGACTGAGCTCGGAATCCACCAGCCAGTCGATGAGAGAATCCACCTTGGCCTCGACCGCCTCCGGCGCGCCCGCGACCACCTCTTTTTCGAAGCGCGTCCTGAGCTCCGACTTGTCGAAGAGCCTGGGCAGGCGACTGAGACGGAGGGTGTTGTCGAAGAACTCGCTCCCCCTCAGCTCCATGCCGCGAAGGCAATTATCGATATCCGACAGACGGAGCTCGAACTCGCGGCGGACGTCGTCGGTCCAGGTCTCGGTCTGGCTTTCGATGTCGTCGATCGTGCGGAGGTCGTCACTCAGGAGCTCGAGGCGCCCTTTGACCTTCTCCAGGGCTCCACCGAGCAGATGGGCGGCGACACCGAGGGGGTTGCCGAGCTTGAGCCGCAACAGCTCGCCGCTGTCGAGAGTGTCACGGAGGAACGACTCGACCACCGGGAGACCGCTCGCCGACCGCGCCGCATCGTCTTCGGCCTCGGCCGCCCGCAGCGCGGAAACCGGGAAGATCTCCGGGTCGACGCCGAGCAGACGGGCGGCATTCTGCGAAACGTAGGCCATGACCTCGGCCACCTCGTCCTCGGAGCGCAGGATATCGATCTTGTTGACGACCATCGCCACTTTCTTGCCCCACTGGCGAATGGCTTCGAGAAAAACCCGTTCGCTCTCCGACAACGGCCGGTCGGAGGAGGTCACGAAGAGCACGAGGTCGGCACGCGGTACGTAGTCGGTGGTCAGCGCTTCGTGCGCGCGGTCGAGGGCGTTGGTGCCGGGAGTGTCGACGATCGTCAGTTGGCGCAGGGTTTCTACCGGAGCCGTGATCCGTTCGCCGACCGAGCCCATCGGCTCGCGCGAAAGCTCTTGACCCCAGCCGATGTGATGGATCTTCGAGGTCGTCGGGGTCACACCCTCGGCCAGCACCGCGCACCCGAGGAGAGCGTTGATGAGGGCACTCTTGCCGGCGTTGAACTCGCCCACCACCACCAGCAGGAAGAGCTCGTCGAGCTGATTGACCGAGTCCGCCAGGGCGCTGAGGTCGCCGGCGGAAATCTCGCACCGCTCGAGCCCGGCCCTGACCTCGGCAAGCAGCGAGCGCTCCGCCTCGAGCAGCTCCTTCTGTTCAGCGTTCAGAATCGGTTCAAGCACGACGCCGCTATCTTAGCGCGAACGCATGTCCGCGAATTAGGAATTAGGAGTTAGGAATTAGGAATGCCGCCCACCCACCCTCAAGACGCGCCCCCTTGGAAGGCGGGGGTGGAGGGGAATTCCTCATTCCTCATTCCTAATTCCTCATTCAGTATCCCGCTGCCATCCCGTCCTTGCGCGATTCGGTCGCGCCGGCGAGGACGCCCGTCTCCGGGTCGCGGTGGATGAGCTGGTAGCCGCCAAAGGCCACCGGGTCAGTCTCCTCGATCGTGTGGCCTCGTTTCGCGAGGTCGCGGTAGACCTCCGGCGGCAGGCCCTTTTCCAGATGGAGGATGCCACCCGATGTCATGATCGTCCCGGTCGGTTGGGAAGATCCTGTGTGGTAGAACCTCGGCGCATCCCCGGCCTCCTGGAAATTCATTCCGAAATCAACCAGGTTGACGACGATCTGGACGTGCCCCTGTGGTTGCATGCCGCCCCCCATCAAACCGAAGGCGGTGTCCGGAATTCCGCCCCACCCCATGAAAGCCGGGATGATGGTATGAAAAGGCCGCTTGCCGGGCTCGAGTGCATTGGGATGCTCGGGGTCGAGGCTGAAGAGTGCGCCCCGGTCCTGGATGCCGATCCCCACGGACGGCACGACGTAGCCGGAACCGAAGCCGGTGTAGTTGGACTGGATCAACGACACCAGCATGCCGTTTTCATCAGCCGTCACCAAAAAGGTGGTGTCGCCGCGGTCGAGCGCGGGATTGCCGGGCTCGACGGTTTTGGCGGCTCGTTTCATGTCGATGAGCTTCGCCCGTTCGGCCGCATAGCCTTTATCGAGCAGTCCCTCAACGGGAACGTCGACGAAGGACATATCGGCGTAGTACCGGGCACGGTCCTCGAACGCGATCTTTTTGGCTTCGATCATCAAATGCCAGAAATCGGTGCTGTCCCGCCCCATGGCCGCGAGGTCGAAACCTTCGAGGATGTTGAGCATTTGCAGCGCCGCCAGGCCCTGCGGGTTGGGCGGCAGCTCCCATACCGTCAGCCCCCGATAGGTGGTCGAGATCGGCTCGACCCACTCGCTCGTGTGGTCTGCAAAGTCCTCCATCGAGAAAAACCCCCCGACCTCGTTCGAAAAGGCGACGATCTGCTCGGCGATCTCACCCTTATAGAACGCATCGAGACCACCCGTCGCCAGACGTTCGAGGGTGTCGGCGAGGGCCGGGTTGACAAAAATCTCACCCTCGGCCGGCGCCTTGCCGCCGGGCATGAAGACTTCGGCGAATCCCGGTTTGTCCTTGAAGCGGGGAACGCTGCGCGCCCAGCTGCCGGCGATCACCTGCGGCACCGGAGCCCCCTCGCGCGCGAGCTTCTCCGCCGGGCCGAGAACATCTTTCATCGGCAATCGGCCAAACTTCCCGTGCAGCTCGAACCAGCCGTCGGCACACCCGGGAACCGTCCAGGAGTAGACCGAGTAAACGGGTATAGTGCCATCGTCTTCAGCGGGAACCCTGTCGATGGTCAGCGCCGCCGGCGCGCGCCCCGAGGCGTTGAGACCGTAGAGCTTTTCGGTCTCGGGGTCCCAAACCATGGCGAAGAGGTCACCACCGAGACCGTTTGCTGTGGGTTCCAGGAATCCCAGCGCCGCGTTGACGGCGATTGCTGCGTCCACCGCCGAGCCCCCCGCCTTGAGCACGTCGAGGCCGACCTGCACCGCCAGCGGGTGGGCGGCGCCGACCATCCCGTGGCGGGCGTAGGTCACCGACCGAGTGGCAAAGGCGCGGCCCTCGGGGCGATCCGCGGCAAAGGTGCTGCATGTTGCGAGGATCATCAGGAAGGCAACGAGAACACTCCGCATGGCGACCTCCATTGGCCGACCATGGTACTCCAAATACGGAGGCTCAGACCCCTTCGAGGACAACCTCGTCGTACTCGAGCTCGAAGCGGTGCTTGTGTCTGGCCTCCTCGCTCGCGAGGGCGGCGAATACGGTCGCGAGATTGGGATCGTCGGTTGCCTCCGCCAGGCCCGTATAGAGTTCCTGAGCCGCCTGTTCAGCCTTGATCGCGACGATCAGCCCCTCGGCGTAAGTCATGGCGGCAGTCGGCTCGCGTTCACCCAAGTGGTCGGCGATTCCGAGGTCCTGCACCCGTTGGATCGTCAGGGCCGGCAGCTCACCGGCCCTGATGCTCTCGAGGTGCCGTCTGTGCCCCTCCTCCTCTTGTGCAAACTCGAGGAAGGCCTCGCGCATCCCCGGGCGTTCTGCGAGCTCCGCGAGATCTTTGTAGAGCGCCGCCGCAGCCTCCTCCCTGGAAATTGCATAGTCGAGGATTTCGTCGATATTGGCGAAGCCCATCTCGACCCCCTGTTCCAACTGCGTGCCCGGTAAGCGCTAGGGTCAACTTAAGTCCCGGCCGAGGGCTTCGCAAGTGAGGCCCTGATACGATCACCGCCGCGATGCAGAAAAGACCAACTCTCGTCGATATCGCCAGGAAGCTCGGCGACGATGTCGATCGACTCCGTTTTGCACCTCCTGTGACGCACGTCTACAACCCCCTCGACTACGCGTGGGAAGCCCACGCACAGTACCTCGGACTCTACGGCCAGGCACCAAAGGATGTACTGTTCCTGGGAATGAACCCCGGACCGTGGGGGATGGCCCAGACCGGAGTGCCCTTCGGTGAGGTGGGCGCCGTCCGTGACTGGCTTGGGATTGATGCCGAGATCCGGCGGCCCGAGCACGAAAACCCGAAACGGCAGATCATGGGCCTCGCGTGCACACGCTCCGAGGTCAGCGGCGCCCGGCTGTGGGGATGGGCGCGGGAGGTGTTCGGCACTCCCGCGCGGTTTTTCTCCCGTTTCTTCGTCGCCAATTACTGTCCACTGGCCTTCCTCGAGGAGGGCGGCCGCAACCGCACCCCCGACAAACTGCCCGCGGACGAAAGAGGGCCGCTGCTCGAGATTTGTGACAGCTCCCTGAGGCATTCCGTTGAGTGTCTGGGACCGCGGATAGTGGTGGGCGTGGGTGCTTTCGCCGAAAGCCGGGCCCGGGCCGCGCTTGACGGCATGGACGTCATCGTCGGACGAATCCTCCACCCGAGCCCTGCGAGCCCGGCCGCCAACCGTGGATGGGCCGAACAAGCGACCCGCGAGTTGCGAGAACTGGGCATCGATTTACCCTGAGATCGAGACCTCGATTCCCCTTTTGAAGCGTTTTTTCGTTATTCTCTTCCCTGGGAGAAGTCATGCGCTGGAAATATTCGTGTCCCCACTGCGAGGCGCCGCTCAATCCGGAAAAACGGGTGGTCTTACAGGCCGAGAGCGGCGACCATCGTTTCCTCGTCGGTCTTCATCCCCAGCCCGGCAATTACGAGGTCGAGCTCCCTCCGGGCGAGGAGATGGCGGCCGGCACCCGCTGGGAGTTTTTTTGCCCGGTGTGTGAGAAGAGCCTGGTGTCGGAGCTTTCCGAGGACCTCTGCACCCTCGTTGTCACAGCCCCGGGCGAACCCCACCGCGTCTATTTCTCCCGCATCGCCGGCGAGGAGGCCACCTTTGTGGTCTCGGCCGAGGGCTTGCTCAAGGATTACGGCATCCACACCGATCGCTACCTCGAACGCCTCGTCCACGCGAAATACATGCGCTGATTCGGTAGTTTCCGCGAACCCGAAAAATTTCGGATTGCGGATTTCAGATTGCAAATTTCCGCCCACCCATCCATGTCTCCGGCTTACGTGGGTTGGTGGTGGAAAAATCCGAAATCCGAATTTCGAAATCCGAAATTCGATATCCTGTAGCGATGAAGATCGCGGTGCTGACTTCCGGCGGTGTCGACTCCTCGGTCGCGCTGATGCGCCTGGTCGAGGCAGGTGGGCACGAGATCGTCGCTTTTTATCTCAAGATCTGGCTCGAGGACGAAATGGCCTTTCTCGGCTCGTGCCCGTGGGAGGAGGACCTCGAGTTTGTGCGGTCGGTCTGCGGCACCGCCGGAGTGCCGCTCGAGGTCGTCTCGCTCCAGCAGGAGTACCTCGGCACGGTGGTCGCCTACGCCCTGGCGGAGCTCGAAGCCGGCCGCACCCCGAGCCCGGACGTGATGTGCAATCGGATGATCAAGTTCGGAGCGTTTGTCGATCGCGCAGGGGACCGCTTCGAGCGGATCGCCTCGGGCCACCACGCCCGGGTCGAGGAGCGGAACGGCCGTTATCACCTCTTGCGTGGTGCCGATCCGAAGAAGGACCAGACCTACTTTCTGTGCCAGCTCGCCCAGGGGCAGCTCGAACGATGTCTCTTCCCGATTGGTGACCTCACGAAATCGGAGGTTCGAGCAGAGGCGCACCGCTTCGGGCTCGGCAACGCCGATCGACCCGACAGCCAGGGCATCTGTTTTCTCGGTCGCGTCCCCTTCGACGACTTCGTCCGCCACCACCTCGGCGATCGACCTGGCGAGATCCGGCGCGCGGCGAACGGGGAAGTCCTCGGACACCACAGGGGAACCTGGTTCCACACCATCGGCCAACGGCGCGGGCTCGGTCTGGGCGGCGGCCCGTGGTACGTCGTCGGAAAGGACCTCGACAATGAGGCGATTCTCGTCGCCCATGCCGACGAGCTTGACGACTACGCTCGACGCTCCTTTCGCATCGCCACACCCCATTGGATCGCGGACCCACCGCAAAAATCCGAGCTGGCGGTGAGAATCCGCCACGGAGAACGTCTCGAACCGTGCACGATCTCGATGAAAGGCGCCGGACCAGTGACGGTCGAGTTCGACCTCACCACCGACCCCGGGATCGCTCCCGGCCAGTTCGCGGCGCTCTATGACGGGGAGGAGTGTCTGGGTGGTGGGGTGATCGAGTAGACCCGGCGGTCTGCGGGCGCCGGGGATGCAAGATACAAGATGCACCCGCCCACCCATCCGCCCGGATGCAGGATGCAGGTCCCACCCAACCCCCCTGTCGTGAGGTGAAAGTCTGGGTTGGGTTGGGGG
>Ga0316195_10001531_pt1 | contig 10447 bp, 8 predicted proteins | sample Phised1_MG_FD_204937 | JGI IMG/M metagenome (GOLD analysis project Ga0316195, IMG submission 204937) | Coastal sediment microbial communities from Maine, United States - Phippsburg sediment 1 | ecosystem: Environmental > Aquatic > Marine > Coastal > Sediment | place: USA: Maine | collected...
CCCTCATCCGAGGGGATCTGAATTCCGGTGCTCTTGTTGCATTGCACAAGAACGAATTGTACGGAGCTGGCCGCCAATGTCAAGAACTTTTGGTGCGACGCACCATCGTCAAGGCGCTCCCGCTCGAGAGCTGTAAGTATCTGATTTTAAGCTATATATATTCCTGATTCCGGCCGATTCCGAGTGGCTCCTCTAGCAGGAATGTGGCATCGCGTCAGGCGGCCGGAGACTTCGACCCCGGGCCTACAATCCCCACTCGCCCAGCCCGGAGCGGCCTCTGCCGAGCCCGTCCGAACCCCTTGAAAGCCTTCTACAGCGACCACTTCGTGCTGCCGCTGCCGGAGAACCACCGGTTTCCGATGCAGAAGTACGCACGGTTGCGTCAGCGCGTGCGGGCGGTGCTGCCGGAGGTGGAACTGTCGGTGCCGGGCGCGGCCAGCGACGGGCAACTGGCGCTGGCGCACGAACCCGATTACATCCGCCGGGTCGCGAGCGGCGCGCTCGACGCGGCCGAGGTGCGCGCCATCGGCTTTCCCTGGAGCGAGGCGATGGTCGAGCGCTCCCGCCGCTCGGCCGGCGCCACGATCGCGGCCTGTCGCGCGGCGCTCGATGAGGGAGTCGCGGTGAATCTGGCCGGCGGTACGCATCACGCGGCGCGCGCGCGCGGGGCCGGCTACTGCGTGTTCAACGATGCGGCGGTGGCGGCGCGGGTGATGCAGTCCGATGCCGCGGTGTCCCGCGCGCGGCTGCGCGTGGCCGTGATCGACCTCGACGTGCACCAGGGCGACGGCACGGCACAGATCCTCGCCGGCGACGACTCCGTGTTCACCCTGTCGATGCACGGCGAAACGAACTTCCCGTTCCGCAAGCAGGTGAGCGACCTCGACGTCGCGCTGCCTGACGGCACGGGCGACGAGGAGTACCTGGCGCACCTGGACCGCGCGCTCGAGGATCTCGCGGCCCGCTTCGACCCGCAGGTGATCATTTACCTGTCCGGCGCCGATGCGCACGAGAACGACCGTCTCGGCAAGCTCGCCCTGACGATGGAAGGCATGCGCGCGCGCGACGAGCGCGTATTCGGATTCGCCGAGCGTCTCGGCATTCCGATCGCGGTGGCGATGGCGGGCGGCTACGGCCGCGACATCGACCTCACCGTCGAACTGCACCTGCAGACCGTTCGCGCGGCAAGCGCGGCGTGGCGCCGACGCCGGCAGCGGCAGCAGGCGGACGCGCGTGCGTGACGAGCCGGTTTCCGGCGTCCGGCAGGCGTGGCTCGCTGCCATGCCGTTCGTCTTCGTGCTCATCTGGAGCACGGGCTTCATCGTCGCCAAGTACGCGGCCCCGCATGCGCCGCCGCTGACCTTCCTGCTCTACCGCTTCGCCGGCGTCATCGCCGTGCTGCTGCCGATCATCGTCATCACGCGCGCGCCATGGCCCCGCACCCTCGTCGCGTGGCGCGACATCGCGCTGGTCGGCGTGCTGCTGCAGGCCACGTACCTCGGCGGCGTGTGGGTCGCCATCGCGCTGGGCATGCCGGCAGGCGTATCGGCGCTGCTGGTCGGCACGCAGCCGCTGTTCACCGCGCTGTTCGCCTTCACGATCGGCGAACGCGCGACGCGGCTGCAGTGGGTCGGGCTGCTGCTCGGGTTCGCCGGGATCGCGCTGGTCCTGTCGGACCGCCTGACGCTCGCAGGCGTGGGTGCGCTCGCGCTCGCGTCCAACCTGATCGCGCTGGCCGGCATCACGGTCGGTACGCTGTACCAGAAGAAGCATGGCGGCGCGGCCGACCTGCGCACCGGCAGCCTGATCCAGTTCGCCGCCTCGTTCGTCGTGATGCTGCCCGTGGCGCTGGCGCTCGAGACGCCGCAGGTCGACTTCACGGTCGAGTTCTGGGGCGCGCTCGCGTGGTCGGTCCTCGCGCTGTCGCTGGTGGCCATCACGCTGCTGCTCGTTATGATTCGCCGCGGCCGTGCCACCGAGGTGGCGAGCCTGATGTACCTGACGCCGCCGACGACCGCGCTCTTTGCCTGGCTGATCTTCGGCGAACGCCTCGGAGCGCTGGCGTGGACGGGGGTGGTCGTGACGATGGCGGGCGTGGCGCTGGTCCTGAAGACGGGAACGAGGAACACATGAGCACCGAACGTCCGGCACCCGACCGGCGCGACAGCTACCGGCACTTCCACCGCATCACCACGCGCTGGATGGACAACGACGCCTACGGCCACGTCAACAACGTCGTCTACTACAGCTGGTTCGACACCGTGGTCAACGAATACCTGATCCGCGAGGGCGTGCTCGACATCACGGGCGGGGCGGTCATCGGGCTCGTCGTCGAGACACAGTGCCGCTACTTCAGCGAACTCGCATTCCCGCAGCCCGTCGACCTCGGCCTGCGCATCGGGCGGCTCGGCAATTCGAGCGTCCGGTACGAGATTGGCGTGTTCGCCGACGGCGCGGCCGAGGCGAGCGCGCAGGGCCACTTCATCCACGTCTACGTCGACCGCGCGAACCGGCGGCCGACGACCCTCCCGGCGCCGCTGCGCGCCGCACTCGAGAGAATCCAGGCATGAAAGACAGAGCACCGATCGGACCCCACGAAGTGGTCGACCACGCGATCCGCACCCGCCAGTCGATCCGCGCCTTCCTGCCGACTCCGGTGCCGCGGGCGACGGTCGAGGAGATCCTCGCGATCGCCTCGCGCGCTCCTTCGGGAACCAACACGCAGCCGTGGAAGGTCACGGTGCTGATGGGCGCCGCGCGGCAGCGCCTGAGCGACGCGGTCCGCGCGGCCTACGACGATCCCGACCAGCGCAGGCAGCACAGCGAGGAATACGCCTACTACCCGGTCAAGTGGGTCGATCCGTACCTGGCGCGCCGGCGCAAGCTTGGCTGGGACCTGTACGGCCTGCTCGGCATCGGCCGCGAGGACAAGGCGAAGATGCACGATCAGCATGGCCGCAACTACGCGTTCTTCGACGCGCCGGTGGGCATGATCTTCACGATCGACCGCGTGATGGAGCAGGGCAGCTGGCTCGACTACGGGATGTTCCTCGAGAACATCATGATTGCCGCGCGCGCGCGCGGGCTCGACACCTGCCCGCAGGCGGCATTCACCCAGTTCCACCGGGTGATCAGGGAGGTGCTCGCGCTGCCCGACGAGGAGATGGTGGTCTGCGGCATGTCGCTCGGCTACGCGGACATGAGCAAGGTCGAGAACACCCTGCAGACCGAGCGCGAGCCGGTCAGCGGATTTGCACGCTTCATGGAGTAGGCGCACGACATGGCACAACGCATCGCCGTGATCCCGGGCGACGGGATCGGCAAGGAAGTGGTTCCCGAAGGCCTGCGCGTGCTGGACGCGGCGGCACGCCGCTTCGGCTTCGACCTGAAGTACGAGCATCACGACTTCGCCAGTTGCGACTACTACGCGAAGCACGGCGCGATGATGCCGGCGGACTGGAAGGCCCGGCTCGAAGGAGTGGACGCGATCTTCTACGGCGCCGTCGGCTGGCCCGCCACGGTGCCGGACCACGTCTCGCTGTGGGGCTCGCTGCTGAAGTTCCGGCGCGAGTTCGACCAGTACGTCAACATGCGGCCGTGCAAGCTGATGCCGGGCATCGCGTCGCCTCTCGCCGGGCGCAAGCCGGGCGACATCGACTTCGTCGTCGTGCGCGAGAACACCGAGGGCGAGTACTCGTCGGTGGGCGGGCGCATGTACGAAGGCACGCCGCGCGAGATCGTGATCCAGGAAACGGTGATGAGCCGGCACGGGATCGACCGGGTGCAGAAGTTCGCGTTCGAGCTCGCGCGCTCGCGGGCGAAGAAGCACCTGACGTCGGCCACCAAGAGCAACGGCATCTCGATCACGATGCCGTACTGGGACGAGCGCTTCGAGGCGAACGCCGCCGGCTATGCCGACGTGCGGACCGACAAGTTCCACATCGACATCCTGACGGCGCATTTCGTGCAGCATCCGGACTGGTTCGACGTCGTCGTCGCGTCGAACCTGTTCGGCGACATCCTGTCGGACCTCGGGCCGGCGTGCACCGGAACGATCGGCATCGCGCCGTCCGCCAACCTGAATCCGGACCGCACGTTCCCGTCGCTGTTCGAGCCGGTCCACGGCAGCGCCCCGGACATCGCAGGCAAGGGCGTGGCCAACCCGATCGGCCAGATCTGGAGCGCGTCGCTGATGCTCGAGTGGCTCGGCCAGCGCGACGCCGCCGCGGCCGTGATGCGCGCGATCGAGGGCGTGCTCGAGGCCGGACCGAAGAACGCGCCGCTGACGCGCGATATCGGCGGCAGCGCCGGGACCGTGGACCTCGGCAAGGCGATCGCGGAGGCCGTGTCCCGCTAGCTCGCGCGGAGCGATTCGAGACGCGGTTCCGGTCTCAGTCTTCCGAGCGGAACCCGATGCGCGCGTGCGAGCCGTCACAGAACGGCTTCGTGCCGGACGCGCCGCATCGGCACAGCCGTGCCGACTGCGTGCGCGACACGGTGCGACCGGTGCCGCTGCAGATCTCGACGTTGCCGCTCAATTTCAAGGGACCGTTCGGAACCGGCGTGATCGTGAGCGCCCCGCCGCGCACGGCGAGCGGTTCGGACGGAAGCGTGGCCGGTTCCCCGGTCGCCGCGAAACCCGCCGCGGCGTGGCTGCCATCGCAGTAGGGCTTGCGCTTCGACTGGCCGCAGCGGCACAGCGTCGCGCGGAACTCGGTGCCCGCCGGCAGTTCGGCCTGCGCATGCACGGCGTAGGGACCGTTTTCGCGTACGCGGATCACGTTGACCGCGGGCGCCGACTCCTGCGGTCCGCCGTCGTGCCTCTCGTATGTGATCGCGCCCGACGGACAGCTGTGCGCGACATGCACGCAATGCTCCGCCGTCGTGGTTTCGGGATGGATCCAGGCGCCCGGCGTGTTGGCCAGGAAGACCGTTGGCGCCTCCAGCACGCAATGGCGCGAGTGGATGCAGCGGCGCCCGTCGAAGCGCAACGTGATCGTGTCGGTCCGCGCGACGTCGATCGTCTCGTCCGCGGGGCCCGCGTGCATCAGCTCGCCCGCTGGTGGCTGGCCAAGCGTCGGCGCAGGCGGTGCGGCCAGGCTGGCGACGCGGTCGACGGCTTCGCCCAGGTGTGTTTCATAGCGGGCGTGCAGGGCTTCGAAGCGACGCGACAGGGCGTCGAGATCGTCGGCGACGTCGCCCAGCGGGACGGTGCGCGCAAGCTGGCGCGCTGCGCCCGCCAGTTCGGCGGCGCGTTCGCCGAGGATGCGGGCCGCGCACTGCTGGACCAGCTGGCCCGACGACCCCGGCAACTCGAAGTTCGGGGCGGCCTTCAGTGCCGGCGAGGCCGGGTCTGCCGGCAGGCGAGTCGCGACCTCCGCCACCCGTCCCATGCATGCCATCAGGGTGGTCGTGCACGTTGCCAGGGCGCCGCGCAGTTCCCCCGGCAGCGGCGCCGGCGCGAAGACCTGCGACAGCGCGCGGATCATCAGCGCGTAGATCGAGTTGCCGAGGTCGACCACTTTCGCTGCCGCCGGATTGACGATCCGCGTGCGGTCGCGCTCGATGCCGATGTCCCCCAGCATCGGATTGCGGACGACCGGTCGCGCGGGCTCGAACCCGGGGCGCGCGGCGCGCAGGCGACCGAGTTCCTCCCTCATCGCGCTGAAGCGGGAGAAGTGCGAGTCCTCGCTGTGGGCGGGCGCTCCCTCTCCCTGCAGGACGATTTCCTCGATCGCGCGCTGCGCCGACGCGAGGTCGGTGATCTTGAACAGGCCCGGCAGCCCGAAGTCCTCGGTGTCGACCTGGGACTGGCCGTGGCCCACGAACACACGGTCCTCGCCGAGTTGTCCGGCCAGGTGCGCCAGGCCCTGCAGCACGCCGTGATACAGGTGCCCCTGGCTCGCGTAGTCCTGCGGGGAGGGCGCGAGCATGTCCGGACGCGCGATGCGCCGGTAGTGCGCCGCGTGGCCGAAGCCGGCGCCGTCCTCCAGCCGCACGCCCTCGGGCCGCTCGATGAACATGAAGTGTTCGAGGGCCGCTTCGCTGAACGGGGTGAGGGCCATCACGACATCGGACGGAAAGTGTCCCGGGCGCACGGGGAAGGCGGGCCGCCACAGGTGCGGCGCGGCACCGATCGCCGCCAGCAGGTTGTTCACCAGCGACAGGTGCAGCATCTCCTCGAGGGCCACCTGCGCGAGGGACCTGCGCCAGCGGTCGATCGCCGCCAGTTCGGCCGGGGTCAGGTCCTCGCTCAGGTCGCGCTTGAGCGTCCACTGGGCATACAGGTACGTGCACATCACGGTGTGCTCGAACTCCGCCGCCTCGCACAGAAGGTAGATCAGCTCTTCACGATCCTGGACGACGATTTCTTCGGACATGGCGGGTTGACTGGCTGAACCGGGGCAGACGCGACCTGCGCACCACGGGACGAGGCGCGCGGGGAAGCGGCAAGGGTGCACCGCTCCCGCCGCGATTTCAAGTGAAATGGGACGTGCGCAAGATGCTCGTGGCCCGGCAGCGAGCCCCCCGGAAGGTGCCACGTGCCGCGCCCGCTATCGCCGCTTGCCCAGCCAGCGCTGGGCGCGCTCCATCCTGATCAGTTCCCCCACGCTCGACACGCCGTTGCGCTGGGCCTGGTCGAGAACAGGCAGCATCAGTTGCGCATTGGTGTAGGCATCGGCGACTGCGCGATGCCGCCCGATGGGGCGGATGCCGAAGTGCCGCGCCCAATCGTCGAGCGTGTCGTTCTGGGTGTCGGGAAAGACGGAGGGCAGCAGGACCGCAAGGTCGAGGAAAGTGTGCTGCTGCGGAAGCCCCAGCACCTGGTTGACCTCCCGCGTCAGCACGGTCTCGTCGAACTCCGCCCTGAATGCGACCACGACCGTTTCGTCGAGGAATTCGAGGAAATCGAGAAGGGTGGCGACGGGCGAGTCCCCTGCCATCTGCTGCTGTCCGCCGATCTGGTGCACCAGGATGTTCTGCACTTCGCTCGGCCGACGCTGCCGCAGGACCACGTCGAAGGCGCCGTCATGCCTCACGGTGCGCGCCTCCACGGTCACTGCGCCGATGGAGATGATCTGGTCCTGGAGCATGTTCGGACCGGTCGTCTCCAGGTCGAGCGCGACGAAGCGCGCCAGCGCCAGCGGCGTGCGTTCGATGAAGTACGGCCGGGCCGCCATGTGATCGAGCCGGATGCGGAGACGGTCGAGGCGGGCGCGGCCGTCAGGGTCGAGCGACCGGCGTACGCGCCATGCATTGAGGGCCGCGCTGAGCGGATGCTTCATCGCGATTGGCCTACTGGCCGAACGTCTGCTGCAGCCGTCGCTGCAATTCGCGCGCCTGGCGGAACGATTCCTTCAGCATGCGCTGGTCGAGTTCGTTCAGGGCATACGGGTCGATGCGGTTGCGGTTGCGCCCCGGATCGGCAGCGCGCTCGTCGGCAGGGTCGATGAACTCCCCGCGCTGGGCGCGCAGTCGCATCATCTGCAGGAAATGGAAGGCGTCGATGGCGGCGGCGATGTGCCGGTCCGGGACGTTGAGGCGGCGCCCGGTCGACCAGAGGCGCTGGGCGGTGTTGGTTTCCGGCGTGGCGAGCCCGAGCGCCAGCACGCGCGCGGCATCGACGAAGATCCGGGTGCCCTGCGTCTTCAGGTCGAGTGTGCCGTGATGCTCGCCATCTTCGGTGCGGAAGGTCCGGATCAGTCCGAGCGGCGGCTCGGCCTGGAGCGCGTTGGCCGTCATCATGCGCAGGAAGAAGCGGTTATCGCGGGTGATGCCGAGCAGCCACGAGCGCAGCCGTTCCGCCAGGCTTGCATTGCCGTACAGCGGCCGGAAGTCGAAGAAGATGTTGGCATTGAGCAGGGCATTCGGCGTCGGCTCGCGGATCCAGCCGGCGAATTTCGCGCGCCACTCGTCGACCGACAGGCAGCAATCGCGATTGCTCGACATGATGTTGCCTGGACAGAGTGGGAAGCCGATCTCTGCAAGGGCGTCGTTGACGCGGCGCGCGAAGGTGAGCAGCCGGGCGCGGTCGTGCGACAGCGCATCCTCGTCGCCTTCGAAGATGATCGCATTGTCCTGGTCGGTGGCAACGGTCTGCTCGCGCCGGCCTTCGCTGCCGAGCGACAGCCAGCACCACTCGAGTCCCGCGAGGTCCGCCTCCGGGAGGAGCAGGTCGAACACGCGTTCGGTCATCGCGTCGTTCAGCGCGGCGATCGTGTGCGTCAGTCCTTCCGCGGCGGCCCCCTGGGCGATGAGGTTCTCGGTCAGCATGCCGATGTCCTGCGCGGCTCGTTTCAGCGCCGCGACCGTGCGGGCGACCTTGATCGACTGCATCACGTTGCGCATCGACACCCGTTGCAGCGAAAACAGGTCTCGTTCGGACACGATGCCGGTGATGCGGTCCTCGCGCGTCACCACCAGCTGGTGATAGCCGCGCTGCGCCATCAGCGCGAGGGCGTCCTGGGCGTGGGCGAGTTCGTCGAGCACGCCGGGGCGGGCGGTCATCACGTCGCAAATCGGCCGGTCGAGCGGGACGCCCGGAAGCACGACGCGTTCCATCAGGTCCGTCAGGGTGAAGATCCCGACCGGCTTCTGATCGGCGTCGACAATGGCAATGGTGCCCACCTGCTCGTTGCTCATCGCTTCCAGCGCCGTGCGGATCGAAGCGTCGTTGCCGCAGTACACCGGCGCGCGTCGCACCAGGGCCTTCAGCGGCTGCAGCAGCGTCTGTTGCTCGGCCGCTCGCTGGGAGAATTGCGTGCGCAGCTGCGCCAGGGACTGCTGCACGATGGACGCGAGGGCCTGCGTGCAGAAATCGGCGAAGGGCCCCGAGCGGGCCCTGAGCGCCTCGAAGTCCTCCTGCGCGAGCTGGTAGCAGAACACGTCCTCCGCCGCCACGAAGTGCCGCGTGTTCACCGAGTTCGCCGACAGCGAGGCGACGGGGAAGCATTCGCCGGGACCGAGAACGATGTCGGCGCCCTGCACGGCCGCGTTGTAGTTGCGGACGTGGCCGCGCTGGATGATGTGGAGGTCGCGCACGCGCACGCCGCTCGCGGGATCGATGATCAGCGAACCCACGGGAAAGTAGGCGAGCCGTACGCGCTCCGAGATGAATTCCAGGTCCGCCTGCGCCATGCGCGAGAAGGGCGCATGCAGACGCAGGAAGGCAACGGTCGCCTCGTTGATCAGGGCCGGGGTGGGCATGTCTGCATCATCGTCGCACGCGGCGGCGGCCGGGTTCCATCAGGCGGCCTGGCACCGCGCCCGGCGGGAGCCGACCCGGGACCCGGCCGGCGGCTGGCAGACGACAGCGAGGCCCCCGGAGGGGCCTCGCCATGCTGCCGCAGGGCGCCAGCCGTTCCTCAGTGCGCTGCTGCCTTCGAGGCGAGGATGCCCGTGTTCTGGCGGGCGTAGAGCTCCTCCCACATGTCGTCCGCGCGCTTGTCCCGATAAAACAGCGAACCAAGTATGACCGCGAGGAAGCCCAGCGGGATCGAGATCAGGCCAGGATTCTTGAGGTCGATCAGCGGCGCTTCGAGGCCGACCAGCGAGGTGGTCTCCCCTTTGACGCGCTCGAGGTCGAGCTTGGCCTTGGCGGCCGCGCGGTCAAGGGCCGCGAGGGCCTTCTTGCCGGCTTCAACCTTGGCGCTGTCGTCGGAGGCGGCGTTCGCCTGTGCGGCCGCACGCTTCGGACCGTCGGCGGCGAGCACCTTTTCGGCTGCGCTGCGAACAGCTTTCGGATAGGTCATGTTCGGCGAAACCAGCACCAGGCCGACCGCGAGCAGCGTGCCGACCACCATGCCGGCGACGATTCCGCCGGTGTTGCACTTGCGCCAGTAGAGGGTAAGCAGCACGCACGGGAAGTTGGCGGAAGCCGCGACCGCGAACGCAAGGGCGACGAGGTGGGCGACGTTCTGGCCCTTGGCCGCGATCCCGATGGTGATCGCCATGGCACCCACGACGACCGTCGCGATGCGCGCGGCTCGCACCTGCTCCTGCGGCGTCACGTGCTCCTCGCGGATCACGCCGACATACAGGTCGTGCGCCATCGCCGAGGCTGCGGCGAGCACCAGCCCGGCGACCACCGCGACGATCGTCGCGAACGCGACGGCGGCAACGAAGGCGAGCATGAAGTTGCCGAGCATCGAGTCCGCGCCGCCGCCCAGGTACTGCGCCAGCAGCGGGGCTGCCATGTTGCCGCCCGGGTCCACGGCAGCGATTGCGGCAGGGCCAACCAGCCTGGCGGCGCCGAAGCCCAGGAAGAGCGTGAGCACGTAGAAGCCGCCGATGATCGCCATCGCCCAGATGACCGACTTGCGTGCTTCCTGCGCGGTCGGGACGGTGAAGAACCGCATCAAAATGTGCGGGAGGCCGGCGGTTCCGAAAACGAGGGCCATGCCCAGCGAAATCTGGTCGATCGGCGCCTTGAACAGCAGGCCGGGCT